>SL_3KL_010_SEDDRAFT_10005723_pt1 | contig 11136 bp, 7 predicted proteins | sample SodLakKL_010_SED_2_FD_10381 | JGI IMG/M metagenome (IMG submission 10381)
CGGCCTTCCACTTCCACAAGACACTTGGGTACTTCTAAAGTATATGGTCGTAACCGAGTTCCTTCTCCTGCTGCAAGAAGAATAGTTTTCATGATTTAAATATTATTAATAAAGTTATAAATGAAATCTTATATCTCAGGTTGAATCAGGCCGGCTGAGCAATCTAATAAGAGTTTATTTGTATTGATTATAATCTCAAACTTTTGTTCTCCGCAACCTATTGCTGCAGGGATTCCAAACTCTGCACAACGAATGGCCATATGAGAATTTGCCCCTCCATATTTAGTAATAAGTCCTGCGATATCATGAGCAAAAATCCAATCAAAACCCGGATCGGCACTTTCAATTATTACTATTTTACCTGTTAATGGAGGTGGGTTATTACCTGACAACAATCGTATACATTCACCATCAATCCTTTTATCTGTGATAAAATTTGGAGAACTTATCTGGAAAGGGACAACATGAACTCCCATTTCATCATACAATACCTGGGGCAGTCTTATTGCAGAACTAACAGCATGTAATTCGGCTCCTTCTTTTGATTTTTTCCTCAGCCTGTCCTCAATGGATTCTTCATTACTTGAAGTCGTGGCTTTAAGAATATCTGTAAAAGAAACGTGTGAAATTTCATCTCTGCTTAACCCATTACTTTCAGCATACTTGGCAATTATTTCCAGAATATCACTGATTGTTTTGGTAAATATAAATTTTGCATATTCGCGACCGGCTGTAGCTTTTTTAATATAATCAATCAGATAATCAGCATCGATATCATTATCATAAAAACCTTCTTTTTTTAAAATATCGTTAATCGATTTTCTCTGTTCCTCCTCAAGGGTGAACTCTTCTAATTCCAAACCTGATCTCATTGGTTTATTGCCTACCCCAAAGTTTTCCATTTGGTCATATCTTAACGAAAGAATGTCGTATGTCCCCGGACGTAAATGTCCATATTTCAACATAAAATCTTCTCTTGTGATTTTCTTTTCCTGGAAATTCAACATATCACTAACAAGGTCACTGGCTACGGTTCGTATTCCAGACTGAATTTTTTGAACTTCAGTTTTACTCAATATACCCTTGTTTACTAATGACAAAAGAAGAGTTCGTGCAATAAAACCATGCCTGGCAAGAATAGAAAAAGGAATTGTACCTAACCAAATACAATCATCCATAATTTTGTATAAGATGTTCAAGTTAGGATCTGCGTCTTCATATTTTGATTGTGCCTGCTCTTGTTCAAGTTCTTCAATTTTATTTAATGCATAATCAATACCTCCATCATCTTTACCTTTTATCAGTTTAATTGTTAGTTTTCTCAAACAATCTTTAAACTCTTCTTTTTCAATCGGTTCTAAGGAGTTACCAATCAATTTTTCAATCTTCTCATCGATATCAAAACTAAAAATCGTTATCGCTACATCGAACTCAACTTTATCATGTAGTTCTGGATTATCCTTTAAACTTTTTATCCAGGTATTAACCAGTTTTTCAGAAATTTCATCTGATAATTTATTGGGTAAATAGCTGTGAAAACTTAATCTTGTATCAATAAAAGGTTGACCTGCTAATGATACCATCAATGGCTGACCCTTTGGTACAGCATACCCCATATTTTCACGCGCAATTCTCCAGGCGTGATTAGTAATAAAGGTTTCATACAATGAAAAAGCCAATCTTCTGGGTGCTCGCCCTATCATTTCAGCGGGATTCCAGTCAGGCATTTGTCCAAAAACTGTGGTCCGGCCATAGATTCCATCAACTGGCTTCAGTTTGGACCTTACAAAAGATTGAATACCATTTAAAGCAGAATCGATTCGTTTTGATACGGCCCTGTTCCAATTTGGCTGAGTAGTAATAGCTCGTGCCTGGAACAAATGCGGTTTAAAACTTTTATCAACAGCAAATTCAACATCAAGAAATTGGCTATCCATCATTTTTTCCAATTCCTGAATAGCATCAATAAGATTTTTAAACCGGTCAGATCTTATCATATCTGCTGCACCGCGATGAATATATAAAGTTCTGTTTGCATATTTACTATCACCCGATGTTACCGTATCAGTCTTACCTGATACATCATCATAATTAATCACATAATATGGTGCCCCGGTGTTTAAATCATGTGTAAAAATTACACCACTCATAACTGTATTTAGAAGCATTTTTTGTACAATAACTTCATCTTTTTCAATATTATCCCCATTTTTTGTGTAGCTTAATAACACTTTTTCAACAGCATTAACTACATTCTCTTGATGTTCTGATGATACATTTAGAACTGAATCATATTCCCCAGCCCTGCTATTATTTATTCCATCTTCATTAGCAGCAGAAGAGCGTACAGCTAAAAGTGAGTTATCAAATTTTTCTTTAATTTCTTGCAATATTTCTGTATTCCTTTTACTCCAGTCTAAACTTCTGAAGTAAATAAATTCAGGTATAATAAATTTTGACAACTTATGCTTTAAAAAAGCTAATGTTTGGGCTTTTGAATTACTCATAAATAATAGTAGTTATGCATTCTATATGTTAGAAATGAAGATATTTTTGTAATTTTCTTTCAATATAATTTACATCTTCTGTCCTTAGTACCTTTTTAAACTTCCCAATATTTTTTTTTGATTTATCCGGGTTGAAATTATAACTCACATTTTCAGGTAAATCAAGGTGACTATTTACTTTTTTTACTTCTACATCAAAGTTCCTGATGAAGTCTTCAAACCGGATATGCATAACAATATCATTATCCCATTCAGTTTTATTAATATTGCTGAAAGCTCCCGCATACCAATTACAAAATATTTCAACATCTGATCCGGGATATGCCTGTCCATAGTATTGAAACTCCGAAAAAATATCTCTTGGGTCTCTTGTTACAACTACCACTTTTCTTTCTCCATAGTATTTCGTGGTAGATACGGGTGCCCATAAAGAGCCTCCCTGGTCAATTATTACATGTTTGTTTTGGGATTTGGCATTTACTGAAAATAATTCATTTAAAAATATCTCGGTTTCTTTTAGAAATTTTTCTTCCTGCACTGGCAAGACCATACTCCCAACTTCAGGCTTAACATTATTTTTGTTTGCTTTTCTAAGTTTATAATCGTACTTAATTGTTTCTAATTTATTTAGATCTAAACGTTCGCAGGAGGGCATTCCATTATAACTAACATGGGTAATGCGTTCAATAAATGTATCAACTTTATTAAAATAGTTTTCTATAGATCTTGCATAGTTTAAACCATATTCGTAGGTAACCCTCCTCCTAATTATACCTTTATTGGATCGTCCACATTGTTCACTTAATTTTCTAAATCTTTTAATCGCATTACTTGCCCTGTTTACATGAAAGCCAAATACGATAGAAGAGTGTAAATCTACCAAGCCTCCAGGATCCTGAACCAATCGAAACTCTTTATTTAGTGGATCGATTATATCCGAACGGCTTTTTAAATAATCAAATATTGCTCCTGAGCCACTTTCACCGGACCCCATAATAATAAACTTCATATCAAATTATAACCTATCATTGAAAATATTTTTCTAAGTTTGCTACACTTTGTTTACCAAAAAGATGGATGTTTTTTATTGCCCAAATTTTATGTACAGCTAATATATGAACTGGAATCTTTGGAATATTATGAAGTTTAGCCAATGCAAACCTATGTGTTCCAGAAAAATTATCTTCTGCCTTAATAATTTCTCCATTTCTTCCAATAAAAACTCCAATTTCATCTTTTTTTTTACCCTTTAAAACTTCCTGGCTTTTATATCCATTTTTTTTTAATAATTTTTCTAATCGGGTTAAGGATTCGAAATATACATTCAATTCATCAATGGTTTTACCTCGAGGTGATTTCTCTCCATTGTTAATTTTCGATAAATGATATTTATATTCATCTGTTTTATAGAAATCAATTTTATCAACGAACATTTGATAAATAGTGCGATAACCCCTATTGTAGATTTGATAATGCTCATCAATTGACAATTTTTTTTTATCCCAATTACCGTTAAAAATGAATGATGGAAGTTTAGATTTAGTCACTGTATGCGGTGAAAAAATTTCTTCAAGATATTTGTTAGGGACAAAAAATCTGACCAATTCTGTTCGAACCCAAACTACCGGTCGATCGGTCTTTTCTTTGATTAAGTGAAGTTTAAAAAAACTAAGCCACCTAATATCATCACAGACTCCAATTAGTTTGTTTATTAATTTACCATAATAGCATTTTAAATTTTGAATATATTTTCTATTCATTTTTAAATAATCTTATATACTTATGAAGTATATTATATATTCAGAAAATTCTGATTTAAACACATAAAGTACTTACAATATATTTAGACGCAGCATTTTTAACTAATTTATTCATGAATATTATAATGTATTTATTTAACTTGCATTATGATTTATTTTCTTATAATTATAAAATATATATGATTTATCCCCAAATTTTTTAAATTTAACATCTTGAAATTGACCAAGACTAATTTGAAGCTGGTTTATAATTTTTTGTACTTCAGATTCTTTAAGATGCGGAAATTTATGGGATGAACTTAATAACTTCTTTTTATTTTTTTTATTTCGTTGAAACAATGAACTTGTTTTTTTATATAAATTTTTTAATTTACCTTTTAAAATGTTTTCAGTCTTAAGACTAACTAAATCATCAGGTGAGTTTTGCTTTAAATTATACTTTTCAGCCAATTCTTCCCAAACTTCTACTATATTGTTAGCTGCAAAAGAGCCTTCATAATTATTAAACCTTCTGTTAATTAATTTGTTGGTTTCATTTTTAACTTCTTTTTCAGATTTAAGAGATCTTCCATCCAATAAGTCTGAAACCATTTTTTTTAATTCCCCCAATGATTCTGCCTGATAACTTATTCTATTGGGTATACTGCGTTCATATTCTGAAGGCAAAGGCCGATATGCTATTCTATGAGTTCCACAGATAGCAGCTTCCAAGGCACTTGTACAGCCATTATGTATAATTAAAGATGAATTTCTAATCCAACTACTAATTGTGCCTTTTCTGTTAATAATTACGTTATCCTCCGTATTTCCTAATATTTTTTCCCATGCTTCAATAGATTCTACCGGATGTGGGCGTACCACAATGTTTATATTTGGAAAGGTATTTGATAATTCTCTGATCATAACAATAAACTTATAAATTAACTGTAATTGATATGCAGAATTATTATAGAAATAAGCTTCCCAATCCTTAATTCGATCAAAATATCCTGTTTTTCGTAATCGAGCTGCTTTATCCCAAAATCTGTTTTCATCTAATAAACTACTGAAATTAGATACAACCAATATATATGGCAAAAATTTATTGGTATTATTAAAATCAAGCTGATCAAAATAGCTTTTAAATTCATGCCTCCAAAAATCTACTCTTGGTGATCCTGTTGAAGTAATTTTTTCTATATGTTCAGGATAAATATTTTTTAAAGACTCTTCATCATGCTTCCCCCAGGCAAATACTTTAGATGTTAAGGATATAGTTTCACTTGAAAATCTGAGTTTTGCAAAATCTTCGTATGATTCATCAACTAAACCACTCTCTTCATCTTGAGAGGTTATGATATATCCATTTTTAAAAATTTTATATAAAGATCCCTGCTTACCATCACCAGGAGTTAAAGATTTATTATGATATATTCCTTTTGGCAGAAGTCCCTTCACCGCTAACATTCTGGTATTACCTTTATCACCAAGTATGACTGTATGTCCTTTTTGCGCGGCAGTTAGAGCCAACAAAAGTTTACCTTCCAACTCTCTTACTTTAATCTCTATCGGTATATAGATATTCATCAATTAAGGTTTTTGAATTAAAAATGACCCCATCGCCAGTGCATCCATCCCTGAACCGTAAAAACAGCGAATAGCTTCCTCAGGGCGCATCACAATAGGTTCTCCCTGAACATTAAAAGAAGTATTAACAACAATGGGATGACCTGTAATATTCTCAAATTCCTGCAACATTTGCCAGTATACCGGGTTGGCTTCTCTATCCACCGTTTGAGGGCGCACCGTCTCATCAATATGGATACATGACGGCAGCACATCGAGATAATCCTTTTTGATGCTGCAGGCCGTAATCATATAATTGGACGAGTCCAGCTCTGTGTCAAAATAGTTCTTAAAATGTTCAGATTTTAATGACGGACAAAATGGCCGCCAGGCTTCCCGGTTTTTTACATGCAGATTCACGTGATCACGGGCATCCGGATTCAGAGGATTTGCCAGTATTGAACGTCCTCCAAGAGCTCTTGCTCCGACTTCCATTCGCCCCTGAAACCACCCGACAATTGCATTATCGGCAATCAATTCTGCAACATCCCTGGCAATATTATCACTCTTTTTATAATCGAGCTTGCATCGTTTCAGAACCTCTTCAATTTTTTCATCGCTAAACCCTGGCCCAAAATAGAGATGGGTCATCGGAGGGTATGATGGTTTCCCGTTGCCAAACTCTTTACGTAACAGCATGGCTGCTCCGAGGGGCACACCATTATCACTGGCTGCGGGCTGGAAAAAATAGTTCTCAAACAGATCGGATTCACCCAGCAGGCCATTTGCTTTACAGTTCATATGAACACCACCGGCAAAACAGGCATTTTTTGAGAAGTTCAACCCTGCTGCATATTCTAATTGTGAAAACAGAAATTTTTCAAGCTGTTTTTGTGCAGCAAAGGCAATATCCGGAAAAGGTGCTTCCATAGCAGACTGGCCCGGTTTACGAGGTTTACCGAGCCTATCAACAAGTAGATCGGTAAATTTTTTGCCATAGCTTCTGCTTCCGCTGTACCTGTATCGAGGATTTACTTCATATTTAAAGCTGTTCTGAATATCCCGGGCCATGTCGTCAAATACCGCCTGAATTTCATCATTCGGTTTTCCGTAAGCGGCAAGGCCCATGGTTTTTCCTTCGTCCATATATGCCCGGAAACCCAAAAACTCCGTAACAGATGCATATAAACCGCCCAGGGTGTGCGGCAATTCAACATTATCCAGTTCTTTAAATCCGCCGTTTTGGTCGGCATAATAGAGTGTTGATGAAGCTACCTCTCCCACACCGTCATTTATAATTACAACAGAATCTTCGTACCCCGAAACATAATGAGCTGACGCTGCATGGCAAAGATGGTGCGGATAGAATTTAAACTGCATCTTTTCCATATCTACTCCGTTCTTTCGAAGAATCAATGCAAGATTGTTTTTTATCATCTCCGGGTCATACAACATATTCAGCGACTTCTGCACCTTCAGGCTGATGCTGTCTGACTCCCCAGGATACTCTTTAATTGTTTGTTTCAGGTTTTCTGTAGCCAGTTCTGCATAATTTTCACAATCCCATGCGTAACCGATTGAATGCAGCTTATACCCTCTCCGCTCGGCTTCGTTTATGCAGTATGCAATAGCTTGAGCCGGATATGCATTTGGCGCGGTTTTTATTCTGTTGAATCGTTCTTCTTCTGCCCATGCAATTATTTCATCATCACTGCAGAGAGCTGCTGATGAGTTTGGGCCGGGGCCAAATACTCCGAGATATGCCGTTTTATCCATCTGATATGTACTTTACTGATATTTTTTTTTCTGAGTTATGTGCAGGTTTATTCGAAAGCTTTATAATTTATCCACATGCCGAACAATGCAAAAAGCCTCTGCAAAATCGCACCCTACAGCCGAACCAAGGTTTTGAGCACGTATTTTTAGTGCTTCTGGTGAACGCGGGTGTGGATATTTCCTCTTTTCAAACTGATAACATTCCATGCCATCAATTTTTGCCTGCAGATTTTTTTCTGATATTTCCACAAATAAGTTTGGCTGAAACTGTTTTGATATATTCCCGGCAGGTGTCCACTCGGTAGATGAAGGCGTTTCGAATGTAATTACAGTTCGAACCCCTTCTTCTTTCACCGGCCTGCAGGCAGTGATCACTGCTTCGTAAGTTTTTTGGTGATCGATATTGAGATCTCCACCGTGATGCGTCAAAACAATATCCGGCCGAAACTTCTTTTTTTCATTTTCAACTACTTTGATGAGGTCCAGCAAGGCTACTTCATCGAAGCGATTATCAGGAAAATCGAAAGTCTTCACAGAATCATATCCAATAGACTTTTGAGCCTCTTTGATATTTGATTTGTGAATTTGAAGCTCTTTCTGCCACTGTTCGGGGTTACGTTTCTCAGACCTGGAGGTAATCCCCTCACCCAGAATTACCACATGTGTTGAAACCTGATAGGCATGAATCCACTTGTGCATGGTTGCGCCCAATCCCAGCAATTCATCATCGGGATGTGCAGCAACAATCAATATTTTTTTATTTCTGAAATGTTCTTCAGCTATCAATCGATTATCCTGAACTGATTAAATGTTAGCAAGGAAAAATACAACCAAATACCTCGTTGTTCAAGGAACTAAAGCAATTTCATTCATAACAAACCCCAGCTCATGGGTGTACCCCTGTCAAGATCATTCGATGCAATTTTTCCCAATAGCATTTCATAATATTTTGGCGGCAATCCATCACCCGGCCGAATCACCCGAATATTCTCTTTCGTGAAAGGTTCTCCTTTTTTGATATCCTTAACTACATAAACAGAACGCTTATAACGCAGGCTGTTTTCTTCCGCTTTTTGAATGCCGAATTGTACGCTTCCAAGTGCCTGAAATGCCCTATTGGTTTCTTGCACAAGATTTTTCAGTTCATCCGGTTCAATGGAGAAAGCTGCATCCGTTCCCCCATCGGCACGGCTCAGGGTAAAGTGCTTTTCTATTACCCGGGCTCCCAGTGCAACAGATGCTACGGCTGCGCCAATTCCGAGTGTGTGGTCAGACAGGCCGACATGACATTGAAAAATTTCCCTCAAGCTCGGTATCGTAACAAGGTTGGTATTTTCCGGTGTTGCAGGATAAGTGCTTGTGCATTTCAGCAAAATCAAATCTTCACAGCCGTTCTCTTTCAACACCCGAACCGATTCATCGATATCGGCCAGGGTGGCTGCACCGGTTGACATTATGACCGGCTTCCCGGTTTGTGCCACCTTTTTTAACAGCGGCCAGTCTGTGTTTTCGAATGAGGCAATTTTATAGGCACTTACTCCAAGCTCTTCTAAAAAATCAACGGATGTATCATCAAACGGAGTACTGAACGGCATCAATCCCAATTCGCGGGCTTTATCAAAAATGGGCTGGTGCCACTCCCATGGTGTATGAGCAAGCCCATAGAGTTCGTAGAGAGTTTTGCCATGCCAGAGAGACTCTTCATCATCAATACTGAACAGCCCGCCTTCAATATCAATTGTCATCGTGTCCGGCGTGTAAGTTTGCAGCTTGATTGCATCTGCCCCGGCTTTTGCTGCTTCCTCCACAATCTTCAAAGCCCTCTCCAGCGACTGGTTGTGATTCCCGCTCATCTCTGCAATAATAAAGGGCTTCTCCCCTAATCCGATTGTACGGCTGCCAAATTTAATATCTTTAATTTTTGTCATTCGTCGGCTTCTATTTTTTGATGATTACTGTTTCCTCACTGCAACATAACTGCCTATAACCAGTAAATCCACCATGCCATTGCTGAGCGCTTCAATGGCTTCATCCGGACGGTTCACAATCGGTTCTTCGTGCCGGTTGAAAGATGTATTGATCAAGGAAAGCCCTCCCGTTTTCTCGTAATACCTTTTTAACAGCCTGTACATTTTTGGATTATTGCTTTCATTAATCACCTGCGGCCGCGCCGTATTATCGATATGTACGGTAGCCGGGCAGTTCTCAGCCATCTCTTTGGTGCAGTTATATGTAACCGTCATATACCGGCTGGCTATATGATCTTTTTTCCACCCTTTGTAGCATCTCGGCGCAAGTTCCTCGAGTGTAACGGGTGCAAAAGGCATAAACTCGGTTCTGTCCATGCGTTCGTTCAGCCAGTCATTCACCGTTTCGTCTTTACAGTGATAGATAATACTGCGGTTGCAGAGCGCCCTCGGCCCAAACTCCATTCTCCCGTTATACCAGCCGATTACCTCATCGCGTTCCAGTGCTTCAACAGCAATATCCGAAGGGTCTTCGGCATGTTGAAATGAAATATCATCAAACTTTTTAAGTTCTTCTTCGATCTCGTTGTCTGAATACTCAGGCCCGAGATATACATTTTCCATTTCTACTTTTGGCTCTCCGGCAACATACAATACCATAGCTGCAGCTCCCACACTGAGCCCACCATCTCCCATCTGCGGCTGAACAAAAATATTCTCCACTCCGGGAATCTCCATCACACACTGATTAGCCCTCACGTTCGCAAATACACCGCCGCTGAGGCATACATATCTTGCACGGGTATGGTTCACATAATGCGTTACGAGCTCTTTAACACACTCTTCCAGGTGAAATTGGGCAGCCGCCGCCACATCTTCGCGGGTATTTTCTTTGATCAGTTTTTTCAATGGATCTGAATAATTTGTGTAAAACGGTCGAAAAAGTTCACCGGATTGTCCGTAAACTTTACCGTCTTTCACATAAATCATTTCCCTAATTTGGGGCAGCAGTTTTTGCGGGTCACCGTGAGCGGCAAGCCCCGTCACTTTCCCTTCATGCCGGTGGGGACGATAACCAAGCAGCCCCGTAATGCGCCCGTAGAAAAAACCGAGACTGTCCGTACTGCTGGCCCTATAGAGAAATTCGGTGTTATCAGGTGTGATGTAGCTCACCGTGAATGCCATAAAATCACCCCGTCCGTCGCAGGTAACTACCAGTGCTTCATCAAACGGCGAATATGAATAGGCTGAAAATGCATGGCTTTCATGATGATCGTAAGAAACAGCTTTATCTTCCAAATCGTGTTCCTTTACAAAATTCCAGAATTCATCTCTTTTTCTTCGGTCTTGTTTGATCTCTGTTTCAATTCGTTCACGAAATATGGGCAGCCCTTCAGGGTTGTTCTCAGCTTCATAAACAATCCGGTCAAAATAGTTGAGAAGGTGCTTTTCTGCATCAAATCCGGCACTCCAGCCGTAAGCTATTTTACCGATGCTTTCAAGGGTTTCACCGGCTTGGCTTAAACAGTAATCGATTGCATGTTCAGGCCAGGAGTTATCCATTTTAATTCGGGTAAACCG
>SL_3KL_010_SEDDRAFT_10005724_pt1 | contig 11136 bp, 8 predicted proteins | sample SodLakKL_010_SED_2_FD_10381 | JGI IMG/M metagenome (IMG submission 10381)
CATGAACGGGCTGCGCGCCTCCAGCGAATGCGCCATCGTCATCCGGTCGGTGATCATCACCGGGTGATCTGGCAGCCGGACGAAGCTGTCGGCGTACAGCATGCGATCGAGCGGCTGCCGCCCGGGTCGCGCATCGAAAAGTCTCCGGATCACAGCCGTCGGATCCGCATCGCGCCCCAATCCGGTCATGCCCTTGCCGTACAACCTCGCGCGCCAGTCATCGCCAAAGTAGAAATAGCCGAGACTCCGAGCGTAGCGTTGTGCGCCTGACAGGAACGAGAGCTCGTATAGCCATTTGAGCTGGTGCGCCCGGCTCTTGTACCAGCCACCGTCCGGAATCATCCTGAGCGCCGAACCCAGCAGCGCTCGGCGCATGACCGCCGGCACGCGGGCCAGGATCCCCGCGTAGTGGTTGCCGTAGTAGCGGTCATAGCCCCCAAACAACTCGTCGCCACCGTCGCCGCCGAGTACAACCTTCACCTTGCGCGAGGCGAACTCGGCGAGCAGGTAAGTGCAGACCGATAGCGGATCCGAAGGCTCGTCCAGGTGCCACACCAGCTCCGGCAGGTTCTGCAGCAACGAAGGCTCGATCACCTGCTCGAAATGGCGCGTGCCGTACATCTTTGCCACGAGGCGCGCGGCGGGTGTCTCGTCAAATTGTCGATAAGGCAGGCCCATCGTGAAGGTCTGAAGCGGCTCGCGACAGACATGCTTCATGAGCATCGCGACCACCAGCGTCGAGTCCAGGCCACCGCTCATGAATGCGCCTACCGGGACATCGCTGACCATGTGCACGCGGAGCGTGTCGATCAGGCGACTCTCCAGCTCATCCAGCAGGTCGGTCTCGCTGCCGCTATGCTTGGGCTCGAACTCGAGATCCCAGTAGCGCCGCACGCTCAAACCTTCCTCGGCGCTAAAGGTCAGCAGGTGTGCAGGCGGAAGCTTCCGGATGCCATCGAACATGCTGTCCGGGGAACTGATGATGCGAAGGCTCAGGTACTGATCCAGCGCTGTACGGTTCAGCTTGCGCAGACTCGGGTCCAGCGCCAGCAGCGCCTTGATCTCGGAGCCGAAGGCAAACTGGCGTCCTGCGGTCCAGAAATAGAGGGGCTTTTGCCCAAGACGATCCCGCGCGCAGAACAGCTCCTGCTTGCGCGAGTCCCAGATCGCGAACGCGAACATTCCGCGCAACCTATGGACGCAATCGAGGCCATGCCGCTCGTAAAGTTGGAGAATGACTTCGGTGTCGCTGTGGCAGCGGAACGCGACCCCATCCGCCACCAGCTCCTCGCGCAGTGACTGGTAGTTGTAAATCTCGCCGTTACAGATGATCCAGGCCGTTTTATCCGCGTTCGGGATCGGCTGATGACCGCCGGCGAGGTCGATGATCGAGAGACGGCGCTGACCCAGCATGCAGGGCGCCGACTCCGCCGTGCCTTCGTCGTCGGGCCCCCGGTGCAGCATGGCATCGAGCATCGGCCCGATCCGACGGCGTCGCTCCGGATCATCGCTGACAATACCCGCGATGCCGCACATTCAGTCGAGTTCCTTGACAACTCGCGCCGGCACGCCCGCGACCACGGCGCGTGCGGGCACGTCCTTGGTGACCACAGCGCCGGCGCCCACCACCGCGTTACGGCCGATGTGTACGTTATCCAGGATGATGGCCCCAGTGCCGATCCAGGCGTTGTCCCCGATCACGATCGGGCCCTTCGAGTAGGCGCCCTGGTCCATGAACGCATCGTCGGCATCATCCGTGTGGTATGCACCGGCGCTGAAGTAGCAGCCACCAGCAACCAGCACCGACGCGCCCATCTTGAGACCGGACATGGACACCATGACGCAATTGCTGCCGATGCTGGTGTTGCGCCCCAGCTTGATCGATCCAGCCTTCGCAAGCGCCATGCAGTTGCGGTTCAGTATGACATTGTCCTCCAGCACGATGCCATCGTCGCCGCCCCGGGCGTCCAACACGCAGAGGTCGTCAATGGTGACGCCGTCGCCCATCGAAATCCGATGCGGGTGGCGGATCGTGACGTTGCGCCCGATGATCATCCCGCGGCCGGTCGCCCCAAAAAGCGAGCGGTAGAGTTTCTTCCGCAACAGGAAACCGAGCCCACCCCCGAGCCCGCTCAACAGCATGGTGCGCAATTCGTAGTTGGCCAAGGCACCCCAGCTCCGCTCGCCGACGGTCAGGCTCCGATAGACCTGCAAAGGTGAGGACTGCGCCTGCGTCAGTTGGCCACGGATGAGCTGGCTCTTGTCAATCTCTCCCACTTGCATCTCCTGTCGCCTCGGGCGGCTTGAACCCCTGGACCCATCACGAAGCACGGCAACCAAACCTCAAAATGGCGTCGATGTGCCTAAGCTCTCCAAGCCTCGCCTCACATCTCGCGATAGAGGATCCGCGGGCTGGGCAACCCAGTTCGCATCAGTAGATTCCCGGTTCACCCGGCAAGTCTACGCAGAATTCTCTGTGTGGCGTCGACCACTGCTCAATTGTCTGGGTAGCGCATGGACGATCCGCGACTACCCCAATGATTGACCAGCGAAGTCGAACACTCTGGTGCCAGCCCAATAACCCTCTTAGAGTCAGCATTGTCAAGACAATCACCGAACAAACGAAAACGAATCAGGTGCCACGCTGGAGCCTTTGCGCCTCCTCTGCAGCGGGCCCTTGCGGTGATGGATTCGGGCCGGGAGACGCAGCCCCGACCGAGAGCCTTCGCCGCCAGGGGTGAATTTCAGCGAATCTCTGTTCTCCGCGATCCCCGCTTTCTGGCTACGAGCAACAGATACCCGCCAGCAGACCAGCCGGGTTTGGTCTCCAAGGCGTCACCTTCATGAACCCTGATCGCCAAAGCGCGCAGCATACCGCGAACGATCCTCGGCGGGCTGCGGCCATAGAGTTTCAACAGCCCAAGTGGTCTCAGTATTTTCATAGACAGAAGGTTAAAGGCTTCCCCGGTCGTGCTGCCGAAGAAAGATCTTTCGTACACCACTTCAAAGTCGCTCAAGGTCAGTTTTTCCTTCCACTCTTCGGGCGAAAGATATGGACCTAGATGGTCCATCCTTTCGTTGAATCGATAAATATAGGCAGCCGCAGCCTTTCGTGATGCCTTCTCGAGCCAGCGCGGCCAAAGCAGCTTATTTACGAACGAGCTTGTCGGAATGGTCAAGAAAAGGGAGCCTCCCGATGCCAGCACACGGGCAGCTTCGCGTATCGCGGTGTCGGGCGTGTTTCTTATGGCACAAAGAACCCCGTTGCAGACGACGGATTGAAAAGATGCCGCTCTGAAGGGAATGGTTTCGGCGCTTGCACGGACAAGGTGTGAATAGCACGGAAGCTTGCGCGCAGTTGCGATCGGTTCATGTGAATATTCCAGGCCAACTACGGGAGCGTTAACGACCCCGATGTTGATTAATGCGCTGACCACGGCCCCGTCACCACAGCCAAGGTCCAGACACGGAGATGGGGCCTGACAATTCGCGGATGCATATGCGTCGAGCTCAAGTATCCGAAACAGACAGCGGGCCGGCTTCCAATAAAAGTGGGTTATCCCTGCATCAAGAGCCCTCTCGCTCAGCAAGTTCGCTCCCGTAACAGATGGAAACACTTGGCGGCGTTTTGTGTCGCTCATTTTCGTCTCTCGAAAGCCAAGGTTTTGCTTGACGGGGTGCTCGATTGGCAGGATCTGGACCGATCGCCGGCCTTGTGCGCGGGGTTGTGAGGCGAACACCGCGGGGACACTAGGACGGGCATCCAGTTGGTGCCGAACCCCTGATTCCACGGAGTTTGGCAATCCGCTTGCGAACGATGTTGCGGGCCACTCCCCAGGACGCGGCCGGCGAAAAAACGACTCGCTTTGCGTCGAGTAAGGTGATGTTCTCTCCACAAGCACTCAGGGTGTGGAGGCCATCTGGCCACGCGCTGCCCTCATCGGGCTCCACGAAAGCCACCGCATTCTCCTCGAAGGAATCCGGTCCGAGCCTGATAATCTCATTGATCACCACCCGGCCCCCATAAGTACGAGAGCAGTCCTGAGCGGGCCGAAAGAGCCGGCCGTCTGCGACGAATGGTGTGCCGCCCGGCCGAGCGCTTCGAGCGTCGATCTTCACCGGATTGTAGAGATGGGGTATCCATGGGCCATCAGGCGTACCAGCGTGCCAGATATGGAGATGTGAGTCTGGTCCGGCATCGTGATCAGTCGCGAATAGCCACCACCGTCGGTCCCATTGGAAGACGGTCGCATCCACCCCGGCAAATCTCTCCACCAGTACCCTGCAATTCCGCCAAGCTGACGGATCGTCTTGGTCGAGGTCAAACATGCTGATGCTGTTGGATTGGAAATTTTCCGGAATCCCTAGCAGGCGCCCGCCGTCGCGGAGCAAGAACGGGTACGAGAGATGACTTCGGAGCTCAAGGCTGCGGCACTCGATCGGCTGACTATCGGGTGTACTGAAGCGCAGCGCCACGATGGCGCCCTTTCCCCTGAGGTAATCCATGCGCTCTGCGTACACCAGGAACCCCGCTGGAAGACTGATACCAAAGGGATCGGCCACATATTCTCGCCGGGAACGGGGCGGCAGCCAGCGGATCGGGGGCAGCGTCCCCGCGCACAGGAAAGCGCTGATCGGCGCCTCGGCGATTCCAATGGTCCACTGCTCGTGACGAAAAAGATCTTGCCATAGTCGGTGCCCCAGCCCACGCGCCATGCAACCCAGGAGACGGAACGAGAGCATGCGCGGCGCGTTTTGGACGGGGCTCCGCTGGTCGCGACTCGCGCTGCTGGTCAGCGCAAGAGGCGGTACCTGCCAATCGATTGAACGCAGGATACGCTCAAGCGCCCGAGGCAGCGCCTGCAAAATGGAGCTGGTAGTCGATAGATATCGCTCCGGCAAGATGCGCCAGCACCCGAGTTCGACGAAATCGCCCTGGGTGCCGCCGTGGGCGGCGACAAAGCCAAGGTGTACCGAAGCCGTTCGTGCGCCGGCAACGGTTTCCGCTGCAAAGGGTAAATCCTGCGCCGCAAGGTCGCCACCGAGGGAACACAGGATCAACGCTGTGCATCCCGTGGGAACCATACTCATTCCTCCCTGTGCAGCGCCGGTGAGATCCAGCACGATTCCTGGTGGAACGCTCGAGGATTCAGAGGCCACGTGCAATCCGGATGCTGCGATCGAGACCCTTTCCAAGGCCCGGACGTAGCGTGCGAGCCATGGCCGGGAAATGTGTTGAGCCTTCGGACTGAGTAGGATCTGAACTCCTCCCGGCCAGCATCCATGAAGGTGCTGAGCGAGTTCGAGTTGCCAGCGGTCCACTTGATCGGAACAAAGGCGAATCTCGATGCGCGGATATCGATTAGCAGCGCTCATGCGGATCATTCTACGCGCACCTGACCGCAACAATCCGAGGGTCTCAGCGAGAAGTGCGATCAGGGAAGCAGTCAACGGGTACCTCGCGGGCGTTTGCCCGAACCTGTTGATCAGTGCGGATACAAATGCCTATGCTTCCTCTATCTCCGCGCCCCAGCGGGGCAGTGCACAACCAAGNGAATGAGCGGCGGAGGTCGAGGTGAAAATTGCAATTACGGGCGCTAGTGGTTTCATCGGGGCGCGCCTCGCACAGGTTTCGCGCGAGCGNGGCCATGAGGTCGTCGCGCTCGGGCGGATCAACAACCCGATCGAGGCGGCGCGCACGACTTNTCTCGAGGCTGCGGGGGTGCTGTTGAACGACGTGGACATCGCCGACGCGGCGGGGCTGCAACAGGCGCTGGAGGGCGTGGAGCTGGTGTTCCACCTCGCCGCCGCCCAGCACGAAGCAAACGTCGGTGAGAACTATTTCCGGCGCATCAATGTGGAAGGTACNCGGACCCTGNTGGANGCGGCCTTGCGGGCCGGNGNGTCCCGATTCGTCCACGGCAGCACCATCGGCGTGTACGGCTCGGCCGCGAGCGGCGAACTGGATGAGCGTTCGCCGACCCGGCCGGACAACATGTACGGCATCACCAAGCTCGAGGGAGAGCAGTTGGCGCTCTCATATAATGATCGAATGCCGGTTACGGTCATCCGCATATCCGAAACCTATGGCCCCGGTGACAACCGGCTACTGAAGCTGTTCAGGGCCATCAAGAAGGGTCGGTTCCTCATGATTGGCTCGGGCCTCAATCGGCGCCAACTCATCTATGTGGACGACCTGATCGATGGCATGTACCGGGCCGCAGAGCGGCCGGAGAGTGCTGGCGAGGTTTACGTGCTCGCCGGCGCTGAGACGCTGACCACACGTGATACGGTCGACACCATCGCCGCAGCGCTGGGGGTGCGACCAAGCGGCCTGCGGCTGCCCTTCCTGCCGTTCCTGGTGCTGGCCGTGATTACGGAAACGACCATGCGGCCGCTCGGGCTTCAGCCGCCCCTTCATCGGCGGCGGCTGGATTTTTTCCGGAAGAGCTTCTATTTCGCGCTGGACAAGTCGAAGCGCGAGCTGGGTTTCACGCCGCGTGTATCCTTCGCCGAGGGTGCGAGGCTGACTGCCAACTGGTACCAGGCAGAGGGTCTGCTTTGAGCAGTTGGACTCAGCGGAGCGGCCGCCACTGGGGCGCGCGAATCTTGGCACTCGCGCTGTCAGGGACGGTATTCCTGATGACAGCCTTGATCCTCCTGCTCAAACCCCTGCCGCCGCCTTTCGGCCTGGTAGTCGCAGCCGTCGCGGCCTCCGTCGCGGCGGTTGGATGCGTGTTCGTCCTGCCGGGTATCGGCTGGCGCGCCGGCCTGTGGGGCAGCGCCGCTTTCCTTGTGTATTTCACGGCCGTCCTGCTCGCCTACCTCCTGGCCGGGCGGCCTGACTGGCATCCTGCGCTCGCGGCCGTTGTCGTTGCCGCTGCCGCGTGCGGAGCAGCCGAGCTGGCGGATCGCTCACTGGAGCGCCGCTCCGGCCGAGAAAAAAGGATGGCCCAATGAGCTACCTGGACTCACGCGAAGTACCGGATGGTGCTCAGATTGAAACGGACATTTGCATCATAGGCGGTGGCGCGGCGGGAATCGCCATGGCTGCCGAACTGGTGGGATCGAGCCGCCGTGTCATCCTGCTCGAAAGTGGCGGCTTGAGCCTGGATGGGGATACACAGGCGCTCTACAGCGGCCAGAACATCGGTTTTCCTTACTATCCGCCCGTCACTGTCCGGCTTCGCTTTCTCGGCGGCACGACCAACCATTGGGCCGGGGCCTGCAAGCCGCTGGACCCGATCGATTTCGAGCAGCGCGACTGGGTACCGATGAGCGGCTGGCCCATCGGTTACGCCGAGCTGGAGCCCTACTACGAGCGTGCCCACGTCGTCTGCGACCTGGGTCCCGTGGACTATGCGCCGGAGTCGTGGCTCGCGCCGGACGCCCAGCCGCTGGATCTGCCCCCAGAGACGCTGCGGACGACCATGTACCAGATATCTCCGCCGACACGATTCGCACAGAAGTACGGGCCCATGCTGGAACGGCGGTCCAACGTNCAAACCTACCTGCACGGCAATGCCATCAACTTCGAGCTTGACGCGAGCGACACGGCCGTGAGGTCAGTCGAGGTTGCCTGTTTGACCGGGACGAAATTCTGCATCAGCGCGCGAACCTTCGTCATGGCCATGGGGGCGCTTGAAAACGCACGCATGCTCCTGCATTGCGTCGAGTCGGGCAACTTTCCGACCGCTGCCTGGCAGGACTGGGTCGGCCGCTGCTTCATGGAGCATCTCAGCGTCGTCGGTGGCGTGCTGGCGCCGGCAGATCCGAGTTTGTCGGTAGCTCTCTATCACGGCCGCCCGTCNAGGGACGGACATCTGGGATTTGGCGTCGTAGCACCGTCGCCGCAGGCCATGACACAGGAGCAGATGCTTCAGGTGAGACTTGGCTTAACGCCCACAAATGTTCGCGAGGGAGTTCGGTCCGTAGCACCCGGCCTGATCGGGGCGGCCGTTGCCGCGCAGTCGGGCCGACTCTTCCGGGAACTGGGCGAGCACGTGCAAAATATCATCGCGGAACTCGACGACCTGGCGGTCTACTCCTACGAGCACATGTTCCGGGCGCGTGCGCCGCGCAGTGCGTATTTTTTGCACTATATTCTCGAGCAGGCTCCCAACCGGGACAGCAGGATCACACTCTCGGACGCCAGAGATGCACTTGGCATGCGGCAGTTGCAGATCGACTGGCGGTTCGATGAGCTGGAACGACACAGCTTGCGGCGTATGAACTCGCTCGTTGCCGCTGAGGTCGGGGCCGCAGGCATCGGCCGGGTGTGGGAAGCGCCTGAGGAGGCCTCGACTGGCTGGCCGGCGGGGGTGCGAGGATCCTGGCACCAGATGGGCACTACGCGGATGAGCCGGGACTCGCGCAACGGTGTGGTCGATCGCGATTGCCGGGTACACGGCACGGAAAACCTGTTCATCGCGGGCAGCTCGGTTTTCGCCACCAGCGGCCAGGCCAACCCGACCCTGACGATCGTAGCACTCGCTTTGAGGCTGGCGGATCATGTCAAGGGGCTGAGCGCATGAACGACTGCAGCCGGGGGCGTCGTGCTTGCCTGTTGCTCCTCGCCACGCTGCCGCTCGGGATTTCCCGGTGGAGCAGCTCATCTTACTCTCTCGGCCCGCATGACCCGGAAACGTGCCTCGCTCAACTCCGCCGGTTGGCCCCCGAGGTGGTGCCGCCAGAGAGCGCCGCGCGAATCGGCCACAGCTACCTCGAATCGCACGCCGACGCGTCCCTCGAGGCCGGGCTCATTCGCGCGGTGTGGCCCGAGGGGTTTGCGGCGCCCGCGAAACCCACCTTGCTCGCGCGCGGCGAGTTGAAAGATCGCCTGGCCGCGGCGTGTCGCGAGGATTTCCGGCATCGCCGGATCGTGCGCGTTTCAAACTGGCATCTTGCGCTGACCGAGGCGCGGCTTTGCGGGTTGATCGCTATGCACGTATGACCTGATCCCCAGGAGAGCGGGGACCGGTCAGTTCGGCCTGGCGCAGGTGAGTCGCCCGGTTTGGGGGTCCAGTCGGAGCAACGGCGCCACCTCAAGCAAGAATTAATGCGTATAAGATGCGATGGTCTGGAAGGTCTTCGCCTTCACGCGCTTGGCCAGGCCGAGCATGTTGATGGCGTCGTGCACGCTGGTCCTTATGACGCAGGTACGAACTTCTCCTGCGCTTATGTATTGTGAAAACAATCGGTGGTAGCCTGCGACCTCAGCCGTTCAAAATAAGCGCCCTCCCCCCCGCGCGCGGGGAGGGCTGGGGAGGGGCTGCTCAAGAAATGCCCGATGGCGCCGACAAAACGGAAAGCCGTAAACGCTCCTGGGTCATCTGCGGGCTCCAGAATCCCGTTCGCGTTATGGAGTGCGCGAGCTTGCTTCCGCGGCAGGAGCCGAGCCTCCTGCAGGGCAAGGCGGCGGCGAGCCGCCGCACTCCATAGGGCGGTTCCGCTTTCGGCCTTGGGGGTGGCGCGGGTCGCGAAGGTGTTTAACCAGGGCCGAACGGGCGGATGACTGCCCCCCCTTGGCGGTTCGTGCTAGTACATTCGACAGGAGTGGCTCTTGGATCTATCCGTCATCGTGCCCTTCTACAACGAGGAGGAGAGTTTGGTCCCCCTTTATCGGGCTGTCGTGGCCGCCTTGGATAGGTTGGGGCTGGATTATGAGTTGGTCTTCGTTGATGACGGCAGCACGGACGGGACCGTCGCCCAGGCAAGGCGACTGGCGGAGCGGGATGATCGTCTGAGGCTCCTGATCCTGCGCGCGAATTTCGGGCAGACGGCAGCGATGGCCGCGGGCATCGATCATGCGCGAGGTGATGTGCTGGTCACCATGGACGGGGATCTGCAGAACGATCCCGCGGATATCCCCCTCCTGATCGCGCAGATCCAGGCGGGGTACGACATCGTCGTTGGTTGGCGGCACAAGCGCAGGGATGCTCTGATCACACGCCGGATTCCCTCGCGCATTGCTAACTGGTTGATCGGTGTGGTGACTGGAGTGCCGATTCGAGACAACGGTTGCTCACTCAAGGCCTATCGTGCCGAGGTGATCAAACCGCTACCGCTGTACTCCGAAATGCATCGGTTCATACCGGCCATCGCGTCGATCAGCGGGGCGCGCATCAAAGAGGTTCAGGTACGTCACCATGCGCGCCAATTCGGTCGGTCCAAATACGGGCTGTCGCGTATCTACAAGGTGCTGCTGGACCTGCTGGCCATCAGAATGCTGATCGCGTCCGCACAGCGGCCCATGGCCTGGTTTGGCCTGCTGGCGGCGCCTGCCGCGCTTACCAGTCTCTTGACCATCGGTTTCAGCCTTTACCTGACCGCCACTACTGGCGCCATGTCGTTTCCAATAGCGGGGACAGGCGTCCTGTTTGGCATGCTGGTGACTTTCCTCCTGTTGACGGGGGCATTGGCCGAAATGGTCCTTCGAACAGGCAGCCCTCAGATAAAACGATTGCCCCTGTTGACCATTGCGTGGGATCGCACAGTGATCTCATCAGATCTCATCGGAGATGCGGAGTCGAAGAAAGATGAATAACGGCCTGCTATCGGTGGTGATCCCGGTTGTAAACGGGGCTGACGATTTCTCTGATCTGTTCGAGAGTTACCACGAGGCCCTGGCCCAGACCGGGCGGAATTTAGAGTTCCTCTTGGTGCTGGACGGCCCCCGACCGCACATACGCGCGCAATTGGAGGGGTTGCAAGCTGCCGGCTATCCGATCCGAATCTTCGAATTTGCGAGATCCTTCGGGGAGGCGGCTGCGCTCACTGTCGGTTTCGAGCATGCTCGTGGGGACGTGCTGGTCACATTACCCGCCCAATTTCAGGTCGAGTCGTCGAGCCTACCCCGGCTGCTGGAGGCCCTTGAAGACTACGATATGGTGGTCACCAGGCGCTGGCCGAGAACGGATTCGCGGTTCAGCCGGGCCAAGACGTTGATTTTCAACCGCCTGGTGGGCTTCAGGAACGGAAACAGGTTTCATGATCTGGGCTGCAGCGTCCGCCTGCTTCGCAGGGCGGTTGCCGAGGAAATCCCGCTGTACGGTGATCAAGACCCCTTCCTGCCGTTGCTGGCGCAGCACAAGGGCTTCGTCGTGCAGGAGATTGACCTGCCGCAATCGCGGCGGG
>SL_3KL_010_SEDDRAFT_10005725_pt1 | contig 11135 bp, 6 predicted proteins | sample SodLakKL_010_SED_2_FD_10381 | JGI IMG/M metagenome (IMG submission 10381)
TGGGCGCCACCCGGGAGCCCGGTGATCCCCGCCTGCGAGCGCTCCTTCAGCGCCGACGCCGTGCCAACGGCGCCGACACCGTGCTAAAATCCGAACCTGGATTCGGATTTTGGTCCCCATCACTTCTCATGGAAGTTCCGGGGTATTCCCACTGTCACCTTGTACTCTTCTGGACGCCTTTCCGCGTTGGTCCGGGTTGGCACCGGGGCAGCCCCGGATCAGGGCTCGGACTCTGTCCCGGAGAGGGTCCCCAACGCTGAACGGAGGTCCCCCAATCAGGGTCCGTTCACACTTGGGGACCTATACGGTCACCTTTGCTGAACACATCATGGCGCGTCCGCCGCGCGCCCAGCAAAGGTGACCGCATGGGTTACCTTCGCTGAACGCGCTCTGAAAATGCCCCGTCCGTTCAGCGTTAGGGACCGTCCCGGGCCCCCCTTGGGCTTTTTTTGCCTCCAGACTCGCCCCCTCCCTCTTTGGGAGCACAAGAACCCGAATCTGGATTCGGGTTTTCCCTCACCGGACCGTTGGCGAAGGGAGGGTGGTGGGTGGGGTGGAGGGTCGTTCTCGAAAATGTTGCCGTCTGATGTGGTGCGGCCAGGCCTCCGATCCTGACGGCACCCGCTCCCGTGCTGGGGGCTGTGCGGGGTGCAGGGTGAAGCGGTGGCGGACCTGATCCGGCAACCGCGAAGTTCGCTCGTCATGGCCCTTCTCCTGAAGGGAGGTTGGGGCCCGGGCCACGGCGGGAGGCCGAGGGGCCGTCAGCGTCGGGGTTGGAGCGGACGGCTCCGTCGACTTGACCGACGGTCATGGGGAGGCATATGGGTGACAGGGTATCCCACTCCTCAAGGGGCGGATCGGGTTCCTCTTTCCTCCTGCGACCTCCTTGGAGTTGGGGCTGTCGGCACCGACCCATCCGGGGTCGGTGCCACCGTCTGCCCTCCTGAAGGATGGCTTTCCATGTGGACTCATTCTCCTCGCCCCGGCTTCCCTGCCCTTTCGGGTTCGCGTCTCTGGACTGCGGTTCTGTTCGGGTCCTTGGCACTCCCGGCATGTGGGGTTGAGCGTCCCACCGCCGACGCGGGCAATGCCGCCGATGCGGCGGCAGCGGCGGGGGTGACGGTGGGTACTACCTTCGAGGTGGAGCTGCCGTCCGGGACCCATGCGGAGATGGAAGCGCTGGGCATGGAGGTCCCCCTGCACGGCCGCCTCTATGTTGTGGTGGACCGGGTGGGGGACTGGACACCGCCGGCCGGTTCCCCCGACACCGATGTCCCGGAGCCGCGACGCCGGGTGGGGGCGACCGGGGTGCCCTTCTGGGGGATCCAGGTCCGGAATGTGGAAGGGGATGGCCTCATGACGCTGACGCCGGGGATGGACGGAGTCCGGGGCTATCCCCTGGAGGATCTGAGTTCCCTTCCTCCGGGGGAGTACCGGGTGCAGGTACTCTTGAGTTCCTGGACCACCTACCACCGGGCCGATGGACACGTTCTGGAGATGCACCGGGAGACGGGAGAGGGCCAGAATCCCTGGATTTCGCCGGGAAACGCCCACTCGGAGGTGGTGACGGTCCGCCTGGGGGGAGGTGATGGCCCGGAACGGGTTCGCCTCTCCCTGGACCGGGTCATCCCGCCCTTGCAGCCGCTCCAGGAGGGCGACGTGCTGGAGCTGGGAAATCCGAGGGATCGGGAGCAGGTCCGATTCGTCAAGATCCGCAGCGAACTCCTGTCCGAGTTCTGGGGCCGGGATATGTATCTGGGAGCCAACGTCCTGCTGCCCCGGAGTTGGGAACCCGGCTCGGAGCGGCGCTACCCGGTGCTCTTCCACCTGGGCCACTTTCCGGGAGACCGGACGCCCTTCGGGTTCGACCCCGGCGCCCCCGGGAGCGGTCGGACAGCAGGGTTCTCGGAATTCTGGATGTCGGATGAGGCGCCGGAGATGTTCATTGTGACCATCCGGGACGCCAATCCCTTCTATGACACGTCGTACTCGGTGAATTCGGCCAACGTGGGCCCCTACGGCGACGCCATTACCCAGGAACTCATCCCCTTCCTGGAAGCGCAGTTCGGCATGATGGCCGAGCCCTGGTCCCGGGTCCTGGCCGGTGGGTCCACCGGAGGGTGGGAGGCGCTGGCGCTTCAGATCTTCCATCCCACCTTCTTTGGCGGTGCCTGGTCGTGGTGCCCCGATTCGGTGGACTTCCACGCCTACCAGATCGTGAATATCTACGACGATGAGAACGCCTACGAGCGGGACCGGGGCTGGGTGACGGTGGAGCGACCGTCGAACCGCCTCCCCGATGGGAACGTGCAGTTCACCATGCGCCAGGAGGGCCACTACGAACTGGCGGTGGCGGACCGCAGCCGGTCCGGAGGGCAGTGGGCCATCTGGGAGGCGGCGCATGGACCGGTGGGGGCGGACGGCTATCCGCGGCCCATCTGGGATCATGAGACCGGCGTCATCGACCGGGAGACGGCGGAGTACTGGAGGGAGAACTTCGACCTCCACCATCACCTGCGGGAGAACTGGTCCAGCATCGGAGGCAGACCTCCGGGGGAAGCTCCACATCGCCACCGGCGACATGGACTCCTACTACCTGGAGTTGGCGGTGTACCGGTTGGAGGAGTTCCTGGACCAGGCCACCAATCCCGCTGCCGACGCCCGGGTGGAGTACGGCCGGCGCCGACCCCACTGCTGGCTGGGGGAGTCGCCGGAGCGTTCCGGTGAGGAGATCAACTACCGGGAATTCATTCTGGAGGTTGGGGCATACCTGGCGGGACGGGCGCCGGCCGCAGCGCCACGGGAGTGGCTCCCCGGGCGTTGACGGGGACCCCGAAACGCACCGCCCACTCCAGGCCCCTGATCCGCCGGCGCCGTCACGAAACGAGGCCCCGAACCAAGCGGTCCGGGGCCTCTGGTCCTTCCTTCCCTCCCTCAGGGCACAGCGCCCCTACTCAGGGGACAGGGCCCCTNCTCAGGGCACAGGGCCCTACTGGCCCGAAGCAGCCCCCGCGATCTCCAGCAGCGATCCGGCCAGGGCCCGGATGCGGGCCTCGTCGCCCTGGATCTCGCCGGCTGAGACCTGCCTGGCGTCGGCCCATAGACCCACCGCCAACTCCGAGAGGGCCGCCCGCTGGGCCGGGCCGCTCAGCCCCTCAATCCGGTCCATCTCGGTGCGAACGACGCCCAGGCGCTGGGCCGGAAGCCCGTCATGGCGAGCGAGTTGGTCATAGAAGGCCCGGGCCACCACCATCTCCGCCGGCCAGGTCATGAAGGGCTGGTGCTGCGGGTTGAACTCGTGGAACCGAACGAGCTTCGCCGCCTCCAGCTCCGCCTCGGTGAGGTGCTCGTTGGGCACCAGTTCCAGGATGTCCAGCCCACGGGCGATCTCGGAACCGTAGATCCGGCCGTTCCACCAGTAGGCCGACCAGTGGCCGCCGGTGAAGAGCTGGTCATCGTCCAGGGGACCCCGATCGAAGTACGCAATCTCGAAGGGGTTCGACGGGTCGGTGAAGTCGAACACCGAGATTCCGCCCTGATACCAGGCCTGTACCTTGATGTCCCGGCCCGGAACGGGAACCAGCGACCCGTTATGGGCCACGCAATTCTCCGTCTCCGTCTGGGGGACCGGCAGCTTGAAGTAGCTGGTCCGGTGCATCCGCCCATTCCGGATGGAGAAGATGGCGTTGGCGCCCCACTCGGGCCGGTCCGTTGCCCGGCACCGGGGCGAGGTGCCACCACCCCACTCGTCGGTGAAGATCACCGTGGTCCCATCGTTGTTGAAGGTGGCCGAATGCCAGTAGGCGAAGTTCTCGTCGATGACCTCGTCGATGCGGACCGGGTTCACCGGATCCGAGATGTCGAAGAGGATGCCGTTCCCGGAGCAGGCTCCGGCGGCAATCCCCAGGTGAGGGTAGATGGTGATGTCGTGGCAGTGGTTCGTGGGCGCCGAACGCTGGGTGTCGTCTCCGTGGGGACCACCGGGCCAGAGACCCGCCACATCGCCGGTAGCCTCGTCCGCGAAGACCCGGGGCTGGCTGACGATGGCGGCATTCTCGGGAGCGGCCAGGGGCACCCGGATCACCTCGATGCGGAAGAGGGAGGTGAGGTCCTCCACCTCGTCGGGCCCCCGGGGTTCACACCCGTCCAGTTCATCACCCGGCCGCACGCCGGCGGCGCCGGAGTTGTAGACGTAGATGTGGTCCGGATCGTTGGCGTCTTCCAGCAGGGTATGGGTATGGGATCCCCGGCACGTCTGCACAGCCGCCACCTGCTGGGGAGCCTCCAGGTTGCTGATGTCGAAGATCCGGATCCCCCGGAACCGTTCGGGATTCACCGGACCCGGCGCCCCCTCAGGTCCGCAGTCGATGCGGCCCCGGGTCTGCTCCACCGACATGAAGAGCAGGTCACCGTAGATGGACACGTCGCCCTGACCTCCCGGACAGAGGATGGAAGAGCGCAGTACGGGGTTCGCGGGGTCGGACACGTCGTAGATCATGACCCCGGTGAAGTTCCCCACCACCACCAGGTCCCCCTGAAAGGCCAGATCCGAATTGGCCACGTTCAGGTTGCCGATATTCTCTTCGTCGTAGAAGCCGTCGGGACGGGGCGTATTGGAAAGAAGGCGCATGTTCCAGGACGCCTCTTCGGCGTCCATCCATCCGGCCGACAGTCCGATCCTGGGATCGGACTGGTCCCACCAGATCTCCTGGGTTTCCTGCGCCGCACCCGGCGAGGGGAGGGCCATGAGCACGGCCATGGTCATGGCCAGGGGAAGGGCGGCGAGGCGGTGTATTCCGCTCCGGCGCTCATACGAATGTTGTTCGTTCATTCCGGACCTCGTGAGGAAGGGTGTGTTCCAGTGGCGGAGGGTGGACAGGGCCGGTCCCTCCGCGTTCCGCGTTGTTCCGGGCAGGGGCCGGGTTCAGGTGACTCCCGGCCCCTCAGGATCCCCGGGCCAGCATCTGCCGCATGCGCTCGATCTCGATGACCTGATCCGACTCAACGTGGGCCGCGAACCCGAAGATCTCTCCCTCCTGGCCGCCCGCTTCGGAGGCGAAGAGTTCATGGACCATCTGAACCGCTCCCTCGTGGTGGTAGATCATGAACTCCAGGAACATCCGATCGAACTCCTCGCCGTGCGAGGCTGCCAGGGTCTCCATCTGGGCGGGAGTCAACATCCCCGCCATCCCTGCGTGGTCATGGCCCATGACGTGGTCGGGATCCCCATGGTCATGATGGTCATGGGGCGGGTCGGGCTCCGGATCATGGGGGTGATGGTGAGTGTGGTCCCCATGGTCGTGGTGGTCGTGGGGATGGTCCCCGTGTGGGTCCTCGGCCAGAGGTCGCCCTGTGGACAGGTCCACCGCTGGTGCCCACTCCCCTCGATCCTGAAGCCAGCGCTGCATGAGCTCGATCTCATCGGCCTGGGAGGCCTGGATTCGGCGGGCCAGCATGGCCACATCCTCGCGGACGGTTCGGTCGGGCACGAGGGCCGTCATCTCCAGCGCCTGCGCGTGGTGCGCAATCATCATCTGCATGAAGTGGACATCATCGACGCTGTGGGCCAGGAGGCCCAGAGCCTGGCCCGGCCGGGTGACCACGGCTCGTCCGTCACTCCCCGGGGCTCCGGGCTGGAAGGTCGTGGTCGTGCCTTCGGTCCCGGGCTGGGGAATCGGGCTTTCCGGCGCCGGGCTGCCGGCGCATCCCCAGGTGACGAGAAGCAGGCCGGCGGCGAGGGCCCAGGCCCGGAGGAGGGAGTGGGGGCGAACTTGGATCATGGGCAGGGCGGGGGAAGGACACCGTAACCGGGACCGTCCCCCTCGACCTCGAGGTCGAGGGGGACGGAACGAAGCACCGCTACTGTGTCCATACTCCGGCCAGGGGCGGTGCGATCCCGCCTGCACGCCCCCAACCGGAGGCGGCCCCTGTCCGGGACGGCGTCCTACATGGCGGTGGCCACATCCAGGAGGCCTCCCGCCAGACGGCGGACCCGCGTCTCGTCACCGGCCACCTCACCCGTGCTGATACGGCGGGCGTCGGACCAGAGCTCAGTGGCCAGCTCACCCAGAGCCGTCCGCTTTCCGGCCCCATCGGCCATGGCGTCGATCCGGTCCATCTCCCGGGCGATCTCGCCCAGCCGCTGGGCGGAAAGCCCCTGGTGGCGCTCCAACTGATCGAAATAGGCCCGGGCCACCACGAACTCCGGCGGCCAGATCACCCGCGGCTGCATCTGGGGATTGAACTCGTCGAAGTGGATCAGGTTCGCAGCGGCGATCTCATTGGCTGAGAGGTGTTCGCTGGGAGTCAGCTCGAGTACGTCGAATCCACGGGAGATCTCCGAGCCGTAGATGAAGCCGTTGTGCCAGTACGTTGACCAGTAGCCGCCGGTGAAGAGCTGTTCATCGCTCAGGGGACCCCGGTCGAAGAAGGCGATTTCGTAGGCGTTGGAGGGATCGGTGAAGTCGAAGACCGAAACGCCTCCCTGATACCAGGCCTGGACCTTGATGTCCCGGCCGGGGACGGGCACCAGCGAACCGTTGTGGGCCACGCAGTTCTCCGTCTCCGTCTGGGGAGCGGGGAGCTTGTAGTACCCGGCGTGCCGCATCCGGCCGCCCTCGACGGTGAAGAAGGTGTTGGCTCCCCACTCGGGAAGATCGGTGGCCAGGCAGCGCGGCTGGCCGCCGCCACCCCACTCGTCGGTGAAGATGACCGTGGTGCCGTCGTTGTTGAAGGTAGCCGAGTGCCAGTAGGCGAAGTTCGGGTCGACGACCTCGTGGATTCGCTGGGGAACCGCCGGATTGCTGATGTCGAAGAGGATGCCGTTCCCGGAGCAGGCGCCGGCTGCCAGCCCGATTTCCGGATAGGCGGTGATGTCGTGGCACTGGTTGGTGTCACGGGTGGTCTGGGTTCCCTCTCCGTGGTCCCCACCGGTCCAGAGACCGGCGATGGTGCCTTCCTCCACATCGGCGAAGACCCGGGGCGAGTCGATGAGCTCGGCATTCTGCGGCGCCGACAGCGGCACCCGGATGACGTCGATGCTCCAGTACGATGTGGTGGGATCATCGGGATCCCGAACGTTGGCGCACCCTTCCATCTCCTCGCCGGACCGGGCCACGCTGGTTCCCGAATTGTAGACGTATAGGGTCTCGGGGTCGTTCAGGTCCTCCACCAGGGTGTGGGTGTGGGATCCCCGGCAGGTCTGCACCGCCGCCACCTGCACCGGGTTGGCGAAGTCGGTCATGTCGAAGATACGCACGCCCCGGAACCGCTCGGCCGAGACCGCTTCCTCGATGCCCTGGTCACCGCAGTCCAGTCGGCCGCGGGTTTCCTGCGCCGACATGAACACCAGATTCCCGTAGACCGAGATGTCTCCCTGACCACCGGCGCACTCCACCGATGACACCAGAATCGGATTCCGGGGGTCGGTAATGTCGTAGACATTGAACCCGTGGTAGTTGCCAACGTAGGCCAGTCCGTCCTGGAAGCCGATGTCGGTATTGGAGAAGCGGCCGTCACCGGGCGTCTCCGGGTTGTAGAACCCCTCGGGTCTGGGCGTGAAGGAGAGGAGCTCCATGTTCCAGGAGGCCGATTCAGCGTCCATCCATCCGGCGCCCAGGCCGATGCGAGGGTCGTCCGGTCCGCCGGGCGTGAAGGCCGACTGGGCGTCGAGTGCCGAAGCGCCGGCAAGAAGGGCTACGGTAACGGCCAGGGCGGGGACCGTCGTCTTTAGCCCGGATCGCTGCCTGGCGGTGAGGTTGGGCTGGGTAGATCTGATCATGGGTTCCAGGGAAGGGGGGGGAAGTCCGGGAAATCCGGTCCTTCAATTGGTTTCCCGGAGAAGCCGGAGCATCCGCGCAATCTCCATGCGTTGATCGCTATCCACATGGGAGGCGAACTGGAAGATGTCGGACTCCTGTCCGGCGCCCGGGGTGGCAAAGAGATCTTCGACCATGATGAGAGCCCCCTCGTGGTGGAAGATCATGAACTGCAGGAAGAGCCGTTCGAACTCGGACCCATGGGACGCGGCAAGGCGATCCAACTCCTCGTCCGAGAGCATACCGGCCATGTCCGAGTGATCATGGTGCGCATGATCGTCGTGATGGGTGTGATGGTGCGCATGNTGGCCATGGTCATGATCACCGTGACCGCCGTGTNCCTCAGCCAGAGGGTCGTAGAGGCGAACCTCTGGGACCTCCTCTCCCCGTTCGTCNAGCCACCGGGTCATGATCCGGATCTCGTCGTCCTGNGANCGATCGATGCGCTGAGCCAGGAGGCGCAGATCACGGCGCTCCGTCCGGTCNTCCACCATCCGCGCCAGGATCAGGGCCTGGGCGTGGTGATGGATCATGTCCTGCATGAAGCGGACGTCCGCCGAATGGTAGGGGGAACCGGTGGCCGGGAACTGAGCCGAGGCGGTGCCGGGGAGGAGGACCGGCAACAGGAGGAGCGCCACCAGAACCAGGGCGGCTCGGGCCGAAAGACGGGGGGACGGGGCCACGACACGACGGGATGATCTCCCACCGCGCAGGGAGCCCCGAGAGTCTGGTGGGACCTTGAACATGCGAGCATGTCTCCGTTGGGGTCAGCCAGTACAAATACGGGCCGACGGACCATTTCGCAAGGAGGCCCCCCGGGCAGCCGGCCGGAGCGTGGAGGGGCCGGCGCCCGGAGGACCTTGGGGGTCAGCGCAACTCGCCGGGCGGGCCTGTGTTCACCTGTAGGTCCAGCACCCGCAGCTCGAGTTGGATGCGCTCGCCGGAAAGGGCGTTCTCCAGCATCCGGATCTGATCGCCCATCATCTGCTCCATCATGGCTCGCTGGGCTTCGGGGATGGATTCCATCTGGCGTCTCAGTTCGTCCAGACCGGCCCGGGCCTGTGCCACCTCCTCGGCGGACAGACCGGCCTGGGCCAGGTCGACCTCCAGAACCGAGAGGAAGGGATGGAGGTAGCCATTCACCTCCTGGTAGTCGGAGAAGCGCACCTCAACGGACACGGGTCTCCGCTCGGTACCGTCCACCACCTCTCCTTCCAGAGCCATATGCAGGGGAATGTGGCGGTCCTGTTCCAACTCCAACCAGATACTTCTGGGGTGGAAGGGGGCGTCCTCACCGGGGATGGTCGCGTCCCAACTGAGGCCCTCGAAATCGGTGAGCGACAGTTGCCAGGTGGGCCGCCCTTCCGCCGACCCGGTTCCCTCGAGGGTCCATCGGTCCAGAGCATCACCGAACAGGCCGACGGGATCGGACCAGAGTTCCCCGGTCATGTCGCCGGGATCCATACCCCCCGGGATCCCGGCCGCATCAACGGACCGGCTCCGCAGCACGGGCCGGCCGTCCACCATCTCCTTCTCCATGAAGATCACGGATGGGAAGCCCAGGACCTCCTGTCGGATGGTGAGGTCGTCGACGCCGCTCAGGCGCGTCTCGTGGGCGGCCAGCGCCCGCTGCAGGATGTCGCCGGGGGCCTGGCCCGCCAGCGCTGCGGGGATTGCGGCGACGCCCAGGAATGCGAGGCCCAGGCCGAAACGGCCGGCGGGAGCGATGGCCCGGGGAACCTGACGCCCTTGGCGAGGCCCCGCAGCAGGCGAAAGGGAAGACGGAGAAGACATCTCGGAGGATCCTCGCAGAGGGTGGGATGAGCCGCTCCGTTTCCCACATCCCATGACACCGGGGGGCGTGCGGGGAAGGAGCGGACCCACGTGGAAAGGGTCGATCTCGTATCGGCTTCTATGTCTCTGGGCCCGGGAAGGGTCCCATCAGGGCCCAGGAAGGAGGAGGGGTCCCGTCAGGGCGCCACGACCTGGAACGGCAATTCGGCGCGGAGCGTCCCGTCGAGGGTTTCCACCTCCACACGCAAGCGATAGTCCCCCGGGCTGTGAGGAGCTTCGATCCTGCCCTCGAAGGCGAGGCCGGCCTCGCCCGCCCCGATGGACACCTCGCCCATCACCTGGGGGAATGCCCGGTCCTCGGACCAGCGATGGATTACCTCATCCCCCGCCAGGATCAGGAGATCGAAGCGCTGGGCCGTGGGGAAGCGCAGGATCGACTCCTCGTCGAGCCGGTTCACCAATCGGTGGGCCAACCGCATGGAATCGCCAGGCGCGTAGACGAGCTGGTCCGTGGATAGCACCACCTGGATTCCCTCGGTGGGGCCCAGTGTCCCAGAGGTGGGGAACTCGCCGAGCGCTGGCGTTCCAGTGGGATCCATCACCCGGACGTTCTCGAGCTCAACCCTGGAAACCAGGCGTAGGTCGGGGGATCCCAGGAGCTCCGGATAGACGGCGATATCCGGGATCTCCGGATCGGCGGTGAAATTCTCCCAGTCCTGGATCAGGAGCCCGCCCACCTCGCGCCGATTCACCGCGCGGCGGAAGCGGCTTCCGCCGTCATCGGTCTCGAACCGGTAGGCCAGGTAGTCCAGGGTGTTCTGATCCCGGTGGAACCAGTATACGAAGCGGTCTTCCCAGTCCCGTCCTCCACCTTCCTCCTGGAATGTCACCTCCACCGCCCGATAGGGTTCGCCCCCGATCCGGGTCTCTCCCAGATCCCTGTGGGTCGCCGCCGGATCCAGGAGACGGAAGGGAAGGAAACCGAAGTAGACCACCGAGTTGACGGTGGTTTCAATGGACGCGCGCTCGTGGTCCTGGAGGGAGACCGGTTGCCCATCCACCTCCCTTCCGGTTCCCTCGTTGGTCATCCAGTCTCGGATTGATGTACCATCCTGCCGATACTTACGTTCATAGAGGAATCGGCCCTCGTCCCGAACCACACGATATGCGTCGCCCCGGAAATCGAAGTGGACTTCCATGCGCTCAAAGCGCTCCCCGCCATGCTGTTGGATGGCCTGTTCCACGGTCCGGGTCGGCGTTGGTGCCCCGTTGCACCCTTGGGTGGCGGAGATGAGGANCATGATTCCGAATGTTCGGACGANGGATGATGCGAAGGGTCGGATCACGGGCTTGACCTCGGTAAGGGGCTGGACGGACGTGGGACGCCTCGCTTCCCGTGTGGAAGACCCTTTCGACTGCACTGCGATCTCGGGGCCTCGATGAGCGGAGACGAACAGCGGAAGCGTTTCGTCGTGAGGGATGCCCGTGGCCGGGAGCGACCCCTGGCCACGGTGGAAGACCTCC
>SL_3KL_010_SEDDRAFT_10005727_pt1 | contig 11135 bp, 13 predicted proteins | sample SodLakKL_010_SED_2_FD_10381 | JGI IMG/M metagenome (IMG submission 10381)
ATAAGAAATTCCAGAAGATGCTTTTATTTTTATTGGTAGTGTTTTCTACTGCACCAGAAATCATAGCCGTTATTCGGAGTAGTGAATCAACATTGTTACTGTTACCGTAGTGTCTTGCCCGCTTCTCTCTTTCCTCAAAATTTTCAATGAGACGGTACAATTCTGTTCCTTCTGGAACTCCAGAATTCTTCCATTCTTGTAGGAATCTACTCAAATGTTTAATATCATTGTCTAGGTCACTTTGATTGTAAACATCCGTGTGAACCATTTTTCTATCCGATTTTGCTTCAAATATCCATATGTGACTTCCAAAGCCAGCGAAAGGAACTGCTGTCACATTCTTATCGATTCCATACTCTTCAACGGCATTGGTTAATGGGTAGCAGTATATACCTAGTGGTGTAGTATCCCACTTACTTTGCGGGTTGACACCAATCTTGTCTACTTTGGTGTAGCTTATGAAATATTCCTTACCAGTTTCTTTTGCTTTATCGTAATACTGCTTGAGTTGGGTTTCGGCATGTCTTTCCTTTCTACGGAGCAAATGAGTATCTTCAAATAGGTTAATGACTTCAATAATCTTCATGTAATTATTTAGCGATTTTGCTAAATATTACTATAACATTTGAAGGAACGATGAAAGCGTAATGCACTATTTATATTGCTACACAGATTGCTTGGAGATTATGTACGTTGACTCACAGTTGCGTTCCCACAATAAGAGTAACGAGCCTATGAACAACAAAGAGTATGTAAAAATACATAAGGGTATAGATAACAACATCAGATTCAAGGTGACTAATCCCGATTACAAGAAGGTGTCGGTTAATCACTTGGATGTGAGGGCTGTTATCATCGATACTGAAACTAGAGAAAAGGTCTATGAAAAGTACTTGGAAAAAGTGGATGACTGTTTCTTATATCTCAGGGTCTTGGAGGGTGAACTAAAGGATGTTCGTCGCGGCCATTATGAATTGGTTATTCGTGGTGAAAATGCAGATGCTTATATTGGCGAGTCGGGCTTCGCTGCCTATGAAGGATTCTATAAGGACCAAGCAAACAACATTACCTTCCCAGTATTGATCACATCTCAAGGAGATACCAGACCATTACCGAGCATTGACACTTACATAAAAGACTGGTTGCCAACATATTTGTCAAGTAATCAACCCGCATTCATGAGTACTCCATTACCAGCAAACCTGACAAGGAACTCGCTGAATAGAACCCATACGTTTACGATTCGTGGTGAGGAAGCTGGTGGTAGGATAAGAGCATATGGTACACTAGAAGCCAGTCCGACGACTGATGACAATTTGTGGTTTCAATTAGATATTCCCAACACGTATGACAATGAGATTGAAATAGAAAACTTTACAGGTATTCAAGCATGGAGTTTTACTGCAAATCTCACATGGATTAGATTCCAGTGGATTCCAGATGTCAACCCACCACAGACGGGTAACTTGGAAAGAATTCAATACAGAAACTAGTATTGTTGGAATTCGTGTGTTGATGTATAATTGACGCATGAGTAAAGATAAAGTTATTACAGAACCATTTAAAACCAAAAAAGAAGTCATCAGCTTTTTTAGGGAGCATTATAGTACCCCCACAAGCCGCTACGATGTTTATATTGATGACGGTAAAGTAAGAGAATGTTGGGAAAGCATTGCTGAATTAATACCCCCCGACGAGTTTGAAAACTATATTGACCTCGGTCTGTTCGGGCAAGACATGAATCAAGGCGGTGACCCCGCGTTTTCAGATAACTATAGGCTAGCTTATGCTTATAACGAGGCACTTAAAAGGTTAGACAATAAGAAGAAAGATGGACACGAATAAACTAGACCAATTAGTTCAGAAATTTGAATCTGAAATCAGGTCCAATCTCGGTGCTCTGTCACTAACCCCCAGTGGATTTGAAAAGCGTGACTGCATGCTTTGTCATTTACGTGGCCACGGTGTAGATAGAAGGGATCGCTTTGGGATCATGTTTTCCAGTGATTCAATCAGTCTTCATTGCTTCAACTGTGGATATAAATCGTATTGGAAACACGGCGACCAGTTTTCTAAGTCATTTAGGGAGTTCCTTATGGAGATAGGGATGGACAGTCATGAGGTTGCCCGCTGGCAGTTTGCGTTCTTCACGATTACCAAACGCTTCGGTCTAGACCAACACAATGAGTCACCGTTTGATGATGTTGCTTTATCATTTCCCCATAGTGTTCTATCTACGTGGAAGGAAATGGACAATGATTTTGTTCCATTCACCCAAGAGAAAGAAGAATTGACATCAAAAGAACAGCGAGTTTGGAAGTATGCTAAGGAGCGGGGTTTGTTAAGATACAAAGATAGAATTGGCTGGTCGGCCTCACAACCCACCAGGTTGATGATACCGTTTTACCACAATAGAAAAATAGTGGGTATGACTGGTCGGTCCATAAATAACAGTAGACCTAAGTATCTGGACCGCTATTCTGATAGGGATACGTCATCAACCTATCTGTTTAATTACCACTCAAATTTGATGTCAGACAATGAGTATGTCATTGTAACCGATGGCATCTTGGATGCACTCCACACCAATGGGGTTGCCACGATGCGTTCAGACTTGAATGATAAACAACAAGAACTAATTAACCATTTGAATAAACGCAAGAGGGTCATACTTGTTCCAGATTTTGATCAAGCTGGATTTGATTTTTCCATGTATGCGGAAAAGAATGGGTGGTATATCAGTACTCCACACTGGAAAGAATATATTAAAGATATCGATGACATGGTTGGTAAATACGGTAGGTTGCTGACCATATATTCGATCATCAAGAATGCCAAAAAAGATTACATTGCAATCAGATCATTCACACAGTTTATGAAAAAATAGGAGAAGCCCATGGATGTCAAATAGCAGTAATAAAGTCATAATGCCAAAAATCAAGGAATATGATGTAACAATAGAAAATTTATTTGTAAAGATACTGTACTCAAATCCTTTTGTGTTCACTAAATGTCAGAGTATTGTAAAACCAGAGCATTATCACAACAGACAGTGCCGAGAGGCTGTTGCTTTCATTTGTGGTTACTCAAATGATCATAATGACCTTCCGACTAGAGAACAATTAGAAGCTATCACCAACCATACCTTTGAAGAAGTGCCTATTGACAATGATAGTGCTGTGAAAGATTGGTTCTTTATCGAATATGAAAATTTTGCAAAGTATCGCCAGCTAGAGCACATCATCACAACGAAGTCCTCTAAGCTTCTAAAGAAGAATGACTATAAACAGTTGCTTGATCTATCCAAAGAAGCGGTTGAGATGGGATTGAGTAAGGATGTTGGCACTGAATATTTTATTAACCCCGAATACCGTCTAGAAAGGCTTCGTCAGAATCAGAACTTACCAACTGGTTATGATCTACTGGATGAAAAGCTTTATGGTGGTATAGAACGCGGCACCCTCAACATCGTGTGTGGTCGCTCTGGTGGTGGTAAGAGTGTGGCCCTACAAAATTTTGCTGTCAATTACAGCAAACAGGGACTCAATGTTGCTGTTATTTCGTTGGAGCTATCTGAGGAACTGTATGGTTTAAGGATGGACTCAATGATCACTGGACTCGGTACACGGGGAGTGATGCGAGACATCAAGAATGCATCAATGCAGGTTCTGAACTTCTTCCGAAAACACCATGGTTATGTATACATAAAAAGAATGCCTAGTGGCGCAACTAGCTTGGACATCAAGGCATACATCCATGAAATCGAGACTGTGCTTGACAAGAAGATTGATGTGTTAGTGGTTGACTACCTTGACCTATGCCATCCAGCCACCACACGCTTCAAAGCTGATGTGTGGGAAAAAGATAAGCTGGTCTCGGAAGAACTAAGAGACTTGGCCATGGAAAAGGACTTAATCTGCTTTACTGCATCACAGTTGAACCGAACCAGTTATGAGGCGGTAGATTTGGATGGTAGTCACATCGCGGGCGGGATATCAAAAGTCAATACAGCAGATAACGTCTTTGCTATCACCAGCACACCCCAAATGCAAAAGCAGGGTGTATTTGGTTTGAAGCTACTAAAGACAAGAACCAGTGGTGGTGTGGGTGCCGACATCGATCTAGCCTATGATCCCGTATCGATGCGAATTGATAACATGAACTCAGCCAATCAGGGGCAAGTAGCCACTAATTTCAACGTCAATACTGTAATTGGAAAAAGCACCAAGAAGAAAAGTGATGATCTATCCTATGACAAAGGTCAGCAGAAGAATATTACATCAATGAACCCATCTGATACTAAACAGCAAGCACAACAGTTACATTCCATCATCAATAAGGTAAAAAGACAATAATTGGTAAATATCAGTATGGCTAAAATGAGTCCAAAAACTAAAAGTATTCTTCATGAACTAACAACGTATAGAGCATCCGATAAAGACCTATTGGATGTGTTTGATACCAGAGCAATGCATGTCATCGAATCCGCTGCTAGTTTACTGAGTGATATGAAAGATGAGCTATCAGAAGAAGAAGCTGACCTACTGGAAAAGAGATTCTATTCTTCTGTTCGGAACAGTGATTCATCACGGTTCAATCGAGCCATACAAAAAATAAAAACCAATAGGGAAAGTGACGATAATGAGTGAACTTCAAAACAGGCTTCAAGCATTAATATCAGATTTTAATTCTTACGCCAAAAAGAACAATATCAGTGAACCACAACCATTAGACTTGATTGAGTTTTTGCAAGCACAAGGATTTACTGCTAGTGAAATCGAGGACGTTTTTGCGGGTGTGGGGTATCCAATCAACATGGATAACATCGATGCCTTAGAAGCGGCATCATCGGGAGAAGACGGTGATACCGTTCTGAAGAAGAAGGCGGTTGCTGAAATCACCGAACGCATCGATAAGAACATGAACAAGACTATGAGAAGGGCGCTGGCTGATGTCCTGTTAGATTTTTATAAACATAAAGAACCTACTAAGAAATCAAAACCGAAAGTCAGACGCAACAAAGAGACGGGAGAGTGGGAAGAAGTTGAGGAATCACTACGAGATTCCGATGCCACTTTTCTATTTGAATCAAAGTCAACCTTATTTGAAGGTTTTGTTACATCAGTGGATGCTAGAAAGATATTAAATGCTGCATATGACACGGGTAAGCTTGAAGTGAGTAGGAGTGGATTACTCAACATGTGGAAAAACGATTACAGTAAGAGTACTAACATTGAAGACCTGAATGAACTACTCAAGAAGGCTGGTTTAAGATTTTATGCTGCTAACAGGATATCCAGTAAACTAAAGATTCCACAAATTAAAGACTATGAACTTGAGTACGTTGAATCAATGGCACAAATCGCCGTTGAGTATGATGTAGTAGGTGAAGTATTGGAATATCTTAAAACTGAATACAAAATGAAGCTAAAAGAAAATGCGTTGGTGGATGTACTAAAATCAGCAGCGATTGTGGATACTCAGGATGGGGGCGGTGAAGCAGAATCCCAAGACTTCTCTCAAGAAGATCAACAAGAATTGGTTCGTTGGACTCAGGAATGGTTGCAAAAGATTCCAATGCTGCAAAACAGGGAGCAACACGCAAGCCACCTAGAATTGGCCGTCAATGTTTTAGCTGATATTTATCAGACACAACCATGGCATGCCATGCGGGAGCACATATTAAAAGCTATTAATAATCTCCAAGTAGACAGAAACGATATACAAAATTCTATTCGTCATATTGACTCTGGACAAAAGATTCAGATCATGTCAGAATCCAAGATTAAGCAACTGTTCGCAGAAATAATTTTGAAAGAAACCAACGAGTACATGAGATAATGTTAACAGAGTCAATAAAGTCTATATCACACTTGGAACATCTTCCAGTCGGTGAGTTTATCGAAGTGGTCACTAACCTTAATGAATATATTGTGTCAGAAAAGGTTGATGGGGCCTCTCTTGCCGTGGGTTTCGATGAACATGGTATGTATACCAGCTACGGGAAACAGCCCGAAGACAGGAAATACGACCAGTCTGATTATGATTTTAAGTTTGCGTCTACGTATCGCCGTGCAGCCCACACCGCCTTGGAGAAGGTGAAGGGTGTGTTGGCACAGCATATGAGAACTGGTGATGAGATAGCACTAGAGGTGTTGTTTGGTCGTTACCCAAATGTAGTCCCATACACCAATGATTCAAATGTCATCGTATTCTTGCAAAACAACACGGGTAGTACTGATATTGGTAATTTGTCACGCGATTTGATGGATGATTCCGTTCAGGTAAAACTGGTTGTTCCTATGACAGTGGATGGGGAAACCATTCAACGAGTCAGCAATCGCTATGCATTTTCATTCAGCAATGTTCCCACTGCTAGAATTGAAGGTGAATTGCTAGACTATCTCAACAAGAATATCGCCCCACATATAAAAAAGATAAAGCGGTTCTTGGCTCAACCCAGTGGGATTTCAGATTTCACTAACCGTGAAGTACTGGAATTCAATCTGAGGAAAAGGCCGAGTAACATTTCCAGTTCGATGTGGCCCAACATTAAGGAACAAGTTAAAGACCAGCGCAAGACTTTGAAAGCCGAGATTCAGGATACGTATTTCAAACCAATAAAAGACCTATTGCTTCAAGTGATAGTCAATTCCAACACATCACGGTTCGGGTCTAGTGATGATTGGATTGAAGGTGTGGTCATCAAACACCCGTATAGAAACACTATTGTGAAGATTGTGGATAGGGAATTATTTCTTGGGGCCAAAGAGTTCCTATGGGATATCAGAGAAAGACTGTTTGCTTTACCCTTTTCTGTTGATGCGGCTGAAAGCTATAGAAGTAAATTTCTGGTTGATATTGGTTCTCTGTTTGGGTTTCCAGAATTGGGCACCATACAAGCCACCCGTAAACTAAAGTCACTGGGAACCGATCCAAGAACTATCGTTAAATCGTTGAGTGTACCCCGTAGGATAAAGGGTGATATAACATCGGTGATAAAGGATCATCGGAAAAAATTGCAAAATTTCCTGAACTCATATCTGTCAAAATATCCAACGATGTCAAAAGAAATCAAAGGATATCAATTTGCATATAATGGGGAAATACACAATAGAACACTACAAGTATTTGCTGATTTGTTTTTAGAAATGAATAGAATCGAAAAAATTCTTTTGAATTCCAAGAGACCTAGTGATATAGTAGTACAAATTCTTGAACCAAATTTACAACGCATATAATAGAGAGGATGTAATAATGTCAGGTACGAAAATTTTAATCGGTATTGGTGCTCTTATTTTGGGCATCGTTCTAATTACGACAGCATTGAATTATCTTGAGAATGGATCATATGGTAGAGATTTGGCTACACCTGTAGACTTCTCTGAGTCTAGTATCGATATCAAGATAACCTTCTACGAAGATAGATTGGAATTAGTCAGAGCATACCACGATAGTATGAATAATGAAAAAACGGACAGTGAATTGCGCGAGTGGATTAGAAATCATGACTTACGTGGGTTTGCAAATCTACAATACAATACGATCAGTGGTACTGAACCACATCCGACCAACGCGGCACCATCGTGCCATGTACACGTAATGAGAGTTCGTGGGCAAAATGACACTGATAGGAAAAGAACATTAGGCCATGAAATATTGCACTGTGTTCATGGTGAATGGCACCCAGAATCGTCACATTGATCCCTTATCCTAAATGAGAACCATTTTTATTTAGAAAAAACGTTTAAATGCTCTTGACTTTTTAGAATATTCCCGTATAATACTAATTATTGGGATACACAAATAAACAGTGCGGAGCAGAACAATGAAGACTTTCACACCACATCTTTTCATTTCGGTTGGCGAAACTGGCGCAATGTTTACTTTGCGTGAAACGCACCCACATTATATTGCAGGTGAGGGTGATTATGGTAACGCCGTTGTTAATGGTGTCTATCAAGGACGCATTGAGGTTCGCGATCACCACGTAAAGAACTTGGGCCAAGACCCCGACGAAGCCTTCCAGAAGGCTCAAGAATACGCGAAAGAATGTGGTCTGGAACTGAAGTCAAACCGCGCTACCCTTGACCGTGAACTGAGAAAGATCGGTCGCGCCACCAAGGAAGAAATGGAAGCTCGCCGTCAAAAGGAACTGGAAGCATGGTTCAATCGACGGGCGCTGGAAATCATCAACCGTCAGGTCTTTCTGAACAAGTGTCAGAAGTCGATCAATGATGGTGTGATGCCTGTCGGGAAGTACAGCGGTAGTCTTATCTCTAAGCTTCCCCGTGGTTACCTTGCGTGGATTGCTGAAGCCGAATTTGAAGAAAAAAGCCCAATGCGCCTGATCAAAACATACTTGTTCAACCAGCGGTTGGTGACTCCCCTTCCGACTCCCGACAAGACCTCCACGGTTGGTGAGCCGAAGCAGCGGTTGGACTTCGATGTGACGGTGGTCAAGAGCATTGATTTTGATACTCGCTTCGGCCTGTGTACCGTTACCACCATGGTTGATTCCAATAAGAACTGCCTCGTCGTCTTTTCCTCATCCTTCGCTCCCGAAGTCGGTGAGGAACTGAAGATCAAGGCCACAGTGAAAGAACACTCCGAGTACAATGGTCAAGCACAGACCATCGTGAGTCGGGTCAAAATTATAGGAGATTGAACTATGGAGATGTACGATTCACACTACGACTACCTTAATGACCATCTTGATCTATTTTGGACTAAGGTGTTTGGTAAAACACTGGATGAGTGTTGGTTTTCAGGAATCATCGGTGCCCACGGTGATAAAGGGTATGGATATAGGAAAACATGGGAAGACCATGGGATTTCTTTCAATCGTGGTATGTTGCTCTATATGCTTACTTATACCGATGAAATGAGTAGACCTAAGCATGAATCTGATCGGTGGGTGATTGATAATTATGAACATTATTTACACGTGATCCAAGAAGTAGAGAAACAAATACAGGAGAATTAAAATGAGTGTTGATCTGAAACTGTACATCGATAAAAACAGTTCAAGCAGGAGTTTTATTGCTGACAACTGTCTTCGTGTCGATTGTTCACATGAACTGAAAAGTGTTATTATGGGTAGTAAGATGCCCCGCATCCCCATGAGCATGGAATATGATGAGGTTCTGATGCACGACGACGAGGAAGGGTTGCGTCAGAATGACTCAGATGCATACGGTGATGAACTCACCTTCACGTATTCTCAGTATCTTCACGATGTCATGGCAGATTATTTTCAGCGTGATGGCACCAGTGATTGGAATGATGGGGTGGTAGCCTTTCTTGAGGCCATTCCAAGAAACACACGAATCATTCTGTACTGGTGTTAATTAGAAGGAGTAGGTCATGTTTCTACTTGGACTAATTCTGATGTTTATCCTGTTTCCACTCGGGATGACATGGAGCTTCAATGTTCTATTCGACACAAACATTGGTCACTCATTGGAAGAGTGGGTTGCATGGTGGATCATCATGGCAATCCTTGCTATCTTGATGGGTTCTAGTAAAGAACAGGACACACATAGAAGGAAATACAACCGAAGGAAAGACGATCCATGAAAAAAATGAAGACTTCAAATATCAGTAAGCTTGGTGTGGGGGTAACCGTTGAAGAACTGATGGAAACCATTGGTAATGATGGTCTTAATAATTCGCTGTTTCAATACCGTCTCATTGGGTCAGCTAGAGGTTATGGAACGAAAGCATGGCTTGGTGATATCGATATTGCTGTTAGTGAAGCCGACATGTCCCGCTCTGAGCTAAAAGACTGGTTGATCAATATCTTCGGTGAAGATCACGTTTCCAACAAGGGAGTTTTGTCTTTAAGTTTCCCTATCTATGTCAATAAGGACTACACTCCGCTTAAAACCAGCAACAACGTTCAAGTCGATTTCATGTTTGGTGATCTTGATATCATGCAGTGCATGTATTTTTCCCCTCGCAAAGACGACCGTGAGGCTCCTTCTAATAGCCCACTAAAAGGAAAGCACTGTCATATCCTTTTTTCTGAGTATTCCATCCTGTACCCATTGGATGAGGTTTATCACGATAACCACCACAAGACTGTCACTAAGTGGAAATGGTCGTTCACTAATGGGTTACAAATAGTGAATAGAACATTGATGCTTGATGTTCATGGTGAGTGGAAAGTCTATGGCAAAGATAGAGTTGTGTATACTTGTTATCCCGATTTATATGACATGAGTACAGATTTTATTTACAACTTATGTGATTCCGCAATTGAGGCCCGCCATAGTCGTAACCATCGTTCGTTGATGTCAGCCGAAAACTTTTTGAGTGCATTAGCTAAATATAAGGGAGAAGGTGTTGCTCTTAGTTTGGTGGATTCAATCAGTAATGATCCACAGAAAATGAAAGAGTGGACCCATGATGAGATTGAATACTTAAGGAACTATGTCAATGAACTTGAAACTGGTGGACCAATTAACGGAGAGTAGGTTATTTCCAAACAAAACAGCACTACTTAGATTTGATGAGAAATATTTGGGTGAGATTGTATACCTATACACAATACTCATCATCGCTTTCAGCCAAGAGGAAAGCGAAGACCTTGCAAATATCAGAGAAATGGCGATGGATTATGCTTCAAGGGCATCAGTCTATCGCCATTTCAACACATTCAGACCCACCTCAAATGATTTGTATCTAGCCGCCCATCAGATCATACAAGGCGCTGAGGGCGATGCTGAGCGATATATCAGCTATGAGAACTTCGACCCACAGCGACTGATCAGAATGCTCATTCTGACCGCTAGGGGGCACTCTGACAAGATTCCATTGAATGACATACTTCGATTGGAATCTCAGCTACGAATAAAAGATAACCAACTGAAACAAATCCGCAGAACCGCGTTGAAGTGGGATAGTGTTGCTGTGGGTACCAAGGTCAACACCCTTCGCATGGCTGAACGAATCCTGAGAAGAATTAGCATGAGAACTGAGATGCTTCCTATCGTTAGGCGAGTCACTGATGTCTATAGAAAGGGTGGTATTCAACAGGACGTAGAAGACGAGAAGGGTGGTGCCAGTGTTGGTAAAGCACTCGCTGCAATTGGTATTGGTCTGGGTGCTGGTCTGTTCTTAGGAGCTAGGGA
>SL_3KL_010_SEDDRAFT_10005728_pt1 | contig 11133 bp, 9 predicted proteins | sample SodLakKL_010_SED_2_FD_10381 | JGI IMG/M metagenome (IMG submission 10381)
CGCTTTTTCTGTATCATCCAGGCCAATCAGTTTTCGTAGTTCGTAATCGTAATCTTTTACATTAGAGTGGCGCCAGAGAAACCCGGCAAATGATGACTGATCACCCGATACGTCAGAAAAGGCCGTCATTGAATCGGAAGACTTCGGAAGGTCCCGGTTCAAACCGAAGAACCTGATCAACTTTTTCACAACAATTTCACTCGCTTTCCATTTTGCCTGTTTGGAGTAACCCGCAATGTGAGGTGTGGAAATGAAAGCATTCCGGCCCGTATCATCTCCAAAAACCGGTTCACCTTCCCATACATCCAGGATATAATCGCGAACAAGGCCGTCCGACTGAGCCTTCAACAGAGCCTGTTCATCCACCACACCCCCCCGCGCGGTATTGATAATCAGGTCAAAACCCCGGCCCAGCCATTGTTCGCTGCAAAGATGAAATGTGGGATGAATACCGGAACGGCTCAGCGGTGTGTGGAACGTAAGGATATCACAAGAGAGCAGCTCTTCTAATCCGGCAGAACTGAACCCGGACTCCCGCCTGGCTTTAGGCGGATCATACAAAACCGTTTCGATGCCCAGCTTCTGCAAGTAATGCACCACACTGCTACCGGTATTTCCACAACCCACTATCCCGATTTTTTTTGAATGAAGATCAGCCTTTTGCACCTGGGCCCACCGGTGCAGCACTGTGATAACATACTCGCCCACTGCATTGGCGTTACACCCCTCCGACCGTTCAAAGTTGATTCCCAGATTTTCAAGATATACCTGATCCACATGGTCAAATCCGGCTGTGGCAGATCCTATAAATTTAAGCCTGCCCGCTTCAGGAAGAGTTTCAGAATTGATCTTTGTAACAGTTCGGATTAGCAGGGCATCAAACTCCACAGCTTTCTCAGGAAAGCCTTCATCGGGATTGTAACGAACCAGTTCCACCTCCGCTGGCATCATCTCGTCAAGCTTGTAAAGATATTGATCGGCAAGTATTTTTATTTTCATGGGTGAATGATAGGGAAATGAATAGAACTTCTTCACCTTTAAGGTACCGGAGTTACCCCATTTTTTTTATTAGAAATCATTTAAATCGGTCTCACTATGGAAGGTATCCAAGAGATTGACTATAGCGAAGATGTTCCGTTTTAAAACTACTATTTTGTGACAAATTCTTTTAAACCAGGCTTGAAGGTGAAGACAGATTAAACCATTTAAAATTGTCAAAAAACCCATATTTTTCAATAATATCCCTTAAAGAACAGATTTTTGAACGATGTCTGAAAAAAAATTCAATGCGGTTACTCTGATTCGGAAAAAAAGGGATGGTAATAAGCTGTCTGCCGAGGAGATTGAATACCTGGTCCGGGCCTACACAGCCGATAGAATTCCCGATTACCAGATGAGCGCATTTTTAATGGCTTCATTTTTAAACGGATTGAACAGAGAAGAAGCCGCTGCATTAACCCGTTCGATGCTGACCAGTGGAATTGTCGTTGATCTGAGTGATCTTCCGGGAAAAAAAGTAGACAAACATTCCACCGGGGGTGTTGGCGATAAACTTTCCCTTATCCTGGCTCCTATTGTGGCATCCTGCGGAGTTCCCGTACCCATGATTTCTGGGCGAGGCCTTGGCCATACCGGCGGCACACTCGACAAACTGGAATCGATTCCTGGTTTTACGGTGGATATAACTCTGGATCGTTATAAAGAGATTATCCGGCGACACAACCTCGTTCTGGCGGGTCAAACTGAAGAGATCGCCCCGGCAGACAAACGCCTCTACGCTCTTCGTGATGTAACGGCCACAGTGGAATCGATCCCCCTGATTGCTGGAAGTATCATGAGTAAAAAGCTGGCTGAGGGAATTGACGCTCTCGTGCTCGATGTAAAATTCGGGTCGGGAGCTTTTATGAAAAATCATTCCGATGCGATGAAACTGGCCGAAACGCTTGTGGGTATCGGCGAAGAGTTCGGAAAAGAAACCATCGCTTACCTGACCAGCATGGAGCAGCCCCTGGGCAATGCCGTGGGCAACTGGCTGGAAGTTAAAGAAAGCATCGAATCGCTGAATGGAAACGGCCCGGATGATGTGATGGAGATTACTTATCTGCTGGCAGGAACCATGATTTATCTGGGTAACAAAGCAGCTTCGGTAAAAGAAGGTATCGAAAAGAGCCGGAAGGCTGTTCAGGACGGATCAGCCCTGCAGAAATGGATAGATATTGTGGAAGAACATGGAGGCGATACAGACGTTATCATTGATCCTGATTCTTATCGAAGTGCGCAGTTTGTGGAACCGGTGAAGGCCGAAGCGCCAGGCACCATCACCAAAATGGAAGCATTTGCAATGGGTATGGTTTCTGTGGAACTGGGAGCCGGACGAAAGGCCAAAGAAGATAATGTGGACCCGGCTGCCGGTTTTATGCTTTATAAAAAAATCGGTGACTCTGTGAAAGCCGGTGAAACATTTGCCGAACTTCATACGAACAAGAAAGATGTAATGAAAGCAGCAAAGGAAGGCATGAAGCGTGCAATAACAATAGAAAACCGAAATGTAAAACCTCTGAAAATGATCACACACCGGGTAGATAAAGACGGAATTCACGAATATCCGGGTTAAACCCACATTCTCGGAAAAAAAATATGAGAAACTCTATCCATTTTATTGTTAATGTTTTAGCCTGCGTTTTCTGTGATAGCATCAAAAATAGAGTATCATATTCTGCGAAATACGGGTTAAACCATTGCGAAAAACCCTAAAACCATTAACTTTGTCTAAGGCATTATAAATCAGGGCATTAATTTAATCAATCAACAATACTATGTTTAAACGTTTTATCAGAGCTATTAAATCGATGTTTGGAGGAATGGTCAGTTCTATAGAAGATCCCAAACTGATTCTTGAACAGAATATCCGTGAGCTGAACGATCAGATTCCGCAAATGAATGAAAATATCGCAACGGTGAAAGCCAACGCCGTGATGTTGCGGAAAGAAGTGGAGCGAAATGATAAGAAAATCCAGGAAATAACTTCTAAAATTAAAGCAGCCATCAATGCCGACCGGGATGACCTGGCTCAAGGCTACGCTCTTCAGCTTGAGAAAGTAAAGGAAAGCCTGGAGCAATCGAAACAGCAGTTGCAATATGCTGATCAGGCGTACGAAAAAGCTATTAAAGTGAAACAGGCTTTTATGCGCGAAAAAGATCGCAAAATTAAAGAAGCGCGCGAAGCCCTGCGTGCCAGTGAACGCGCCGAATGGCAGTCCCGGGTTGCTGATGCCCTGGAATCGTTCGAAATGGGCGGGCTGGATCAGACCCACTCCGAAATGGTGAACAAGCTGAACGAACAGACCGCAAGAAATGAAGCCCGGATGGAAATTGCCCTGGAGAGTGTGGACACTCATTCGATGGAAATAGAAGCGAATGCAGAAAAAATTCGCGCACAGGAGCTGGTAAACCAGTTTAAACAGGAAATGGGTAAAGAAACCGCATCGAAAGAGAAAAAAACGATTGAAATTGAAGACTCTCCCTCCAAAGAAAAAGAAGAATCTCAGAAGACGATCGGAAAGGAAAAAACCAAGTCGTAATACAGTACATAATACAGTAATACAAAAGTGCAGCCATGAGCAGCAATAGTGAAAAGGAACGGGAACGTCTCAAAGAGGAGTACAAAGAGCATTACCGCAAAATTCGCGATGCAAAGGAGAAAATCCGCCGTTCAAAGTATGTTCAGAATGTGAACGAAGCGATGCAGCGGATGAATACCGACGAATTACTCTCTTCAGTTGATGAATTTCTGGGTAAAGTACGCAGTAAGATGTCTCATATAGAAGCGCGGCTGGATGTGGCCATGGATGAGATTCTCGACTCGCCCGGCAGTAATGAAGCCGAACTCGACGCAGAACTCAAAAAAGAGACTGCACGCGACACCCTCAAGCAGATTAAAATGGAGATGGGCCTGCTTTACAGGGAAATTGAGCAGCAGGCTGAAGAACTTCAGGCCGAAAAAACCGTGGGCAGGAAAACAGAGTCCGGCTCCGAAACTCCCGATAGTAAAAGCGAGGCGTAAATACCGGTTATGAAAGAAGAAAAAGATTCATCCATAAATTATACCAAAGAAGCTTTTCTGCACCCGGTAAACCTGGTGTGTCTGCTCACAGCCACAATAACGGCACTCGTTTTAAGCAATGTCGAGTTTGTTTCGCACGCCATTCTCACATTTACATTTGGTGTAGAGCTGATCTATCTTGGAGTAGTTCCCAAACTTCCAGCGTGGCAAAAAAATGTACGGCTCAAAAAACGAAAGGAGCAAACTGAAGATTCAGGCGACAAACGGATTTTTTACCAGCTTGACCCCCGTTCGCAGAAACGATTTCTGGTGCTGAAGCATATCACCAAAGAGGTGAAGAAAAATTTTGATCATCTTCCCTACTCTTCGCGCGGAATGCTGGAGCATATCCAGAAAAAGATGGAAGATCTCCTCACCACCTACCTCACCCTGCTCGATATGAACCGGCGATTTCGAATTTACATGAACTCAGAAGTGGAAGAGGAACTTCGGCGGGAAGTGGAGAAACAGGAAGAAAAAATGGGAACAATCGATTCCGAGAAACTGAAAGCCACCAAAGAACGGCGCCTGAAAATCATGAACAAACGGCTCAAAAAGTTTGATGTGGCAAGGGAAAAATACCTGATTTGCGAAACTCACCTTGAAACGATTGAAGATGCCATCCGTTATATTTACGAGCAGTCGATGACGATGCCAAATGCCGAAGATGTGGGCATACAGCTCGATCACCTCCTTTCCGAGATGGAAGAGACCACAAATATTATTGAGGACCTGGATCAAAGCCTCCTGCCCGGTTTTGATGAAATGGACCGCGAACTTGAGCTTGCACAGCTTCGAAAAGAGGCCGAAGATCTCCATAAAGAGACCGAAGAAAAAGTAAAGAAATCCGTATGACATTCCCCGAATTTAAACACCTACTCTTCGAAACTGATGCTGAAGGAATTGCGCTTCTCACCATCAACAGGCCAGATAAACTGAACGCACTTAACAACAAAGTCCTGGAAGAGCTGGATACAGCCATTTCACTGACGGAAAACAGTGATGATATTCGTGTGCTTATCATTACAGGAGCGGGAGAAAAAGCATTTGTGGCCGGGGCCGACATCAAAGAGCTGAGTTCGCTGAACCGTGAATCGGGTGAAAAAGCCTCATCGGCAGGGCAACAGATTTTTAACCGGATTGAGCAGTGCTCAAAACCGGTGATTGGCGTAGTTAATGGCTACGCTTTGGGTGGAGGTGCCGAACTCGCCATGGCCTGCCACATCCGTATCGCCACAGAAGTGGCTCAGATCGGCCTTCCGGAAGTCTCACTGGGGCTCATTCCCGGTTATGGCGGCACACAGCGCCTGCCACGCCTTGTGGGTAAGTCAAAAGCGATGGAGATGATATTAACCGGCCAGCCGGTAGCAGCAGATGAGGCAAAAACAATGGGCCTGGTGAACGATATTAAACCCGCGGATAAAGCCCTTGATCACGCAAAAAAACTGGCCACAGCCATGATTAAAAATGGACCTCTTGCCTTGTCTCATGCTATCTCCGCTGTAAATGCCTCCCAATCCAAACATGGATTTGCCCGCGAAGCCTCACTTTTCGGCCGCCTTTGCGAGACTGAAGATTTCAAGGAAGGAACCTCAGCTTTCCTCGAAAAAAGAAAACCCGCTTTTAAAGGACATTGATCAAACTGATTCGCTTTTCACTTGTTTTGATTAACTTAGCTGTTATGTACACGTTTCATCATCACCAGAAATTAACCCCGATTCCAGCCATTTAACGGCTTATTGTATGCCTGAATTTTTTTACATACTTGCAGTTATTCTGATCAGCGGTTTTTTTTCCGGATCCGAAATGGCGTTTGTAACTGCTAACAAACTGAAGCTCGAAATAGAATCCCGCAAAAATACGATCAAGGGAAAGGCTCTGGCCTATTTCAGCGATAACCCGGAAAGGTTTCTTACCACAACACTGGTTGGCAACAACATCGTAAATGTGATCTATGCCACATTAATGGCTATTTTTCTCGCTGAACCGATTCGTGTGGCCTATTCTAACCTCTTCGGAGTGATACCGTCCGGTGCAATGGTTCTGCTTATTCAAACCTTGTTTGCCTCTGTCATTATTCTTCTTTTTGGTGAAATTTTATCAAAAGCTATCTTCAGGGTTCAGGCTGATTTTCTGATCAAATTCATTGCGGTTCCGCTGCGGGTCACCAACTACCTGCTCTGGCCGCTGATTGTTGTGAGCAATGGAGCATCGGGAATGCTCGTAAAGCTTTTTAAAGCNGGAAATGAACGAAATGAAAAAGTGTTTCGCCGCCAGGATGTGGAGATGATCTTTCGTGAATTGCGCGACAGCGGAGGAAGCCAGGAAATTGACCATGATGACTCCGAGATTTTGCACAATGTTCTGGAGTTGTCGAACAAACGCGTTCGGGAAACGATGGTGCCACGAACCGAAATGGTGGCCGTTGAAAAAAATTCTTCCATAGAAGAGCTGAAGAAAGCATTCATTGAATCGGGATATTCTAAAGTGCCGGTCTACCAGGATACGGTTGACGATGTCATCGGGGTGGTGTTCGCATACGATCTGTTCAGCAGCCCGGCCAGTATCAGCGATATCATCCGACCGGTGAAGCTGATTCCATCCAGTAAAAAATCGAAGGATCTCCTCACCGAATTCCGACAAAGTAATATCTCGGTTGCTATCGTAATCGATGAGTATGGAGGAACAGCAGGCATGGTTACCATTGAAGACCTGATCGAAGAGGTGGTAGGCGACATCCAGGATGAATACGATAAGGATGATGATGTTGTAAAGAAACTGGCTCCCAACACATTTCTTCTCTCCGGATCTGTTGAGCTGGATGAGCTTATGCAGCAATACCCCGAAATTGAACTGAACTACGAAAACGGTGAATTTGAGACCATTGCAGGATATATCATCCACCACACCGGACGCATACCCAAAGTGAACGAGGAGCTGCAAATCCACGGGAATACATACATAATCACCAAAGCAAAACAGAGTCGTCTCGAAACTGTGAAACTGATCATAAACTCTGGAGATTAATGCTTGAAAACTATCCAAACTGGGCTCAACAACTCGCCAGAAAATACCTGAGCCGGACGCTGAACCAGTTCATCATTCACGGCAATGTGCACGACCTGGTGCCCGTCAAAACCGACAAGGCCATGAAGTACCAGCGGCTCAAAACATTTATGGCCGAAGAGTTCTTTGGTGCACGAGACATCGTGGTGTTTTACGATCGCGCTTCCGGCATCTATTTCCGCGACCAGGAATCTCAGCGCGACTTCAGCCGGGCACTTACAGGGCGCGATTCGTTTGCAGGTACCGATTATGCCAAAAAACTTCCCAAAGACCCCGTTGGAGTGTTTTCGGTGCTGGAGCAGTATTTTCGCTCCAGGCTCGACCAGAAAAAAAGCATGGCACTCATCATCGATTTTGCCGAAACCATTGTACCGGCCAATGAAGCGGGAAGCACAGGATCCGAAGACCGGAACTCCCTTGTTTATCTGCTGAAATGGGCCCATGATCCGCTATTTCTGGCCACTGATTTTACAACCGTTCTCGTTACAGAAAACCTTTCTGACCTCAACAGAACCCTTATTCAAAATCCCTACTCATCCGACGTACGGATTCCACTTCCCGGAGAAGATGACCGACTCTCCTATATCATGCAGGAGCAGGATCCTGAATCTTTTGGTGCTATTTCGGATGTATCCAAACCGATAATGGCACAGATGACTGCCGGCCTCGGTTATCTGAAATTAAAAAGTATTCTCTCCAATGCAGTTCAAAATGAAGAGAAAATAACCTTCGAATCGCTCACAGAAACCAAAAAAGAGCTGATCGAAGCCGAAGCTTACGGCCTGCTGGAGTTTGTTTCGGCTGATGGTTCGCTCGATCAGGTTGCCGGCCATACTAAGGTAAAAGAGCATCTGCGAACGGCTATCAAAGAACTGAAAGCGGGCCGCCGTGATGTTTTACCGATGGGCTACCTGGTTTGCGGACCAGTGGGTACCGGTAAAACTTACCTGGTGACCTGTTTCTCTGGTGAGGTGGGTATCCCGATGGTTAAACTCAAAAATTTTCGCAGCCAGTGGCAGGGCGTGACGGAAGGGAACCTCGAAAAAATCCTTGGATTGATGCGGGCTATGGCACCCGTTGCCGTTATGATTGATGAGGCCGATGCTTACCTGGGTGACCGTGCTGCATCGGGCGACAGCGGCGTTTCGAGCCGGGTATTCTCTCAGATTGCCACCTTTATGAGCAATACCCAGCATCGCGGCCGGATAATCTGGTTTTTGATGACCGCCCGGCCCGACCTGATGCCAATTGACTTAAAACGCCAGGGCCGTGCGGAAGAACACATTGCCCTGTTCCCGCCCGAAACAGACGCTGAACGGCGCGAACTGTTTGAAGCAATGAAGAAAAAAACCGGGCTGAAACTCTCCGAAGAGTACATTCCCAAAACGGTTTTAAAGGGTGATGTAAACTATTCCGGAGCCGATATGGAAGCCGCACTAACCCGGGCCAAATTCCGTACAGCCTCCGAAAGCCTTGAAAAAACAACACCTGAAATTCTGGACCAGGTTTTTTACGACTTTCTACCTCCCACCTACCCCGAAGAAGTGGAGCTGCAAACACTCACTGCGGTATCGGAATGCACATCAAAAGCACTTTTGCCCGAACGATTCCGTAAATTAGACCGCAACAATATCCTGAAACGCATTCAGGAGCTGAAGAAAACCATTCGATAATGTTCACTTTTCCTTAGCACAAACTCGTTTATAGATAACATTCTCAATCACCCTGACAGCGTCCGAAGGTTCTCTCAGCGTTGATCAAACCCAATATTTCACCAAAGATTTCCCGGTTAACCCACTTATAAATGAAGAAAAAAACAGGTACCGGAATTTAATTTTATTATTGTAACACAAATCAAAAAATGTCAAAAGATTCGTTAGAGGAAATCCGAAAGATTATAGATGATCTTGACGAAACCATCATAAAAGCCCTGGGTGAACGTCAAAAAATCGTTCAGCAGGTTATATCGGGAAAACTGGAGCGGGCCGATCAAATCCGTGACCCCGAACGGGAAGAAAAACTTCTCGAAAAGATCCGGCGAAAAGCACCCGAAGTGGGTATGGATCCCTACTTTCTGGAGCAGCTATTTCGGGAAATTATTCAATATTCAGTAAGGTACCAGACCCATGCGCTTGTGGATCATCAGAATGAAAAATCGCAGGAACAAACGATCCGTGTCTCTTACCAGGGAACCGACGGAGCGTTCAGTCATCAGGCCGCTATGCGTCATTTCGAACAGAGATATTCCAACGTGGAGTGCATCGGTTTTACCCGGTTTGAAGAAGCCGCTGATGCCGTAGAACGCGAGGATGTGGATGTAGCCCTTCTTCCTATCGAAAATACCACAGCCGGTTCTATTAATGATACCTACGACCTGCTAAATGAAAAAGCCCTCTACATTATCGGCGAGGAAGTACTTCACATCAATCACTGCCTGATGGCCCCTGAAGATGTTCAGATTGGCAACATCCGGCGGATTTTATCTCACCCTCAGGCCATTGCCCAGTGCAGCCGATTTTTAACTTCACTCCCTCGATGTCATGTGGAATCGTATTTCGACACAGCCATGGCAGCACGCAAAGTTCGTGATGACGCCGATCTTTCCCAGGCCGCAATTGCCAGCTCGTATGCAGCTGAAATTTACGGTTTGAAAATTTTGAAGAGAGATCTCGCAAATCAGAAAGAAAATTATACCCGCTTTGTCATTGTGAACAAAGAGCCGCTCAAATGCGATCCTCAGCTCAACTGCAAAACATCTCTGATATTTGCTACGATTGATGAAAAAGGTGCTCTTCTGAAATGCCTGAACCTATTGGGGGACAGTGGAATTAATATGACAAAACTGGAGTCTCGACCCAGAATAGGCCATCCCTGGCAGTTTCTTTTTTACCTGGACATTGAAGGTAATCAGGATGATCCTCGAATTTCCGATGCTCTCCAAAAACTGACAAAGAAGGCTCAATATTTTAAAGTTCTGGGCAGTTACCCGGTTCGTGAAGGAAAATGGTAGAAAAAGCAGACCCGGGAGATCTTCTAACGTGGAAACAATTTAAAGTTTATCCAGATAGCCAAGATCATTCAAAAACTTTTCCTGTCGCCGGATCAGGTATTCCGGAGCATGTGAGAGAAGAAATCGATAACCGTAGTGAAAAAGTGGATTTTTTGAATGAGCCGCTTTTCCGAAACTCCATGAATCTGCCACAGTTTGAAGAGCTGAAATTTCTTCTCCGTCTGATAAACGGATAAAACTGCTCTCCTTATGTGCCTGAATATCAGTAACTTTTTTTGAAAGATGAATCTTATCGGCTGGGAGATTTTTTTTGAGTATGTCAATCAGACGCGCCCTGTGGATACAGATTATCTATGAATCCCGTAAAGTTAATATACTGCCGGTGTATATACATTCATTAATAAAAGGATTCTTTTAAAAGAACTACTTATACCCTTCGTTCTATAAATAACAGACTGGAAATTGAAGATATTAATTTTAAACGTTTGCGGCCTTGAATCGTTTTGCGGGAATACCAGTTCATCGAGTTTTTCCTGTCCCCTGAAGTTTAAACGTAGTGGATATCGTAGCAGGGCCTTGCTGAGGATATAATCTCTTGGTTAACACCGAAGCGATTCTTTCCGACAAGCTTGTACGAGACAGGCATGAAACGAAATCCAGGGCTAAGGATGGAACGACGTATGACACGACACTACATTTTTTTTAAAAATTGGGATATCCCCCCGAGGGAATTCCTGTTGACTGTCTACTGGTAAAGTTGTAAAGTTAGCGGAATTAACTTCTGGTATCATGAAATTTACACCTTTTCGAATCACGCTCATCTATTTCTTGTTTGCTCTGCTTTGGATAACCACAACCGACCATATTCTTGGGTGGTTTTCTCAAGACCTGGTGCAGCTTTCAAGCATGCAGACCGCAAAAGGAATTATTTTTATAAGCATTACGGCAGGTGCTC
>SL_3KL_010_SEDDRAFT_10005729_pt1 | contig 11133 bp, 11 predicted proteins | sample SodLakKL_010_SED_2_FD_10381 | JGI IMG/M metagenome (IMG submission 10381)
AGTCTCCAGGTAGTGCAAGCACCACCCTTCTCCTTCGACTTGCATGTGTTAAGCCCGCCGCCAGCGTTCGTCCTGAGCCAGGATCAAACTCTCCATTATATATAAACCATATATTCTATGAAAAATCATCCACAGCTCACTCAACGATCTGCTTATCTCTTTCAATATGTCCAAAGAACTCTAAAATCTTTTCCCGCCACATCAACAATATCGCCTCCGTGACAGACTCATAAACTACAAGGTTTCTAACCTAAATGCCAAACTTTTTTGAGATATTTTTAAAATTAAATCTCGTTTGGGATCGATCAATAAAACAAAGTAGCCGCCATTTCTGACGGGCCTTTATGATACGATTATTACCCAATTCATGTCAATATAAAAATGAAAATAATTTCCATTTTCACACACTTTTTTGGATCCCAATTTACGGGCACGTTAAGCCAACTTTTGTTTAATCGTAAAGGCTTTCTGCCTCCGGATCTTCTTCATAATCTTTGAAAAACCAGACCGCAGCATAAATAATTGGAGTATCGAAGAGCGCGAAAAAGAATTTGAAGATATATGAGTTAAAAATCAGAATGATTAAAGCACCAATTGTTGTAACATTTTCTCCAAGATTTCCTGTGAAATAGAGAATGCTGAGAATAGCTGTGCTATCTACCAACTGGCTAAACATGGTAGACCCATTATTCCGTATCCACAGGTATTTCCCTTTTGTCAACCGTTTCAGATAGTGGAAAAGCCGAACATCAACTGATTGTGCTATTAAATAGGCAATCATACTGGAAACTGTATTCGCTACTATAAATTCATACACCCCGTCGAAAAGCTCCAACCCACCACTTACACCGTATGTGTTAGGAAAGTAGTGGCCGGCTGTCATCAACCCTAACATATAGAGGTTTAAAAAGAACCCAATCCATACAACTGATTGAGCTTTTTTTCTACCAAACAGTTCCGATATCATATCCGTGGCCAAAAACGTAAACGGATAGGCGATTAACCCAACAGGAATGCTCATCACATAGATGTTTCCATCTCGTACAAGAGATGGAGTGATTGCCTGTAACCACTCAGGGAGTTCTAACGAAAAGAGCGTTATAAATTTTGTGGTGCCTACTACATTTCCCAGTATCAAAGATGTTAAAAATAGTCCCACTAAAGAGAGGAAAAGAATATCCCGCTTATGGCCGCTGGTCTGCCGTATTGATTTCAAATCCATCCGAACCTTTCGTAGTTAGTTTTATGTTATGGGGCAAATGATAAACCTTTTGTGGAAATGAATAAAAAAACTGATAAAAAAATTCGAATTTCTGATGCGGCAGCTGTGAAGTATCTAGAAAATGATCGATTTACAATTGCATCTCTCGCCGATGAGCTGGACATGGAAGCCTCAGAGATCTACGACTTTTTTCCCAACCGCAGATCGATTTTACAATTCTATTATGAAGCTGCCATTATAAAGTACCGGCGAATCATCACACAGATTGATGACTACAGCTCTTTTTCAATGGCGGAAAAACTAAGCACCCTTGCCTTAACACTTTTAGATCTTTTCCAGGAAAACAGAGAGTTCGTAAAACGCACATACCCTTCATACGTGGTTTGTAAATCCGGCTCTACTCCATTTGAAAAGTCACTCAAACAAGAAATTGCCTCTATATATAAGGGTGACCAAAAACAGTCACGGGCAGCTTCACTTTTAAACATCGAGCCCATTTTTGAGTTAATTCTGTATCATTTTCATGGATTAATCCGGTTTTGGCTCCGGGATCATTCAGAAGGTTATCAAAAAACAATGGAGTTGGTAGATAAATGGACTGCATTTGTTCAAGAGGTCAACTACTCCTCTATATTAGATCGCGGTTTTGAGCTGGCAAAATTTGCTGCCTATCAAACCCCTCTTAAAAATGTCTTCTCATCATCACATAATAATACCACCACAAATGAGTGATTTTCCCTCTTCGAAATTCGACCGTGGAAAGATTTTCGCAAAAACCGGGCTTAAAGTTGGCTCTAACTATGCAAAACATTATTTAAAATCTCTGAACAAAAAGAATTCATCTGATAAATCAAGCCTGCACAAACAGACAGCTGAGCAGATTTTTGGAGAATTAACGAAGCTCCGGGGAACCGCTCTTAAAATCGGGCAAGCACTCAGCATCGATCAAGGTTTCTTACCGGATGAGTTTGCTGAAGTGATGACCCAGACACAGTATAAGGTACCTCCTATAAATAGGTCCCTGGTACGGTCCATCATAAAGCAAGAGCTTGGCAAGTACCCTGAATTACTATTTAAATCTTTTGAGAGTGAAGCAATTGCCGCAGCATCTATTGGACAAGTTCATCGAGCCGTATTAAAAGATGGACGCACCGTGGCGGTGAAAATTCAGTATCCCGGAGTACGTGATACTATCTCATCAGATTTGGGGTTGGCAAAAACCCTACTTCGGCGAATCGTAAACGGCAAAGATGAACTAGATGAATATTTTGATGAAATTCGATCAACCCTACTGCTCGAAACTGACTATATATATGAAGGAAATACGATTGATCGATTTCATGAGCGTTTTGCCAATGAAAAAGTTACTACGCCTCAGTGGATTTCTGAGTTTTCTACCCAGCGCGTATTAACAATGACTTATTTAGAGGGAGATCATCTGTCAGATTTTCTTGCCAAAAACCCAACTCAAGAGGAGCGAAACAGATACGGCCAGCTGCTTTGGGATTTTTTCCACGATCAGGTAGATGATTTTGACGAAATTCATGCAGATACCCATCCCGGAAATTTCCTGCTTACTGATGAAGGAAAGTTGGGAGTTATCGATTTCGGGTGCGTAAAAAAATTCCCCGAAGAATTCTTTTCAGATTATCTCCGCCTGCTGCCTACACATCTGCAGCGTGACGAAGAGGCGATCATCAACCTATACCAAAAATTGGGCGTATTAAAAGATCATCCCAATAGCAGTAAAAAAGAGATGGAGTATTATAAATTCTGCCTTAATTATGGATTCACTTTTGCAATGCCGTATGAGGGGGACTCTTTTGATTTTGGAGATCCGGAGTATAAAGAGCTAATACGCGGATATACAAAAAATGCTCCCATCAGCAATGAACCGCGTGGAAATAAAAATTTCATCTACAGCACGAGGGTTCACTTAGGGCTCTACCATTTTTTGATGAAGCTTGAAGCCGAGATTAATACAACCGACTCTCGGAAAATTGTTCAAAATGCGGTTGAGAGTATCTCCGAAGATACTTGAAATAGAAAAGCCCGACTCTTGTTTCCAAAAGCCGGGCTTAAAATTTAATCCAACGATGCTTATTCAGCCTTCTCTTTATCTGCAAAGGCATCAAACACCATTAACAGATCATCGGCAACTTCATCGCGAGTTCTGCCTTCAATTCTGTGTCGCGGCACCATCGCCTTCACTTCTCCATCCACAAAAAATGCAAATGCAGGAGATGATGGTGGATATTCACTAAAGTATTCGCGTGCACGAGCCGTTGCTTCTTTATCTTGCCCGGCGAAAACAGTTACCAGGTTATCGGGCTTGTTTTCTGTTTTCTCGAGAGCTATTTGGGCTCCGGGACGTGCGTTTCCGGCTGCACAACCACATACTGAATTAATAACCATCAGCATGGTTCCTTTTCCGTACTCTTTCATTGCCCGATCAACATCCTCGGGGGTTTTGAGCTCTTCTATTCCAATATTGGTTAACTCTTCGCGCATCCAGGATGTATCGGGTCCTACTCCAAATCCAAATTGCATAATTATTTCCTTTTATTTGTTTGATTTGATTCGCTTACAATATAATGATAATTCATTACTTTGTTGTTTCGTTACATTTACTGTGTATCTAACAAATCAACATATTCATAACGTTCTCAACCTTTAACATTCTTTATGCGCTTATTCTTTTTCACGCTGTTTATTTCTCTGTTCACATTCATCGGTTGTTCCAGTACTGATATGATAACTCTTTCCCACTCAGATCAAGAACTGAGCGTGGATGGAGAACTTTCAGATTGGAGTTTAAGTGAGTCTTTGATTGATGAATCTGATTCCATCAACTATTACGCTACCAGAACAGATGAATTTCTATACCTATATATAGATGTCCGAGGTTTGGGAATGAATAATGCCATGAGACAGTCAGGATTCATTATTTATTTAAGTAACGATGAAGAGCAGAAAAAAAGAGTAGGGATCGGATACCCAACCGGAACCTTTAATTTATTACGGGAAAACCCGGCAGAGTTCCAATCTTTTTTGCGGGATGAAGATTGGTCTAACGATCCCGGAAACCGTCAAATGCTGGAAGATTTTGAAAGTGAAATTTTTGATCGCCCAATGATTGTGGAGCGATCTCCTCGTGGAGACGACCCTCAGTACGGATTTATCAGTAAAGACCGCTTGGAGGTGGATGGACTAAGAGTTGCCGCTAATGCCGACCGAAGACTTACAGGGATCGAAATAAGAATTCCATTGGATGGCTCTCCCATTTACGAAATTACGGGGGATGAAGATATATGGCTTGGATTTGAAATTGCACCACCTGACTTTAGGCTTTCAAGTGATTACGACGCAACACAACGGAATCAATACGGATCAAACCGAGGTGGGCGAATGAATCAAGGGCAAGATCGCAGCAGGAGTCGTCAAAATCTCAGGCGGCAACTTGGTCAGTATGAGCAGTGGTATATTCTCTCTCCATAAAAAAAGGGCGCCAAATTAATGACGCCCTCTTCTATACTTTTTGATGAGTGATCTTAATTATGAAGTCGCATTTTCATAATTTTTTTCCACCTGGTCCCAATTCACAATATTCCAGAATGCTGATAGGTAATCAGGTCTTCTGTTTTGGTAATTGAGATAGTAGGCGTGTTCCCAAACATCTACTCCTAAAATTGGAGTTAAACCATTCATATATGGGCTATCTTGGTTTGGAGTAGAGATCACTTTCAGGTTGTTGTCTCCATCAACACACAACCATCCCCAACCGGATCCAAATTGACCGGCAGCGGCACTGCTAAACTCATCTTTAAACTCATCGAAGCTGCCAAACGTATCTTTGATATCATTTGCCAAATCTCCGGAAGGTTTTCCACCACCATTTGGTGAGAGAATTTTCCAGAATAGGTTGTGATTTGCATATCCACCACCACTGTTAATTACAGCTTGGCGAATATTTTCAGGTACTTCATTAATACGCTTCAACACTTCTTCTACAGGAAGTTCGGAAAACTTGTGCCCTTCTAAAGCAGCATTTAGTTTATTTGTATAACCTTGATGATGCTTGCCATGATGGATTTCCATTGTCTTTTTATCGATATGCGGCTCTAATGCATCGTGCGCATATGGTAGATCGGGAAGTTTATAAGCCATTTTCTTTACCGTTCTTTTTGATTGATTATTTCAGTTCAAAAAATTTATAACGTCTTATTATTCAATAGTTTAATATAACACGTTTTCCTTTACCCAATAAAGTGATTTTCCATAAAAATTCGTTCCAATTTTTATTATCCGTGATTAGAAATGGGTTTAAGTAAATGAAACCTTATTTTAAGGCTTATAATTAATCAATAATAAAAAATGCATTATGAAGTTTGATTACGATGTAATCATTATCGGCAGTGGCCCTGCCGGATTTTCCTGCGCCATGCAGAGTTCAAAGTTTGATAAAAACGTTCTAATCGTAGAGGCGAACACCGACCATTTAGGTGGAACCTGGATTAATACCGGGACCGTGCCGAGCAAATCTCTTCGGGAAGCGGCAAAACTTATAAACAGATTTCATTCACAATTTGCAGATAGGGATGGGCGAAAGCCGTACGAGAAGTTTCGAATGGAAGATCTTTTACAGTACAAGGAGTCCATTCTTGAGAGTAAAAACCAGAAGGTGAAAAATGACATCATCAAGAATGAGATCGAAACTGCACGCGGATGGGGAAAAATTGTTGATGACCATACTGTTGAAGTAACCAATCAATTAGGTGAATCAACCAGCTACACTACCGAAAATATATTAATCTCGACTGGAAGCAGCCCCAAGGAACCTGAGTCGTTTGATATAGACCACACTCACGTTCTGGATTACGAATCTGTTCTTAAGTTAACTCATATTCCAAGGCGGCTTACCATTGTTGGCGCTGGAATTATTTCATTTGAATACGCCACCATATTTGCGGCATTAGGTACAAGGGTAACAATCCTGACAGAAGACACCGATGTTCTTCCGTTTTTGGATCATGAAATTAAAGAGGAGCTTCATAAAGCTCTGATCAGAAGAAATATTCAGCTAGTAACGGATGTTTCCATAGATCATGTTTCAGTTAACAAACTTCGAACCTGTACAGAAGTAGGTTACAAAAAGAATTCAGGCGATTCCCGTTTACAAGTAACTGAAACTGAGCATATACTTTATGTTGGTGGAAACGAGCCAAATTTGAAAAACATCGGGATTGAAAATGTTGACCTCAATGTCACTAATGATGGTTATTTAGATGTAGATGATAAATTCCAAACGAACGTTAGCAGCATCTTCGCCGCAGGTGATGTTGTTGGTTACCCATCTCTTGCATCGGCATCATTTGTACAGGGGAGACTGGCTTCCTGCAATATGTTTGGAAGCAGTACAGAAAAACTGAAAAGTTCTATTCCGTATGGAATCTACTCCATCCCCGAAGTTTCAGCTATCGGTTTAACTGAAGAAGATGCACAAAAACAGGGTATTGATGTAACAGTGGGCCGTGCATACTACAATAATATCACGCAGGCCGATATTGCAAATATTGATGAAGGGCTGCTTAAACTCGTATTCCGAACAGATAACCTGCAGTTGCTTGGAGTTCATATTATAGGTGAGCACGCGCCGGATCTAATTCACTTGGGCCAAAGCGTAATGTCGAATGATGGCGATATCCGTTACTTCTTCCAAAACGTTCTGAACTATCCAAGCTTTTCGGAGGCCTATCGAATTGCAGCATTTAATGGAGTAAACCGAGTTTACAAAGCCGGCGTTAAGTACAAAAAAATCTTAAACGACTCCGAAGCTTAGTCTATCAAACATAATGAATTGCCATCCTGAGTCCCTCTGCATCCAAAGGGGGATTTTCAGGAATGGTTTTCATCTCCTTCTCTTCTGTACGTTTTGCAGCGTAACCTAATGCCATCGCATCTACGATATCATCCTCTTGTACCTCATTACGCCGAAACTCTTCCTTAATATCACGGAAAAAATCAGCCGCAACTTCTTCGTGTTGGCTAACCAGATCCAGCCGGTGACGAAGTCCTTTTTTAGTATTCTTTTTCTGGAATATTGTGCCACCATTCAGATTCATGAATAACAGCTCCGGATGACTTTCAAATACCTTCTCTTGAAACTCGGCATGATTTCTTAGAAGTGCATCTACTGTCTTAATTTTCGGTGTGATATTCCACGCCTGCACAGTAAGCTTTTTTTCTGTGTATTCGTAACTCTGCATATTTGCTTCAGCATACGACGGTGAATGTAATGCAGACCGAATCGGTGGGCTAAACACACTGGATGCATAGTCACCACCCAATTTTTTGCGCAGTTGCTCATCACACGCACGGGTGTACTCCTCCTCTTCCAGCCCAATCGGCATATCAATAAACAGCCGATCGTACTCTTCGAACGCACTTTTTAGATCTTCGTCGGTTCGTAAAACCTTATAGTGAGCATCATCTTCTGTAAACGAGATTAACATCCATCCCGCTTTGCATCCGTCTATTCCTGCAGTTTTCAATGTTTTGTAGATTCGTTAAACGTTAGTTTCTCGCAGCGAAATATGCAGCTCTTTCAGCTGTTTTTCATCAACTACATCCGGGGAGTTATCCATAGTGCTTTGTGCCCGCTGGTTTTTTGGAAATGCAATAACATCCCGCAAACTATTCGCTTGAGCCATTAGCATCACAACTCTATCTAAACCGAGAGCGATACCTCCGTGCGGAGGGGCTCCATAGGTAAATGCATCCAACAGAAACCCAAATTTTTCGCGAGCTTCTTCTTTCCCGATACCAAGTACTTCAAACATTTTTTCTTGCACATCAGAATTGTGTATACGAATTGAGCCGCCGCCAATTTCGCTTCCATTTAATACAAGATCGTACGCTCTGGCATTCACATTTTCCGGCTCCGATTCTAATTTATCCAAATCTTCTGCCTTTGGTGAGGTAAATGGATGGTGAAGGGCGTGATATCGTTTACTCTCCTTATCCCATTCAACCAGTGGAAAATCGGTAACCCACAAGAAATTATTCTTCGACTTATCGATCAAATTCAACTCTTTGCCCATCATCAAACGCAAAATTCCCATCTGCTTATACACATCAGGGCTCGGTCCGGCCAAAATCAGTACCAAATCACCGGAGTTTGCCTCAGAAATATCAACCATTTCATCAACTGTAGAATCCTCCAAAAACTTCCCGACGCTGCACATGTGTTCATCATCAGAGACTTTTATATATATAAGTCCCGCAGCTCCGGTTTCCCGTTTCACATCTTCGGTCAATCGGTCCAAAGCTCCGCGCCCAAGCTCTCCTTTACCCTGCACGCTTATCGCTACAACATTTCCACCTTTTTTGATGGTCGACTCAAAAATCTTAAAGCCGCACTCCGCCAATACCGGCGAAAGATCTTTAATCTCCATTCCAAAACGGGTATCGGGCTTATCCGATCCATAGGTTTTCATCGCATCTTCGTATGTCATTCTGGGAAATGGGAGTTCAAGATCTACATCAAGATGTTCCTTCCAGATATTCGCCATCAACCGCTCGTGCGTTTCGTAAATCACCTCTTCATCCACAAACGACATCTCAACATCAATCTGTGTAAACTCAGGCTGACGATCCGCCCTCAAATCTTCATCCCGAAAACATTTTACAATCTGGAAATAGCGATCCATTCCCGAAACCATCAGCAGCTGCTTATAGGTTTGCGGGCTCTGTGGAAGGGCAAAAAATTTCCCGGCATTTACCCGGCTCGGAACCAGGTAATCACGCGCCCCCTCGGGCGTTGATCGCATCAACACGGGCGTTTCAACCTCTGCAAAATCCTGCTCGTGATAAAAACTACGCACGGTATGATATACCCCGGAGCGCAGCATCAAGTTTTTCTGTATCTCCTGACGACGCAAATCGAGATAACGATATTTCAGCCGCACCTCTTCATTTGTTTCAATACCATCTTTAATTTCAAAAGGCGGGGTTTCTGCCTCAGAGTAAATGTTTAGTTCATCTACTTCAATTTCAACTTCGCCGGTTTTCATATTCGGGTTGATGGTCTCCTCATCCCGAAGAAGTACTTTTCCCTTAATCCCGATAACATATTCCGACCGGAGCTCTTCAGCCTGTTCATGGAGCTCCTTATTAGACTCATCAAAAACAACTTGCGTAATTCCGTAGCGGTCACGCAGATCAATAAAAATCACGCCCCCTAAATCACGCCGAGAGGAAACCCACCCATTTAAAATTACATGTTCGCCTTCGTTCTTCTTCGTTACGTCTCCACAGGTGTGGGTTCGAATCCAGCTCATAAAAGTTTATTGAATTTTCTAATTTTTATCCTATCGTTTACAGAATCGCAAAATAAACAATATGTAAACCATTCGCTTAACTCAAATTCATCTTTTCAATCACCCGATCTCACCCGGGAAATCTCACTTAAAACAACCACCGCAATGGAAATAATTTTCATACTCAACGCTGCTTCCACCCTTTTTCTGTGTGGATTGATATGGATTATACAGGTGCTGCACTATCCATTTTTCCATCGGTTAGATCGTGAAAATTTCGCACTGCATCAACAAGCTCACAAAATGCAAATTTCATACATCGTTGTACCCGTCATGTTGATTGAACTGGTGAGCTCTATTTGGCTTGCATTGCAAGAATCCGCATTTCAAATTGAATTCATTATTGGAGCAGCACTGGTACTGCTCATTTGGGCATCCACATTTTTTATCCAGGTTCCGCTTCATGGTAAAATTTCCAGCGGCTATAACAAAACAACTGTANANAAGCTTGTAGCCACAAANTGGNTACGAACACTGCTTTGGTCACTNAAATCACTAATCATCATCTATATTATGTATGATATAGTGACCTCAACAGGTTTTTAACCGGATTCTAATTTTCATTTAAAAAAAATAAAGTATATTAATGGTTCCCCTCATATAAAAGAGGTGACTATGAAATCAATACCCGTTCTTATTGCCGATAAGTTCGATATTAGCAGATTGGGTATCGAATCTATCATCAACAAATCGGACTCTGCAAATGTCCTGAAATCAGTACGCAATGCTGATGAATTAATTAAGGCATATCCATCCCACCCCAACTCCATCTGCATAATCTCCACCAACGTACCCGATACAAATGTTCACTCGCTGATGGAAAAACTCACCTCCATCAACCCGGATGCCGCTGTAATTGTGCTTTCAAATTCAGTTGGAATAGCGCACCTCAATCAAGCAATTAAAGCGGGAGTTCGCGGATATTTTACAAAGCAGGTTTCCGCAAAAGAATTAAAGAGTGCGGTGAGAACTGTTTATAATGGAGAGAAAGCATTTAGCCCATCCGTATCAAAACTAATAGTGAGTAAGTATGTGGATTTAGCTAAAAGCACCGACCTGAAATCTCCGGTAAAAATCACAAAACGAGAGAGAGAAGTGCTGGGACTTATTGTGGATGGGTACACCAGTTCAGAAATTGCTGACATGCTTTATATCAGCCCCAGAACAGTAGAGACCCATAGAAGTAACCTTATGCAGAAGCTTGATATAAAAAATACGGCCGGTCTTGTTCGGTTCGCACTTGAAGAGAGCAACCTGCTTTGAGCCAATTACGTATTTATACGTAGAGAAATTACGAAGTTCTGCTTATTGCGTACGGTCTATCATAAAAGTATGTTACTAATTGCAAATGGGGTAATAGCCGTCTGTAGATGATATTTAGCAGTTCTCTTTGATCGGGGAACTGCTAATTTTTTATACGCAAAGCCGGTTTTACCGGCATAAAAAAGCCCAATCCAAATTTACAATGGATTGGGCTTTTTATTTGAAATAGCGAAATCATTTTTGCCTTTCCAGCTGTCCGATTTTCACCCA
>SL_3KL_010_SEDDRAFT_10005730_pt1 | contig 11131 bp, 8 predicted proteins | sample SodLakKL_010_SED_2_FD_10381 | JGI IMG/M metagenome (IMG submission 10381)
CCCTTCTACTACGCACGCCGATCTGCTCGCTGTGACGGGGCGTACTCCCTGCAACCGGCTCGACGTAGTGTCAGCTACGCCTTCGCCGTCTTCCGGTCCGTGCCCCCCGTCACAGCGGCATCTCGACCCCCTCGCGACGAACGGCGGTGAGATATGCGGGCTAGTCGAAGTGGTTCTGCAACTCCTCCCCCACTTCGAACATGTCGCCCACCACGCCGTAGCGGGCAATGCCGAACATGGCCGCGTCCGGGTCGCTGTTGACGGCGATGATGTTTTCCACGTGCTTCATGCCCGCCATGTGCTGCACGGAGCCGGAAATACCCAGGGCAACGTAGACCTTGCACGCCGAGACGGTCTTTCCGGACTGCCCCACCTGGCGCGACTTGGGCAACCATCCGGAGTCGGCGATGGGGCGGGAGCAACCGAGCACGGCGCCCATGGACTCGGCCAGTTCCTTGAACTGCTCGACGTTGTCCTCTTCGCCGACACCACGCCCGATCGAAGTGATGAACTCCACCTGGCTGATGTCCACGTCGCCGTCCGCGGCAGGTTCGATGAACTGCATGTGCGTGCTGCGCGGCGCGGCCACCTGGTCGATGGCAAACGGATGCACGGAGGGAGAACCACTGCCCTGTGCCTCGTCGAAACTCCCGGCACGGACGGTAATCAACACTGTGGATCTGCCCGGAAACTCCAGTTCCACGTGCACCTTTTCACCGTACAAGGCACGGGTGGCGACCAGGTCGCTGCCGTCGTAGCCCAGGCTGAAGACATCGGAGGCAAAACCGCAGCCTGACTGCGCCGCGACAGCGGCCGCATAGCCCAGGCCGTTGACGGTATGGGGCACCAACACGACGGCGGGCGCGCGGTCGGCAATCAGTGCTCTTACCGCGGATGCGTACGCATCGGGCTGAAACTCGGAAACCGGCACCGATACGGGCAATACTTCGTCGACGCCTTCAACGCTGACCGCCGAAATGTGCGTATCCGGCGAATCGGCGATAACGGCGACGCTCACACCGCCACCAGCGCCGTCCCGCAGATCCTGCGCGGCGGTCACCAGCTCAAGCGTCACCGGGCTCAGTTCACCCTGGCGATGGTCTGCAATAATCAGGATTCCAGTCATGGCTCACATACCTCGCATTTCCTTGATGATCCGGGCAAGGCGCTCCGCCTGTTCGGCTGCCGTGCCGCCGATCAGCTCGGCCTGCCCCTTCTCGGGGACGAACACCCGACGCACCCGTGAAGCCGAGCCCTGCGCACCCACATCGGAAGCCGACAGTCCCAGGTCGTCCAGCGACAGCTCGTCGAGTTGCTTGGACTTGGCCTGCTTGATGCCCCGCAGGGATGCATACCTGGGAGCATTGATACCCAACTGGATGGTCAGCACGCAGGGACACTGGATCTCGCCTTCCTCCAGCAGGCCCCCCTCCAACTCGCGGTGGAAGACGGCCTTGTCAGCGCCGACGGCATAATCGAGCTTGCTGACGACGGCCGCATGCGGCCAGTCCAGGAATGCGGCGAGTGCGACACCGGTGGATGAATAGGCCGCATCCGAAGACTGCGTGCCGGCGAATACCATGTCCGGCGATTCCTTCTCCGCGACACGGGCAAGCACCCGTGCAATGGCCAGCGAATCGGACTCCTCCAGGGCGTCGTCCCAGACCCGGACCGCACGGTCCGCGCCCTTGGCCAGACATTTGCGCAAGGCCTCGTCGGCATCGTCGGGCCCGACGGTAACAACAATCACCTCGACGTCCGAGCTGCTGGCTTCCTTGATCAGCAATGCCTCCTCTACCGAGTATTCGTCCCACTCGTTGAGGTCCTTGTCGAAATAGTCGGGATCCACATCCCGACCGTCGTCCCGCAGTTCAAAGTCCTCGTCCAGGGTTGCGACCTGTTTGATCGGTACCAGGATTTTCATGCTTCCACCTCGTCTGTCACGTTGGCTTGTCCAGCAACTCCGGCAGCCGTTACTGCCACTGATTGTCCTGCTCCGCCCGCAACCGCTTGACCATCGCGGCCCAGGCAGTGAACCGCACCTGCGGCTCCGGATCCCTGGTCATTGACCAGACATCACTGTCCTCCAGCGCACGGTGCCCGAGAGCGGCTACGCGGTTGAAGGGGTAGTCGTCCCTGAGCAGGCGGCGCAATCCTTCCAGGGGTGCCGCCGGATTGTGGGCCAGACCGCGGCGCACATCCTCGTGCGGGTGGCGGACCAGCCCCATCAATACGGCCGCCGCGCTGACCGGGTTGCGGGCAAGTCCGGCCAGCACATCGACGCTGTCGTCATGGGCGAGCCGGTCGGCAATGTCACGACGCAGATCCGTGCGGAAAGCTATCGCCGCCCGCACCCAGGCCGCCGCATCCCCGGCCAGTCGCTCCTGGAGGGCTTCGGGGCAGTTCCGGTTACGGCCTACGGAACGCCGTACTTCCATAACCGGGTCCCGTGCCAGCCTTGCGAGCCAATCCGGACCAACCAGCGCATTTCGCCCCAGCCACCGCCGCACCCACGGGTCCGCATCGAGGGCGAGGCGTGAGATGACCCCTTCCCCGAGGTCCCGGCGCCGAGCCAGGCGCCGGCGGACCATCGCCTCGGAATCATTGCAACTCTGCGTCAGTACGGCTGCCTCCAGCATGGGGTGTCCAACGGCGGCCGCCCGAACGACCGGTTCCGGGTCGCCACTGAGACGACGCAGCATCGCCACGGGTGCTCCGGGATTACCGGCCGCCTTGCGCCGCAAGAGAACCAGGGGTGACATGGCCGCCTTTTTCAGCAACTCCGGTGGGCAGGCCGGGTGCCGTGCCACCTCCGCCTGTACATACGCATCGGCATGTTCCCAGACGCGTGCAAGCAGGGGGCTGTCGGCGGCACGGCTCATGGCTACGGCGCCAGCGCTGCACTTCGGATTCATTTCCAGGCAGCGCTCAAGCAATCCCCTGTCCGCGGCCGGGTTCGCCGCCACCACCGGAGCCACCGGCGGCCCCAACGCCTCCAGCAGCCGCGCGAGGCGTGCACTGTCGCTGGCCGGATGACCCGCCATTAGCACCGAAACCATCACCTCGCAGCCTCGCGCCTCGATTCGGTCCAGAGCACTGACGGGCGTCGCCATATGCTTTGCAAGACGCCGATCGATTGCCGGGTCTTCCAGCCAGGAAAGGGCATCCAGTACGGAGGCTGGTGTCCAGGGTGCCGCGGCCCAGCGCAGCCGATCCCTACGTCTGGCAAACATCACGGTCTCCAGGCCGGCCCGCGCCTCCACTGGCGCCGCGGGATACACTGCGAGGCAGGCATAAGCGTCGCCGCTCGCCGCGGCAAGGGCCACGAGGTCGGGCAGGCTCGCAGGCTGATCGGAATTGCGACCAGCCGAGCCGCACCCATTGTCTGATTCAGGCGACATCAGCGGCTTCGCGCTCACGTTTCTCATGCCCCAGGGCCTCGTAGACCAGTTCGATGAGTTCCTTGACAACGAACCGACCTTCATAACCGGCCGTCTTCAAGGCGTCCTCGAACATGGTGACGTCCTTGGGACAGGCCACGACGAACACCTCCAGGCCCTCGATCTGCGCGGCTTCGTGCATCCGGTTCTCGGAGGGCTTCTCCACACCCACGGGGTCTGCCTGCCAGATTCGGCCTCCCCCGGCTCCGCAGCAGAACGAGTTGTCACCCGAGCGCTGCATCTCTACCAGGTCCAGCCCCAGTGCCCTGATGATGTTGCGCGGGGCATCGAAACCGCGGTTGAAGCGGCCTAGGTGACACGGATCGTGGTAGGTGACCCGGTAGTTGAGCGTTTTCGGGAATGACAACCGTCCCTGCGCGATGAGCCGGTCCAGCAGCGAACTGTAATGCTCGATGGCGAACCGGGCGCCGAAATCCGGGTACTCGTTGCGTATGGTGTTATAGGAGTGCGGATCGGTCGTGATGATGCTCTGGAAGCTGGCGCCGTTGAGGGCCTCGATATTGTTCTCGGCCAGCATCTCGTAGAGACCTTCCTCACCGACCCGACGCACGTCGTTGCCGGCGTTCTGCTCGCCGTCATGGAGAATACCGAAGTCCACACCCGCCTCGGTGAGAATCCGGGCGAAACGTTGGGACACCTTCTGGTTGCGGGGATCGAAGGACGCGTAGTCACCCACGAACCAGAGCATGTCCACAGGCTCCTTGCGCGCGTCCTTGATCTCGAAGTCCAGGTCCTTGGCCCACCTGGCGCGCTTGCGCTTGTTCTCGCCGAAGGAGTTCCCCTTCTTCTGGATGTTCTGCAAGGTGCCTTGCAGGAGCGGGTCCATCTCGCCCTCTTCCACCAGGTGACGGCGCATCTGGACGATCATCGGCACATGCTCGATACCGACGGGGCAGATCTCCACGCAGGCCATACAGGTGCGGCAGGCCCACAGCGTCTCGGGACGTATCTGATTGACGCCGTCACCGTGCACCACCTGTTTCGACGGATCGCCACCAAGCAGCTTCGGCCACTGGCTCTCATTGGCAAATTCCCGGAGCGAAAGCACCAGATCGCGCGGCGACAACGGCAGACCCACGGTGGCAGCGGGGCAGGCTTCATGGCAACGGCCGCACTTGGTACAGGCGTCCAGATTCAGCAGGTGTTTCCAGGAGAAATCCGTGACCTTCTCGTAGCCGACCTGGACCGCTTCCTCGGGAACAGTGGGTAGGCGCTGCGCGGCCAGCGGGTCACGGAACATCAGTGAACCGGCGGCCGTGAGCATGTGCATGGCCTTGGTGTAGGGAATGACGGCAATGAAGGCCAGGGCCAGGATGCCGTGGAACCACCACGTATACAGGCGCAGGATCTCGCCGCCGTCAGCGGTCAGACCCACTCCCTTGAAGGCATAGGCGAGCACTGTGGCCACCGGCGACCACCAGCGATAGTCCCAGACCAGGGGATCGGCATGCAGCCACACCATGCGAGCAGCCGCCAGCACGAAGCCGGTCAAGGCGATGATCACCAGTGTCCAGAGAAATGCCCAGTCCTCGATGCGGTACTGGCTGCGGTTGTAATCCGGCTCGTCCGGATTGCGGTCCGGACGGGCATAGTCGAGTTTCGGCGGCCTGAGCCAGCCGCGCCGGTACATCATGAACAGCAGCCCGGCGATCAGCGCCAGACCGGCGAAATCAAGGACCAGTGAAAACCACAGGTAGAAGGAACCGTGCCAGAAATTCAGACCCAGCAACGGCCCGGTAATGTCGTAGTCCAGGGTGATAATGGACGTGCCGATGAACAGCAGCACGAATCCGAAGAAGATCAGCGCATGCGCGTGGCCGGCGGGCTTGTCCCTTCGGCGCACGGTGCGCTGGCTGAAGACCTCCTTCAGCATGGTCATGAATCGATGGCCAAGCATCTTCCAGCCGCGGTCCGGAGCACCGCGACGGTACTTGGCAATCTGCATCCAGACCCCGTAGGCGAACACCGCGATCGCAGTGATTGCGACGACATAGAAAGAGACCGTCATCCAGGTGGAAAAGTCCTGGAACAGCGTCCGGGTTACGTCCTGGGGGTCGTGTGCCGGATTGATGATATTCATGGGAACGTACCCCGCAGTCTCTCGATCGTTGATTCATCCCCTGCCGGTCCCCGGGGCGGGGCACCTTCCCTGTAGCCCACGCCCCGCCTGCCGGGGGAGTTACTCGTCGCAAACACCCTGGTTACACCTGACGGGTGGCATACCCGCAACTCCGGCTGCCAGTCCCGCAAGCGTTAACCGCGCACCAGCCGGGTTCGAGGTCGCTGCGGCCTCCCGCGCAGCGGCCCTCCCGACAGAAGAGATCACTCGTCAAACACGATCTCGCAGTTGCCCTTGGGGTCGTAAGGCACGCCCCAGACCGCGACCTCGCGGCGATACGGTTTCGGGAACTGCGCATTCGGCTCCTCGATCTCCCGCGCCAGACGATGGCCGCTGAAGGTCGAGTCGGCGATGATGCGCGGGGCCTCGGCATCGCCGATGATGTAGACATCCTTGATGCCGTTGTCGGCCCACTCGACCTTGCGCGCCTTCAACCCGCGATACAGGCTGTCGTCGGAGTGGCGGCCGGTTACCAGCACCACGGTGTCGCAGTCGTACCACTGATGGGTCTTGTTCTCGTCGCGGGGCAGCTTGCCCGGACCGCGGTAGCTGCGGCGGGAACCTTCACCCCAGATGTTGTAGAGCTCGACCCGGCCCTCCTCGACGCGCGAGCAGGCGAAGTCACCCAGCACTTCAATATGAAGCTCGTGCAGGCGACGATGCATATTTGGCGCCTCGAGGGTGAAGTGCATGTAATTGCCCAGGGCCACACCGCTGGCCACCGTAACCTCGTGCCCGTCGGTGGCGAGCTTTTCCGCCAGGCTTGGCGCCATGAAGTAGGGATCGTAGTTGAGGATCATCACCTTCTTGCCGACAGGTTTGCTGCCCGCCAGCACCTGCTCCGGGGTGAGAACATGAGGCAGACTTGCGTCGGCGCCCGGAATCGGGTCATGCGTCAGGCAGTTGGTGCCATCGGTGTTCCAGTGGGACCCGGTGGCGATCACCACCTTCTCGGCGCCGTACTCTAGGATGTCGTCCACCGTCATGGCCTTCTGGCCAAGCGCGACCTGGCATTCCTTGTTCTTCTTCAGGAGCTTGTTGAGCTGGGTTTCGCGGTAGTCACGGTGGAAACCCCACTCGGCAAGGCCGGGCAGCGTGATCACTTCGTTGACATGGCCGCCCACCTTCTCGGCGGTGTCCACCATGTGCACGGTATAGCCGCGTTCCATCAGCACGCGGGCGCACTCGGAGCCGGACGGTCCGGCTCCGACGATGAGAACGGAGTCGTCGGAGCCGGCCTTCCTGAAGCGCTCCGGATGCCAGCCGCGACGATATTCCTCACCGGCAGTGGCGTTCTGGGTACAGATCATCGGCGGACCACCGATCTCCCAGCGTGAAATGCAGACGTTGCAGCCGATGCAGGTGCGAATATCGTCGATGCGACCTTCTTCGATCTTCTTCGGCAGGAAGGGATCCGAGATCGACGGACGGGCAGCGCCTATGATGTCGGCGGCGCCGGACTTCACGATCTCCAGCATCTTCTCGGGTTCGTAGAAGCGGCTGACACCGAGCACCGGCTTCTTCGCCACCGTCTTCACGAACCGCGTCCAGTCCACCTGGTGGCCGATCTTGTAGAACCGTGAAGGACCGGCATCCTCGCCCCATTGGCCGATGTCCCCGATGTTCACGTCCCACAGATCAAGCATGGGATCGGCAAGCTCGACGAAACGCATGCCGTCCTCTTCCACTTCGACGCCGTCGGTGCCGTACAGGCTGTCGATGGCAAGGCGCGTGGCAACGGTGCAATCGTCGCCTATTGCCTTCTTTACCTTTTCAAGCGTTTCGATCCAGAAGCGCGCACGGTTCTCGAAAGAGCCGCCGTACTCATCGGTGCGCTTGTTGTAATAGGGCGAGAGGAACTGCAGCGGAAGATAGGAGTGGGAGCCATAGACATAGATGATGTCGAAGCCCGCATCACGGGACCGCAGGGCGGCATCCACATAGAACTGCTGCACCTGCCGGATGTCATCCTTGTCCATTTCCCGACAGTAGGTCATGGATTCGAACTCCGACGGGTACTGGCTGGGGCCGCGGGGCACGGCCCTGGTCTCCATGCAGGGCGCATGCGATCCGCCGTACCACAGCTCCACGCCTGCCAGGGCGCCATACTTGTGGACTTCATCGGTCATCGCCCGCAGGTTGCGCACGTCACCCTCATCCCAGATACGGGCAGAGATGCGCATGGTGTCGTCGGACTCCGGATGTATGGAACAGTACTCGGTGTTCATGGCGGCCCAGCCGCCCTCGGCCTTCATGGCCCGATGTGTGGCCTGGAATCCGGGGCGATCAGTACCGCCACCGATACAGTGCGGAACCTGGTAAAACCGGTTCTTCAGTGTCTTCGGGCCGATCTGAATCGGTTCGAACAGGATGTCGTAACGTGGGTCGCGTGCCATGATTCTCTTCCCTCTGTCAGCCGTAGGTCTATGTTTTTACGGGATTTGCGTCCGATCAACGGAGACAGTTTCCCATGTCTGGCGGACCAGCCGCCCCTGTGCGCCCGCCTAGGGGCGGTCACCATCTGCATGCCATTCGCGTGGATCAGGTGCCGATAAGAAACGGCACTCCCGGGCAGCTGTCTCTGCCCCCGGCATCGGGATGTGTGGCCGGGCGACGCAGCCGCAGATGCCTTTCGTAATGAATCGCGTATTCCGGCCACCCGCAGCGCCGCGCCTGATCAGCCATGCTTTCAACAAATCGCGTGGGCCCGCATACGTAGAGGTGAGCGCCGGCGGCGCGCGACGCCAGGATCCGTTGTGGGATCAGCTGCTCGCCTTCCGAAGAGAGATACCGCCGTACGCGGTGACCGTGCCTGTCGGCCAGCTCACGGGACAAGACCCCGTCCTCCTCGTCCCGGTAGACGTGGTGCAGTTCGAAGTCCTCGCGCAGCGCCTGCACTTCGTGGAGATGAGCAAGAAATGGGGTGATCCCCACACCGGCGGCAAGGAATACATGCCGGGCAGCGGCCGGCGCCAGGGGAAGACCGTTGCTGGGCCCGGAGATGTCCATTCGCTGCCCGGCGCCCACGACTTCGAAAAGGTGCCGGGCATGATCCTGCAGCTCAGGTACGCGCTTGACCACCAGCCGCCAGTGCCGACGCTCGAACGGGGAGCCCGCCAGGGAAAAGGGAATGGACCGCCTGCTCCCACCCTCCCGGGCAATTGCCACAACGTGGGCACCGGCCGTGAAGCCAGGCAACAGGTCGCCCCGCCCGGAAACCAGCGTGATCGACTTGATCGTGCTGGAAAGCCGTACCACCTCGGCTACCCTGGTCCGTGTAATATCGCCCATGTCGCGCCCCTTTCGCGTTCGGATGCGAGCTTTCCGTTACTTGATCCCGTAGGTACGAAGACGCATCGGATCAAAGAACGGGGTCGGCACCACGTTGGCCTTGTAGCGCTTGCCACCGCTTTCCACTTCCAGGGCCGTACCCATGGCAGCCGCCGGCTTGTCCAGGTGCACCAGCGCGATCGACTGCATCAGGTACATGCTGTAGGCGGGGCTGTTGACGCGACCCACGTCCTTGCCGTCCATGTAGATGCGATCGCCGATTTCCATGGACTCGGTGTGTCGCACCAGAATGCCGGCCTGGGTGAAGCGCTCCTTGCCCTTTGCGGCCATGAGTGCAGCCTTGCCGCGATAATCGCCGTTCTCGGAAACCGACCAGTGATAGTTGATCTCCCAGGGCGTGGTATCCCCCTGGGGCATATCGAACGGGAAGAACAGCAGGGCGGCTTCCACCCGGGAGAGGTCCAGAGCGGTCCAGGAACAGGGCATCACACCCTCGCTCCTGCCCGACTCGAGAATGGAATCCCAGAGAAATACCGCGTCGGCGGCGCTGCAATAGATCTCGTAGCCGCGCTCACCGGAATAACCGCCGCGACCGATGATCACGTCCTTGCCGAACAGCTTGCAGGGCGTGTGATGGAAGTATTCGAGATCCGCAAGGTTTGCATCTGACCGGGCGTCCAGGACGGCCAGCGAGCGCGGGCCCTGCAGGGAAACAACATGGGTATCTTGGTCGACCTCGATACTCACGTCCTTGCCCTCGGCGCTTGCGGCGAGGTTCTCGGGCGTGGCGCCTTCGCCATGCGTGAGCCGAAAATGCTGCGGCCCGTCACGGCTGATCATGACGTCGTCGACGATGTGGCCCTGGTCGTTCAACTCGCTGCCGATGGCCGCCTGACCCACCTTCATCGCCTTGCAGTTACACGTCACCAGGTGGTCAACAACGGCTTCGGCGTCCGGCCCCTTCACATGCTTGACACGCAACCCGGAGACGTCGAACAGTCCGGCCCGGGTCCGCATCACCGCTATTTCCTCATAGGGATCCGTTGAGTAATTCCACGGCACCGCCATGTCGTTCCAGGTGTCACCATCGAGCTTCGAGCCCAGCTCGCGATGGCGTTCATCGAGCACCGACTTCCTCATCGTTTTCTCCTCCAGACCGTGTGGCGTGCAGTTGCTGCAGTACCGCAACCCGTTGTCCGGCGCCGATTTCCGAACTCGCCGGTGAACCGACATGCTCATCCGCCTGCGTTCCTGACATCGGGCCAATGGCCGTTTCCTTCCGGCAACTTGTTTAGGGTGAGTAATGCAATGTGAGTGCCAGGAACCCGACCCCCTGGGTCGGATGGCCACGGGACGGCCTTTCGGGGAATGCGGGGAGGGCTACGGGAATGGACTATCCCGGGTCAGGGCTCACATGGAGCGTAAAGGGACACGGTACACTCTGTACCGCAATCGGTACGATTGACACACTGTGTTTCATCCCTTATCCGAATGTCACACTTTGTCTCGCCTACCTGCCGGGAACCCAAAGCTCACATATAGCCGTTTTCGCGCCGGGCTCCCGCCGCGGGCGGTCTTCCACACCGCGCTCGGCCGCGGCTTGCCGAGACAAAGCCGTATATCTCACCGCCCTCCTGCTGCGCACGCTGATCTGCTCGCCGTGACGGGGCGTACTCCCTGCAGCCGGCTCGACTTAGTGTCAGCTACGCCTTCGCCGTCTTCCGGTCCGTGCCCCCGGTCACCGCGGCATCTCGACGCCCTCGCGACGAACGGCGGTGAGAAATGCGGGCTAGCCCCGACAGTTGCGATAGAATCGCCTTGGGCATGTCTGCGCATACCCGCCGGGCGTATGGCACAACCCGGGATGCAGGGCATCCCGTCGCAACACACAGCTTCATTCGGGACCGGGCAACCTTGACGAATTCCAGGCAGATCATTGAAGAACCGAAGACCCTCGCCACGCGGCAATCCAGCACGGAACGGAAGCGGGAACTGGAGCAGTACATCGGGAGCGTTCTGCGAAGCGCGCGCATCCAGCAGGCCCTGACCATTGCCGATGTCGCGGAACTGGCCGGCCTGAGCCGGGGAATGGTGAGCAAGATCGAGAACGGACAGGTGGCGACAAGCCTGGATTCGCTGGCGAGGATGACCTCCGCGCTGGGGCTGACGCTGTCACAATTGTTCCGTGACTACGACTCGGCCGAGGGAGGTGCGCAACTGGTGAAGGCCGGCCAGGGAATGGAAGTCGTGCGCCGGGGCA
>SL_3KL_010_SEDDRAFT_10003921_pt1 | contig 11130 bp, 5 predicted proteins | sample SodLakKL_010_SED_2_FD_10381 | JGI IMG/M metagenome (IMG submission 10381)
TCATTATCGGTAGTAATACCCCAGGGAGTTTGTGCATCCGACAATCCTCCCCATGCTTCCTCCACGGCAAGTTGGAGTTCATACATATATGTATTGCTGAACTCAACGGCACCCGCGACCGAAACGCGTAATCTGATATTTTCGCCTCTGAGAACCGGGGGCCTCACACGCAGTTGTGTCTGTGATGCTTCGAGGACAATACCTTTTTTATCATTAAAATATACCCGGTTATGCTCCGGAGTCGACGAGAAATTTTGTCCGGTAATCGTTATCGATCCTATGCCGGCAAGCGCCATATTCGGTGGATCGACGCTGCTGATAACCGGATCGGGATTCCCACGGAAATCCTCGTCATAGAGACTCGGTGCATCGCCGTAATCGCAGCTTGCAGCCATCAGCAAACTGATTATTAGTATAAAAGTTACTACACTCAATTTTTTCATAGCTGTCACTCTCTTTACTTAAATGAAAATTGCAATGAGAATCTGTGAACATTCGAAAATATACCGAATGATGAGTATGCATAATCAACCCCCAGATGATAACCGCTGAGAGCTTGCTGCAAACCGACACCCAGACTTATCCCCTCCTCGTCACTCGGGAAAACATACCCTGCACGCAACGATAGCGTATTGTAAAAGGTATATTCACCGCCTACTTTCAACTGTTCATAATAATCGCGGGGGCGCTCGGCATCTACCGATACAATAAGTTGATGGGGAGATTCATGCCGGTTGAAAATGTCCATCATATTAACCGATAATCCGATCCGGAACGTCAATGGAAGCTGGAATAATTCCTCTTCATACCGTATCTCCTGGGAAAAATTCCGTACACTCATTGCAAAGTTTAAGCTTCGGAAACCGACGTTATATAAAACACCGAAATCAAACGCAACGACGTTGACTTTATTATCGGTCTTTACCTGATCTCCGTCTTCAATTCTTAAAACGCTCGCGCCAAGATTCTGATTTACGAACTTAACATTACCGCCAACCGCGAACCGCTCGGTAATTGCGTTTGCATANCCGACGCCGACTGCAAACGCTGTCGGTTTAAACGTTCCGATATCGATGAAACCCTCATCGGTGTCTGCCCTGATGGTTGCCTGCATATCGCCGTAATCGACCGCCAGGACATTCACTCCGAAGACGCCGTATCTGCCTCTTGCGGGTCTGAAGGCAGCGGTTGCAAAGTTATACTGGATATCGGCTATCCAGTCGATGTACCCGAGAGAGACATTTGTATAACCGTCGAACCTCGACATTCCCGCGGGATTAAAGAACATTGCCTGAGATCCCCATTCTAAAGAGGTAACGGCATCGCCCATCCCGGCCGCTCTCGGATCGGTGGTGAGACTTAAAAATTTCAGACCGCTCTGCGCCAGCTTTCTCTGTTCTTCACCGACACTCAGCTGTGCTTGTCCGCGAAACGGGAGCAGTCCGATGAACACACAAACAAGTGTTACAATCACTATATTCCTTTTCATACGATCACCTATTCAATAAAACTTTAATGTATTATCTTTACCGGATGACGACAAACTTTCTCATTGCCCGGTCACCGGTCTCATGATTTTCAATGACTGCAATATATACACCGCTTACCACAACCTGACGCGATGAAGTAGTAAGATCCCAGAACGCATCCCCGCTTCCGTCGGTATGCTCAATGGTTTCTATCAATTCGCCGATCTCGGTGTAAATTTTTATCGTGCATTCACCGGGTACATTCAGAAACGCGAGGCGGTCCTGAATATCATAGCGTACCGTTCGGTCCTGAGCTATGCTATAGGGATTCGGAACAACCCGGATATCATCCATTCTTTCTCCCGGAGCGCGTCTCAAAAATGCAGGATCGTATGTCTGCGTCCAGTATCTGCTGCTTATCATTTCCCCGCCGGGTGCTATTTCGGGCGGAGTCCCTGCCGGTGCATCTGCAACACTCACGATGTAATAAAAATATTGTAACCCGCGGATCGGATCTCTGTCATCGAACGAGCGCTCCGCCGGTGATGCCTCGTGGACAAGGGTATAGGTACTATCGTAGCGTTCGGTCGCGCGGTAAATTCTGTACGCCTTTATATCTCCCGCATCGGGATGCGGTTCCCAGGATACCGTGATCCGGTCGCCGCCCGAGTTCACTTCAACCACACTCGGCGGAAGCGGAGGTCTCGGTATAGCGTATCCCGACTCGAAATTATCTATCGCACGCTGGAAGGTTTGAAACAACGAATCTCTGCCGGTCAACACCATTTCATTTTTAGCCGCGTCATCAATCGCTCCGTCCATATAGAGCCTTCCGACACGGATTGCTTCGTCCCTGCTTAACCCCGAGACCCCTTCTGCGACGACTAACCGAATACTCTCACCCGGACCGAGCGTGTATGGTCCGTAACCGTTTGCATAGGAAAAACCACCCGAGGTACCGAGATTTGGATTCGCTCGCTGAACCGCAAAATTACCCGACGGTTCCACTGCATATGCGTGCCTTGTTGCTCTGTGTCCGGCTGTCATCAAATCGTATTCTTCACGCATCCGTGTGGGATTATACGGGTCGTTACCGGAATTCAGACGATCATCGGAACCGACATATGATGTGGTGGATGGTTGTGCCGGATCGTTGCTCGGATCATTCGGCCCCCTGTCGGCATGGATGGTAACAACGCCACCGAAATGCGGTGCACCCAGCCGGCCGATGGTATCGGCGGCATCAATAAAGCCGGGGCTGTCACGGTACCAGATCGGAGCACCAATATTGTCATATGGTACAGTCTTCGTGGGATCATAACCATGCCAGGAGAACTGGGCACGGAATGAGACGTCGTCCGGATCGATCCCGGGGACTCCCCTTGCATCATTCATTGTATTCCTGCCCCACCCCGTGTGATTTCCGATTAAATACCTCGTCTGCCGCACCGCCGAAAGACGGCTCTGGAAAAATATGACCAGATCTTCCAGTGTTTGATTCGGCAGCTCGATATTCGGATCGTCATTGACATTACCGGTATTAGTGAATATATATTCCAGGATGTGGTAATTATCATGTCCCTCGACGCTGAATTGTTGTATTCTCCGCTCCATCGTGAGACCTATTTCAGTGTTCACGATAGTCCGGATCATCACGTCCGCATCGATGGTCGGATCTACCTCGTCCACGTCCATCGGGGATTCGCTGAACTGCAGATCGCCGTCGACAAAAATAACCGGGACTTCAAACCTGCTTATTGCGGTAAAATCAATCGGGAAAAACACGCCGCCGCCCGAGCCGCGGGGACCGACGTGTACCACTTTTCTGTCCCAGCGATCGCCCCGATTGTCAGTGTAATCCCTTACCCCGATCCAGAGCGCTCTTGCCGCCTGCATATCCTGATAAGGATAAATACCCGGCCAGCGTTTTCCGAATTGCTGCACATTTCGTAACCCGTGCTCGATTTCCATGCCTATCTCCGAATACCAGTTGTGGTACGACCCGGCCGAGAGCCAGTTCGCCCTGAACTGAGCGTCGCTACTCTGTGAAAAACCTACACACAGCAAGACGATAATAAACGAGGCAAGATGGATTCGTTTACGTTTAAATATTTTTAAAACCCTCATTACTTTTTCTCCTCAATAAGATTCTGTGAGAAACAAATATCATCAATACAGTTAATTTACAACGCCACCGACAATCTCAAGCCGAAAAAGATATTTCTTGGATTCAGAAATGTCAGAAAGCCTTGGTTCGGCATTTCAACATACGCACGATTGTCGAGAACATCTTTCACAAAATCAGGATCTGCCTGGACCCAATCACCGTTCCGGTATCTCAGATATTCTCCGGTAGTCGCATGATAATACAGAACACGCTCGTGCGGATTGGGGATTGAATATACATCTCTGGTTCCTTCCATCGGAACAAACTCTACACCCGCCTTGCGATATGTACCGGGACGATCATTACCCGGTATCAATACATAATCAAGTATACGGGCATCCTCGTCGGGTAGATCTAAATGAAGCGAGCGCATATAGTTGTTATAATCATCTCCATCGACGAAACCGTATGTGCTCATATGTTTATGATTGAATAAATTGGAGATATCCATAAAGAATTGGAAATTAGCTCCGACGATTTCAAAGTTCTTACTGAATCTCATGTTAAAGTTATAATAATCTTTCCACTGCACATTGTTGCTGATGCCGGGGATCGCCGCACCGCCTGTCCAGGTAAAGAAAAACCCGGAGCTGTAGGAACCTAACAAATTCATTCGAACGTCGCCTAACGGATGAAAGCCGGCGAACTCGGGTCCAAAATCTCTGGGAGTATAGAAATCAAAATTAGCCCGCGCAAAAGGCTGCGGTACCGGTCTCGATTGATAATGCGCTGAAGTGAGTCTCTCAAATCGTCTCTGCTCGGCCGGATTCTCGAAATACTGAGCAAGACCGAAGTTACCGAAGCTTGTGACCTGATAGGTATAATTGACGAAACCGCTCCACCACCTGCCCATTCGTTTTGTCAGCGTGAACTCGAATCCCCGAACGTCCCGATAGTTATTCGGGAAATTCCTTAGATAATTCACCTGACCGTCCCGGCTTGTAAACCTCACAAGTCTTGGCTGCAGCGAAATATCGCGGTAGAATCCGGCAACACGAAGCAGGAACATATCGAATAAGTTGTGCTCATATCCGAGCTCGTATGCAACGGTTTTTTGAAGCGGATTGTTCGGATCACCGATACGTGATAGTGAATTCGTGTCGGTAAATCTCCGGACTTCAAATATATCATCGGAGCGGGGCATAGCCCTGAAGTGACCGTAGTTGAAATACAATTTACTGTCTTCGGTCACCGGAAATGAGACACCGAGCCGGGGGCTTAAGGTAACCTGCCGATCGGTGGGCTCCAGCGTCATGAGCGAGTCGAGGAGTGGAACGTTCGTAAAGGCTCTGTCGAACGGATCGTCAATAAAATACCATTGATCCTGAGCGTGGAAGTAATCCATCCTGACCCCGATGTTTGCGATCATTCCCTGGAATTCAGTTCTGTTCTGGACATACACTCCGCCGCGGATCGGGTTTCTGTTCCACACGTTAAAATATCTTCCCGAGGGGAGATATTCATCGACCTGACCGTAATTTACGTTATGGTTCGTGTACACAAACTCAACACCGGTCTTCACCTGGTTGTAACGGCTCCATTGACTCGTGATATCGAACTTGCCGCTGTAATTAGCCACCTGTGTTGAATCGCGGGAATTGCTCATACCAACGCCCATACGCATACCGGATCCGATCGCATCCGACGGGAACGGATAAAAGCCATAAGGACCTTCATCGACCATTATTCCCGCAACTTCGTATACACGGGATGTATCACGCATTCTACCCGGATTCGTATCGTAAGATGTACTGAAGTGCTCGAGGGTAATTTCGTAGAAAGTATCGGAACTGATTGCATTCGTAAATTTACCGCCTACCATCCACCTCAATACATTTGAGGGAGCCCAGTAATCCGTGCTGAAAAGCCTTGAATCGATATAACTGACTCTGTTTAAGACACTGCCGATAGATCCGGACGAACGGAAAATCCCGGGTAAGCCGGCATTGTTGTTATTGGTTCCCCACTGCTTACCGAACATACCCTGTATCTGTAATTTCATACCCTGACCGACATCGGATGTTATTTTCATCTGAGCGTTATAGTCCTGATAGCTGTCGGTATGAAGCGGAATTACGTACATCTCGCGCGTCTGTTTCCAGGACGCGAAGAATCTTGCGTCGCCGAGCATTTTACTAAAATACGGGAACGGACCGCCGAAGCTCACCTCGATGTCTTCATCGGGTCTCGCAATTTCCATCGGTTTCCTGTAGCGCCAGAGAAAAATCTGCTGCGCCTGTTCGGGTGTCAGGTCGGTGCTCGGATCACCGTCTTCCAACGACCGTTCTGCAATTGTAATCCATCCTTCAAATTCGGGATAGCTTCGCTGCATGAATCTATCCCATGCACCGCTCTTCGTACCGTGCCATGCAACATCGGGATCGACATACGGTCTGATCCAGTATGAGTTGGGATCGTTCGCCGGAGCACCAAAGTGTTTTTGAGCAGGGGGGCTCATTCTCGACAGAACATCCACGGTGTATTTATCTCGTCGACCCTCGCGTGTCACAACATTGATAATACCCGATCTGACGTTGCCGTATTCAGCATTAAAGCCGCCCGTCTGAATCTGAATTTCTTCGACGCTTGTAAAGCTGATGTTCGTATATGGGGTATTGTCCCGCTCATCCCGTAACGTAAGTCCGTCGACCATAAACGCAACAGGATCGAATGCCGCACTTGCACCACGAACGGTCAACCCCTGTATACCTGCCTGCAGCCCGACGACGCTGCTGACATTCACAACGGGCAGATTCTGTACTTCATCCGCGCTCAGGTTGACGGTACTTGCCGAGACATCGCGTTGTACTATCGGACGCTCTGCTATTATTATAACCTCGTCAAGCTCGAACGCGGCGTCGGTAAGTGAAACGTTTATCTCAGTTGTCTGGTTAATACTCACCCGAACGTTTCGTACGGTCACCGGATCATATCCGATCATCGAGAAACGGAGTTCGTGTTCACCAGGCGGGACATTCAGTATATTGTAATATCCCTCTAAATTGGTTGCGGATCCGATCATGGTACCGGTTATCAGAACATTAGCACCAATGAGCGGATCGCCGGTTTGTGAGTCGGTCACGACACCCGCAATCCGACCCGATTGCGAGAATGCGACTGAAGTACACAAAACGACAACAAGCAATCCGATACAAAAATTTAATAACATCCTCATATAGATATCCTCCGGTGATGATTCACTTGATACATCATTTGTTCAGTAATAAAATTTGTGACCTTCTTACCGGTACGGTGTAATAATTCGACGCGGGAATATAGATATGCTTCTGCGGCATTAGCGATATACGCGGGATGTATCCCGGATCCGGATAGAGTAAGAAGATATGTCATAGTTTTGATTGGGTACATATGTATTATGTGCGCAACTAATATTCTGCCGGGAAAGTACGCACATTATTTTGTTAATGTCCAACTATAAATTAATATAAAAAAATGTACTTTGTCAACACTGTTTAATATGTTACATTAATTAAAAACGTTTTATTTAATCATTTTCAAATAGGACTCAAGTCCTTCTACGACCGCACGTGCTATCCGCTTTTGCATTTCGACATCGAGCAGCAGCATTTCATCTTCAGGATGAGACATAAATGCAGTTTCGACAAGTACGTTGGGAATTTCGATAAAATCGTTCAATAAAAAATTAAAACTCCCGACGACCCCGAACTCTGCAAACCCGAGATCAAGCAGCTTCTGGTACATAATATCCGCAAGGGGTTTAAATCCTATATATTTGTAATACATGCTCGTTCCGAGAACCCGCTCGGGATCGGTTGCATATCCTATCGAATTTGCATGGATACTTAACAAAATATCGGGATTTCCCGACAAGATCTTTTCCACGCGGTTTGCCATCGAAACGTCATAGTCGTCCGTTCGTGTCATTATGACAGAGGCACCGTGCCCGATTAACATCTCTTCAATATATTTTGATATCGCAAGTGTTATATCCTTTTCCATCGCACCCGTTGTACCGAGTGCCCCTTTACTCGTGCCGCCATGGCCGGCATCGACTGCTATTATCCGTCCCTGTAAAATATTATCGGGGTCCGGAAATACCGGCGGCCGCCGGATAATGATATACATATTACCGAATTCAGTATATTCAATGCGATATCCCCAATGTAGTGGATGATTAAGCTCAATCTGTAAACGATATTGATCCGTTGAGACCTGTTCCCAAGTTATATTCCGAATACCTTCAGCCGATAAATGATGAGTTACCCACGTCGTGTTTGAGGTCACGCCGTAGATATCGACGACTATACGGTTTGGATTAATTAATTGCTGCGTCAGATAGGGCAGTTTCTTCCCGAGCTGCAGTGAAACGACATCGGCAGCGGGACTTCCCGCCGTGCTGATAGAGCCCGCCATTGCCCGGGGGGGCGGTGTTTCGGATGAAAAAATATTTATGAACCTCGATTGAATCCACGCAGTCATATCGTCTGATAGCCTCACGCGATACATCTGACCGGCTTTCCCGTCGATTTGAAGCAATACTCCGGGTTGAATAAAGCCAAGCCGCGCACCACCGAGACGATCCGTTCCCAATCCGACATTAAAGAAGGGTCGGGCTCCCTGTGCTTCCGCGATAAACGGCAGCCGATCCGGCATAAGACTTACCAGTCCCGGCGACTCTGTTTCTACAATGTTCCGGTCATCTTTTTTCAATCTGAAACGAACGGGAACATCGGAAGCGAAATCTCCTTTTTGTACGATGTAAAATCCGGTATAAATCCCGCCGAGACCGCCTGTTTGAGCGGGTGGTAATTCCCGCATAAGTATGTCTGTCGCTACTCCTTCAATGTCGAATGATGCATCAAAGCCCGGACTCCCTTTAAACCTTACTTCTAAAATATCTCCCTTATGCAGCCAGTAATCCTGCGACGGCTGCATGCCATAACTCTCAATAACGAGAGGTTCCACGGGAGAAGTTGTCGGTAACTCGGGACGAATAATAGTAAAACTTTCGGTAAGTCTTTCACCGGAAGGGAAACCGGCGGATATGGTTACTTCATTCTCGCCTCTCTTAAGTTCGACGAGGCCGACAAAGGCACCTGTGGGATACACTTTAACCTGCCGGTCGTTGATAAATGCAGATGCATCGGGATGGGTATTAGCAGCAATACGATATCGGGGTACGTCTATGTTGACCGTATCCGCTTCAGGGATAACCACATTGAGCCAGAGTGAGTCCTGATATTCGTCCGCGCTGAAAAAAGATAAAGCCGGGGAAATAATAACAAAGGATAAAAGAATTGAAATAAAAGCTCTGTTTATCATATACATAACCTCACTGAAGACCCCTCATATAATAGAAAGATACATATAAAGACAGTATTACCTATTTAATTTTTAAAAAAAATTCACCTGCGCTCCGGGAGGATTCTCAATGTTCCTGTGCGATATCTTCCAAGAGTTTCAGCAGTTCATCGGCACGGATATGTATCGCTTCCGATTCCTTTCTCAATCCGATTACGAATGCATTGTTATCAAAACTACCTCTGATCGCACGGAATTCATTTTGCCGGACTTCTTCATTGCCGTCGATTCCAAATCCTATTTGTGCAGACGGTGCGAACTCTTTTTCGGCGTCTTTTATGATCATGTTATTCAGTTTTACGGCAGTCTCTCTCCACCCGGTGATGAAACGGACTAACTGTTCTTTTGTTATACTCCGGATGTTTGATCCGGTGTTTTTTTCAATCAATGAAGCACAAAACGCCCAGTTTGCATCTTCATACTTCTTATATATTTCGTCAATTGCAGACCTCAGCTCTTCGACTGTCCCGATAGCGCCGGATTTCACGGAATCCATTAAACTCTCATACATAAACTTCGGTAAAAACATCCCTGCCATATCGATCCATGTATCGCTGTATAATGCCATATCGCCGTGCAGGGATTTTTTTATATCCCCGAACGTTGACGGATTTTGTATCCGGGAGATCCTCTTCATCACTTCCTGACCAAGATAAATTTTCAACGCCATTTCATAATACTTAGCGCACGTTTTCAGCATGAGGCGTTTGATGTGGAATCCTTTATAGGAAACATATTCCTGATCTTTCGAGCTTTTCTCGCGGAGTTCACGCAGCACGGTCAGCGCTCTGAGAATTCTGCCGATTATATACGGATTAAAGAGCTCAAAATGAATAAGATCGTATTTTTCCGGACTTTTTCTTCTGTCACGGGCAGGCCATTTCTCGCTATCCCGACGGACCCCGACAGTGAATAAATTCATTGCCGGTATCAAGACAGTCTTTCCATCCTCTTCATTGATATAAGAAAACGGAAATTCCGATGCATCAAAATTTACATAATGTTTACCGATTACCACGCTGAACGGACCCACCCGGGAGGGCCACAGCATATATGAAAATGAACCGGTTTTTGCACCGCGATCGAGTATCCCCTGGTGCACAGGACCGAGTTTGTACATATGATTGCTTTGATTTGTTCCGCTCCCCGCATTGTAAAAGGAACACATCGCCGCGATCAGCAATGTCGATTTATGATGTGTAACGGTATACGGTCCCCCGAANACACTCACCGCTTCNNNGTGAAAACCCTCCGAGTTTGCAAAGAATACCGAGTGTTCCGCTGAAAACTGTTTGCCGATACGAACACCCTGTCCGACAAAAGTGTCTATTAATAAAGCACCGCTATCCACTATCGAACCCGATTGTATGATAAAATGTTGAGCAATGACATTTTCTCCCACAATCGACGGATCGTCCGCCTTACTCGCGATCGTTCCTTCTTCCAGACACCGGACCCCGGTCACACGGGCACCGGTCTCGATCCACACATTTTTAATTGTATCACAATGCCGGATTATCGCTCCCGCGCCGATTTTGCCGGTAGTAGACTTCCGCTCCTCTGCGTATTTTTCAATACTACTCTGCAATGCTTTAATAAACTCACCGTCATCCCTGGAAGTCACCATCATGTATGCTATTTGCGCGGATAGCTTATCATATATCATTAACTCCCTGCCCCCGGCTTCATTCAGAACGTTGATGCCTGTTCCGTTACCGAAGGATGTCTCTCCGGCAACAACAAGCGACCCGACGTTTTCAATGATGGCGTTGTTCTCGATATAATATCCGGATAGAGTTCGTACATCCGCAATGTATGCATCGTCTTCAATGGTGCATTCCCGGATAAAGCTGTTGAATAAACCGCTTTGCTTCTCCACTCCATTTTCAATTTCAACTTTCTCTTCAAAAACACCCAAACGATTCATCCCGCTGAAATGTACCCGGCGGATATTTTCCGGAATGAATCCGTCTTTGACCAGAATAGCATTCCAATCATCGGCGGTGCATCCGTTATTTTCGAGAATTTTTATTTCATCCGTTGTCAGNTTTCGGTGTNTCATCGGGNNTTACTTTCTAATNTNTTNCCCNCNAATCTNCNCGAATCTTCACANAANANTATTAGTGNNGATTCGCGCGGATTAGCGGTNTA
>SL_3KL_010_SEDDRAFT_10005731_pt1 | contig 11130 bp, 7 predicted proteins | sample SodLakKL_010_SED_2_FD_10381 | JGI IMG/M metagenome (IMG submission 10381)
GCCGGTGCGGATGTTGTGGCGGGTGTCGACGTCGGTACCCGCCGCACGCAGGTGGCCGAGCATGTCGCGCAGGTGGCCGGCGATGGTGATTTCTTCCACCGGCCAGGCGATCTGGCCGTTGTCGATCCAGAAGCCGGCTGCACCGCGTGAATAATCGCCGGTGACCAGGTTGACGCCCTGCCCCATCAATTCGGTCACCATCACCCCCGTTCCCATTTCCCGCATCAACTGGTCGCGAGACCGGTCGGCTCCGATCAGTTCGAGGTTGCGCACGCCACCGGCATTGGCAGTGGTGTCCAGGCCGAGGCGGCGGGCCGAATAGCTGCTCAGCACGTATCGATCGAGCACGCCCTCGGAAACCAGGGGCGACTCGCGGGTGGCCACGCCATCACCGTCGAAAGCCGAGGACTTCGCTGCGCGCGGCAGGTGCGGACGCTCGACTAGCGACGCCCAGGCCGGCATGACCCTCTCGCCGGCGGCATTGAGCAGAAAACTGGAGCGGCGGTAAAGGTTACCGCCGGACACGGCACCGACGAGATGGCCGAGCAGCCCTCGGGACACTTCCGGGGCAAACAGTACCGGCACCTTGCCGGTGGGAATGCGGCGGGCACCCAGGCGACGTACGGTGCGATCGGCCGCACCGCGGCCGGTGCTTTCCGGCGAGGCCAGGGCATCGAAAGTGCGCGCGGTGTCATAGTCGTAGTCGCGCTGCATGCCGGCTTCATCATGTGCAATCAGCACGCAGCTCTGCGAGTACCGCGTACCGCGACTTGTGCCGATGAACCCGTGGCTGTTGGCATAGACTGCCACGCCGGCCTCGGTCGATACGCTCGCTCCCTCGGAGTTGGCGATACGCTCGTCGGCCGCGCGCCCGGCCTTTTCAATCTCCTGCGCCCTGGCGGCCAGCACCTCGAGCGCCAGATCCGAGGGATGCCACAGATCGAGATCGGGAAAGCTTTCCGCCATGAGCGCAGCCTCGGCCAGGCCGGCAGCGCGGTCGGGTTGCGTGTAGCGGGCGATGGCCAGTGCGCGGTCGACGGTCTCGTCGATGGCGTCGGCGCGCAGGTCACCAGTGCTGGCGCTGCCCACACACTGCTGACTGTAGACGGTCACGCGTACACCCCGGTCGCGCGCCTCTTCCAGCGTTTCGATTTCGCCCAGGCGCACGCCGGCCTCTCGCGCCAGGCTGGAGGTGACGGTCACCTCGGCCTGATCGGCACCGCCGGCACGGGCATGATCGATGACACGCGTCGCGATATCGATCAGCAGGTCGGCTTCGCGGTCGGGATCGTGCAGCAACGCATCGATGCCGGAGTTCTTCAGTTCGGTATTGCTCATTCTCGACTATTCCTGGATTCGATCAGCTCGTGCCGCCAACAGTCAGTCCGTCCACGCGCAGGGTCGGCTGACCGACACCCACCGGCACGCCCTGCCCTTCCTTGCCGCAGACGCCGACACCGGAGTCGAGCTCCAGGTCGTTGCCGACCATGCCGACTCGGGTGAGCACGTCGGGACCGTTGCCGATCAGGGTCGCACCCTTGATCGCCGCGCCGAGCTTGCCATTCTTGATGCGATAGGCCTCGGAGGCGGCGAACACGAACTTGCCCGAAGTGATGTCGACCTGGCCACCGTTGAAGTTGGCCGCATAGATGCCGTCATCGACCGAGGCAATGATCTCACCCGGATCGTGCTGGCCGGGCAGCATGTAAGTGTTGGTCATGCGCGGCATCGGCAGGTGAGCGAACGATTCGCGCCGACCGTTGCCGGTCGGCTCCACGCCCATCAGGCGGGCGTTGAGGCGATCCTGCATGTAGCCCACCAGCTTGCCCTTCTCGATGAGAGTGGTGCAATTCGTGGGTGTTCCTTCGTCATCGATGCTCAGCGAGCCCCGGCGGTCGGCCAGCGTGCCGTCGTCGACCACGGTGCATTCCTCGGTAGCCACGCGTTCGCCCATGCGACCCGAAAAGGCCGAGATGCCCTTGCGATTGAAATCGCCTTCGAGACCGTGGCCGACCGCTTCGTGCAGCAGCACACCCGGCCAGCCGGAACCAAGCACCACGGTCATGTATCCAGCCGGGGCCGGTTCGGCACCGAGGTTGACGGTACCCTGGCGGACCGCCTCCTCGGCATGGTGCTGCCAGAACTCCGGCGCCATCAGCGCATCGAGCCGGTAACGGCCACCGCCACCCGAAAAGCCCTGCTCGCGGCGGTCGCCTTCTTCCATTAACACGCGGATATCGAGTCGAACCAGCGGTCGCACATCACCACCGAGTATCCCGTCGGTCGCCGCCACGAGGATGGATTCGTGGCTGGCATTGAGATTGACACTCACCTGGCTGACACGGCTGTCGAGCGAACGCACGTAGGCATCGATGGTGCGCAGCAGTTCGACCCGGTCGGTCGCGCTGCCACACACGGTAGGGTCGTCGGCAATGTAACGTGCCGGCACCCGGCCGGCGTGTCCGACCTGAAGACGACCTTCGCTGCCGCCGCGGGCAATCGCGCGTGCGCTGGCGGCCGCGTCAATCAGCGAAGGCAGGCTGATGGTATCGGCGTAGGCGAAACCGGTACCGGCACCGGCCACGGCACGTACACCGACACCCTGGTCGGCGTCGTAGCTGCCGCCCTTGACCGCGCCGTCTTCAAGCGCCCAGCTCTCGGAGACGCGATGCTGGAAATACAATTCGCCAAAGTCGATCTGGCTGGACAGCAGGCGGCCAAGCGCCAGTTCCAGTTCGCGCTGGCCGAGACCGGCCGGCTGCAGCAGATTGTTGAGTACCTGTTCGTACATGAGGGTCAGTGCTCCGGTTGAACTTCAAGATATTCGGACGAAGACGAAGTGTTTCAATCGTCGGGCGGCGTGTCCGGCACGATGACCCGCTCCTCGCCCTCCTCATCGGTGACGCGTGCCTCGACGAGTTCGACCACCGGCTCGTCCCAACTCCCCGTGACGGCGTAACGTGCCTCGGCAACACCCCGCAAGGGTCGATCCAGCAGGGCCTGCAGCACCAGCCCGGCGGCCGCACCCACCGGGCCGCCGGCGAGCACACCGAGGATGGGCAGGGTGCCGCCGACGCCGGGCTCCACCACCAGTTGCTGGTTGTAGCGACGCTCGATCATGTCGGTCGAGCCGCTGACCCGGATGCGTGCGGCCGGGGAATCGACAAGCAGGTCCTCGGTCACCGCGACACCGTCTGCCAGATCGAAGTGGCCCTCGATGCTGTCGAACTTCAATCCCTGGGCAAAAACGTCGCGAAAGTCGAGCGTCAGCCGCCTGGGGATGGTGCCGATACTTACCAGCCCCAGCAGGCGACCGGCCCCCGGTCGCGCTTCCGGGATCAGGCCGTCGGCCACCTCGATGGCCAGATCCCCTTCGAACCGCTGCAGGGAAAAATCCTGGGGCGCTCCCGGCCAGCGGCCGACGATATCGGCCTGGGTACGGGCGGCTTCGAGCCCGGTTTCGTAGCCCAGGGCAGCCAGCATATCCGTCAGGCTGGCAGTGATCAGTCGGCCTTCGAACTCGCTGTACGGCCCGTCATCNGTCTCGATCCACCGTCCGCCGCCGCGCAGGGTCAGGNTCGGTCCGTCGGCCACCACGCGCTCGACCTCCATCCCCCGGCTGGCTGCATGGGCCTCGATGCGCACACGCCCGATGTCGAGATCGCGGTAGCGCAAAGACTCGATCAGGACATGCAGGGGCGGCATCCCCACCGGGCTGGCGGTGGAAGTCTGGCCCGGCGCCAGGGCAGCATGGAAATCGGTCGGGTCAATGTCGGGACTGTCATCGTGCAGGTGCAGATGCGCCATATCGACGGCAAGCACGCGCCCGGAATCCAGCGGCACCGGCACGGTCGCGCGCCCCCGGGCACCCGCTCCGTCAAGGACCATCTCCCAGGACTCCGCGCTGCGGGTCAATTCCAGGTCGATGTCCTCCAGGTAAAGGTCTCCCCAGGCCAGGCGGTCGAAAGAAAGCCGTGAACGACCGCCGCGGCCGCCGACGGCGGCCGGCCGGAATACCTCACCGAACAGGCCGGCCCAGGGTTCGAGGTCGAGCTGCTCGAGNGCTCCCTCGACTGCGANCCCCGGTTCGGCGGGCCAGCCGGGTCGCNCCGTGTGCAGGCCGATCGCGGTGTGCCAGTCGTTACCGTCGCGCAACAGGCCGACATCCAGCCAATCGGCCAGCGATACGTGAAAACGCGCCTGCTCGTCGTGGAGGCGTGCGGAGGCGGTCAACGGCCAGGATGCCGGCATCAGCTTGGTCATCGGTTCGGGCAACTCCAGACCCAGGCCCTCGAGATCGCTGCTCAGTGCCATGGCCAGACCGTCTTCGACGGCATCGAGACGGAAACGCCAGTAGGAACTGCCGGTGACCCGCTGGTTCAGCATCGCGGCGATTCCGGCATCGGCAAACAGGTCGGCGGGGTGCAACTCGACGCCGATTTCCAGGCCGGCGGGCGCCTCGAAACCGGCTGCCAGGTCGAGCGTCAGCATGCGATCGGCGCCCATGGCCTGCAGGGCGGCCGGCATGAGTTGGTGGCGATCGAAGAATGCCGTACCGCGCAGGTCCGACAGCCCGATACCGAGATTCGGCAGGCCCAGCTCGACCCCGTCTAGGCTGACCTCACCATCAAGATGCCAGTCCTCCATGCGGCGAAAAGGCAGGGTCACTTCGGTGGCAAACGCCAGCGGACCGGTCCAGCGCGTCTGCTCGAACAGCCCACGCCAGCCGGCAACCGGCATTCGTTCGAGAACGTCGCTGAGCTGTGCAGCGTCGGCCTGTTCGGCCACCGCCAGGAAAGCCAGTTCCGGCTCGGTCAGGTCGGCAATGACGACCTGGTCCACGGACAGCTCCAGGTCTCGCAGTTCCGCCTCAGGAACCTGCCCGAAGAGGCTGCGACCGAGAAACTCCACGCGGCCGTGATGCAATCGGGCAAGCGGCCAGTCCGGCCAGTAGTCCATCCGGGCGTTGCTGAACTCGATCTCGGCGTGAAAGTCCCCGGGATCGAAATCGGGTGCCCGCTGCCCGGCACGCATATGAAACAGCAGGCTGCCGCTGGCCTGCTCGATGTCGACCAGGGCCTGGTCCAGCCATTCAAGTGTTCGCGGCGGAATGATGCCGTGCGGCAACCATGGGCGTGGATCATCCGGCTCGATACGATCAACCGCTATGCCGAAATCGAGGAAGGGTCTGTCCTCGCCCAGATAGATCCAGCCGTCGGCACGTGCATCGACCACATCGTGCGAGATAGCCAGGCCATCGAACTCGATACTGTCGGGAGCCAGCAGCAACCGACCGTCGATGTGATCCAGGTGCCACGTCTGCCTGAGCAAGCGCGGCCATTCCACGCTCACCGTCCCGGCCGGCGTCACCGCCACCCGGTCACCATCCAGGGCAATCGCCGCATCCAGCCCCTCCACGCCCGGCGCCGGGTCGGTCGGCGACATCTCCAACTGCCGCAGCCGAGCTTCCATCCGGTGCAGCCCCTCTCCCCGCCGGTACACGGCCACGACCCCACTCAATTCCCCGGCCAGCCGCTCGGGCCACCATGGCGACAATGCCGCACCGGGGGCGGCCAGCCGGTGGGCCTGGGCCAGATCGAGAAAGTCGATCCCCAGCCCCCACATCGATCCCTCATGCGCCAATGACAGGCCGGAGGCGACACGCTCATCGCCAATGGTGAGCTCGAGCAGTTCGGCATCGATTCTCGCCCCCTGGCGAATGGCATGCAGGCTGCCCGATACGGCTTCGCGCGGACCACCACTGAACGTGAAATCCATATCGATGCGCGCCCCCTCCGGCCCTGTCCAGTCCAGCCAGGCACCTGCCTGGAGCCGTCGGCCTTCCAGGTCGACCTGTGACGGCAGGAACTGTCTGACCGGGCCGTCATCCAGTTCCAGCTCCGGCACACCCAGCCATGCACTGACCCCGCCCAGGGCTCCCCCGGGATGGTCCGCGCGCAAACGCAGTTCCACCATCGAGCGCTCGTCATTATCCGGGTGCATCTGCCCTACCAGGGCGGTGCGGACGACAGACCGCTCCAGTTCAGCCTCGGGGAACCGCCACTCGGTGGCCGGCAATCGGCGCGGTGCCACGCGCAAACGCACATCGCGCAACAACAGGTTGCCGGTCAGCACCCGCTCGGCCGGCGAACCCTCACCAAGGCCGAGTTGTCCGCCACCGGCCAGCCGCAAGCCCCAGTGACCGTCATCATCTTCGGTCAACTCGATATCGAGGCCCAGCACGACCACGTTGAACAGGTTTCGATCCTCCTGGAACAGTCCTGGCAGGTGGATCTCCAGCCCGGCACTGTCGATCGTGGCCAATGGTTCGTCGGGTTCACCGACGCGCACGGAATGCAGGGTGAACTGTGGCGTCAGCCGCGGCCACTTTACCTCCAGTCGGGCAATCCCGACGGCCATGCCGCTGCGCTCACTGATCTGCGTTTCGAGCCAGGGCCGAATCTGATCGGCATGGGGCACAAGCGTTCTGCCAACCCCCACCAGTACCGCGGTCAGGATGACCAGGACCGCGCAAAACGCGACCAGCGCGCTGGCCAATCGCTGCAGCCCGGTCCTGATCCAGCCTGTTTTCCTGGCGATGCGATGATTCAAAGCAGAACCACGTCGAACTGTTCCTGGCCGTATCCCTCTTCAGGCTGAAAGCAGATGCTGGTACCGAGTTGCTCGGTCAGCTCGGCGATGGTGCGGTGATGCTCCTCGAGGATCTTCTCGACCACCGACGGACACGCCATGACCCGCAGCTCGCCGGTATCGAATTGACGCACTGCTCGCAGGATCTCGCGGAAGATCTCGGAGCAGACGGTATCCACGCTCTTGACGCGCCCGGTTCCATCGCAGTTGCTGCAGGGCTCGCACAGTCGATGCTCCAGGCTCTCCGTGGTGCGCTTGCGAGTCATCTCCACCAGTCCCAGGGCGGAGATCTCGGACACCGTGGTGCGGGCATGATCGCGCGCCAGTGCCCGCTGCAGGGTACGCAGGACCTGGCGCTTGTGCTCTTCCTCGCTCATGTCGATGAAATCGATGATGATGATGCCGCCGAGGTTGCGCAGCCTGAGCTGGCGGGCGATGGCCTGGGCCGCCTCGAGATTGGTCTTGTAGATGGTCTCCTCGAGATTGCGATGGCCAAGGAACGCTCCGGTGTTGACGTCCACCGTCGTCATGGCCTCGGTCTGGTCGATGGTGAGGTGACCCCCCGATTTCAGCGGCGTGGTCCGGCTCAGCGCCCGCTCGATCTCGCCCTCGACGCCGTACAGGTCGAACAGCGGTCCGTCTGCGCCGTAGTGCTCGATGCGTTCGACCCACTCGGGAAAGAAATCCTCGGCAAAGCGCATGGCGCGGCGCCAGGTTTCTTCGTCGTCGATGCGCACACGCTCGACTCCGCCGTGCATCAGATCGCGCAGCGAGCGATACGGCAGGGCGAGGTCCTCGTAAACGCACTGGCCCGGCTCGGCACTCTCGGCCTGCTCCTCGATACGTGGCCACAGCCGGCGCAAATAGGCCAGATCGCGACCCAGTGCGTCACCCCCCACTCCCTCGGCATTGGTGCGGAGGATGAACCCGCAGTCGCTGTCCTCGCCGACGAGCTCGCGCAATCGGTCGCGCAAGCGCTGGCGCTCCTCCTCGGCCTCGATGCGTATCGAAACCCCCAGGCTGTCGACCCCGGGCAGCAACACCAGGTAGCGCGACGGGACGCTGAGCTGAGTGGTCAGACGCGCTCCCTTGGTGCCCAGCGGATCCTTGATCACCTGGACCAGGATCTTCTGCCCCTGGTGCAACAGATCGGTGATGGGGGGCGTGGGCTTGGGCTCGCCGTTGTCGTTGAGCTCGGGCTGGCGCGGCACGATATCGGCGGCATGGAGGAAGGCAGTGCGTTCGAGACCGACGTTGACAAAGGCGGCCTGCATACCTGGCAACACGCGATCGACCCGGCCCATGTAGATATTGCCCACGTACCCGGCATCGTTGATACGCTCCAGGTAGAGTTCCTGCAGCAGGCCGTTCTCGACCACCGCGACCCGGCGTTCGGTCGGGGTGACATTGATCAGGATATCGTCGCTCAAGGCTCGCGCTTTCCCGGAAAGTGGCTTTCAGGCTCCAAGAATATCACCTCGGTCGTGGCTACCCATGGCCCCCGTTCACCACAGATTGGCCCGTCGCAGGAGATCGCCGGTCTCGTACAGGGGCAGCCCGACCACCCCCGTGTAGCTGCCGTCGAGACCTCGCACCCAGATACCGGCCGCCCCCTGGATACCATAGGCGCCGGCCTTGTCCATCGGCTCGCCGGAGGCGATGTAGTGGTGGAGCCATCCGGCGGGCAGCTCGGCAAAGTCGACCCGCGTCGTGCTGAGCCGGGTTTCTATCCCGCCACCGGGATGCACCAGCGCCACCGCCGACAGGACCTCGTGAACCGTACCCGAGAGGCGTTCGAGCATGTCCCGGGCCTCAGCGGCATCAGCCGGCTTGCCCAGGCAGTCGCCACCAAGTGCCACGGTCGTATCCGAGCCCAGCACGAAAGACTCGCGGTACTGGCTGGAAACTTCACGCGCCTTTTCCACCGCCAGGCGCAACGTGTAATCGCCCGGTGTTTCTCCGCTGATGAGCGACTCGTCGATATCGGCTGGATGGACCTCGAAGTCGATACCGAATACGCCGAGCAGTTCACGGCGGCGGGGGGAGGCGGAGGCGAGGATCAGGTTGCTCATTCAGCGTTGCTGCCCTGGTTCAGGTTCGGGATAGTGCGACATGGGGATTCATGCGAAACGTGAATCGAAAAAAGTAAATCGTAAAACGGGGATTGTCATGCAGTCTCTCCCTGGCACCGGTGGCCAATGGCCGTTAACCTGCCATTGGCCGGCAGCCATGAAAGTAACCGCCTCCCTGACCCAGACTTCCGTCTTCCGTTTTTCCTACCACTTTCAAGCACGATGATACGGATGCCCGCTCAGTATCGTCCATGCACGGTAGAGCTGTTCGGCGACGACGACGCGCACCAGCATATGCGGGAGGGTGGCCGGACCCAGCGACCAGCGTTCACGACAGGTGTCGAGCAGGCTGCGGTCCAGACCATCGGCGCCGCCGATGAAAAACCAGACCGGACGTCCCTCCAGTTGCCACTGGTCGAGACGACCCGACAGCTTTTCAGTGGACCAGGGGCGTGCACCGATTTCCAGCGCGACCCGCAAGGCGTTGTCCGGCACCCTGGCCAGGAGCCGTTCGGCCTCAACCGTCGACTCGCGACCGGCTCCGGCCTTGCCGGCGACCGGCACTTCGACCAATTCCAGGCTCAGGTGAGGGGGCATGCGGCGGGCGTACTCGTGCCAGCCGTCGGCGATCCAGCCGGGCATGCGCGTGCCGATGGCGGCCACTACCAGGTCCACCCTGCACCCCCCGAGACGTCAGGCCTGTGCCGAGCGGGTCGCCGGCGGTGCCGACCAGAGTTTCTCGAGGTTGTAGAAAGCGCGTGTCTGCGGCTGCATGACATGGACGATCACGTCGCACAGGTCGACCAGCACCCACTCGCTTTCGCCTGTGCCTTCGATACCGAACGGCTTGACGCCTGCCGCCTTTGCCCGCAAGACCACGCGCTCGGCCGCGGCCTTGACCTGCCGTGACGAGGAACCGCTGCAGACAATCATGTAATCGGCGAAAGTGCCGCGTTCGGTGAGATCGATGACCTGGATGTCCGAGGCCTTGGCGTCTTCGAGCGTGGCGACAGCGAGATCGCGCACTTCACTCGGGGAAGGAATCTGATGTTCAGTCAAGTACGGTTACTGCTCTTTAGGGTTACCCGATGACCATTCTACCCGTTTGTGTGCGTGCGGTCACGAATTACCATCATCCGGCACGCAGGCTTGCGTGCCGGGTCATTCGTAACCGTACAGGCCGTGCTTGCGGATATAGGCCAGAACCGTGGCCGGCAGGAGAAAACGGGGATCACGCCCGGCGGACAGTTGCTCGCGAATGTCGGTCGAGGATATGGCCAGCTGGGTCACGTCGAGGTTGCGCACCCTGCCGGCCGGTTCGTTCATCAGTGCTTTGATGGAGCGCACGCGCCTGGGCCTGAGCTCTTCGGCGACCGCCTCGGTATACCGCGGACGGCTGCGCGGGCGTTTCATGACGACCAGGTGGGCCAGGTCGAACAGCTCGCGCCAGCGGTGCCAGCCTGCCAGCTTGTTGGCCGCGTCCTGGCCGAGACAGAGGATGACCGGCGCCTGGCCGACCTCGCGGCGGATCGAAGCCAGGGTTTCGACCATGTACGACGGTCCCTCGCGCCTGACTTCGCGCTCGTCTACGGTCAGGTCCGGGTAAGGGGCCAGGGCAAGTTCCAGCATGGCAAGGCGATGATAAGCCTCCGCCCCGGTGTGATTGCGATGCGGCGGCTGGCCGGCCGGCAGCAGGCGGAAGTCGCTGACATCGAGCTTCTCGCTGACCTCGGCGGCCGCGCGCAGATGCCCGTAGTGAACGGGGTCGAAAGTGCCACCGAATATGGCCGTTGCTCGTTTCATGCCGCACACATCTCGCGTCGATTGGTGGCCAGCCCCACGCAAAGCCTCTCCAGCGCTACCCAGAACTCGCCCTGCCGACTGGACTTGGACATGGCGTCGAGATCGGCCAGCCGGGAAAGCGCCTGGCGCACGACATCCGGCTGCAAGCGGCGCGCGGCTGCGGCCAGCGGCTGCTGGCGACTTTTCCACACACCCAGTTCGGAAAAAGCCCGGGCGGCCGGCATGTGCTGGGTCAACGCCTGGAACGCCCCGATATTCTGCAGTTCGCGCGCCAGCGCACCGACGATCATGGGCATGGGGGTGTCGGCTTCGCGCAGGCCGCGGATGGAGCGTACGGCCACCCCCGGCTGACCGGCGAACACCAGTTCAACGACACGAAAGCTGTCGAAGCGTGCGCTGTCGGCAACCGCCTCACGCACCTGCTCCAGGTCGACCTGCCCGCGCCCGAACAACAGGGCAAGTCGTTCGATCTCCTGGGCGGCGGCCAGCAAATTACCTTCCAGCCGTTCGGCCAGGAAGGCGGCCGCTGCGCGGTCGGCCTGCAGTCCGCGCCCGGCCAGGCGGCGGCCGATCCAGTCGGGCAACTGGTGTGGCTTGACCCGCC
>SL_3KL_010_SEDDRAFT_10005732_pt1 | contig 11130 bp, 6 predicted proteins | sample SodLakKL_010_SED_2_FD_10381 | JGI IMG/M metagenome (IMG submission 10381)
GAAGAGGAACGGTATTTAAAAGAGGGGTAAAAATCTCCATGGTCTCGGGGATGTATATGAGATCTTCGGCCAGTTCGGAGACGGTACTGTCTCCTTCGCTTACAAGGGCTATGACCGAGGCGTCGCGGGCCCTGACTTCCTCTATATTGGAAAGGACCTTCTCATAGACACAGCTGCGCGTGGCTATGACTACTACCGGGACCTCCCCGTCTATAAGGGCTATCGGTCCGTGTTTCATCTCACCCGCAGGGTACCCCTCAGCGTGTATATATGATATTTCCTTGAGCTTAAGCGCCCCCTCAAGGGCTATGGGGTAATTGATATTCCTTCCCAGGTAAAGGAAGTTCTTCTTCTTGAAGTACCTGTGGGCTATCTCTTTTATTGTTTCATTCTGGGTGTCGAGTATATGCTTTACCTTGTTGGGAAGATGAATAAGGGCCTCGGATATTTCGAGGGCTTTCTTTTCATCAAGCATCCCCCGGATTATACCCAGGTGAAGCGTAAGCAGATAGAAGGCGGTAAGCTGCGAAGTAAAGGCCTTGGTCGAAGCCACACCTATCTCGGGTCCGGCGTGGGTGTATATAACGCCTCCGGCTTCACGGGTCATTGTGGAACCGAGAACGTTGCATACCGCGGCGGTAAAGGCTCCCCGGGAAGAAGCCTCCCTGAGGGCGGCAAGGGTATCGGCGGTCTCCCCGGACTGCGATACCGCCATTACCAGGGTTTCGGAATCTATGGGAGGCTGCCTGTACCTGAACTCGCTTGCTATATCAACCTCGCAGGGGATCTTAAGAAAATCTTCAAGAAGGAATTTTCCCACCAGGCAGGCGTGATACGCGGTTCCGCATCCGATAAGAAATATTTTCTTTATTTTCCTGATCGCTGCGGGTTCCATATTGAAATCCTCAAAAATCACCTTGCCCGTATCCCTCACCAGGCTTCCCATTACAGTCTCCTGGATAGCCCTCTGCTGTTCGTATATCTCTTTGAGCATAAAATGCCTGTAACCCTGTTTCTCGGCCATTACCGGGTCCCAGGATACGGTCAGGGGTTTTCTCTCTGTTTCAGCCCCGTCTGCTCCGGAAACGGTTACCGACCCGCTTTCTATTACGGCTTTATCTCCGTCTTCAAGGAATATGAATTCTCTGGTGTACGGCAGAACAGCCGGGACATCGGAGGCCAGAAAATTTCCGTCTTCGCCCAACCCTATTATAAGAGGGGAATCTTTTCTTGCCGCTATGATTCTTCCGGGCTCCGAAGAGCTTATTACCCCCAGGGCGTAGGAGCCCTGAAGCTTCTTCAGAGCGGAACGGACAGCTTCTGCAAGAGATACTTCTCCGTTAAGCTCATCTTCAACCAGGTGAGCTATCACTTCGGTATCGGTATCGGAAGTAAACCGGTGTCCCGCGGAAGAGAGTTCTTTCTTTAGGCGGAGGTAATTCTCTATTATGCCGTTATGGACCACTACGATCTGGCCGCTGCAGTCGGTATGCGGGTGTGCGTTCTCATCCGAGGGGCGCCCGTGGGTGGCCCATCTGGTATGTCCGACCGCTGTATGTCCTTCGGGATGCTCCCCCTCTATGAGGCGTTCAAGGTTGGCGATCCGGCCCCGGCACCGGTACCGGCTGATTTTTTTCTCCGGTGAGATTACGGCTATACCGGCGGAATCGTACCCGCGGTATTCAAGGCGTTTTAACCCTTCCAGGAGTATTCGGGAGCTCTGGCGGGACCCTGTGTATCCTACAATCCCGCACATTCCAGGTTACCTCAGGTAAGGGTTTCCCGCGCCGCGTCGGCGATTGAAGCAGCGCATTCCTCGGTTATCTCCCTGGTAGGCCCCTCAACCATGACCCTTATCATTTTCTGGGTCCCGGAGTACCTTACGAGCACCCGGCCCTTTGAACCGAGTTTCTCTTCGGCGCGGGAGATGGATTCCTTCAACTGAGGCACATCCTCTACAGGGATCTTCTCCCTGACATCAATATTTATGAGAGCCTGCGGGTAGGTTTTCATAATCTTCGCAAGCTCCGAAGGCTTCTTCCCCGTAGACTCCATTACAGAAAGGAGCTGCAGGGCTGTTATTATGCCGTCGCCGGTGGTATGAAGGTCCCTGAAAATTATGTGTCCGGAATCCTCTCCACCGAGCATAGCGTCATTTTCAAACATCTTTTCAAGGACAAACCTGTCCCCGACCGGGGCCTCTATGTGCCGGATAGAGTTCTTCTCGAAACACTCTTTCAGTCCTATATTGCTCATAACCGTGGTTACCACGGAATTGTTCTTAAGTCTTCCGGAATTTTTCATATGCAGAGCGCATACGGCTGTTATCTTATCTCCGGATATTACATCCCCGTTCTCATCAACAGCTATAAGACGGTCGCCGTCGCCGTCAAAGGCAAGGCCGATATCGGCCTCGTTTTCCTTTACGGCTTCGGATAATATCTCAGGGTGCAGGGACCCGGCGTTCTCGTTTATATTTATACCGTTGGGGGTTATATTCAGCGGGATAACCTCCGCCCTCATTTCCCGGAAAAGGGTAGGGGCCACCTTGTATGTGGCTCCGTTTGCGCAGTCTACGGCAATGGTCATCCCTTCAAGAGAGATATGCCTGGGGAGGGTATGGCGTAGAAAGACTATGTACCTGCCCAGGGCATCATCTTCCCTGAAGGCTTTTCCTATGCTCTGGGATGGGGGGAGAAGGTCCTGAAGTTTACCCGAGGATACAAGCTCCTCTATCTCCCGTTCCTGGCCGTCATTCAATTTTACACCTGAGTTTGAGAATATCTTTATCCCGTTATCCTCGTAAGGGTTATGCGATGCTGATATCACAACCCCGGCATCCGCGTCCATATTGTTTGTTATAAAAGCTATACCCGGAGTAGGCATGGGACCTACCAGAACGACATCGGCGCCCATTGAGCACATTCCGGAAGCAAGCGCGCTCTCAAGCATGTACCCGGAAAGCCTGGTATCCTTTCCTATGATTATCCTGGGCCGGTGGCTCTTTTTTCCCAGGACATATCCCATCGCCTGTCCTACCCGCAGGGCCGTCTGCGAGGTCATTGGAGATTTGTTGGCCACCCCCCGTATACCGTCTGTGCCGAATAACCTGCTCATAAGTCTTTTACGCCTTCTTTCTTTTTGGATTCCGTGTTCTGTCTCAGTTTCACTACTGTTTCCGCCTCGTAAAACCCTCTGGCGGAGGTGTTGGGGTATATTACGGTTCCCCGGGAAAGAAGAGTCCCCGGAGCTGTAACAGAATTACACCCTGTCTGAACCCCGTCTGCCATTATGGCGCCGAACTTCTTAAGCCCGGTCTCATATTTCCGATCCCCGATATCCAGTACGACCGGGGAGGGGACAAGTTTAAGATTGGCCAGTTTGGTTCCGGCTCCCAGGTTAACGCTTCCCAGGATACTGTCCCCTATATAAGCGAAGTGCCCGGCTTTGCTTTCATGTAACATCACCGAGTTTTTCATCTCAGTGGTATGTCCCACTACGCACCCTGATCCTGTCAGGACGTTGCCGCGGATATAGGCTCCGTGGCGGACCTCTGTTCCGGGACCTATCAGAGCCGGGCCTCTTATGTAGGCGCAAGGCTCCACCACGGCCTCTGCCCCTATCTCTATATCCCCTCCCTCAAGAAAGGCCCCTGCGTGTATCAGGGCCCCGTTATCCAGCCTGGTATCTTCAAGTACTGCTGAACCGTTTCGTCTTATCCCGGAGATATTAGGGGTAAGGATTTCCTCAACGCATTTCCTGATATTTGCGAGGCCTTCCCAGACATACTCGGCATCTCTGAAAAGAATGTCGAAAATATCGTTTTTCGGGTCAAAAAAATCTTCCGGTCGAATCATGGGAAAAGATTAGCAGAGAGAACGATAAAAATCAAGTTTTTATTGCCCGGAAAGAAGCCGGGGATCTCCCCTTGAAATAAGATGAAAGTGGTGTTAATATTTTATTGGAAGCAGTGATTTTACGCAGGAACCGATAAGGGCAAACCCGTCGAAAGACGGGGACGCAAAGCCGCGGGGCTAAAAATCAGCAATACGGGCTGAGAAAGCCGGCCGGGTTGCCGATTCACGCTAGCCGGGTTGCCGAAGATCTCCTGAAGGAGGTTAGGCGGTGCCGGTATAATGTTATTAAAGGAAAAAATTAAAAAGGCTGCGTGGTTTTTCCTGGCGTTTCTGTTTCTAACGGTCTCAGGAGCGTATTCTCTGGATATAATAATTCTGCCTCCGATTGACCTTCCTCCCGGCGGCGGAGATGAGGTGCTTACTCCTTCCGTCTCAGTTAACCCTGAAACCCTGAACCTCTCCAGCAATATAAGAAATATTACCGTTTATATTGAGTTTGCCGGAGATTACTACGGTGACGAGGTAGACAGGGCGACGGTTAACCTTTATGCTGACGGATCCGGCCCCGTATCTGCCCTGGAACATCCGTGGGAGGCCTCCGGAAATACGCTTATGCTGAAATTCTGCGCTGAAGAGGTGAAAGGGTACCTTTTTACGGATGATAGTGCGGAGATATCCCTGGAAGGAGAGCTTTTATGCGGCCAGGTTTTTGCGGGCGGAAACACTATAAGGGTTATAGATCCTCCGGCTGAGTCCCCGGGCCGGGCGGATGAAACTCCCGGTAACATCGAAGATACCCCGGGTAACAGCGGTAACGCGCCCGGAAGAAGCGGGGATACCCCGGGTAACAGCGGTAACGCTCCCGGGAACTCCCGGGGCGGAGGGTTTGGGGCGGCTTCTCTTTCCCAGGCCCGGTACCGTTACAGTCTTGAGCCTATCCCGGAGGAAGCCTCTCTTGTAAGCGCCTATATAGGAAGCGGACGGGGTTACGAGGTTACTGCCTTTGTAAGGGAAAAGTGGGTTGCGGGAGAAAAACTTATTGAACTCAGCGCGGCGTCATCCGGAGACGCTAACCTGTATATTGAGTACAGCATATCCGGGGGTGAAGAGTCCCTCGCAGCGGAGAGGCAGAACCTGAAACCCGTAACCGCTTCTCAGAAACCCCTCTCCGGTACTTCTCTGGTGCGTGTCTATTATGACGTCAGATCTCTTGAGAGAACTGGGGTATCGGAAAGAGATATAGCCCTTTACGGGTGGAATGAGACAGGGAGGGCCTGGGAACCTGTAGAGGGGGCCGTTCTGGATGACGTGGAAAAGAACCTTTCGGCCCCCGAGACCGGGAAGTACTCGCTGTACAGGGTTATGTCATCTGCGCCGGCGGAAGAAAGCAGGCCGGAAAAGGCTTCAAGCTCCCTGGGGCAGAATTATCCCAACCCCTTCAATCCGGCTACGACAATACCCCTGACCCTTACCCGTGACGGACACGTAACTCTGAAAATCTATAATATGCGCGGCCAGTTGGTAGCCACACTGGTAGACGGTTTTATGCCCGCCGGGAATCACAATATAGTATTTCCTGACGGAGAAACTCTTTCCAGGGGCGTCTATTACTACCAGCTCAGAGCGGGAAGTGATGTTAGCACCAGGAGAATGGCCGTACGGTAGATCTTCTTTTTGAAAAACCTCCGAAAATACATTTCCGCAGTTTTCCTTATAGTTATATTATTATGGTCTTCTCTCCCGGTTTCGGGTTCCGATACCGGAGCTGATTTTTTAAAGTTCGGGACCGGCGGGAGGCTTTCGGCAATGGGGGAGGCTGGTTCCGCGCTTAGAACCGGACTTATGTCGGCGCACTGGAACCCTGCGGGTATATCCGGGGCCGATAGTATCCAGCTGGGGGCGATGCATGCCTTTACCACAAGTGATTCTTCCATAGAGTTCGTCGGCACTATGATCCCGGCCGGGAGAATGGGGAATTTTGCTCTTTCCGCGGTGCTTCTGCGTATTGACCCCATGGACAGGATGGATTACGAGGGTAACCTGATCGGTGATTATATCTGGAGGGAATGGGCCCTCACCGGGACCTGGGGTAGGGAGGCCTTTAACGGTCTGCATGCCGGGCTGGCCGTTAAAATGATACGCAAGGAAGAGAAAGACCCTCTCCTGGGAGATTCATCCGGGACCGCCTTTGCTTTTGACACCGGTATAATTTATGAACCGGAATTTCTTCCGGGTCTCTCTTGGGGTGTATCAGTACTTAACAGCGGGGACGGGATACGAATGAAAGGGTCTCCCGTAAAGGATAAACTGCCCGGGGTTTTCAGAACGGGGGTATCTTATCTGTATGAACCCGTTATTTTCAGCGCGGAACTCGCCAGACCCCGCGGAAGCGGGTGGGAACCCGGGGTAGGAGCGGAGCTCAGGTACACGGAAAACCTGTACCTAAGGGGAGGATACTACGACCGCGAGGGGAATATAAGCGGAGTGACTTACGGCGCCGGATTTCAGTATAATATTCTCTCCATTGACTGGGCCAACCTTCCAGCCGGAGAAATGCTGGGAGCAACCAGGGAAAACAGGTTTTCAGTTGTTGTAAGTTTTAAATAGGGAGCGTCATTATGAAGGCGCACCCTCCGTCTTTGCGGTTTTCCGCCCGGAGCCGGCCGCCGTGCGCTTCTGCTATTCTTCTGGCAAGAGTAAGACCCAGCCCCACTCCTTCTACCTGTCCTGTGAAGCTCTTCTCAAGCTGACTGAATTTTTCAAATACAGTTTCCAGATCTCCTGGAGGTATCCCGGGTCCGTTGTCTTCTATAACCAGTTTAAGGGTTCCGGCTTCCTGTACACCTTGAATAAAGAGTTTCTTATTCCTGGATGTATTGAATTTTAAAGCATTCTCAATAATATTCTCAATAGCTTCGCGAACCTTGTCTCCGTCCACAAAAACCCCTCGTATATCTCTCAGACCTGTTTTCTCAACTTCTGTGCCGCTCTCTTCAATAGAAGGTCTCAGTTCAGAGAGCACATCATCAACAAGTTCTTCAATTACGGTATTTCTCTTGCTGAGAGTTATATCTTCGGATTCAAGAAGAGTGAACCGCAGGAGACGGTCTACGAGTTCGGAGAGATGATTTGCGTTTTCATCAATCGTTTTCAGGAAATCCTTCTCCTCTTCGCTCAGTCTGGAGAGTGTCTCATTTTCATTAAGAATGGAAGTAAAGCCTATAATGGAAGTAAGCGGGGTTCTGAGCTTATGGCTCATCAGGCGGAGGAAATTTTTCTTTACCTTCTCCTCTTTTTTAACCTCTGTAACGTCTCTAAAGACAAGCAGCCCGCTTGCGCTGCTGGATTTTTCTCCTTTTATGGCAGTGAAAGCTGCTGAGAGATACAGGGGCGTCGGCTTCTCTCTGGAGAGCTCGAAATGAACCGGCTCCGGCGTATTCATTAGTTCCCTGAGCGGTACAGTGGAGGTGAATCCGCTGAGTTTTACCTGGATATTCCCGTTTTCAAGATCTTCTCCGAGCAAGGCAGAGGCCGAGTTATTATGCATTACCACTTTCATCTCCTTATCAAGGAGGACCGCCCCGTCACTCATCTCGCTGAAAAGGGTATTCAGCTTGTCTTTCTCCCTGCTCAGGTTGTCAAATAGAGATGAGTTCTCTATAGCCACGGCGGCCTGGGCGGCAAATATTGAAAGGAGTTTTATATCGTTATCGGTGAACCCCTTTTCAAATTTTGAGCGATGCAGGTTTACAACTCCCAGAAGCCTTTTTCTGCTCACAAGGGGGACTGTTATAGCCGAATTTATTCCGTCGTAAGAGTCTATATGTCCGAACCGGGAATCGTTTTTGACGTTACCCTCAACCATTATATCTTCCCGGAGTTTTGCCGCGTATCCGGATATGCGGTCCCCGAGTTTAACCCTTCTTCCTATAACAATATCGCTTCTTCTTCCGGATGCGGCCTTGACCTCGAGTACGCCGGCTTCCTCATCCAGGAGCATTATGGACCCCCCCTCTGCGTTAAGAGCGTCCCGGGCCAGTTCAACTATCAGATTCAGGAGTTCTTCAAGGTTCATTATTGAGCTTATCCCCTTGCTTGATTCGTAAAGGTTTATGACCTGCTTTAGTCCGCTTACTTCTTTTGCAAGACGCTGTTTCTCCAGGCATTTGTCAACCAGGATATGCACCTCGTCAAGATTAAGCGGTTTGGAGATGTAATCATAGGCTCCGAGCTTCATCGCTCCCACGGCAGAATCCACTGAGGCGTAAGCGGTCATAATAATGACTTCCGTTTCGGGGTGGGCGGACCTTGCGGCCTTAAGAACGCCTATACCGTCAATATCCTGCATTTTCAGGTCAGTTATGACAACGTCGTAAACATTTTCCCTGAAAAGTTCAACCGCAGTTTCCCCGCACTCCGCTTCATCCGCAAGGTATCCTTCCGATTCAAAAAAATGTTTAAGCCCTATCCGAGCGTCGTCGCTGTCATCAACTATAAGAAGCTTTGCTTTTTTCTCCGGGTCACTCATTCTTCTCCGCGGGGAGAGTGAATATGAACTCTGCCCCTTCACCTACTTTTGATTTAACATTTATATCCCCACCCTGCTGACGGACGATGCCTTTTACTATGGCCAGACCCAGTCCGGTCCCTTTCTGTCCCTTGATCTTTTTCCTTATCCCTTTTACCTGTTCAAACTTGCTGAAAATAGAGTCCAGCTGATCCTCTGGAATCCCCATCCCCGTATCAATGACCGAAACCCGTATGTAATCTCCTTCCGGGACCGCCTTTACGGTTATAGTTCCTTTCTCGGGCGTGAACTTTATGGCGTTACTTATAAGGTTGGTCAGAACTTGTCCGGTTCTTTCAGGGTCTGCGTAGGCCCGGGGTATATCCCCTGTCTCCATTTTAAGTTCTATGTTCTTTTTATCCGCCTGCACCCGGTAGAGAGATATAACCTCGTTTATCACCTCTTCAGCTCTGAAATTCTCCGGTATAATTTCCAGTTTACCCCTTTCAAGTTTCGCGGTATCAAGAAGCGCGTTTATGAAGTTTTCAAGTCTCTTTGAATTTTTCTTCATAACCATAAGGGACTCCCTCTGCTTTTCATTGATCCCTCCCAGGCGTTCTTTTATGAGGAGGTCAAAATGGATACCCATAGCGTTAAGGGGAGAGCGGAACTCGTGGGTTATGCCGGAGACAAAATCCTGTTTCATCCTGTCAAGTTCCGCAAGCTTGTTTGCCATCCTGTTTAAGGTTCGGGCCAGACTTCCGAGTTCGTCGCGGCTCGTTACCTCTATTACAGTGTCAAGTTTCCCACTCCCGATACTTTCGGCCCCGGCAGCCATTTTCCTGATGGGTTTTACCATCATTGCCGATAGGAGTACGGCCCCCAGAAACCCCAGGATAAGTCCTATTCCTGCTATTCCGAATATACGCTTTCGGGTCTCCGCGAGGGTATCATCTATTATCCTGGTGATACCGGGACTGGAGAAAGCGACAAGCGCCTGGGCCAGAACTTCTCCGGATACCTCAACAGGAGCGTGAGAGATCAGGAGTTCCTTCCCGTTTTTAAAATCCTGTATAGTTGCCGGTTCCGTTAAGAGTTCAAGTTCGGGTATATCAATAAAACTTCCCATTCTGTCCGGGTCAGAGTGCGCGATTACCTCACCTCCGGGTCTGAGTACCGCAGCGTAGACCACGGTATCGTCAATGGTTATCCCTCTGATATAATTTATGAGCTGTATGCGGCTTGAGGATATTTCTGATTCCCGGCCCACCCGGGCCAGCCCTGCCGCCGCTGAGCTGCGGGTCTCACGGATTTCCCTTAAAAGGAGGTTTCTTTCCTCTATATACAGAAAAATGGATACCCCGGCTATCACCAGCAGCGTGAGCGAGCAGGTGAGAAGCGAGAATTTGGTTCTAAGTTTCATTCTTCAAGCTCCCTCCGGACCCTGTTCAGGTTTTCCGCGGCTTCCCTTAGATCCGGGTTATGGCGCAGGGCCTCCTCCCAGAGGGACTCGGCCTCGTGAAGATCCCCCCGGGAATATTCTATGAGCCCCCGGCGGTTAAGCTCCGCGGCCTTATCCCTCATATTACTAACAATCTCCTCTTTCTCCCCGGCTATATCTTCCGCGCCGTATTCTTCCGCTTTCCTGTAGTTTTCCAGGGCTTCAGGAAGGTTTCCTTCATCTCTCTTTTCCCTGGCCAGGTTTATGTAGGCCCCGGCTTTACCTGCTTTCGCTTCATCGTTTCCGGGGTCAAGTTCAAGAGCTCCCCCAAAGGATTCGGCGGCTTCGGCCCATCTTCCGGATCCCAGATGGCTCTCTCCTCTTTGAATCAGCGCTGTTATGTTACGCTGTCTTACCCTTTCGCGGCGTTCCCGCTCCAGCGCGGCCCGTCTTTCTTCAAGTTCTCTTATACGCAGGGAAGCCTCCCGGTATATCTCTTCCGCCGATTTGTTTTCGGGATCAATGGCAAGGGCCTTTTCGGCTTCTTCCCGGGCTTTACCGAACTCCAGCCTTTCGTAATGTTCTGTAGCCCGGTCGGTTATGGTCTGGGAAACTTCCCGGAACCTGTTTTCAATAAGGTCTATGTACTCAAGGGCTCCCTTGTGGGCTGAGTATAGAAGTAGGATATCTTCAAAAGCAGCCCGGGCCGAGGTCAGGTCGCCTTTTTCAAAACGGTTTTTTCCTTCTTTAAAAGTATTTTCAATCTCCCTTTTTACCTCCGTGCTCTCAACAGAGACCTCTATGAGGCTGAGATACTCCTCTGCTTCGCGGTGGCGCGGGGCGACAAGGAGAAGGTTGCGGAACTCCCGGTAGGCGTCAAGTATGCGTCCGGCGCGGTAGTATCTCTCGCCTTTTTCAAAATGCTGCCTGATTTCTGCTTCAAGAGCTGCCTCCCGGTATCCGTCCCCGAAGGTAAAGCTCAGGGAGAGCCTGTGAGAATCATCAAACCTGCCCCCGGGTACCCAGGCGTAATCAAGGGTGATATCGCGTGTGAGTAAACCTCCGCCGAGCCTTATGCCGTTTGAGAGGTCATCTTTTCCAGTCCAACCGGTCCGTAAGGCGATGAGTCTGTGGAAAAGAACCTCAGCTCCCGCGGAGATATATGAGCTTTCACCTGCCGGCGCAGTCATATTTACCCCGACTTCAAGTTCAGCACCCGCAAACTCAAACTCCCGGGTCGCACCCGCCCGGAAAGCCAGGGGAAGAGGGGATCTCTTCTTTATGAACCTCATCCCGTTTCCGATATTAAGCAGCGAGGCCCCGAG
>SL_3KL_010_SEDDRAFT_10005733_pt1 | contig 11128 bp, 17 predicted proteins | sample SodLakKL_010_SED_2_FD_10381 | JGI IMG/M metagenome (IMG submission 10381)
TGGGGGTGCCGCAAATGATGCGTGACGAGATCGTGAGCTACGCGATCGCCGACATCGGCGAGCCAGTGAAACGGCAACGCATCGAATGCCGATTCGTACAGGCCATGCTGCGTGACGGCACATCCATCACGGCAATGAGAAAGAGGGGCGAAACAGTCAACGAGGTCATCGACAGAGAAGAATCACGAGGCCGACTCAACACATCTCTCCAGCGTCTCATCTGCGTAGAGGCAGTCGAATGAGCGAGGCGCAGCACGCCAAGGTCGCAACGATCCGCATCAGTGTGGGCGCCGACGACCCCCGATCGATCGATGAGTTCATACAGGACGCCAAGCAAGCATTGGAATCCACCGCCACGCTAGTGACAGCGCTGGGTGGGTATTACCTCATCGACGGACAACCGATTCGCGGCGATGGGACGCACGCCATCACGGGAAAGGAGACGGAAGAGAAGAAGGAGAAGAAAGCGAAGAAAAAGACTGCACGCAAGAAAGTAACGAAGGTCAACGAGGCACCGACCGAAGAGCCTTGGTGCAACCACGACGCACCACATCTACTGCCCGGCAACACCTGCGAGTGCGGTGAGACCGTACCGGAACCGACCTGCGAAGCGTGTGACAAGCCCTGGGGCGAAGACCCCAGCTGCAGCACGTGCAACAAGTCACAAGCAGAGGCAGTCGAAAACAAGGAGGATGTCGTCCGCAAGCTCGCACAGAAGACACTGTCGATGCGGAGACCATGATGCCAGAATACATCATAAGGACGCTCATCCGTGTGGAAGCTGATGGGCCAGTCGAGGGCGCGGAACGCTACAAGGACTTCTTGGCAGCAAACGACCTCGACGAACTGGTCTATCGCGTCGAGGACGTCGACACAAATACGATGTCGTACGTCTTCCGGCAAGAGTCGTACACGCTCGAAGAGTTGCAAGAGTACCTCGACAGACTCGGCGCAGAAGATGAAGGGGACTGAGCTAGCAGCATTGCCAGAGAACGCGACAAGCACGATTCTTCAAGCAAGGGAGCGCGCAGAGGCAAGTATTGCTGATGCCAAGAATCAACAGATGCTGCTAGCAAAAGCGATACGAAAAGCCAAAGAGTGCGCAACGCAGTACAACAACCTTGTACTTGAATACCAAGGCCAGCTCACACTGTTCGAAAGCGACACATGAAAGCCATGCTGGCAACAGAAGTCACATTCGGAACCGACAAGATGCAAGGCCTGATGAAGGACGTGCATTGGATCTGTGAGCCAAAGTACGACGGCATCAGGTCACTCGTACACACATCCACAGAGGGACCCCGGTGGCGCAACAGAAATGACGAAGAGCTACTGAAAGCGACACCGACCGAGGTGACAGAGCAGCTTGCAAGTCTGCCCCCCGGACTCATCCTGGATGGTGAGATCGTCGGGGCGCGCTACTACGTCTTCGACCTGCCGTACTTCGGAACCGACCTGAGCAAGATGTCATTCTACCGACGCAGGATGGTGCTGCACGAAGTTCTTGGCATCATCAGAGAGTCAGAACATCTGCGCCTGAGCGAAGCGGCAACCTACGCAGCGACCAAAGCGGACATGCTCCAGCGAGGGCGACACGAACACTGGGAAGGGGTCATGCTCAAGCACAGGCTAGGCATGTACCTTCCAGGTGCCCGAAGCTCGAAGATGGTGAAAGTCAAGTTCACCAAGCGAGTTGACTGCGTCGTGACGGAAGTTGGAAGAGGTGGGAAAGAGAACGCAGTCCTAGCACTGTGGGATGGACCGAAACTGGTCGAGGTCGGGAAATGCTCACTTGCTGGGAAGGGGTCCGTAAGTGAAGGCAATGTTATTGAAGTGCATTACCTTCACGCAAACAACAAGAGGCTCGTTCAGCCACGCATGATTCGAGTCAGGTTCGACAAAGCACCACAGTTCTGCAACATTCAGCAACTCGATAACGCGCACGCTGTAACGGAGCCACTGTGAACCACCACCCTGGAGAGCGCGTCCACTTAGAGCTTCGCAAGGACACCTTCGTGCTCTACAACGACCACGCGAAGGAGCGCATGGAGCTACCGTACGCCGATGCAGACGAAGTGGTCTCGCAGCTCGCCAGGGTGGTCTCGTCAGAGCACTATCAGCTTGCAGCAAGCAGACCGCCGACAAGAAGTGCAACTGGACACCTGTTGCAGGATACGCCACAAAAAATGAAACCCGCCAGCAGTCGAAGGAAACTAAACTTCGTCTGCAAATGCGGATCAGTCATACCAGCCGACGTACGGCGCCTCACAATCAATGACATGGGTGAGGCAATGTGCATGATATGCTACACCGAAAAACGCCGATGGCTTTACGAAAGAACGCCTGACGCATAGGCCCATGAAGGAGGCCACATGACCGCCACGATCGCAGAATACAACGCAGCGGCAGCAGCAGTACCCGAAGAAGCACTACTGGGCAGCCTTGTCTGGTACACCATCTCGGAAGTTGACATCAACTACGAGGCGGCACTGCAAGAACTGAAGAGCCGAGGGCTCGACACGAGCATGCTCAAGCCGATCAGGCCCGTCGATGCCTACCGACTCGCGACCAAGGAGATCGAGCACAGCTTCCCTGCCCGTGATGGCGTCAAGCTGAACATCATGGTCAGGAGCGTTGGTCACGACCCCGACACCGCGTACCGACAGGTCGTCTGTGAGCGAGTCAGCACGAAGGCGGGCGAGCGACGACGACTGATCTACGACCCATCAGCAGACCTCATCTATCATCGCGGACGACGCGACGAACAGAACAAGGTCTACGGCGACAAGGTCGAGGTCATCCACCGGATGCCACCAACGCTCGCCAAGGACATGACCGAAGAGCAGCGGACCTGGCTCACTGACCGACTGAACGCACTACCAGGACGGTTCCAGCACCTGAAGACGCACCTGGGGAGCCACAAGGTGCGCAACTTCGTACGTGGCTACCTGTCGTCCCTGGGTGCGGTCGCCGTCCGTGAGAGTGGTGGCGTGTACTTCGTGCACCAGTCCCGCAAGGACCAGCTGGAAGACCTCGGCAGCTGGATCCACAGCATCGGCAGCGCGTTCCACAGCACGCCACTGCTCGACCTCGTCAACCAGCGCCAGATGCTCGCACAGGCGTTTGAGGAAGAGGCGATTCGAGAGGTCGAGAAGCTCACGAAGCAAATCGACGAGATCCTGGACGACCAGAAGCGCAGGGTCCGCGAGTCAACCTTCGACGACTACGCGCTCCGCGCTGCAGAACTGACCGCGAAGGCACGCGACTACGCGGACATGCTCGACATCCGTAGCGAGATCGCCCACAAGCACATCGAGAAGTTCAAGAAGAAGACCGTCGAACTGGTGGACCGCATCGACTACAAGGACAAGTAATGGGAAAGCTGTCACCCCACTTCTTCAAGCGCGACCACGACGGAAGTGTTCGCGTCAGGATCAGACTCAGTCCAGAGGAGGCAAGCCTCATCGAGGAGGCTGCCGGTGACACGCCACTGATCCCATACATGCACAGAGTGCTGATGAGCAGAGCTAAGATCCATGCAGAGAATGCACGCAGGGAGCGACGCAAGCAATTGAAGGAGGGCGCATGAGCGACTGGAAGGAAATCCAAGATTTCCGTCAGTTCATAGAGAACGTGACGGCAGACGACTTCGACCGCACATCAGCAATCTCAGAACTACCGCCAGAGCCAGATTTCGTGGCATTCCGCGACTACCACATCAGGCGCGCCGAGAAACTCTTCGAGAGCAACCGTGGCGAAGTTGACCCGATGATCGCACTCGGCAACGAGAATGAACAGCGCATCTTCGAAGCCGACGACGACGAAACCATGATGGACATGTTCCTACGCCTGCAGCGAGAAGCTACTCGCATGGAGGCAACCATGGTGTTCATCGCCATGCGACTGTATGCATCGCACGGAGTGCTTGACATCAACGGACTCGACGGAGACGAGATCCGAACAGCGGTGGCGGAAGGCAAGCTACAAGAGTCCTACTGCTGGTACGCCGAACAAACGACCAACGATGGACCGCAACGTGCAAGTGGCATCTGGCAGATCCTCGCCAACGTCCCGGAGGGAGACACTCTGGGGGAACGTACAGACGGGCATCCACAAGTTGCCCCCCTGTTCCACATGATCCTCAATAACTGAGGCCAGCAAAGGCCCACCATGGACGACGACTTTGACTACCTCGACTACGACCTGATGGAAGAAGGAACCGTCGCGTCATCAGGCGATGGTGGATGGTTCGGACCCCTAGAGGCTGGCGCTGCGTACGCCCTGGTAGGGCACCTGTTCGATCGCCACGCAGAGAAGGTGCAAGGCGACACGCAGGACATCCACATCCACCTGCACCAAGAAGAGCGCAAGCCGCCAGCACTCATCAACGCAGCGGAAGGCAAGTCGAGCCCGGAGTGGGACAGCTTCCGTGGCCAGGAGCCACTCAAGAAACAGCTGCGTGTCCATATCGCGAGCGCCAAGGCTCGCGACAGGGCACTGGAACACGTTCTGCTCGCCAGCGGCATGGCCGGTGTCGGCAAGACCAAGATGGCCCGCATCATCGCTGGCGAGATGGGGGCGGAGATCATCATGCTCGTGCCCCCGTTCCATCCCGACACCCTGGTTCGCGCTGCACGCAGCCTGCCCGACAAGGGCGTGCTGTTCATCGATGAGGCGCTAGCCCTCGACACGCCACTCCCCACCCCCACGGGATGGACCACCGTTGGCGAAGTCCAGCCTGGCGACCAGCTGCTCGGCGCTGCGGGCGCACCCGTAACGGTACTTCGCCTAACCGAGATCGCCCATGATCGCCCCACCTATCAGGTGACTTTCGATGATGGCGAGAGCATCGTGGCCGATGCGGGACACAAATGGCTCGCATCGCCAAGGGTCAAGGGCGGTACCAACTACCTGAAGCCCCGCATAGCCACGACTGAGGACCTACGAACTGGCTCCTGGAGAGTGCCACTTGCGGAGCCCGTGGAGCTTCCTGATGTCAACCTGACCGTGGACCCCTATGTCCTCGGCCAGTGGCTAGGGAACGGCAACACTGGTCAGGGCTATATCAACGTGCGTCCAGAACTGGCCGCAACCACAATCCGTCAATTTGAACTAGCGGGCGAGCGGGTTACAAACCTAGGACCCATCGGGGCGCTGATCCGCCTTAGCCTAAACGACGCACGCCCAGGTGACCGCGATCGCTCGTCGTTCCGCAATCGCATGGAAGCGATGGGCATCTACTACCAGAAGGCCGTGCCCCCCATCTACCTGCGTGGCTCGCTCACGCAACGCCTGCGCCTCGTGCAGGGACTCATGGACACGGACGGTTATGTCAGTCCGGCCGGTAACTGCACGTTCTCCACAACCACGGAGAACCTCGCGGACAGCATGATGGAGTTGCTCCGATCGCTCGGATACACGCCCCGCAAGAACCTCACCATCGACGACCGACAGGGACCGAAGGGCACTCATCGCCCCTGCTGGAAGATTGAGTTCCGAGGACGCCCCGAGGTGAACCCATTCCGGCTGCGCGACACCCACAAGGTGAAGCCACGCAAACACAAGAACATGCGCCGCATCATGAACGTGGTGCCTGTCGACTCGGTGCCTGTTCGCTGCCTAGAGGTCGACGCTAGTGATCACCTGTTCCTGGCGGGCTGGAACTGGACGGCCACCAGCAACTGCCACAAGCTCGCGGACCATGGAAAAGCCGCAGCAGAGAACCTGCTGCACATGCTGGAGGAGCGTCGCCTTTACCTGGATGAAGGGGCCATCGAGCTGAACGAGATCACGGTCATCGGTGCAACCACCGACGCAGACAAACTGCCAGAGACCGTGATCGACCGGTTCCCGATCAAGCCCTTCTTCCAGCCGTACTCGGTCATCGAACTGGCGGAGATCACGGCACAGTTCGAAGGTCAGCACGACATCGCACTCGACTTCGACACGACCGTCGGCATCGCCATGGCCTGTCGAGGCACACCGCGAGTCGCCAGGGAACTGGTGATCGCAGCACGGGACCTGTACTACGCGACTGGAAGCCTGCCAACCATCGACGAACTGCTTGACTTCAAGGAGGTCGACCCCGACGGCATGACGAGGCAACACAAGGCGTACATCACCTCGGTNTACAAACACTTCGAACGCACGATGGCCGACGGTCGAACGCTCTACATCGCCGGAGAGCACGCGATGCGAAGCATCCTGCGAGAGACCAAGGATGGCCTGTATCGACTGGAGCGCTTCCTGATGGAGCAAGGCTTCCTGGACCGCAGTCCACAAGGGCGACGACTCACGCCGAAGGGTGTGCACGCTGCCCGCGCCTACCTACAAGGAGGCAGTTGATGGGCAAGGTGCAGAAGGGGGTCTTCGGGGTCGATCCGATCCCGTGGGACCCCCTTCCCTACATGCAGGAATACCTCAACGAGCTGGAAGGACAGCTCCGCGCCCCTTCCTACATCGAGAAGGTGCGCCTCGGACTCGCCCACTTCTCACAATTCTGCGCGAGAGAGATGGTCGCGCATCCAGCACAGATTACCCGCGACCACCTCTTGCGCTTCCAGGCCGTCATCAACCGCAACACAGAGTGGGCGAAGTCATACAAGCAGCAACTGCTCAAGTACGTGCGTGGCTGGATGAACTGGCTTGCACGTGTCGGCTACATCGCACAGAGCCCATGGCACGAGATCAGGATAGGCAGGGTCGAGAAGAAGCCGAACCCGCTCTCCGACGATGAGGTCGCATCACTTTTCGACGCCCATCGCCGCCAGGCATTCCAGATCCAACCGTTCGCCTTCCACCGACGCGAGGTCATCCTCACGTTCCTGTACGCCTGGGGACTGCGGGTACATGAACTGCTTGCACTGAATGTGACGAACGTCGATGTGCGACTGGACTTCGTGACCGCGATCAATAAGGGCGGGGGTAGCAAGAGCCTCCCCTACGCCCCCTCCATGAAGCGCGTCATCCAACGCTACCTGCCCCTGCGAGCACGGGTTGCGGTCCTGGGGGAAGATGCGTTGTTGATCGACCAGCAAGGTCGGCGGCTCAGTCACGATATGGTCTACAAGATCGTCACAGAACTGGGGAAGCGAGCGGGAGTTATGGTTCACCCGCACCAATTGCGTGACACCTGCGGCACGCATCTGCTTGACTCTGACGTGGAGGTTGAACGAGTCATGCAGATCCTGGGGCACAGCAACATCAAGCAGACGCTTGCGTACTCCAGGGTCAACAACCACAAGGTCGCGGAAGCGCACGCTCGGGCGATGAACCCCCGCCTGGACAAATTGCTGTTCAGCAACACTGGTGATCTCGGGGGAGAGCCATGAGCATCCCCGCCCCGATTCGCCTCCTGACGGAACACGCGCGACCGATCATCCTCTCTAGCTTCCGAAAGGACTCGTGCATCGCTTCGACGGCCATCTCCATCAAGGTGCTTCATCACTTCGGCATCAAGGCGTTTCCCGTGCCCGTGCACATGGACGTATTCAACAGGATGTACGTCAAGATGATCGAGGAAGTGGGGATCGGCACCGACCTCAGCAAAGAGGAACAGCTAGCGTGGACGGAGAAGGGTGCCTGGTCGGTCGGGGTCAAGGGCGACAGCGTTGGGCATGTCGTGGCCTGCACCAAGAAGGTTCTGATCGACCTTTCCATCGACCAGGCGACGCGACCAGCGCGCGGCATCTTCCTTGAACCACTCGCGATCGAGGTGCAAGAGACGTTTTTCGGGGGTGAGCCAGCGTTTACGGCCATGAATGACAGCCTGATTCGCTACATGACAAACCCCGGTCGAGATAACTTCCTACAATCCAAAGACTGGACTGATGGAAGCCGCCACGAAAAGCAGGTAGCAAAGACCATAGAAGTGCTAGAGAAAGAGATGAGGAAGAGGAAGCGATGAACGAGGAATACGAGCAAGAGCACACGCTCGGCCCAAGTGTCGACCCGGCCGAACTGCACTCCATCGACGCCTACATCGAGCAAGATGACGGCACCGTCATGGTCAATCCACAAGCCACGGTGCTGGTGACGGACGTGCGCTCCTGCATCGTGCGAAGCCCGGACGGCGAACCCGGCATCGCCTTTCAGCTCTCAGGGTTGTCGGGTCTGCACGGCGGCAAGGAGATGAGCATCACCCATGTCGCATCACTGCATGCGGTGGCTCAAATGGTGGGCCATCTGATCGAGGTCGCCATCACCTCCGGTGAAGAGAACGCTCAAGCGTTCAACGAGATCATGGCGAAAAGCATGGAGCGCCAGGTCAGGAACCACCAATCCATGAAAGGCGCAGGCGATGATCTGGAAGAGTCGTGAGATCTACACGCTCGCAGACATCGTGATCGCACTTGACGGATTACAGAGCGACAAAGAGGCGCGCGCGTTCAAGGCCATCTACATCAGCGCTGAGCGAGCGATCGGGACACCGGACGCCGAAGAGGTCGTTGATACGAACCTGGCCTACGTCACAACCTACCTCGAAGAAGAGGACATGAGAAGGACGCGAGAGTGGCTGGGGATCTGAGACTCCCACCACCCGACAAGGTGTTCACGGTGGAGGCGGGAAAGGGAAGAGCCTATGCTCGGCTTGCCTACTGGTTCGAACCGCTGCACTGGACGCTGACCGACATCTTCGTCCCCTACGGACAGCAGGGCAACGGGATCGGTTCGCAACTACTTCGCATGGTGGTCAACCACGCGGACGAAGAAGGGCTTGACATCTGCCTCAGCGTGCAACCTGAAGGTGGATTGAGCTACGAAAAACTCGTAAAATGGTACGCACGCTACGGGTTCATCTGGGAAGATGGCATCATGAAGCGTTATCACATCAAACAGGAGATAGCATGAGCAACGACGAGATCATCCGCCAGTACCTGATCGCGCAGAAGAACCCCGACGAGCTGATCGACAAGAGAGTAGTCGAGGATCTCCGCGACCAGCACGACGCCTCCGATGACCCGATCGAGCGAGTGAAGATCGCATCCGAGATCGAACGGCTGTCGAACCCGCCCGTCGCCGCAATCCGCCAGGAGTTCATCGCGAACGCGCAATCGTGGGCACACGAGCACAACGTCACGGTCAATGCGCTCATCGAAGAGGGCGCAGACGAAGACGACCTGCTCGCCGCTGGACTCATCCCTGGTCCGGCACCGAAGGGGGAGTCGAAGGCAGCCAGCAAGCCGAAGGGGGACGAGAGTTCAAATGGGGCGAAGCGGGGCACGCAGGAAGACGTGATCCAGCACATCAAGCGGACGCGCAAGCCCTTCACGGCACCGCAGATCGTCAAGGCAACCAAGGTCAGTCGCAGCACCGCTGCTGCCGCGATCAACGCACTGCTCGAAGAGGGCCTCGTCAAGGACACGGGCGAGGAAGAGTCGGGCAAGCGTGGCCGTGCAGCGAAGGTCTACATCTACGACCGGGGCTGACGTGACGCCAACTGTGCCGCAGGTCGAGCAGCCTGCGGCACAGTTGTACGGAAAGGATGAACGATGGGGAAGATGAAGGAAATCAGCGCACAGCTTCTCACCTGCGAGAAAGAGGCGATCGACGCTCTGCGGAGACTATCGCAAGAACATCCACGACCATCGACACGCCAAAAAGCCATTAGATTGCTGCAGGACGTAGAGAACGAAGCTGTAGAGCGCATCGTTCTAGACAATGGGGCAAGCATGATCGAAGATGCAAGAATCTGGACCTCGAAAGGCTAATCCACGCGAGCACCAACCCAACCAACTATAGAACTTGAGGCAGCAATCTGCACGAGGGGAAGTGGGATAGAATAACCCAAGTAATCAATCGTGACGAACGTTACAACACAGCACCAGAAGCCAAGACACCATGAGCAGTAGATCGCCTCTTCATACTTCGGCGGAAGATGTTCCACGAACCAGATGCGCTGCGATGCCAACACCTCATCGAGCGCAAGCAGGCGCCACAAACGATACGACGCCAACGTTGCAAGCAACCATAACAGAAAGGGAGTCATGCGCCTGATGTTCCTGGGTGACGTGCACGCCGATGTCCGCTTCATGCGTGCGGCCATCGACTATGCCGTTACGAAACGAGCAAGCACCATCCTACAGGCAGGGGACATTGGGATCTGGGATCACGTGCCCGCAGGTGTCGATTTCCTAGACATCACCAACGAAACGCTGGAGCGCAAAGACCTGTGGCTCATCTTCGCAGACGGGAACCACGAGAACTTCGAGAGCCTCTACAGCATCCCCGTCGCCGACGACGGCTTCCGCTACGTGCGGGATCGCATCCTGCACGCCCCCCGAGGTCACAGCTGGACGATCGACGACGTGCGGTTCCTCGCATTCGGCGGGGCCAGCTCTATCGACGGCCCCGATGGGCCAGAGTGGTGGGCTCAGGCCAGGGGCATCGGTAACGGCTGGTGGCCAGAGGAACGCATCACGCACACCGACGTGACCACCGCAATCGAGAACCTTCGCTACATGGACACACCCGTCGATGTGATGCTGACCCACGATGCCCCTTCCGGCCTCAAGATCCCCGGCATCACGCGCAGCTACCCAGAAGGCGACCGCTCACGCGAGGCTGTTCGTGCTGTGGTCGATGCCGCAGGACCGTCACTCCTCGTCCACGGCCACTACCACCGTCGCAGTAATGGCAAGGTGGGAAAGACGCGCGTCGAAGGCCTCAGCAGCAACGAGCAGACCTCCGGCCAGATCCTCTTCATGGAGACCGAACCCTTCACGCTCCTGGATGACGGGTTCGCGCAGCGCCAGAGGACGCAACGTGACGCTGCCGCAAGCGCGAGAACAATCCTGTGATCGCGCTAGCTACCCACCGAAAGCATGGTCGACAGTGAAGCCACGGAAATCCTTCTTGCAATTGCAGCCACCCTGCACGCGGACGTCCCAGACGGACTGCCCGTCGTCGTTGACGACCCACACCAGATGATGACGAAGTGACTTCTGCTCGTGACCAACGACCCGGCCCTCAAGAACCAAGCGTGGCCCCTCCGGCGCCTTGACGAAGGTGCGAACCTCTCCCCGACGATGGAAGACTGCTGCGCGCACGTACTGGTACAAGCCAGTCTCGACACGGACGGGCGTTAGTTTCTCGAACATCACGCCGACGTATGTGCGTACCCAGCGCC
>SL_3KL_010_SEDDRAFT_10005734_pt1 | contig 11127 bp, 6 predicted proteins | sample SodLakKL_010_SED_2_FD_10381 | JGI IMG/M metagenome (IMG submission 10381)
CTCCTTTAAATGGTTAATCAGTATGCCGCCGGCTCCCTGGACCATGCATTTCGGCTTGCCGGTGGTTCCGGAAGAAAACATGATATAGAGGGGATGGTCAAAAGGCAGCTGCTCGAACTGGATGTCGAGCCCATCTTCTGAGTCCAGAAAGTCTTGATAGCGTACGGCATGGGGAACTTGGCTGATATCAGTACTTTCCCCTGTATACGAGACCACGATTACCTTTTCTATGGAAGGTGTTCGTTTTGCAATGCCGGCAGCATTGGCAAGGGAATCAAAGGATTTACCTTTATAGAAATAGCCGTCCACGGTGAAGAGTACTTTTGGTTCAGTCTGGGAAAGGCGATCGGTTGCCGCCTCCAGACCAAGGTCGGTAGCACAGGATGACCATGTTGCCCCAATGCTTGCTGAAGCGAGCATACAGATAATTGTTTCCATCATGTTGGGCATGTAAGCAGCTACCCGGTCACCCGGTTTAAGCCCCATCGCACGGAGCGATTTTGCCAGTCGTGCCACATTATCATATAATTCTTTATAACTCATGACAGTTCTTTTTTGAGTTTCTCCCCGAAAGACAAATGCGGTCTGCTCATCCCTGTACTTAAGCAGGTTTTCGGCAAAGTTTAAACGGGCCCCGTGAAACCATTTGGCGCCAGGCATTTTACCTGCATCATCAATAACTGAGTCGTAATCCTTTGAGGCCTTAATTCCAACAAATTCCCATACTGCCGCCCAGAAATCAGGAATTTCATTTACCGACCAATCATAGAGTTCCGGATAACCGGTTATCTGCCGACCATATTTCTTGTTGATATGATCAATAAATTTAATCATGTTGGAGCTATTTTTACGTTCCTCAGTCGGTTCCCACAGTAATTTTGACATTACAGCCACCTTCCTTCCAATTAACAACCCTTATTTAAACGTAATGTTAAAATTTCATTTTTAAATATTATAATAAGGACAGTTTTAAATAGCAAACTTCTGAAAGGATATAGAAGATGAAGTGTATTTTTATGTAAAAATAACAGAAAACGAAGGGAAACCCCTTTTTCAGGGAGCTTACCCTTCGTAATAAAAACAATTCGTATCAAGGGGTTAAAGTAAGGGTGATTCGGATTAAATAAAAGCTCGAATCATCTTTAAAAGTCCCTTGATACCTCAATAATTTTTTCAATGGGTTCAGCCGGTTATTGCAAGATGTCTTTTATCTGTGCCTTGATTTCATTGACTTCTTTATCTATTTCTTTTCTGATCTCATTCCACTTGTTTTCGCCGGTTTCTTTTAGGGCCTGCAGCTTTTCATTTTGCTGCTCAACTTTCTTTTCCAATTCATTGATTTTTTCCTTGTATGTACCCTTGGTTTCTGCGCTTTTTTTCTCAGCTTGCGCTTTTAGCTTTTCAACTTCTGCTTTCCATTCTTTAATTTGTGCTTCTAATTTTTCTTGATATTCCTTTTTATCCATCATTTTCACCTCCCCTTGATTGGCAAAGCTTATATGCATTAGCACGATACAAGCTAAAGCTTAATCTACCAATCAACTATACTTGGTTTTTTGGTGTATTTATATTTTAACATGTTTTAAAGGCAGTGGCAAACAGGTGTCACCTAATTTATGGTTATTGTAGGTTACGAAGAGGAAACTATGGTAAGGGTATAGAACAAATACATTATTCATAAGCATGGTTTTCTCTTTGCCGGGCTATAAAAATTTAGGAAAGAATAATTTGAGTAATATAACTGCCGGGCTTGGTTATAATTATAATTGGATGCCCGGCCCAGTCGGTGCTTTTTTTAAAGGATGTTTTCGATCGTTTTTTCATCTAACTCAAAAAAGATCTCGACCAGCCTGGGATCAAATTGGGTGCCGGCACAGCGTTTAAATTCAGATGCAATTGCTTCGGGTGTCATCGCTTTTTTGTAAGGCCGGCCGTTTTTCATTGTTTCATAAGCATCGGCCACAGCAGCAATCCTGGCCAGTAAGGGTATAGCTTCTCCTTTTAGCCCCTGCGGGTAGCCGCTGCCATCCCAGTGCTCGTGGTGAGCGAGGATATCTTCGGCCACGTGGGCAAATTCCTCGGCAGCCCGGGCAATCCGGTAGCCAGTTTCACTGTGCTTTTCCATGATCTCCCATTCTTCTTCTGTTAAAGCGCTTTTTTTGAAGAGCATTTCTTCAGGTATGTTGATCTTGCCGATATCGTGCAGGTTGATTAGCAGGCTTAAACGGTGCAGTTCAGAGTCTGGCAGACCGATTTTCTCACCAATTTTTAAGGCAATATTCTCCATGTTTCGGGTATGGGTTTCGGTTTCAAAGCTTTTTTCAGCAAGGGTTTTACGCAAAGCAGTTAAGACGGTGTTTTTGCCGCTGCGGCTCTCGGTGAGCTTGACCCTGTTCATGTCATCTTCGGCTTCCCTGATCACTTCAGACATTTTTTGCTCAGTCCTTTTTTTAACTGCTATCCCGACAGAGATGCTTACAGGCACATCTTTGATCTGTTCTTTGCTGAAAGCCTGGGCAATTCTGTTAGAAAGGGCTAAAGCCCCTTTTTCCGGGGTCAGTGGCAGGCAAATTAAAAATTCGTCAGCACCGAAGCGCGCAATGATATCATCTTCCCGGATGGCCTCTTTCAGGATTGATGCTGTCTTTTTTAACATTTGGTCTCCGGTGTTGTAACCGAAAGTATCATTGATCATCTTCAGTCCGTTTAAGTCAGCCATGATGATGCTGGTCGGAAGCTGCCCCTCCTCATCAAGCCTTTTCATTTCTTTTTCCAGGTAGTGGCGGTTATAAAGGCCGGTCAGCTGATCGTGGAAACTCATATATTTTAACTCAGTCTCATGAGTTTTTCTTTCAGTAATGTCTCGAACGATGGTAACCACTTCGGCTGTGCCAATCGGCGCCAGGCGGGCTTCGAAGTAATGTGTTGAATCATTCACCTGATAGGAGTATTCGAGAACCTGTACTGTGCCCTTTGCCAGGGCTTTTTCGATTCCTGCCATAAAATTTTCAGCCATATCCTCGGGCAGTACTTCATTGATTCTTTTGCCGAGCAGGGCGTTCTGCCGGTATAGACTGCGGACCCGGAAAGGGAGCATTGACTCGTCTTTAACAACAACATCGAGATAAACCCCTTCCCGGGAACAACGGAAAAGTAGGTCCGGGATTGCCTCGATCAGAGCCCGGCTGCTTTCCTCGCTATCCTCAAGGGCTTTTTCAGCCTGCTTGCGTTCGGTGACATCCTCCATTGTACAGTCGAAGTAGGCCGCATTACCTTGGTCGTCATAGACAACCGCAGCTGTAACTAAACCCCAGATTGGGCTCCCATCTCTGTGTTTAAGCGCCAGCTCAACACCTTTCATACTGCCTTGTGCCAGTAAATTTTTAGAAAATTCCGAGCGTTCAGATCGATCCTGGTACAGATCAGCTTCTTTAACCCGGGTCAGTTCATCTTTGGATTTTATGCCAAACAAATTCAGAAAGGTGTTGTTGGCTATCAAAAATTGGCCTTCGGGACCGGGTGTGCTGCGGTAGATGCCAATGGGGATGTTTTCGGTCAGTGTTCGGTGTTGTTCTTCGCTCAAATGCAGGGTTTCCATCAACTGCTCACGATCGGCAGCAATAAATAACTGGGCGACCATCGAGGCAACAGTTGATGCGAAAGCTTCTTCGTCGGCGTGCCATTTTCTATGTGCTCCGATATGCTCGATGCATACAACTCCTTTCAGTTTCCCGTCGATGATTATACCCGCATCTAGCATTGAGGTAATCCCCAGTGGTTTCAAGTAGCCTTCAGTCAGATCCCTTGTCCGCGGGTCTTGCTGGGCATTCTCTGCATAGATTCTGCTTTCTTTGAGAATCGCCGCAAAATAGCGGTGGAGATCCTTTACTTGAAGAACATCACCGCTGCTGTGCCTGCCCGGCTTAGCTTCATACAGGGAGAGGCATTCCAGCTGGTCGCCGTTTTCATCAAGAATCCAGATACTGGAACGCTCGACAACTATAGCATCAGATATTGCTTTGGTAAATTTTTTTAGCGTAGAAGAAATATCTCCCTCTGCATCGATGTTGTCAAAAAAAAGTTCGGAAATAGCTACCCTTTGGCGTATTGCCCTTTGTTCGCTTTGCCGCAGCTCATCCTCGGCTTGTTTTTGTTCGGTGATGTCGCGAACAACGGCCAGGGCTTTGTCTTCGCCACATGGTACCAGTCGGCTTTCAAAGGTTTTAAGCTCCTTGTCCATATCAAGCCGGTACTCATATCTATGCATCTTTCCCGTTTCGAAAACTAACTTCAGATGCTTTTGGGTCAGTTGAGCAAGCTCAGGAAGCAAAACCTTAACAACTCTTTTGTCAAGGAAAGTTTCCGGTTTAAGCAAAAGAGCATTTTGATCGTTTGACTTGTGATTGACAAAGGCCTCTCTTTTGTCAAAAAGAAACATCATATCCGGAATGGCATTAAGTATAGCGCTTTTTCGCGCTTCATTTTCACGCAAGGTATTTTCGACCTGTTTTCGCTCGGTAATATTACGAAACATTTCCCGGGTATTTAAAAATCGTCCCTCTTCATCTAGCCTGACATTGACATTGCCCTCGACCGTGATCGGGTTACCATTCTTTGTTACAAAAATCACCTCAATATTACCAGGAGCTTTACCGTCAAGAACTTCTTGAAAAACAGCCATATAATGATCCAAAGAATCAGGGTGAATAACATCCCACAGGGTTAGATTGTTGAGCTCTTCCATACTGTAACCAAGCGTAGAAAGCCAGGCCTCGTTAACAAATGCAAATTTACCGTTATTGACAACACATTGAATCATATCGCTGGCATTCTTAACTAGATCACGGTAATTTTCTTCACTTCCCAACAGGGCATGCCATGTCTTCTTTTCCTCAGCCATGTCATGGAAAATAGCGGCAAAACATCCTGGTTCGTCGCTGTAGGCTCTCACGTTATACCAGCGTCCAAGCTGCTCCAAAAAGCATTTAAAACGGGTCGGTTTGCCAGTCAAAGCTACCTGGCCGTAAACAGAGATCCAGTCGAACTCGCTTTTTTCAATGCCGGGTAAAACCCTGGTAACCTTTCTGCCGATAACATTTTCCCGCTTTAGCCCGGTCATCGTTTCAAAGGCGGTGTTTACTTCCAGGAAAATATAGTCCACCGGGATCCCCCACTCATCTATAACTATCTGGTGGTAGGCGAAGGCGTCAGGCAGGTTTTCAAGCAAGTGTTGATACTTTTGCATGTTCAGCTTCATGGCTATCAACTCCCATGTACAACTATATTTATTTAAGTTTATATATGCTTACTGATGTGATAGACTTATACTACCTTTTTTCTGAATATTATGCAAGTACATTACAGGGGAAATTCTTAATTAAATGATGAAAATGAATGATTTATGAACGAATATCGCATCCGGCACTAAAAATGTGTCTAAACAACCTTCAATTTACAGGTTTGCTGTTCAAAAAGAGGGAGACAAGTTATTTTACCAGTAGAACTGGAATTTCAAATCATTTAGATATGGCTGCCCGGGTTATCCGGGTTGATGCACTGGTTATATTATATTAAACTTAGCTTAATCAAGTTTAATGCTGGCTTGTCATGAGTAATAAGAACAACAATATTAATAGGATTCTTTGTTCATCCTATAATATATAACATTATGTTTTTTGCTTTTCTTAAACATATTTTTGTCTTTCCGGATGAAAGCAATACCTGTTTTATCTTGCTTAAGGAGGTTAAAATGAAGAGAAAGCAAAAAGAGGTAGGGCTTTATGCTATAGCTTTGATGGCGGCATTAATTGCCAGTATCTATATAAGCCCGATCTGGGGCGGGGCAGTATTATTCTGGCTTGGGCTGGCTGCAGCTTTGTTCTTTGTTTTTGCAATGCTCGGTGCGGCTTTCGGCCATAAAATTGATCGATAGGTTTATGTAGTAATAGCAATGGTAAGAATCCCGGGAGCCGAAGGGTTTTTTAAACCGATGGGATCAACTGTTAGTTGATCTTTTTTCCTATTTCTTATGCCTGTATAATGCTTGAATAGCCGGTTAATCTTAATATTTGCCGGATACTTTGATAAGTTCTTGCTGACAAAGGTATAGTCCAGTGTTTTTAAAATAATCCGAGGTGGATTTATGGGGCAATGTGCTCGTTGTGGTGTAAAAACCGGCATATTAAGCGGTTCAAAAAATTTATTGGGCAATGAGTATTGCAGTTACTGTTATACAGAAGAAAAATTGTATTACAGTGAAAATTTGCTGGCTGTTTTACAAGAAAAATATGGCGTGCCTCCTGATAGTGGAGAAGTTTTTTATCAATACGGTTTTTTTAGAATACCCAGCTCCTCTTACCATATCTGGGTTAAAGACAAGAATTTTTGCTTTTTCCCCTCCACACCGAAAAAAAAAGAGGAAGACTATGTTTTCATTTACTTTGCTGTAAGTGATATTGAATACTACGTTATCGAGGGGGAAACTACCGGCGAAACGGCAATCCCGGATGTCCATAACTCGTCAATCGTTGGATCGGAAAATGAAGTTGCAGCAAATATGAAGCCCGAAACAGGAGGGGTCGGCAGAAAAGATAGAATTATTAATGCTCAGAATCCTAAAACAGCAGAAGATGATCAGCGTAAAACAAATCTGCATATTCTCTTGGACGGGATTAAGCGAAACATGTATTTTAGATACGAGGACTATGGAGAATTTTATAAAATAATTCCGGATAAAGCATATTGTAACGTTAAAAATAGTTAACCCCGAATCAAATCTATATTTTCACTACCAGGAAGTTCTTAAATCATAGCAGTTGGTTTTTAAAAACCTCTTTCCTAACACAGTCTAAATTTGCGTTCGCGGGATCGCCAAATAATTATCGATAACTGTAACGTGTATCTATCATAAGTTACATTATTATGATATCTTATATTAATATCGATTATAAATTGAATGTTATATTCGAGTTACTTTGTAATAAATCTGCCCGTGGGGTGCATTGACGTGCAAATTTAACATATGTTATAATTTATGAGCTATCAATCAACTAATAAATTAGGCTCAAACAGGATCTACTCCAAACATTTTACCCGCCAATGATGTAGTAAAAGCAGTTATAATAAACACCAAGTCAAGTGTTGGTCCTAAATAACAATAACAGTCAGGCATTCCCTCATCATGAATATCTGGCCCAACTAAAATGCTGCAAGTCTAAATAACTTAAAAGTTTAATTTGTGTTCTGTAAAGAACTAATATAAGATTATGTGTCGCTTAAGCAAGGCGATGCATTATTATATTTGGCTTAAAGATGGATTGAATTAAACTGAAGGGTTGGGGGAAACAGTGTCTAACCCGAATTCTAACAAACAAATAGATAAGAAAACTGCCATAAAACCTTTTCTGGATTTTACTATATTTTTATCCATACTGATAAAGAATATCGGGATGTATCCCCCGGGACATGTAACTATCACTCGCAGCAGTGAGCGCCTCTTTGAGCTCATGCAAGAGATTTTTAACCATACTCCAAGGATCACGCTTATCGCTATGAAAAACAGCCTGTTAATAAACGGGAACATTCTTGAAACAAATAAACCTCAAGTTCAAAATTTTGCTCTTTTTCTAAGCCGGCGGGGGATAGCATCCCTGAAAATATTAAGTGGCCTCAGCAGTGAAGAGCTTTATCACTTCACGCAGCTGGTGCTTGCAATCCCATCAAACAGCCAAATACATCAGCACAAGGACATACAGGAAAAAATTAAGTCATTTTCTAATATTCATGTTCGTGAAATTGATCTAAGCGCTATGAAATCTACAGATGAAGATTCCATAAAGAAATCAGAATCTACCAGGGAATCAACAATGATCTGGCAAAAGCTCATGCTCGGCTGTCTTCCCGAAGAACAACTGCCCGATAAAGATTCTGCTTTATCGGATGCTGTAGATAGTAACACCACTGGTTCTTTTAGCCGTTTTCTTAAGACCTATAATGTGCCGGTTGAGCGTCTGGCAAAAAGCTATGAAGAGGTTTTACGGGCCAGTATCCACCCTCCTGCAGAAAATCCCGGTCAGCTTGCCGGAAAACAGGAATTTTTTAAGTCCCTGTATGACACTCTCCCCGAGCTGTCCCCTGATTTGATGGACCAAATATTATCAACAACTTTTGATAGTATTAACGGCATTACTGATGAGGATTCCCTTGCTGAAATCCTCTGCTGCATACCTGTCGATATGATTATTGCTATTCTGGAAAAAGCCAAAAGCAACAGACGAGAATTGTCACCACCGCTTATAAAAATGTTAAGTACCCTGACCAGGCCCCAGGAGCATCCGCCCGGCATTATAGACACACCGACGCAGCGTACCAACCTAACCTGGGATCATATTCAGGATTTTTTCAGCAAAGATTGGTACCAGAAATATATTGCCCAGGATTATGCAGAAGAATTGATGATGACATCTTCTGCAGCAGCAAGCAGCAATTATGAAAGACCTGTTTCTTTCCCAACTGATGAATATATGAAAATGCTTCAGGATGAGACCATAAACAGTAATGTTGTCTCCGCATTGCTGGCCCTGATGCAGGGAGATCTTAATGAACAGGTATACCGGGACTATGCCGGAAATATTTCTGAGATGGTCCCGGGCTTATTGCATTCAGGCGATTATGGGTTGCTTGGCACTGTTTATACCACTCTTAAAAATCATGAATTGCGTAAAGAGAACCAGGATATTAGAAATGCTGCAGCTAATGCTTTGAAAGCATTTTCAGAAGAAAACTACAGTAACCTGCTTGCTGAAATTTTTTCCAAGCAGACAGGCAGTCAGAACAATGACCTTGAAAAACTGGTTATGCTTAGTGGATCAAAAAACATTTCGTGGCTGATAAATCTATACCTGGAGCAAATAGAGCAGGCAAGAAACCTGCAGATCTTTAACCTGCTCTGCCATTTTGGGCAACTTACTGCCCGGGAAGCTCTAAAAAAATTACCAGGTGAAAGTACTAATCATACAATCGCACTTTTGAAACTGATTCAGGCCTGTGCTGATGGTGTTGCTATCCCGCAAATTCGCATGCTGCTTAACAACAGAAATGTGGAAGTACGCACGGAAGCGATAAAAGCACTCCTGAAAGCCGAAGATCCTACTGCTATAACAGCACTGCAGAAAATGCTATATTCAAAAGATAGGAAAATGATAAACAAGGCCCTTGAAATCATTCAGGATTACGAAGTTAAGGAACTGGCCCCTGAACTGGTAGCAATGGTGAAAACTATCTATATAGCCGGAACTACTTTAGATTTCAATAAGATCATACTTTTTGCCCTCGGTAACCTTGGTGATGTAACCGTAATGCCAGCACTGGAAAAAATAGCCTTTACAGGATTTTCTTTCACTCCGAAGAATTTGCGGCGAACGAAAGAGTTTCTATACAAAACTCTTCCGGGATATCCCCGATCAGCAGTCCAGAGACTGATTATGGAGGGCCTAAATTCACGAAATAAAAATATAAGCAGTATATGTAATAAAATGGCTGCCTCATCTTAGGTTGTGTCGATAAAAAGAACTGCCAGTTTTGCAAATATTAATCATGACAGGGTGCTTTGGATGCAAAGTGTTGAAAGTAAAGAAATAACAAAAATTATCATGGAATTCGTTGCTACAATTACCAGCTTGAAAATATACCCTCATCCCCAGGTGATTTTTCTTATTGACCGGCTTTTCGATAGCATTTCAAGATCAGGCTCATCCCCAGGTGATTTTTCTTATTGACCGGCTTTTCGATAGATTTCAAGGGTTTTTAATGCTGTTCCAGAGTTTACCCTGTTTATTGTAGGCGATAATATCGTCGCTTATGGCAAACCCCTGCTTAATACAGGGCCAGCAGGACAAACTTTTGTGGATATTCTTAATAAGAAAGGTGTCGAGCGAATAACTTTGCTTCCCGGCCTCCCAAAATCGCAATTGATTCATTTCGTAAACGACCTGGCTGACGGTAAACTGGAAAGTATACCGTCAAGAAGTCACATTAAGCTGGGTAAAATAGTTTTTGATGGATTACTGGAAAAAAGGAATGGTTCTGCCGATGAGTTTACAGAAATTCTATTCTTTCAATATATGGCAGCACAGGAACTACAAGCACTTTACAGTGGAATACAGAAAAATGAAAGCCTTGATTCGATCAGGGCAAAAAAACTTGTTGTTGAGTTTATCAGGATATTTAAAAAATTTATGGACCCGCTTAAACTGCTTGCATCGATTAAATCCGATGATGAATATACCTATGTGCATGTTACGAATGTAGCGCTGCTTACCGTGAGCTTTGCCGATTTTTTGGGTTTTTACGGAAAGACATTGGAAGATATCGGGGTTTCCGCACTCCTTCATGATGTGGGCAAAATGGTTATTCCTGATGAAATACTTAACAAACCCGGGCCATTAACTTCTTATGAGCGCGCCATTATGGAGACTCATACCATTAGAGGGGCACAATATATTGGACAGCAGAAAAATGTTCCGAATCTGACCATTCTTACAGCTTTGGAGCACCACATAAAATTTAATGGTACGGGTTATCCAAAAATCAAGAAAAACTGGCAGCCTAACATTATCAGCCAGATGATCATTGTTGCTGATATTTATGATGCATTGCGCAGTAAAAGGCCATACAGCGAACCTATGAGCCAGAATAAAGCAATTGATATAATTCGGAAAGACAGCGGATCAATCTTCAACCCTACCCTTGTTGAAAACTTTTTTGGGATGCTCGGGGTATGATTTCCTGTTTTTCGTTTGGTAACCTTATTCAGCAGAAAGATTAATAGCTGTGACATCATTCTTGCCTGCTATTTTTTTTTCGTACTTACCCGATCACAATAATTCTTTAAATGCAGATCCAAAAATACTTCACATATTGGGGTGAACTGATCATCCTGACATCACTATTTGTAACCATCCATATTGCCTCCTGTTAATAAGTTTGGGTTCAACGGTATTCAGGATTAGGGTGATCAAAACGGCAGCCGGCAGCCCATTTGCTTCTCTGGTTGCCGTGGGCCGGAATGCCTCCCTGATCTTTGAACATTCTGGCCAGGTGCAGCAAATTCCAGGTCATAAAAGTTGT
>SL_3KL_010_SEDDRAFT_10005735_pt1 | contig 11126 bp, 10 predicted proteins | sample SodLakKL_010_SED_2_FD_10381 | JGI IMG/M metagenome (IMG submission 10381)
GGGCATTGACGGAGTCGGGGAGGGGGGTGAGGGGCATTGCGGAGACCGAGCGTGACAGGTTGAGGCGCGGATTGTAGCGCAGGGTGCGGCACGGACAGAACTCGAAAGGAATCCGATAGTCGTCCCGCCGTCAGCGCGGCACGTCGGTTTCCCAGGCAAGCCCTCGTTGCATGCATGTCCCGACATTGCGGGCGCAGCGCGGCACTACAGTAGCCGCAGTGAGTATCGTGAAGTCTTCCGGGAGTCGGCTGTTCGCCTGGCACGGGCGCTCAACGAAAGAATTTGGCATGATCCTCGCTGGAGCACACGGGAGGAAGCCGCAACGGACTCGCCATGGACCGGTTCGACCGCATCTATCACCTGCATCAGCTCCTTCAACACCGGCGCACGCCGGTCCCGCTCGACCGCATGTGCGAAGAACTCGGTTGTCACGAGCGCACCGTCTACCGTGCCATCAACGACCTTCGCGACCACCTCGGCGCTCCCGTCGACTGCATTCGCGAGCGCGGGTACATTTACGACCCGAAAGGCAAGCGCCCCTGGGAACTGCCCGGGCTGTGGTTCTCCGCCGAAGAACTCCAGGCCCTTCTGATCCTGTATCAGCACCTCGAACAGCTCGAACCCGGACTCCTGCAGGACCAGCTCCAGCCCCTGCGGGATCGTCTCGAGCGCCTGCTCGCTGATCGTCGTCTCGGGACCTCTGGCCTCGCCGAGCGCGTGCGTTTCATTTCCATTGGCCAGCGTCGAAGCACGCCACGCCACTTCGCCCGCGTTGCCGAGGCACTGCTCCAGCGCAACTCGCTGGAACTGCTCTACCGCGCACGCAGCCACGAGCAGACCACCGAGCGCACCGTCGACCCCCAGCGCCTCATTCACTATCGCGATACCTGGTATCTGGACGCCTGGTGCCGCTGGCGCCAGGCGCTACGCACATTCAGCCTGGACCGCATTGAGCGCTGCAAGGTCACCAACGCGCCTGCGCGGGATATCGACGCCGGGCATCTGGACGCCCACTTTGCCAGCGCTTACGGCATCTTCGCTGGGGAACCGGAGGCAGTGGCGGTGCTCCGGTTCAGCCCTCGCGGCGCGCGTTGGGCCGCCGCAGTCGAGTGGCATCCGCAACAATCCGAGTGCTGGCTGGACGCCGGCGAATACGAACTCCATGTGCCCTACAGTCGTCCCGAAGAGTTGATTCGTGACGTACTCGCATATGGCCGCGACGTCGAAGTCGTTGCGCCAATGGCGTTGCGTGAAGCCGTCAAGCAGCGGATCCTGGATGCCTTGGCCGTCTACGGAGAACGCCCGGAGGCCAAACGATGAGCGCATCGATGCGGCATTTGCGGTCTTCGGGATCAGTTCATGACTGGAATGCCAAGGGCATTCGCTGCGTCACACAGATCTCCGTCGAATGCGGCCAGCATGAACGCCGCAGGCCTGCCCGCCCCGTCGAAGGCTCGTTCAGCGGCCGCGAGATGCACGCTGTCGTACCCGCGCAGCGCGAGTCGTTCCGCATGCTCGCCGGCCCTGCGTACCAATGCTTCATCAACAGCAATGGTGTGCAATGCCGACCAATCCGCATCGAACGCGCGGATCTGAGCTGCATGGTCGTCTTCCCCGATTCGGCCCATCCGTACCGCACGCGCAAGGGCCGCCCGGACCTCCGCATGCGCGATGAGGTGTGTGCACACGAGAGCGGCGGCCGATATCCGGTCCCGCACATGTTGCGAGCCGTTCTCGTCCAGATACAGCTTCAGCAGAGCGGAAGTATCCAGATAAACAATCACTCGCCACGGACCCAGTGGATGAGTTCGTCACTGGTCCCCGCTGGAACCCTGGCCGGAGACGCAGAGCCGGAGACCGGCTGCCCGTTGCCCAACCGGAGCCATGGCTGGGCACGCAAGCGCGCAACCGAATCGCCCTCCGACGCATCGCTGCTCGGATACGGTCCCACAAGCCGACCGACCGGCCGGCCGTGCGACGTCACCACGATTTCCTCGCCGGCGCGGGCACGGCGCAGGTATTCGGACAGGTGGTCCTTGAGGTCGCGGACTGATACTTCCATGGCGTATTCACCGCAAATGTGGCCATTTTCGATAAATTATAGCCATTTTCTGGGTTCGATACAGGAGTCAATGATCATCGATCAACGTTGGATCGGATCTACTGCCACAGATTGTCAGTTGGTCGAGTTAGAAGGCCCTTATCGTCAGACCGAATGCCTGAGCCATCTGGGAAGGCGCGACGCCCAAGGAACCCAAAGCCTGAAAGGAAGTATCGAGTGAAGGACTATTGCCGCTACTGGGCCAAGACACCACGTGAAGCAGGGGAATGCGGGGCGGCCTGTCATCTTCTGCCCTATCACAATCTCGACGTGGCGGCTGTTGCCCAGGTGATCCTCCGGCGAGACATGATTCGTACCCGTCGCATTGCCGCGGCCCTCGACCTCGACCCCGAACAGTTCATCCGTTTTTTCGTGTTCAGCCTGGCCCTTCACGACGTCGGCAAGTTTGCCCGGGCATTCCAGGGGTTGGCCCACCCCGATGTACCCGGCCTTGTGGCACCCGAGCCACGCATGGTCTATGAGGGCAAATACAAGCATGATGCGTTGGGCGCGCATCTCTGGGCCGAGCACCTGTGGCCTGATGTGCGCTCCAATGTGCCGGAGCTGGCAAACCTTGGCGTGGGTGACCGTCTGCGCGCGAAGTACGCACTCGCATCATGGATGGCCCCGATTTTCGGGCATCATGGCAAACCCGTCGATGCCAATGACCGCCCGCTGGCCCGCTGGTTTGTGTGCCCGGACGACCCCGCGGCGGCAAGCGCGTTCCTGCACGATGCCACCGACCTGCTCGCGCCGCATTGGCCCCGCGACCATCTGGTGAACAAGGAGTGGCGGGAAACGTGCCTGGTGCCGCAGACCTGGGAATTGGCCGGGCTGGCGGTCGCGTGCGACTGGCTTGGCTCCAACAGCGCAGATTTCCGTTACCGTTTTGCGCCGTTGTCGCTGGATGAGTATTGGCATGGACACGCGTTGCCCAGCGCTGAACTGGCCGTCACGGCGTCGGGTTTGGTCGATCGGTCTGCCGTCGCCGCGTTTCCCGGATTTCGCGAAACGTATGGTTTCCGGCCCACACCACTGCAGGCCTGGGCCGAGTCAGTCGAGCTACCTGCTGGCCCGCAGATGTTCCTCCTTGAGGACGTGACCGGATCCGGCAAGACGGAGGCTGCGCTGACGCTGGCCCACCGCCTCATGGAGGCCGGCCACGCGCGTGGCCTCTATTTTGGACTGCCCACAATGGCCACCTCCAACGCCATGCATGCGCGCGTGGGGCAGCGCTATCACGGTTTCTTCGAGCCAGGTGAGAATCCCCCATCGCTCGTGCTTGCGCATGGTTCCCGCCACCTCAGTTCTGTACCGGTGCGCCTTTTTTGGCCGGACCAGCCGGAAGAGGCGCCCTACTCACAGGAGGACGAAGGTGGCTCCGTGGCCTGCAATGCCTGGCTGGGGGACAACCGCAAGAAGGCACTGCTCGCCGAGGTGGGGGTTGGGACCATCGACCAGGCGCTACTCGGCATCCTTCCGCGCAAACATCAGTCACTGCGTCTGCTCGGCCTTGCGGACAAGGTTCTCCTGATTGATGAGGTCCATGCGTACGATCCCTATACCGCGACGCTGCTGGAGCGTCTGCTGGAAGCGCACGCACGGCAGGGAGGCAGTGCCATCCTGCTGAGTGCCACGGTGCCGCATGTGACCCGAGCAAAGCTCCTTGCGGCCTGGTATCGCGGGCGTAATGGGGAAGGTCCCGCCCTGCGGGAGGACAGGTTTCCGCTGGTCACGCACGCAGCAGACGATGCAGTCGGTGAACAGGCCATCGATGCGGCACCGTCGAGCGAGCGCTTCGTGGGCGTGGAGTTCATCCAGGATGAGCAGGAGGTTGCGGAGAGAATGCTTGCAGCCGCCCGAGATGGCCGCTGTGCGTGCTGGGTGCGAAACACCGTCGATGATGCCATTCGCGCCTACCAGTGGATCCGTGCGCAAACGGATTGGCCGGAGAAAGTGGTCTTGTTCCATGCCAGATTCGCAATGGGAGACCGGCAGCGCATCGAGGATGCGGTGTTGCAGGCATTCGGACTCGACTCGGGGCCTGTGGAACGAGCTGGGCGCATTCTCATTGCCACACAAGTCGTCGAGCAGAGCCTCGACATCGATTTCGATGTGCTCATCAGCGACCTTGCGCCGATCGAGTTGCTGATCCAGCGTGCAGGGCGACTCCATCGCCATCCACGGCGGAATGATGGCGCCCGCGTTGCGGCCCGGGGAGAAGCAGACCAGCGTCCATCACCCGTTCTCGGCGTTCTCGCGCCGGCCTGGGATGAGGCACCTGCAGCGAATTGGCTCCGTGGCGCGCTCCCGGGCACCAGCTATGTCTATCCCGATGCTGCACAGCTGTGGCTCGGCTGCCGCATCCTGCGCGAGTGCGGTGGCATCCATCTGCCAGATCAGGCCCGGAGACTGCTGGAAGGGGTCTATGGCGATGACGTTGATATCCCCGAAGGCCTCGACGAGTCGCGGGGCGAAAGCTATGCCACCGAACGTGCGCACGCCTCCGCGGCTGGGTACACCGCGCTGGATCTTCAGCGCGGCTACAGTCGCGATGCCGCGCGCGGTGGCTGGGATGACGAGCAGGAAGCCGGTACACGCCTGTCGGACGAGCCCAGCGTCCGCGTCGTCCTGCTACGGCGCGCTGATGACGGTTCTCCGCAGCCATGGTTTGCCGGGCAGGAGTACGCCTGGTCGATGAGCGCGGTGCAACTGCGCAAGAGTCTTGCGGATCAGGTTGCCAACGTGCCCGCGGAGTGGGACGAAGCCGTCGAGCAACTGCGTACCGACGTGCGAGCGTTGAAATTTGTCCAGTTCTGGGCACCGGACGAGATTGCACCGGGCAGTTATTCGCCTGAACTCGGTGTTGGCAATCCCCGTAGACGCGAACAAGAACCCAATGCGATATCGTGATGGGGAGGGAGATGAAAATGAACTTGATCGATGATGCATGGCTACCTCTCCGCAACGCGAGCGGTGCGATCAACTATACCGCGCCCGTAGGAATCGCGGATGCGGCGGTGGTCGATGTGGCGATGCCGCGCCCCGACTTTCAGGGTGCTGCATGGCAGTGGCTGATTGCGCTCCTGCAGACCACTTGTGCGCCGCGGGATCATGAAGAATGGGCCGATCGGTGGGCCGATCCACCAGATCCCGATGAACTGCAAGCAATCTTCTCAGCCGTGCGGCATGCCTTCTGGCTGACCGGTGATGATGGCCCGCGCTTCATGCAGGACTACGACCTGCCTGAAGATGCTCGAACGTCTCCCATCTCCGGCCTACTGATCGAAGCCCCGGGCGCGCAGACGCTCAAGAATAATGCGGACCACTTCGTCAAGCGTGGCGGTTGCGAGGCCGTTTCGCCAGCAAGCGCGGCCATCGCCCTATTCACCATGCAGATCAATGCGCCTTCCGGTGGCAAGGGCTATCGCACGGGATTGCGTGGCGGTGGGCCACTGACCACGTTTGTCCTGCCCGATGATCCGGCCACATCCCTGTGGCGGAAGCTCTGGTTGAACGTCATCCCGCGCGATCAGTGGTCGTACGAAGATCCTGACTTCCATGACTGGCGGGTCTTCCCCTGGTTGGCCCGAACGCGAGTGAGCGAGGGTGCCGGCACGGCTACCTACCCCGAGGACGTCCACCCATTGCACATGTATTGGGCCATGCCCCGGCGGTTCGTACTCGAAGTCGAGGACGCGCCCTGTGTGTGTGACTTGTCTGGCGCGGAATCGAGTCAATCCGTACGCAGTGTGCGGACGACCAATTATGGCTACAACTACGAGGGCGCCTGGGACCACCCGCTGACTCCCTACCGCTTCGATCCGAAGAAGCCGCAGGAGGCACCATTGTCGCAAAAGGGCCAGCAGGGCGGTCTCGGATACCGGCACTGGGAAAGCCTGTCATTTGAGGATCGCGAGGAGCGTGGCCTGCTCCCCGCGCGTGTAGTGCGCGACTATGCGCGAAAGGCTGATGTTCTTAGCGAGTTGGATGTGCCCGAAAGAAGAAGCCGGCTTTGGGCCTTTGGCTACGACATGGACAACATGAAGGCCCGCGGCTGGTATGCCACTGAAATGCCATTGGTTGCTGTCGCCGATGCACATTTGCCGATCTTTCGTGACTGGATTCGCACGTTGACGGAGCCCGCAACCGCTGCGGCCTGGCGCTTGCGAAATGAGGTCAAGGCGGCATGGTTTTCCCGGCCGAAGGACGCCAAGGGCGACTTTTCGACCATCGATCTCCGTTTTTGGGAGGCAACCGAAGCGGAATTCTATGAATGCGTACAGGGCCTGTCTGACCAGGTGCACACCACCCAGGACAGCCTGATGCCACCAGAGATCGCCGAGTACTGGCGCAACGTGCTTCATCGAGCCTGCGAACGAATATTTGACGAGATGGCTCTCAGCGGCGACGCCGAGGGGCTGGACATGAAACGAATCACCGCCGCTCGCAACAGCCTGCATCGCTGGCTGTGGAGCGGGAAAGAAATGAAGGCACTGCGCCAACGCGCCAGCAAGGAGGCCGCATGAGCGAACCGAACATTCACTACCGTGTATTGCGTGACGAGGCCGAACAGGCGGCCGTATTCAATTGGTGGTCCCGTATCAGTGGACAAGGAATCGGCTATGACGGAGAAACGCGCCTCTCGCCGTCAGGATCCGGCGTGCGCGGGGTTCTGCGCCGAGCCCGAGAACCCCAGGACGCGCTCCTGACGGAGGGCTTTCGCCATCTCTGGTTCGGACTACCGGACCGGCTCCGCCGCGACCGCTGGATGCCCGTCTGGGGCTGCATCGCGGCCGTCCTGGCAGATGTGCGGGAACACGATGGAGGAGCTTCCTTCGCGCTCGCCATGGCGCGCGAGGTCGAGCCCGGCGCCGGCAAGCCTCGGGTGAGCGAGATGAGATTCTCGCAGTTGCAACACAGTACGGACCTGACGGAGCTCCACCGCCGGTTACGCCGGACGGTGCAGCTGTTGCGCAGACGAGTACACATAGTGTCGCTGGCGGACAACGTGCTGCACTGGTCCGACGAACGCCACGGCCTCGTGGACCCTCGACCCGATCGGCGCCTCGCCGTTCGTTGGGCCACTGACTACTTCACCGAACTGGCGCGGTATCAGAAGTCCGCAAACACACAGTAAACCTTCAGGGAGAACATGATGGCCAACTTCATTCAACTGCACATGCTTACCGCCTATCCCCCCGCGAACCTCAATCGGGACGACCTCGGCCGCCCCAAGACTGCGCGCATGGGAGGATTCGAACGCCTGCGTGTCTCTTCGCAAAGCCTCAAGCGGACTTGGCGTACCTCGGACCTGTTTCAGGAGGCACTGTCGGGGCATGTGGGTACGCGCACGAAGCGACTCGGAACTGAAGTCCACGCGCGGTTTGTTGACGCCGACATCAAAGACAAGGACGCGCAAGCCTGGGCCCGAAAAATCGCAGGGGTTTTCGGCGCGCTGAAGAAAGACGGGGTAGAAATCGAGCAACTCGCGCACATCAGCCCAGAAGAGCGCGGTGCTGTGGATGACTTGGTCGGCGTGCTGATCGAAGAGAAACGAGAACCCTCAGAGCAGGAATTGAACCTCCTTCGCGCGAAACCGAGTGCAGCCGATGTTGCCCTTTTTGGGCGCATGCTGGCCGCACACCCCGTGTATAACGTGGAAGCTGCGTGCCAGGTAGCGCACGCCATAACGGTCCACCCAGTGGTCATCGAGGATGATTACTTCACCGCCGTGGATGATCTCAACCGCGGTGATGAGGACATGGGTGCCGGCCACATCGGCGAGACCGGGTTCGCCGCTGGGCTTTTCTACAGCTACATCTGCATCAACCACGATCAACTCGTGGACAATCTGGGTGGGGACGAGGATCTGGCGAACAAGGCGGTGGAAGCACTCACCGAGGTGGCCATCAAGGTCTCGCCACGGGGCAAGCAGAACAGCTTCGGGTCTCGCGCCTACGCGTCCTATGTGCTGGCCGAGAAGGGGACGCAACAGCCCCGATCGCTGTCTGTGGCGTTCCTTAAGCCGGTTCAGAGCCACGATCACGCCACGTCCGCAGTCGAGATGCTCGAGCGTCAGCGCGAGCACTTCGACCGCGTATACGGCGCCTGCGCGGACGAGCGCTACGAGATCAATGCGCTCGAGGGAGCCGGCACACTGGAAGAAATGAAGGCGTTTCTGACGCGCCACTGACAGGAGGTCATCATGCGCTATCTCGTTTTTCGCCTGTATGGGCCCATGGCGAGTTGGGGCGAGGCGGCGGTCGGGGAGACGCGGCCGAGTGCCGCGCATCCCGGGCGCTCGGCCGTCATCGGCCTGCTGGGTGCCGCACTCGGCATTCGTCGCAATGACATCGCGCAACAGGAGTCGTTGCGTGACGCGGTTCGGGTGGGGGTTCGCCAGGAAAGCCCCGGTGCTCCAATGCGCGACTACCACACGGTCCAAATGCCGGGCGCGTCCCGCAAGGTGACCTACCGAACGCGGCGCGATGAATTGTCCATCGCCAAGCAGGACCTGAACACTGTCCTGTCCAGTCGCGAGTTCCGGTGTGATGGCTATTGGATCGTTGCGGTCTGGCTGGAGCCCGGGACCGACTGGAGTCTGGATGCACTGGCCGCCGCATTGAGGCAGCCGCATTTTCCGCTCTGTCTCGGCAGAAAGGCCCTGCCACCTGCCGCACCCCTCCATCCGCAGATTGTCGAGGCACCCGGCTTGCGCGCAGCCCTGACCACACCTTTCCCATCCATGACAGTGCTGCCCGAAGAGGATGAACGGCGACGGCTCGGTCTCTCGGGTCGAGTGGGGTACGCGTGGGAGGATGATGCAGGTGACCTTCAGCCCGCGGAAACACGCAACCCCGCTGACCAGCCCCTGCATCGGGGGCGCTGGCAGTTCAGCACACGGCCGGAGCATTGGTGCCGGATGGAGGAGGGCTCATGATGCATCTCTCGCGTGTGCGCGTAGACAGCCAGGCACTCGACGGACGCAGGCTGCGAGATATCCTGAAAGGAAATCAGTACGGGAATCATCAACTGCTCTGGAAACTGTTTCCCGAGGCCGAGGGCCGGCCGTTTCTGTTTCGCCAGGAACTCGAACGAGAGGCCGGTCATGGACAGTGGGGCTCACGTGGACTTCCGATGTTCTACGTTCTTTCAGCGGCCGAACCGGTCCCCGTTCCCGGGCTGCTGACCTGCGAATCGAAAGCTTTTGATCCCCGGTTGCGTGAAGGACAACGACTCGCCTTCCGCCTGCGCGCCAACCCTGTGGTTGCCCGCAAGGATCCGGAACGCAGCCGCTCGCGGCGCCATGATGTGTTGATGGACGCGAAGCAGGCGGCGCGCAACGAGGGGGTTGAGGATTCCGTCGCCATGCGGCGGCGAATGGAGGATGCGGCGCGCGCATGGCTCGGTGATGCCGTGCGTGCCGAGGCAGCCGGCTATGTGTTGGCGGCGGAACCGGAAGTGCACCGCTACCAGCAACATGTACATCGTAGAAAGGGCGGGGAGATCCGGTTCAGTAGCGTGGACTACGAAGGGTTGCTTGAGGTCAAGGATTCGGAACGATTCCGTCAGACGCTGGCCAAGGGCATAGGGCGCAGCCGCGCCTTCGGGTGCGGGCTCTGGCTGGTGCGGCCCGCGTGATGACTCCATGACCACGCCCTTCGTGCCTCTCAAGCCGATTCCGATCAAGGAGCGGTCGTCCATGATCTTCATCGGCAGGGGGCAGGTGGATGTGCGCGATGGTGCCTTTGTCGTCGTAGATGAGGTCAACGGCGAACGCATGCACATACCGGTGGGATCACTCGTCTGTATTCTGCTGGAACCAGGTGCCCGGGTATCCCATGCGGCGGTCAAACTCGCGGCGACAGTGGGCACGCTTCTGATTTGGGTGGGGGAGGCGGGCGTTCGGCTGTACTCGGCCGGGCAACCCGGCGGGGCGCGGTCCGACAAACTGCTCTACCAGGCGCAGCTCGCGTTGGACGACAAGTTGCGCCTCAAGGTGGTTCGTCGCATGTATGCCCTGCGTTTCGGTGAGGAGCCACCCGCGCGCCGGTCCGTCGATCAGCTTCGTGGCATCGAGGGCGCACGCGTGCGCAAGATGTACAAGACCATGGCGCAGAAGTATGGCGTGCCGTGGAAGGGCAGGAAGTATGATCCCAAGGACTGGGATCGATCAGACCCCGTCAACAAGTGTCTCTCATCGGCCACATCATGCCTGTACGGTGTGACCGAGGCTGCCATCCTTGCGGCGGGATACGCCCCGGCTATTGGCTTCCTGCATACCGGAAAGCCACAGAGCTTCGTGTACGACATTGCTGACATCGTCAAGTTCGAGACTGTCGTGCCGGCCGCATTCAAGGTCGCCGCGCGTGCCGGCAAGTCAGGTGATCGAGACGTCCGCATTGCTTGTCGTGACGCCTTCCGCCAGACCCAACTGCTGCAACGCCTGATCCCATTGATTGAGGAAGTGCTCGCTGCCGGAGAGATTGATCCCCCGCCGCCGGCGCCCGAAGCGCAACCGCCGGCAATCCCGGAGCCACAGTCGATCGGAGACTCTGGCCACAGGAGTCAGTAACCCATGGCCATGCTCGTTGTTGTAACTGAGGCTGTACCGCCACGCCTGCGCGGTCGGTTGGCTGTGTGGTTGCTTGAGGTGCGGGCGGGCGTCTACGTCGGCGACGTCAGCCGGAAAGTTCGCGAGATGATCTGGGAGCAGGTCAACGCCCTGGTCGACGACGGCAATGTCGTACTGGCGTGGGCCAGCCGCCACGAGTCCGGTTTCGAGTTTCAAACTGTAGGCGAGAACCGGCGTATTCCGGTGAACTTCGAAGGCTTGAACCTCGTCCGTTTCCTGCCGGTTCAGGACGAAAATCACGAGCATGACTGAGATCCGTTCTTTGACAATCAGGATGATCCGTTGGAGCCTGTTTCCGCTGGTGGTTTCGGAGTGGCCGAAAAATAGTTGGTAAATCAGAGTAGTACAGGAAGAGTGTTCCCCGCGCACGCGGGGATGAACCGGTCC
>SL_3KL_010_SEDDRAFT_10005737_pt1 | contig 11124 bp, 9 predicted proteins | sample SodLakKL_010_SED_2_FD_10381 | JGI IMG/M metagenome (IMG submission 10381)
AGTAGACCACGATCCGGGAATCCACGGAGACGCCCGCCTCTTCCAGGAGTTCCCGGAGCTCCGCCGGGTCGGGCATCTCCGTGCCCAGCCCATTCACCTCGGGGGCAAAGCGCTGCAGGGCCAGGGGCCGGGCCCCGGGGATGTGCCCCGCCACGAAGGAGGAGTCGCTTCCCACGTGAAGGAGGACGAGGGCGCTCCCCTCATCTCCCCCGTCGCCCAGTCGCTCCTGCACCCAATCGGCGCTCACCAGAAGGGGTGCAGGTGGTGCCTCGACGACCCGATCGGTCCCAGGCGAACAACCGGCCCCCACCAGGACCGCCAGGCCCACCAGGATGGGGAGGAGCGGCGAGAAGGGGGGGAGACGAAAACGGGGCATGGACGGGATCCGGGTGGTGGGGATGAGGATGGCGGGGGCGCGGGAGCGGCGGGAGCGAAGGTTCGGGAGCCGGGAGCACGGATTCGGGTCCGGGATCGCTACCCCGATCCAGGGCGGGGGAGCCCCCACCTCTCCACTGGAAGGCCGTTGAGGAAGTAGAGGCGCCACCGTTGGGAGCGCCTCTACTTCCTCAACGGCCTTCTACGGTCTCCAGAGCATGGCCCCTGCGATGACGACTGCCATGAGGAGCAGGACCACCCCCATCTCCCGGGCGAAAAGGAACCAGCTCAGCGACCCCGTCACCAGTCCGGCCAGGAGGACCCCTCCCACCTGGGCCGTCCGGTTCAGGCGAGAGGAGATGATGACGTCCCTCCCCTGCCCCTCGACCGAGGCAGCCTGGGGTGGCGCCGGGGCCCCGCAGGCCGGACAGGGCTCGGGAGGAACGAGGAAGGAGTGGCCGCAGGCGGTGCATGGGACGAGATCGGTCATGGCGTCACCCTCCCGCTCCGTCCTCGGCGTCGGCCACCGCCTCGGGACCCGGCATGTGCCGCTCGTACCAATCCAGCATCCGCGCCAGGTAGTCCTCGGCCTCGGCCCGGGTGGAGCGGGGCATCCCATGGCCGCCGTCGATGTAGCTCACCCACTCCACGTCGCGCCCCAGGCGTCGGAGGGCGTAGTACATCTCCGAGGTGGTGCGCTCCGTGACGTTGTGATCCTGCTGTCCGGTGAGGAGGAGGAGGGGGGTCTGGATCCGGTCCGCCACCATCACCGCAGAGTGGGCCAGGTACTTCAGGGGCTCCTCCCAGAGGGTCCCTCCGATGCGGTCCTGGCTCCGCTCCGGCGCGTGGGTGTTCCGGGTGGCGAGGCGAGGCGAGTCGGTATAGAAGCTCACCATGTTCGTCTTTCCGGAGATGTTGATGGCCGCGGCGAAGCGGGGGGTCTGGGCCACCAGGAGGTTCACGGCGTACCCCCCGTAGCTCACCCCCTGGATCCCCAGGCGGTCCGGGTCGGCGATCCCCCGCTCCACGAGCTGGTTCGCGGCGGCGGTGACCCCCTTGAGCCACGCCTCTCCGGGGTAGCCCTGCACCAGGTTCACCGAGGGCTGCACCACCAGGTAGCCGGCGGCATTCAGGAGGGCCGCCGTGGCGTTGAACCCGGGGTCGAAGAAGGTCTCGTAGAGGATGAAGACGGTGGGATGGGCCTGCCCCGGATCAAAGCCCGGCGGGGTATGGAGGATCCCGTGGAGGGTCTCGCCGTCCACATCCAGGTAGCGAAGGAGCTCCACCTCGCCCAGGGCCCGCCCAGCCAGCCATGGGTTGGCGTCGGTGAGGGGGCGCAGCTCCCCCAGGTCGGGGTCGGCGGCGAAGAACTCCCCAGGCCGACCCGCATCGGCCACCTGCACCAGGAGAGTGCTCCCATCATCGGAGAGGGTGAGGCCGGTCCACCGGCGCCCGTCCCGGACCAGCTCCTCCATCTCGCCCGTATCCGGGTCGAAGCGGTAGACGCCCCACTCCCATTCCGTCCGGGACCCATAGGAGAGGTAGATCCGGTTCCGCTCTGCCTCCCAGGCCGTCACCGACCACCGAGGCGAGGTGTCGTCGTCGGCATCCTCCTCCAGGAAGAGGGTCCGCTCCCCGGAGTCGGTCCGGACGAGCCAGAGCCCCTGGTCGCTGGAGGCTACCAGCAGAGAGCCGTCCTGGTTCAGGCGGACGGGGGTGAGACGCGTCTCGTCCTCCTCTTCGTCATCCCCGGTATCCGGGGAGTCGGGCTCGGCCGTGTCGCGGTCGGTGGCCGGGTCTCCCCCGCCCTCTCCCTCCGGCCCCACCAGCTCCCGGGGCTCCTCCAACTCCAGACTCCCGAAGAGGAGGCGGTCCCCGTCCCGCCAGGCCCAGGCGCGGCCGTCACCGGACCACCGGAGGGTGAGGCCCCGATCGTTGGCCAGCACCTCCCGCTCCTCTCCACCGGCCAGGGGGCGGAAGACCACCCGGTGGTCCCGCCCGAAGATCCGGTCGTAGTCCGTCCCCTCGGAGATGTCCCGGTACAGGAGGAGGAACTCTCCGTCCCGGGTCAGGTCCCAGGTGGCGAAGGTGGCCTCCTCCAGGACCTCCTCCACGACGCCGTCGGCGGCCCGGGCCAGCCCCAGGGACCGGGTGAGCCCCATCCGGCGGATGGCCTCCCAGGAGAGGAAGTCGTTCTCACTGGAGCGCACCACGATGGGGCCGTGGACCTCGTGGAGAAAACGCGCCCGAGCCTCCGCCTCCCATTCGGCGGAATACATGGGGAAGACCACCCCCGAACCGTCGGGGAGCCAACGGAGCGCCAGATCCCCACCGGCTGGCGCCAGAAGGCGGTTTCCGGGGAGTCGCGCGATGCGCAGGTCCCTCGCCTGGGCGTCCCAGAACGCCAGGTCGAAGGGTGCCCCGTCCCGGGCCTCCGCGGCCCCGCCCCGCCGGAGTACCAGGGCCAACGTCCCACCGTCGGGAGACCACGCCGCCTGCTCCACCTGCCGCTCCTGGGGGAAGAGGGCCCGGGCCTCTCCCGTCCGGGTGTCCACCACCTCGAGCCGGGACATCACCGGCGCCACGTACGTGGGGTCCCCGAACCGGTAGTTGTCGATCCCCAGCCGTCCCTCCTGGGAGGTGTGGGAGAGGAGCGCCCGATCCCCGTCGGGGCTCAGCGCCTCCAGCGATGGGCTCCGGAGCCGGAAGAAGTCCTCGGTGCTGAAGGGGGCGTCCTGGACCGAGGCCGTCGGGGCCTCGGCCGATGCGAGAGCCGGAGCCGGAGCCGGGGCCTGGGCCTGGGTCTGGTCCTGGGCCGCGACCTGGGCCTGGGCCGGCGCGCCGGGGGCGATCCCCAGGAGGGTGGCCAGCGCCAGGGCCGGAAGGAGCCGGGGGGCGAGGAGGGGGTGGATGCGGGCGGTCATGGGATGCCTCGGGAGGGAGAAACGGTCCGGGAGGGATGGCGGATCCGTGGTCAGAGTATCCTCCTGGGGCGGGAAGTTCAAAGCGCCCTCTCATGGACGCCTGTCAGGGATGCTCGCCCTTCACCTCCACCGTCCGCCCGAGCTCCCAGTTGAGGGTTACGCTCAGAATCGTACGGATGCCGACGATGATGCCCAGCGAGATCAGCTCATCGAGACTGGGCCGGATGATGGTATGGATGATGTCCGCGGCCACCAGGAACTCCAGGCCCAACAGGAGATAGTATGCGAGTTGATGGCGGAGCTTGCGACGATCCTGCGCCACGTCCAGGCTCTGGAACGCTCGAGCCTCGATGACCAGTATCCGGCTCACTGAGAGGGTGATCCCATAGAGGATCACCACGAACCCCACGGTTCCGATGGCCAGCGCCACCCCATCAAAGACCTGTTCCATGAGTTCCATGCCGGGGAAGCTGGGCGTCCGGTGGGGGTGGGGCAAGGAAACGGTGACGGAGACGCTGACGGAAAGGGTGGCCGAACCGGAACGGGGGTCACCCGCTCCAGGATGTGGGAACTGCTGGAGATCCAACCCCTGGCCCCTTGCTCCCACCGGGAGCGGGCGGAGACATTCCGACCGGCGGCTCCCCATGGACACCCGGAGCCCGTGGGAGGCGCCACCTCCACCTGGGAATCCTGAGAGAGCTTCGCCTGGGGGTCGTTCAGTTGGGCGGGCTCCGCCTGGGGACGCTCAGCACCTTCCTGAACGCGGAGAACCTCCTGGATGTCCGGCAGACCCGCTTCGATCCCCTGGTCCGGGACCGGAGGGCCCCCGACGGACGCTGGACGGTGGACGCCTGGGATCCCCTGGAGGGGTTCGTGGTGAATGGCGGGATCCGGATCCGACTGGGCGGGGGCGATCACCATGACGACGACCACCATCACTGACGGTCATCATCCCTGACGGTCATCATCCAGGACGGCCAGCATCACCGGCGTTCACGGTCCCCGACCCTCACTCTCACCGACAGCCACCATCCCGGAGAAACCCCCATGGACCAGGATCAGCTCCGCGAGGAGATCCGATGGCTCGGCACCCTGCTGGGCCATGCACTGAAGACGCAGGCCGGGGAGGACGCCTTCGAGCGTGTGGAAGAGGTCCGGGCCCTCTCCCGGGAGCGGCGGCTGGGGGAGGCGGGCGCGGAGGAGGCGCTGATCCGGCGCTTCGCTGAGATGGAGGGCGATGAGCTCGAGCCCGTGGTCACCGCCCTCAGCATCTTCTTCGACCTGGCGAACCTGGCCGAGGACCGACAGCGGGTCCGGGTGGTGCGCCACCGGGAGCGCACCGGGGGGCACCCCGGAGTGGAGAGCCTGGAACAGGCGGTGGAAGCCCTCCGGAGTCGGGGAATGGGACCCCGGGAGATCCAGGCCCTCCTGGATGACACCGGCATCGATTTCGTCTTCACCGCCCATCCCACCGAGGCGAAGCGCCGTTCCGTGCGGGAGAAGGTGCGGGATCTTCGGTGGCATCTCTACGACCTGGACGACCCGGACCTCCTCCCCCGGGAGCGGCGGCGCATGGAGGGGCGGGTGAAGGCGGACCTGGCGGGCCTCTGGCAGACGGAGTTCATCCGCTTCCGTCGCCCCACCGTCCTGGAGGAGCTCGACCGCTCCCTCTTCTTCGCGGGCAACCTCTGGACCGTGGTTCCCGAGCTCTTCCGGGAGCTGGACGAGGCGCTGGCCCAGGTCTTCCCGGACCACGACTTCCGGCTCCCCGCCCTGGTCCGCTTCGGCACCTGGATCGGAGGAGACCGGGACGGCAACCCCCACGTCACCGCCGAGGTGACCGGAAAAGCACTGGAGCGCCTCCGGCGGGAGGCGCTGGACCGACACCAGGAGCAGGCCCGGATCACCCGGCGGAACCTGAGCATGTCCTCTCATCGGGTGGGGGTCAGCGACGAGCTCCTCACGGCCCTGGATGCAGCCATGGCGGAGCGGGCCGAACTGGCGGAGGAGGTCACCCACCTCTCGGATTCGGAACCCTACCGAAGGTGGCTCCGGGTGATCCAGTGGCGGCTGGTCCGGACCGCGGAGGCGGGGCTCCTGACCCCCCTTCCCGACGGGGCATACGCCGACCCCGAGGCGCTGGTCGCGGACCTGGAGCTCATGTCTCGGAGCCTGGAAGCCCACCGGGGTGAACTCCTGGCCGACGCCCACCTGGAGGACTGGATCCGCCAGGTCCGGGTCTTCGGATTCAGCCTCATGCGCCTGGACATCCGGCAGGAATCCACCTGGTACCACAGGGTGGTGGGGGAATTCCTGGCCCGGTTGGGGATCCACCAGGACTACGCCGGGCTGGATGAGGAAGGACGGCAGCAGCTCCTCGTCGGGAGCCTGCCGAGCGAAGCGGGGCCGGGGGCGGAGCTGGACCCGGAGATGCTCTCCGAGGATGGACGGGAGGCCGTGGCCCTCTTCCGCCTCCTGGCTTCGGTCTGCCGCGTGACGGGGCCCGGAGCGCTGGGAGCCCACATCATCTCCATGACCCACCACCCCTCGGATGTCCTGGCCGTCCACTGGCTCTCCACCTGGGCCGCCGTCCAGGAGGGGCTCGACGGGGATCGCCTCCCCCTCCCCATCGCCCCCCTCTTCGAGACCATCGACGACCTGGACAGGGCCGCCGGCACGCTGGACGCCCTCCTCTCCCATCGGGCCTACCGGGAGCACGTCCGGGCCCTGGGGGATCGGCAGGTGGTCATGGTGGGCTACTCCGACAGCACCAAGGACGGCGGATACCTGGCGGCGACGTGGAATCTCCACCAGGCCCAGTACCGGATGCAGGAGCCTGCCGGCCGTCACGGGGTGGACCTGGTCTTCTTCCACGGGCGGGGCGGCGCCCTGGGGCGCGGGGGAGGCCCGGCGGCCCGCCATGTCCGGTCCCTCCCCCCCCGGAGCCTCCGGGCCGGGATCCGGATCACCGAGCAGGGAGAGGTGCTGGCCGAGCGGTACGACGACCTCCGGGTGGCCCGGCGCCATCTCCAGCAGATGCTTTCGGTGGTGTTGGACCAGGCCGGGCAGGAGCGAACGGCCGACCTGGCCATGGCGAAGACCGACCTGGCCATGGCGAAGGAGGAGGGTGGCGGAGAGGTCCCCCAGGCCCATGCCCACGCCCCCCAGCCCGGAAAGGGGCCCCATCTCGGAGACGGCCCCCGGGGAGACCTCCTCCGGGCCCTCGGGGACCGCTCCCGGACGACCTACCGGGAACTCGTGGATCTCCCGGGGTTCGTCCGCTACTTCGAGGAGGCCACGCCCCTGAGCCAGATNGAGGANCTCCCCCTCGGGTCCCGNCCCGCACGACGGAAGGGCGAGCGTTCCCTCGAGACGCTCCGGGCCATCCCCTGGGTGTTCTCCTGGACCCAGAGCCGGCACCTCCTTCCGGCCTGGTACGGGATGGGTACGGCGCTGGTCTGGGCCCTGGAGGAGGGATTCGGAGAGGTGCTGGAGGAGCTCTATCGATCCAATGACTTCTTCCGTGCCACCCTGGACAACGCCGAGGTCGCCCTGGCGAAGACCGACCTTGGGATCGCCTCCATCCACGCCGGCCTCGTGGAGGACCCCGCCATCCGGGAAGCGGTGTGGAGCCGGATCGCCGAAGAGCATGCACGGGCGTCCCGGGGCCTCCGGACCATCACCGGGAGCGAGGAGCTCCTGGACGGGGTGCCCTGGCTCCAGCGCTCCATTCGGGTCCGGAACCGCTACGTGGACCCCCTGAACCTGATCCAGGTGGAGCTCTTTCGTCGCCTCCGTCGGACCCCCGAGGACGCACCGGAGCGGAAACGCCTGGGGGAGCTCATTCGCCTGACCATCCAGGGGATCGCCGGAGGGCTCCGGACCACGGGGTGACCTCCCCGCAGCGTGGGGCTCCGGAGTGTGCCGACCCTCCCACTCCATGTGCCCCGCCAACTGGCCTGCGTGCCCCGCCATCTGGCCTGCGTCCCCCGCCATCTGCCGTGCCATCTGGCGCGTCAGTTGCCGTGCGAAGGGACGCGACCCGGAAACCCTTTCAGGGGGGATGGGGGTAGGATAGACGGTCGGGCCCTGGGCCCGGATCCCAACTCCGGAGGAGGTTTCCCATATGCGAACCCCACCACGAATCCCCTCGTGGCGTCCGGCACCCCCCGTCATGGTAGGCGTCTTGGCCGGCCTCCTGGCAGGCGTCCTGGCGGCCGTTTCCGGGGCCAAGGCCCAGGAGCGGCCCCCCGCCCCCCCACACGCCATGGTGCAGCCGGGAGCTCCAGGGGAGGCGAGCCAACGGCTCTCCCCAGAGGACCTCCAGGTACCGGAGCGGCCCCGCTACACCGAGGCGGACGTCGGCTTCATGCAGAACATGATCCACCACCATGAACAGGCCCTGATCATGAGCCGGATGGCGCCGGAGCGGACCTCACGCGCCGACCTCCTCATGCTGGCCAACCGGATCGAGCGGTCCCAGACCGACGAGATCCTCCTCATGGCCCGCTGGCTGGAGCTGCGGGACGAGGCCGTTCCGGCTCTCACGGTGGATCTGGGTGAACGCGGGAGGCGCGCCGGACTCGAGCCCCAGGACCCACACGAGGTTCATGACCACGGTCACCACCACGACCACGGTCATGCCGAGGACCATGCGCCGATCCCCATGGCGGGGATGCTCACCGAAGCCCAGCTCGAGGAGCTGGCCATGGCCCGCGGGGAGGCGTTCGACGCCCTCTTCCTGGAGTTCATGATCCAGCACCACGAGGGCGCCCTCCTCATGGTGGACGAGCTCTTCCGGTCCCCGGGTTCGGCCCGGGACAGCGACATCTTCCACTTCGCCTCGGATGTCGCCAACGACCAGCAGGGAGAAATCGCCCGGATGAGGGGCATGCTGGGCATGCGTCGCTGACGGCGCAGTTGGCGTGCGGGTTCGGCGCGCAGGACTGGTGTGCAGGACTGGTGTGCAGGACTGGTGTGCAGGACTGGCGGGGTGACCCGTCCAGAAAAGAGCCGTGGGGCCCAGGCGCGCCCCGGAAGGCCTTACCGACTGTTTCCGAAACCGGAGGAAGACAAGGCATGATCGCAAAGACAGGCAGCCGTGTCCGCGGCATGGGATGGTCCCCCGCGGCGGCTGGGGGTCTCTTGACGGCGATTCTCCTGTTGGGAGCCGCCACCCCAGCCACCGCCCAGGACTTCACCCTGGGTGGCGACGACGATCCCCGGGTGGGGCTTGGAGCCGGCTGGTTCGACGCCGAGGAGGCCTCGTGGAACATGACCTCCTGGTGAACCGGCCCCGTCCGGAGGGGTTCTACAACCCCCATGACCCCGGGGCCTTCCCCTTCGCCAATACCGACCTGGCATTCCAGGAGGACCTGGCCTTTGTGGGGAACTACCACGGGATCCAGATCTATGACATCACCGATCCGCTGAACCCCGTCCTCCGCACCACCATCGTCTGCCCAGGGGGCCAGGGCGACGTCTCGGTGTACGGGAACCTGGTCTTCATGTCCGCCCAGGAAACCCGGAGCCGGATCGACTGTGGCCTCGAGGGGACCTCCGACGACCCGGTGGACCCGGAGCGCTTTCGCGGGGTGCGGATCTTCGACGTGAGCGACCTGGACAACCCCATTCAGATCGCTGCCGTGCAGACCTGCCGGGGATCCCACACCCACACCCTGGTGGAGGACCTGAACGACCCGGGCACCCTCTACGTCTACAACTCGGGGACGAGCCCCTCCCGCCCCGGCGAGGAGATGGCCGGCTGCGTGGATGAGCGAGACCCCACCAACCCGCAGACCGCCTACTGGAGCATCGACGTCATCGAGGTGCCGCTGGCGGCCCCCCAGAATGCGCGGCTCGTGAGCTCCCCCCGGATCTTCGCCGACCCCGAGACGAGTCGGATCGACGGACTCTTCGAAGGGGGCGACCACGGGGAGGAGACCCAGACCACCCGCCCCACGGATCGCTGCCACGACATCACCGCCTATCCGGAGATCGGGCTGGCCCTGGGGGCCTGCTCCGGGAATGGGATCCTGCTGGACATCTCCACCCCCCGGGATCCGGTGCGCATCGACGAGGTGATGGATCCCATGTTCGCCTTCTGGCACTCGGCCACCTTCAGCAACGACGGGAGCACGGCGATCTTCACCGACGAGTGGGGGGGCGGCACCCAGCCCCGCTGCCGGGCTGAAGACCGCTACGAGTGGGGAGCCAACACCATCTTCACCGTGACCAACCGGCGGATGCACCACGCCAGCTACTACAAGATTCCGGCGGCCCAGACGGAGACGGAGAACTGCGTCGCCCACAACGGCTCCCTGGTTCCCGTTCCCGGCCGCGACATCAAGGTCCAGGCCTGGTACCAGGGGGGGATCTCGGTCTTCGACTTCACCGATCCACACAACCCCCAGGAGATCGCCTTCTTCGACCGGGGTCCCATCAGTGACGAGGAGCTCTACCTCGGAGGCTACTGGGGCGCCTACTGGCACAACGGCTACATCTACGGATCGGAGATCTCCCGGGGATTCGACGTGCTCGAACTCACCCCCAGCGAGTGGTTGACGGAAAATGAACTGGAGGCCGCCCGCCTGGTGCACTTCGAGGAGTTCAACCCCCAGCATCAGCCCCGGATCGTCTGGCCCGCCCACTTCGCGGTGGCCCGGGCCTTCCATGACCAGTTGATCCGCCACGAAGGGGCGGCGCCGGCGTGGGCCCTCGGGATCGCCAGCGAACTGGACCGGGTCGAGGCCATGTCCTCGGGGCCGGATCGTGCCTCCGCCCTCACGGAGCTGGCCCTCGAGATCTGGGATCACTCCCGGCGCGTGGAGCGGGGCCAGGAGCCTGGGGACACGGAGCGCCTCCGGAAGCTGGCCGGCGCCGTCCTGGACCTGGCGGCAGAGGAGCGCTGACACCGGGAGCGCTGACCTTACCAGGAGCGCTTACCTTACCACGGAACGGTGAGGGGGCCTGGGTGCCCCCTCACCGCCTTGGCAGAAACTCGGCGGGGATGGGGTTGTCCGGGCGCTCCTCGTCGTAGATCCAGCTCACGATCCACCAACGATCTCCGTCCCAGGTGAGCTGGATGCTGTTGATGCCCCGGACGAAGGGCTCGCCGTCGGGCGTGGTGGCGGCCTCGTAGGTGCTCATGACCTGGGCGATGCTCCCGAAGCGCTGCACCGTCCGGTGGATCTCCCATTCGAAGAATCCCTGGGACCGGGCTCCCCCGAACCGATCGTGGAAGTCGTCCAGGGTCATGGTGACCAGGGGCGGATCCCCGGCTTCCGGATTTCCCGGGATCCCCACCAGGGCGCCGGGGACGTGGAGGGTGTGATCCCGGGCCCGATCGGGAAGCGAACCCGCCGGCCCCGAGACCACTTCGTAATACGCCCGGAGGATGTCGTCCATCGTTCCCACATCGGCCGGGTCGGCGGGAGGAGGGGCTCCGGGCCCAGGCTCCTGGGCAACCATGGGAGGGGCCGCCAGCAGGAGGACGGCAAGGGCGAGGACCGAGGCCAGGACTGGGGCCAGGACTGGGGCCAGGAAGTCCAGGGAGGGGATCCGGCGGGGGACGGTGACGGGCTTCAAGGGGACCTCCTGGGGTGATGGGGGGCTCGGGTCTCTCCTTCGCCGCTGAGACTCCGGCCTGGGACGAGGCCATGGCAAGATCTCCCCCGAAATCCCCCGGCGACAGGGTAGCCCCCGGGACCGATCGGGCCCTGGTGACCGAACTGGCCCTCGTGACCCATCCCGCCCTGGGCAGGCCGTTTGATCTTCCTCACAACCCGGCTTAACCTCTCGCAACCCATGCCAGCCTCCCCTCCCC
>SL_3KL_010_SEDDRAFT_10005738_pt1 | contig 11123 bp, 9 predicted proteins | sample SodLakKL_010_SED_2_FD_10381 | JGI IMG/M metagenome (IMG submission 10381)
GAGGCAATCGTGAGACTTGAGGCCAGAAAAGGATGGTATAAAGAAGTAGGCCTGCAATACTTACGTCCGTATATTATATTAATAACAGATGGGTTACCTACTTCTCTGCCTGAAGAGATTTCTGAGGTTAAAGATAGGATTCGTGATGCTGTAAATGCAAAAAAGTTCAATATTTGGGCTTTTGGAGTTGAGGGAGCGGATATGGATTTTCTTAAAACTTTAATTCCTGAAGGATTTCCTCCCCTAAAATTAAAAGGTCACAGTTTTGTGGAATTTTTCGAATGGCTTAGTAACAGCTTTAGTCTTATTTCATCTTCCAGACCTGAGGAAAAGGTTGATTTAGCTCCTAAGCCAGATAAAAATCCTTTTCAAATCACAGTTTAATGTTGAGTTTGATCAGTAACCGGTTTGACTTTAATCCGGTTACTGATTTTTATCAAAAAAGTTTTAACAATGAGAAAGCATAATTTATCCAATCTAAGAAAAAGACGCAAAAGGTTTCTTAAAAACATGGGCTATATCAATTTAAATGGTAATTCCAATTTGATACTTTCTGTGAGAGAAATCGACAGACCTTTGATTACAGAAAACAGCAAGAATGAAATCTCATTAAAATTTGAAAGGGTCCGGTTACCGATCAAAAGTAATGAAGGAACAAGCCTGCATATTGCGTCCAATGGAAACAATTGGTTTCTCATCGGCGGGTCTGTAACCGGTAATGGACATAAAAACCAAAATCTCCCCTGTCAGGATGCACATAAGACGGAAATCTGGAGCAATGGCTGGGGAGTTGCGATTGTATCCGATGGGGCTGGGTCAGCAAAAATGTCGCATTTAGCATCTTCTTTTCTTGTTAAAGAGGCAGCAAAGCAGGCATTTGACCTTGTGAAAAGTAATAATTGGATGGAGGAGAATCTATTGCCAAATGAGAAAGTTTGGGATAGTGAGGCAAGGAAACTTTTGTTTGGATTGCAGGATGCATTGAAAAAATATGCAAATGGCCTCGGTGTTTCATTGATGGAGTTACATGCCACCCTGATAATTAATATCTTCTCGTCCAAAGGACTATTGACAGTGCATATTGGTGATGGAAGAGCCGGATATTTAACAGAAAAAGGTGAAATGCATGCATCAATAGAACCTTTTGAAGGTGAGCAGGTGGGATCAACAGTTTTTATTACTATGGATATGGATAATTTCAAAGAAATTGTACAAACTAAAATAATCACAGAACCGGTGTCTGCCTTTTTTTTGCTATCTGATGGTTGTGAGAGGGTTTGCTGGGAAACAATTCAGCAAATAAAAGAAACCGGAAAGTTCTTTAAGCCCAATAAACCATTTGAACCATTTTTTAACCATACAATAGAGGCTCTAAAAGAAATGCAAGAGTCAATTAAACCTGAATTGATAACTGAAAAGTGGTACAACTACCTTGAAAGCGGGCACAAAGGATTTATAAATGAAAAAGACGATAAAACTATGGTAATTGGTTTTTGGGTTGAGAAATAAAAAAGTCAAATAAAAAACAAATACTCATGTCACGTAATTGCAGTTCATACAAAGGAGTGAATTTCGTTCTGGAAGATAAACCTATGCACCAGGGGGGAGAAGGGGCAATCCATCGGATTATTTCGGGAGGTAAGGATCTTGTCGCTAAAATATATCACACACCTCAGAAAGCTGCAGGATTTTATCAGAAAATACTTTTTATGGTAAACAATTCACCATTTATTAATGCACCTGATGAAATTCGAAGTGCAATAATCTGGCCTCAGGACCTGCTTTTTGAAAATGGTCAGTTTATTGGATATGTAATGCCTTTGGTGGAAAACGGTATAAAACTTTTTATTGTAAATCAACCTGGCTTTCCAAAGGCTGCGCATGCTAGCAGGTGGGAAAAGTTTAACAGAAGCAGGGATGATGCCTTGTTAGTGAGAATGAAGTTATGTTATAACCTTGCAAAAGCTTTGGATTTACTTCATAAATCAGGAAAGTATGTTTTGGTTGATATGAAACCTGAGAATATTTTAACAAAACCATCTGCGCATTTTTCCCTGATTGATATAGATAGCATTCAAATAAGCCAAAACCAACAATTGTTATTTCCTGCAACAGCATATACACCAGAATATGCTCCACAGGAATTTCATAATGGCAAAATTGACCCCAAAACGGAGATTGTCCTACAGAGCTTTGATAATTTTTCTCTGGCGGTTATTTTATATCAGGTTTTGCTTTCTATTCATCCTTTCCAGGCGTCACATAATAAATTTACGACAATAGCAGAGAATATTGCCCATGGGCTTTTTGTGCATGGACCTAAAAGAAAGCAATTACATGTAATTCCGCCGCCACATGACTTATATAAATTTTTGCCGAAGTCTTTAAGAGAACTTTTTGACAGAGCACTTAATCATGGTAGTGTAAATCCTGATTTCAGACCAACTGCAGAGGAATGGGCTGCAGTTTTGTTGGCAGAAATTAATGTGTTTAAACCATTAAAAAATAAAAATTTCCAGAGTCAAACCTCTTCAGGTTTTTCCAATAACACGGCAAACGGGCCAAACTATCAGAAAGCTCGCCCGAAAGTAATAAGCCAGCAGTCTACTGGTCAAAACATGCAGGCCAATCTCGCTTTTAAACATCAATCAAATTTGGGGAATAAATCTCCAAACAGAGGTGTAAATTCAAATCTGACTAAAAAAAGGTTAAGGTTGCATTTTTTGACACAAGGTTTGAAAAAAACACTAAAAAAGGTGGCAGTTTTTTTTATTGTGGTTTTTATTGGTTATATGATTTGGGATATTATCGGCCCCATCGGAACTGATCAAATAACCGGAAGTTTAACCAGTAATAACCAGGATATTTCTGTATTAGCAGATGGTAAATATTATGGATTTATTGAAAATCAGGATGGAGCAAAACGAGTAACCTACATTCAGTTAAAAAATACCCGCGAAAGCCCAACAAGTTTTGTCCTTAAAATAATAAAAAATGTAGGACAAGCGCCCGTTTTTGAGAAAATAGAAATAGATAGTCAACATATTTTTCATTCGGCATCACTTGGGGAGGGATCTTTCAACATAGGGAGGAATGGAAAAGTCACTTTAGTTGCAACAGATAAAAACCCAAGATCATGGTACTTCGAAAAATAAATAAATTAACTCTGGCTGTTTTTGCAGGCCTTTTGATCGCATCTTGTCAAATGGCAGATCAGCGTAATTCTTATTCATCCGGCTCAGGAATGGCCGGTAAAGAGATGAAGAATGAGCTATTACAGCAAATGACCCGTGATATTTTTTACCAGGATTCCATCATGGGGCAGATTTATGCTGAGCTTAACCGCATTGATGCAATGTATATGGCTTTTGAAGGAGGTGTTGAAAATAATGGCGGAAATGAGAACAGAGGTCAGGAAATCATTAGCCGGATCAAACATCTTAACCGGTTACTGGATAATACCAGGGCCGAATTAAGGAAAAGTTCCCTGGATAACCAGGGATTTCTGGATATGATCAGCCGTTTTGAAAAAGAGTTAGAGCAAAAAGAGAGAAAAATTATAGAGTTACAAAATACTGTTTCAGAGCAAGAGAAAGTAATTGTGAAGCAAACTGAAACCATTGTGGAGTTGGAAGACATCAACAGGGAAAGGACACGACAACTTAAGGTGCTGGAAAGAGAAGTGAACTCCTTAAAATCTGAAGCCTACAATGATCTGGCTGACCTGTTGGTAAGGATTGCAGAAGAAATGCCCGAGGTAAGGGGGATCTTTACCCGGCGTTCAAGGGAGGAAGTGGAACAGCTGCAGCAGAAGCTTATTCTGGATGCATACAGGTACTATGAAGAAGCGGCCGGAATGGGTAACCATTATGCATCAGGAAGACAAAGAGAATTAAAAACCGAATATGCATTTGTAAAATGAAAAGAAAAATAAACGAACTTGAAAACCAAATGATTGACCTGGTAAACAAGGAAAGGATGACCAGGGGGCTAAGCAGCCTGTTGGTTTCTTCAAAGCTTTGCCATATAGCCAGGCTGCACAGTAGGGTGCAATTACAACATAGAAATATTTTTCATGAATCACCTGTTGATGGCAGCGATCATGCCAAACGCATAGAATCAGGCGGTTATTTGTACAAAGCCTCCGCAGAAAATGTAAGTACTGCACCTGAGCTGCTTATGAGTCATAATGGTCTCATGAACAGTCCGGGGCATTATAAAAACATTGTAGGTGATTGGGAAGAAATAGGTATTGGTATAGAAATAGATGCCAATGGACAGCTTTATGTTACCCAACTTTTTGCCAATCCCGTAAAATTGGTTGATACTGATATTGTTTTAACACAAATATTGGATGGGTTATCACAACACCGTAAAGGGAAGAATTTGCCACCATTACCTCACTTGAGTTCAAGGATTGTCCGGATGATGGCCAAGTCGGAGGGAAGTGAAATCAATGACAAGCTATTTAACCTGGCATTTGATGATTTAAGAAGGAAGGGTATTAAAGTAAATAATGCCCAGGTGTATCAGTTCCTCGGGTTTTCCAATCCTGAAAGCGATAAACATTTGAAGCTGGCCTCCAGGCCATCCACCAAAGCAATAAGTATTGCATTACATCAAAATAAAAGAACCGGTATGCTTAAAGGGGTGGTTGTTTTCTTGACCTAAGAAATCTTGGCTGAAAAACAGAAAACCTACCTCAATTTATAGCGGCTGAAACATCCTTGATTAACTATTACCAAACACAAGGTTGATCATTTGGAAAACAAAATGTCACCCAACAAAGAAAAGTTAATTGTGATGTTCTCCCGCATGGGAGGGACAGGCTTCTAACCATATTAAAATCAAATTTAAAACACATGTAAATAATTTTACTAACTGAAGAGGCTTAAGAGTCCGGAATAGAAGTTACCTAATGAAGAAATAATTAAAACCAAATTCAGTCTAAATTATTTTTCCCAAAAAACCTCAATGAGAATAATTCATTGAGGTTTTTTTAGGTAATATTAAACTACTTTTTCAGCTCAGGAATACTCCAGACAAAACCTTGGGTTTTCTGCTCCCTACCTACAATTTTGGTATCATCAAAGCCGGAGTACCTTTTATGAACATATTTTAAACTGCTGACACCCCCAATTGTATTATTAAATGTGTAGCCAAAGATAAGATCAATATAAACCGTTTGGCGGATCCTGCCTTCTTCATCATAATAAACAAAGTAAGTTGTGTCTCTTTTGACATTTCGAATTGTAATTTGGTGACAGGGTAAGGAATCAAAGATTGAGAAGCTGGCTTCTTCCTTTATCTGGCAATACGTTTTTTGCTGGGCTTCTGCACTAAAGGATAAAGAAAGCAGTATAATAAAAATAACTGGTTCTTTCATCTTTTTAAGCTTTGTTAAATTGGACATAAGGTTTTACTCCAGACCAATATTGTTTTTAACTTTTATTTATAGCGGTTAAAAAGGTTATAGCCGGTTATTTAAATTGGTACCCATTAGCTTCTGCTTATCCTGGCAGCCTGATTCCAAAAGGTTTTTTTGGCTTTTCCAAAATGATAGTTCTCTTATTACATAATATTAAAAAATACACCCCATTAGGATTCCCGAATTTTCTGCCCATAATGAAATAAGCTTTTTTTCTTTAATTCCCGGCAGTGTGTTGGATTTTTTTCTAACCTGAACTATCCTTTTTCCAACCATTTCAATAGTAGCCAATCGCTTAAAACCATCCTTAGCTTCAACCCTTAAAGACCAAATACTGCAACTACCACTCACGCATCTGCTCGCATAAGAAAATACACAATGACTCATTGCCTTACCTTCCAAAAACAAGTCCAATGCAGATAGAATTTGAACAAAGGAATATTTTTTTGAATCCTTCTCAACTTCAAAGTTTTCAATGTTTAACCCACCCCACTTGATATTTTGCATTTTTTCATTATAAAAACTTCCTCGCAATAATCTATGCCATTCTTCTATATCCCTGAATAGCCTTTTTACAGATATATTCTTAAATGAAAATCTATTTTCGTTATTGATATTGGTATTATTAAAAAGATAGTCAAGAACAGGAATAATATGTTGAGGTTTAAAGACCTCTTGATGTTTTTTGATATAATCAAAAACTGCGAAATAAAATTCATTATTCTCAATAAACTGATTAATAGTAATACGCTGCTTTATATAATCCTTAATGGATCTATAAATAAAAGAATCGAAGTTGTAATTTTTTAACTTAGCCATAAGAAGACCATAGTTTATAAATGATTCACATACTATTGCATCATGCTCAGAGGTGTTATGAAATAGATGATGGTCTTTTTTTGTAAGTATAAAGGAGGGATTAATAAGCATCCTTAAATTTTTCCCTTTCAGAACTTCAAATAATACATCACAATCTTTTTCTTGCATATTAACAAGGTTTTTAAGAAAATACCAGGGTATTTCATACCTGATAAAAAGAGCTGCAAATAGTGCTTCATGGAAATACTTATATTTCATGCTGAGTTTACTCTCTGCTTCATCAATCGAACATGTAGAGTGTTCAAGATATCTGCTAATAATAAAGAGAGTTACTAATGTTTCCTTATCTTCATTAAAGGCAAAACTCTTTTTTGCATCATTAATTGGAAGAAATCTAATAATCAGTTTCTTCAATAATTTTACAACATCCTCTGACGGATTACTTAATATGATTGATTTAAAGTTGTTTTTTGCTTTAAGAAAGGCACAAATTTTTTCATTTAACGCTGTCGGATAATCAACAAACAAATTAATAAACAAGTGAAAAACTCCTGAAAAAAAAGTTATCTCAACCGGGTTTTTAAAATAATCCGAGTTTAATAAACCAACTATATCTTTAGCGGTTTCATGTTTGTATGATGATAGAATCAATGGAAGCAGTCTTGAGAGCAATATTCGGGCCTCTCTATGTAATGGTTTAATATTTGAAAGATCTTCCATCAAATACAACGAAATATTTGCAGAGTATTTGATTTTCGTTAATATTTTAAACCATTGACCAAGATTGTAGAAAGCAGAATTGTTGGAAAAATCTGCTGAATTAAATACTCTCTCCCAGATTTGTTTCTTGTTAAATTCATCCCATATGTAAGCATTCTTTTTTTTACAAAGTATCCCTAAGAAATAGAAAACATTTTCAAGTTCATTGTTTTTAAAGTGAGCTGCTTTCTGGTAAAAGAAATCCCAGAAAACATCATTAGCAATAATTACTTCGCTTGATTTATTATGCTTTTTTAGAAGAGGTAAGAAGTTATTGTCTCGCTGATAGATTTTATATAAATCATTTAGCGCTGAAGGGGAAGGCAACGGATGGTTGTTGATAGAAAGAATTTCATTCAGAAATCCAAGAAATAACCTGGGAACGGACTTCTTTCCTTTGAAGAATACTGCAAAATACTCTTTATTTTGACCCTTAATAATGCTTAAATCGGAAGTTCCAGAGAGCACCTGTTTTATCAGGCTTGAGAGGTTTCCTTTTATCTCCTGTGCCTTAGTATAGGAATACCTTACTCTTTGGGGACTGCCGATACCGTTAAGACACAGCATCTTGGTCCTCATATGCGTTTTTTATTCTTGGATATGGGGCTTAGGTCAAGTCATTTTCTTGCAGTTTTTGGGTTAGTGAATTTTTTGTATTTATTAAAAGATATTAAAGTGGTTATTGAGGGTTATTGCTATTATTTAATAGACATTTCCAAAAGTTCTTGCACATCTTCACAGCCGGTATCTAACTGGTATTCGTATGCTTTTTTCAGTATTATAGTAAACTGTCGTCCGGGCTGATATCCTGCTTCAATCAGATGCCTGCCTTGCAATACAGGTGCAATGGGTTTATCACCCAGCTTTTGGAAATACTCCATGGCCAGTTCACCGGCTTTAAATTTATCGTCAACATTAATTCCCCCACTTGCCAGTGCATCGGCTTTGGCAACCATTGCCAGTACATCCAACCTGAGCTTGTTGTGCAGCCTTCGCCATGCTGCATGCTTTGCTTTTCCTTTATGCAAAAATCCCGGTTGCATGTGTAATCCAACTATTGCAGTTACCCGTTCTATCAATAATTTTTCATCGCATATGCGGCGCATGAATATTTCGGCTTTTTCTTCGCCAAGTTTGTCGTGACCATGCGATTTGAGAGTATCAGGATTTGTAGTGTTAGGTTTGCCGGTATCATGCAGTAACATACCAAACATATAAGCAAGATGCCAGTCTTCCGGAAGCTGTTTCTTTAGTTCAGCTGCTGCATCTATGGCTATAAGGGTATGCTTCCATACATCTCCCTCGGGGTGGTGCAAAGGATTTTGCCTGCAACCGATAAGTGACTGCAACTCCGGAAACCATTGTATCCATTGCGACTGACGGAGAAACTCCAGCCCCATAGAGGGTTTATCAGCCCTTAGCAGCAATTTTTTCCATTCCTCCATTAACCTTTCTTTGGAAAGATGTGGAAATTCATGAACCATTTCCCTGCACAATTTTACTGTTGCAGGTGCTACCTTTTTGCCTTTTCGCGGTAATATCTGCATAATACGAAGCACCCTTAATGGATCTTCCTGAAAGGTCTCGCGGTTGGTAACTCTGATAATCCCTTTTTTCAGATCTTCCATTCCATTATAGGGGTCAATGATTTCAAGGGTATGCAAGTCGAGGTACATGGAGTTGATTGTTAAATCCCTTCGTTTGGCAGCTTCAGCGGGGGTCATATCAGGATGCAGTTCACAAAGGAAGTCTTTGTGCCCTTTGCCGATGCGGTTTTCTTTGCGCGGAATGGAAAGGTCGTAGTCAATCTCATCAATAGTTATTTTAATTACACCAAAAGCTTTACCCACTGCATGGGGTTTGCCAAATTGTTCCATCAGCCTGAGCAAGGTTTCGTAGTTAAGCCCATACACCTCAATATCCCAGTCTTTTATGGGTAGGTCATTGATATGGTCAATCACGGCACCACCCACCAAAAGGCATCTGCCACCGGCATCTTTTATAGTCTGTATAAACGGGGCTGTAAATATATTTTCGTTTTGCGTTTTCATAATTTACCAATAAAATAAAGCCTGGGGTTACTGATTTTTTCTTGCCAGCAACAAACCATGATTGCTAAGCCCCATAATGCTCCTATCCCTGCAGCTATTCAAGTGGTAATTGATCCATGCTTTGTATTGCTCTTCGCTAATACAATCAATAGCATCATTAAGCAGAGGACTGATTCCATCAGTTGCAATATGGTCAACTATTTCTAAATCAAACTTTGCAGTAAAAGACTCTATTTCATCCTGATTGGTAAAGAAGGCATCAGTCCAGAAGCATTCTTTTTCTCCTGTTCTGATTACTCCCGTGTTCAGTATCTTATCAATGAAATTCTGAGTGATAAAATTACTTTTCTTTTTCATAACATAGTTGATTACAAAGTGTTTGTTCAGATATGCTAAAGCAATTAATCCACCCCTTTTTAAAATTCTTTTGCACTCTTTGATACATTGTACTCTGTCTTTTTCTTCCGTTAAATGATACATTGGGCCAAGGCACAATACCACATCATAGGATTCATTTTCAAATTCACTTAAATCAGTTGCATTAGCTACTTTTGCCTCTAATTTCAATTTCTCTTCTCTCTGATAAAGCTTCTGATTTATAATCTCAATATGATGCGGAGAAATATCAGTTGCAACCACCCGGCAACCCTTTGCTGCATATTAAAATGAGTAAACGCCTGTACCTGCACCCAACTCAATAATTTTATGATGGCTTTGAATATATTGATTTAATAGGTGAGTTGTGGTAACAAACTCAATCCTTTTAGCTTTTCCGGTTGTAAGCCTGCTTTCCTCATCATAATTCTCGTAAAAATCAATTATGTTTTTCATTGTGTATTTTATTTTGTATCATCATAATCCACCAGCACCAGAATATCTGCAATGTCGTCTTTCTTTAGGAGCCCCAGCAAACGCATATGATGCGAGACAAGCCTGACGGGAAGTAGATCTGAAAGATTTGTTTCCAGCGCTTCTGCAATACTTTCAGCACCACTACCGGATTTGTCTATAAAACGATCAAAAAGTTTTATCATCATTTGGTTTATGGGTTTGTAATTGCGTGTTAGAAGGAAAATGCCATCAGACCCACCGGGACTCATGGCTTTTTGCTCATCAAAACCGTATTCGGTATTTTTTAATGCCGTGAGCATCTGCGGGCTTTTCCATATCTTGCCCTTTTTGCATTTGCGCATGAGTCTTTCTGTTATAGCCAAAGTTACCTTTTTATCATTCCGCTTAAAAGTGTGCAGGTTTACAAAAACTGAATCAGGTAATTTAGGTTCAGCTTCTTTTAGTAGTTTTTTTAACTCTTGTATGTTCATATTTGACAAATGGAATATATACTGCGAATCCACTCAGAACTGGTCTTATACCTCAAATTACTTTATCCAGGCATACAAAGTGAAACCAATGTTAATATTTTTCAATTGTAAAAATGGATTAGCGCATTCTAAAAGTTAGGTCATTTTCTAATATATTGTCTAAAAATATATATTTTGGCCAAAATCTACCTATTGTTTCTTTATATTCAATAAAACTATCATTAACTTCACCAGGTGCTGTTTCTTTAGTTAAATAAGAAAGATTTGGATTTATCAAATCTTTCTTATAGAATTTTTTAAAATTATAATTTTTTACACCTATTCCGTGTTGCATGTATCCGTTCAGATTTTTAGCTATTTGTAAATATAAAAAAGAGCCATCAATAGGGGTTAATCCCATCAAACCCACTCCTTGAGATTTTTTACTATCTACAACGCCTTTTAAATAGGTTGTTTGTCCTTCTTCTACCTGAATACTGTTGTGTGGCCAATCTTTAAACAACTCCCCTGATATACCCAGCTCTTGTAAAATTGACTGAATTAACTGTTCTCTTTTGCGTGATGCATCTTCCACCATTTGTTTTGCTTCTTGAACTGACTTTGGAACTGTTTTTTCTTCATTCAGGTCTGCATGCAATAGCAAAAAATTCATGTTTTCATTAAACTTTCCAATATTTAAAAAATGGTTGCCTCCACCAATAGAATAATTTCTCAACACTTTTATCCAATCTTGACAGGGAATCG
>SL_3KL_010_SEDDRAFT_10005739_pt1 | contig 11122 bp, 8 predicted proteins | sample SodLakKL_010_SED_2_FD_10381 | JGI IMG/M metagenome (IMG submission 10381)
TCTCGTACAACTTTTCTTCAACCTTTGATGGGTCAGCCGCCGGATGAAGCAGCAAATATGAGTAAAAATTGGTGCCGGATATTTTGATCTGCTCAGGTAGAAAAGCCTCGCTACCCAATGCGGAAAAAGACAGATGCGTGTTTTCGGGCAAGTCTTTGATGATGCCGGTAACATGAAAGTTTTCCTCCTGGATCTGCACAACACGGTACAATGCATCCAGGGGGTCTGTGAACAACAATTGGGCTGAAGACTCTGTGAGCACCAGCGATCCGGGATCCGTCAGGGCGTCATGCCTGTTTCCGGCAATAAATTCAATGGAGAAAAGTTCAAAAAAGGTGGAGTCGGAGAAAATAATGCCCGGGAGATTAACGGAACGGTCTTCATAGCTAAATGCGGGGTTCATGAAATAGCTGGTAAACCGGACCGCATTTTCTATTTCCGGAATTTCCCGCATGGCTAACTCCGTGATGGGATAAAAGGTAGTGGGGACCTCCAGGGGGTTTCCGCGACCAAGCTGAGCCTCTGTATGTATCCTGTATATCCGGTCATGATGCTCCCAAAACCGGTCATAACTCAGCTCATGCAAAAGAAAAACCCATATTAGCAGGGTAACACCCACTCCCAGTGCCAATCCAAGGATGTTGATCAGCGCATTGGCCTTCTGTTTTTGAAAGTTTCTGAATAAATTCCTGGTGTAATGAAAAAACATGTTGGTTTGATTTGGTATTTGCATAACATTCCGGAAACCGTTTGTTTAGCCCTTTTACTCTGCTTTGAGCACATCTGCAGGGTTTTTATGCACCGCCCTGATTGATTGGGAAACCACCACTGCCACAACAACCATGACCATGGCAACGACTGATACCACCATTGTCCAGTAAGGAAAAGCTATAGAATAGGCAAATCCGGCCAGCCATTTTTCCATATACCAGTATGCCAGTGGCAAAGCCACGATAGATGACAGGACTACCCATTTGAGGAAAGTTCCAGACATACGGAAAAGAATATTCCTTACGGAAGCCCCCATAACTTTCCGAATGGCCGACTCTTTCCGGCTTTTTTGTGCCGCAAAGGAGGAAAGCCCCAAAACCCCCAGCATGGCAATGACGATGGCCAGCGTTGTAAAAGACAGAAACATCCTGCCAAAGTTGCGCTCATTGACAAACTGCTGATCCAGAAGCTGTGAAATGGAAGTATAATAAAATGTTTTATCAGGAAACACGGTTGTCCACTCCTCCTGCAATGTCAGCACGACATCTGCGCTGTGAACACCTTCATAACGGATCAACAGCCAAAACGGATGAGTGAAATGTGCAGGTCGGGCACCAAGCACATTCATCATGCGAGGCTCGATTTCATGATGGAGCGAACGAAAATGGTAATCATGCACGACTCCTGTTACGGTATATGTAATCCCGCTTCGTTCAATGGTTTTTCCCAGGGGGCTGGTCCATCCTGCTTTGTTTACCAGCGTTTCATTAACGATCACATTGGAGGTTTCCAATCCATCTTCTCTTGTAAACAACCTTCCTTCTTTTAGCGACCCCCCGAGAGTCTCCAGATAATACAGGTCTGTCCAAAACCTGTGTGCCAAAAAACCCGGCTCAGCTCCTTCCGGAAGGATACCTTCCATATAGGACGCACCAATGGGAAATGAGGTGCTGATACTTTTTGAAACTACCCAGGGATATGCATCCATGACCTGACGAAACAAATCCGCATCCTCACTTTTTTCGGCGCGTACTGCGATCAAACCTTCCACTTCAAAACCAAGATCCTTGGTGTAAAAATACCGGACCTGCAGAAATACAACCAGGGTGCATGTGATGAGAGCCATCGAAATGATGAACTGAAAAAACATTAGAAGGCTCTTTAACTGGAAGCCTCCGGGACGCGTCCAGAATTCACCTTTCATTATTTTTACCGGCTCAAAAGAGGACATGTACCATGCAGGATATATGCCGGCCAGAAATCCGAAAAATCCGGCAAAGAAAAGAAAAACAACAAGGAACGACCACCACGGCAAACTAAACAGCTCCAGGTTGGTATTTAGCATCCCATTGAAAAACGGAAGCATGAATTCCACCAACAGAATAGCACAGGCAAAACTAAGGGTTGTAAAAAACAAGGTTTCAAAATACAATTGCTGGCGGAGAGAAGCCCTGTTTGCACCCAGCACCTTTCGGACGCCGATCTCTTTTGCACGCTTACCCGACATGGCAACACACAGGTTCACATAGTTGAAGCCTGCTATGAAAAGCACGAAAAGGGCAACAGTTGAAAACAGCCATACCTTCCAAATGGTGCCTGCCTCTTCAGCTTCACTACTGAAAGGACTCCGCAGCCGGATGTCTTTCATAGGAAAATAATGCAAGGTAAGATGCACCCCCATCCCCTCAAACTGATAATTTAGCTTTTCATACGTGAGTGGCTCTGTTTTTTTCTCAAACTTCAAAATGTCAACTCCTTCATCCATTAGCAGATATGTCTGAAAACCCATGTTGGCACCCCATGATGACATATTCGACCGGGACTCTTCCATCAACGTACTGAAAGAACGAAGCATGTCGAACTGAATGTGTGAATTTGGCGGACTGTCGGCTGCCACACCCGTGATAACATAATGTCTTTCACCATCATCCAAACGAACAACTTTCCCCAAAGCGTCTCCCCCAGGAAAAAGCTGTTTTGCCAGACTTTCCGTAATCACCAGGCTGTAAGGGTCTGCCAATGCTTTTACAGGATGACCTTGCAATAAATCAAAACAGAATATGTCAAAAAAAGTGTTGTCGGCAAAATATGTTCTGTTAATGGTGCGAAACGAACCATCTTGCCAAAGGTTAACAGCCTGCCTGCCCGACAACCTCACCTGGTTAATCACTTCCGGAAATGCTTCCAAAAGGTCCGGGCCCATGGGAGGACTTGTCCAGTTTTCATATATTTCGTTATCCTGCATGTCGAAGTGAACGCTGACACGATATATATTGTCCGCCTCTGCATGAAACCGGTCATAACTCAATTCACGGTAAACATACAGCACTATGAGCAGACAAACAGCCATGGCTGTGGCAAGACCAAATAAATTGATCATGCTGAAGGACCATTGAGTCCGGAAGTGCTTTATGGCTGTAAGAAGATAGTGTATGGTCATGATGTTGATCCGGTATTATCTGTTTTTGCAGGTCAAGCGTCATTCAATGCGGATGGCTTGCACCAGGGTCATGTTTGCTGCACTGGTACTATGGTAACATACGGTAATAAGGGCAATAAAAATGTAGTTCCGAATCATAATCCCGGTATCCTTATGGGTTGTTAAAAACCCGGACCTCATTTACCCAATGGAGGTTGATAAAGAAGTCCGGGGTTTATTGGATGCAGGTATTTTATTGAGCGGCGGCTGTCAACACAAACTCGGTGGTTTTGTCTTCTGTTACGATTTGACCGTCGAACAGTCGGATAATGCGTTGGGAATAAGAAGCATCGCGTTGAGAGTGCGTTACCATGATGATCGTAGTGCCGTTTTTATTTAAAGTTTCCAGCATGTTCATCACTTCGTCACCGTGTGTTGAATCCAGGTTACCGGTTGGTTCGTCAGCCAGAATAATATGTGGTTTGGCGACAACTGCGCGGCAAACGGCTACACGCTGCTGTTGACCACCCGATAACTGGAGCGGAAAGTGATTTTTCCGGTGCATGATCTGCATCTGCTCCAAGACCTCTTCAACCCGCTTTTTCCTTTCGGAAGCACTGTATCCCAAATAGATCAAAGGCAGTTCAACATTTTCAAAAACACTCAGCTCATCAATCAGGTTAAAGTTTTGAAAAACAAATCCGATGTTGCGTTTGCGCAAGTTTGCCCGTTGTTTTTCGGAATAGCCGGATACTTCTTTGTCAAGAAAATTGTACTGCCCGCCGGTTGGGTTGTCGAGCAAACCCAAAATGTTTAGCAGTGTCGACTTTCCACAGCCGGAGGGCCCCATGATGGCTACAAATTCCCCTTCCCTGATTTCAAAGGATACTTTGTTTAAAGCGGTGGTTTCCACCTCTTCGGTGCGGAAAACCTTGGTTAATTCGATCGTTTTAATCATGATTGACAATGGTTTTATGAATGGTTATTAAATTGTGACGATTCCGTTATCGTTTTTGTTACGTTGAAATTACTAAAAAAAGAGCAAACCCTGTGATTATCTAAACACCAACCTGTCTCTTCCTCCATAGGTGTCGTAAGAAGAAGTGATGACCCTGTCGCCCGGCCGGAGACCTTCAAGTACCTCATAGTGGTGGATGTTTTGCCTGCCAATCCTGATGGGCCTTCTCACCGCCTGGGAGCCCGACTGATCCAGCACATATATCCAGTTTCCTCCTGTGGCCTGGTAAAAACCACCCCTTGGGATGATCAGTGCATCTGCCACACCGCTGAACTGCAACCTCAGTTGCAGGGTTTGGCCCCTTCGGATGCCGGAAGGCTCTTCACCGGCGAAGTGTAAATCCACCTCAAAGGCACCACCAGTGATATTGCTATAGATTTTGTTTATCTCAAGATGGTAGGTTTGTCCGCCATATTCAAATGAGGCGGGCTGCCCGATATAGGTACGATTCACATACCTTTCATCTATTCTGGCACGAAGTTTAAATCCGTCAAGAACGTCTATCTGACCGAGGTTTTGACCGGTTGACTTGGTTTCACCCCTTTCCGCATTAAATGCAGACAGCTGTCCGGATATCGGTGCCCGTATCACAAGGTTGTCAAGTGTTTGATGCAACATGCGAATGTTTTGCTGTACACGGTCAATCGACTCATTGATCTGGTCCATCTGTGCAGATACATATAAGGAATCGTGACGCATGGTGCGTAATCCAATATCATAGTTGCGTTTGGCAAAAAAGTATTCACGGTATGCGTTTTCATATTCCTGATCAGGAATCACGCCATTGTCATGAAAGTGCTTCTTCCTTTCATAATCTTTTTTAGCCACATCCAGCCTGTACTCCAGGTCGGCAAGCTGCCGCTCAAGATTAAACAGGTTCCTCTCAAGGTTAAGGCGCGTGTTTTGGTATCTGTCCAATACCTCCAAAGCCGTATTTTCCTGTTGCATATAACTCATCTCAATTTGAGCGTTCGATAAGCGGAGTATCTTGTCCCCTTCTTCAACATGCGCACCATCCCGTTTGAAAATTTCTTCCACCCGGCCTCCAAATACAGCATCCACATGAATGGTTACAATGGGCTGTACCACTCCGTCTACAGGAATAAACTCCTGGAATCGACCCTGTTCAACAGTGGCAATGGTCATTCTGTCCTTGTCAACAAACAATCTGCTGCTGGTGTCACGAAACAGAAAAAGATAAACAATAAACGCNGCAAACAAAGCTGCACCGGCTAAGCTTACTATTTTCTTTATAGTCCATTTCTTCTTTTTGATGATCCTGTCCATTTCAAATGCTTTTTAGGGTTTGACAGGATACATTCGAATATTATGCCATAGTCTTTAAGACTCTGAAAACAAGAACCGTAGTATATTTTATAAAAAGAAGAAAACCAAAAAGTGTACGCAAGCGGTCACTTGTTGTATCAAAGTGAACGGAACGGGCATGACGAATCAGATAAATAGCCGGACAATCTGTTCTTTCAAAAGAAAAAGTTATTTGTAAATTGGTTTTGAAGAAAAAAATGCAGGTGCTTCGCAAATGGTTCTTATCTGTATGGTTGTGCCTTTAACGACACGTTGCACATAAAACCTTCTTCCAACGAAGAAGCTGTGATGGTTTTTTAAAGTCCCCCAAAGGACTTTTATATTTTCATGTTTATGCATATGGTTAACTGCGAAACACCTGCATAAGCAATACAGACCAATTGGGGTTTTTGACAAGAACGAAAGTATGACAAAACAAACCGCGATGCAAATGATAGTTGTCCTGTTTTATAAATCAGGACAAACTAATCACAGCCGAGAACAGGTAGATGTTTGTTTATCAGCGCGTTGCGCTGGTTTCATTATGGCTTGAATTTTGATGTGTCCAAAAGGTTTTTTCATATATCTTTATCCTTAAATTTAACAACACGAAACCATGAAAAAATTACTGTTTTTTTCCTTAATCTTTGTGATGCTTGCAGCAGGGAGTTGTCAGCGCCGCACCGTTACCCGTGTAGATACTGACAGAGCTATAGATTTGAGTGGCCGCTGGAATGACACCGACTCACGCTTGGTTGCCCAGGAGATGATCTCGGATGCCTTATCAAGGCCGTGGCTCGATCGTTTTACCAATCAAAACGATCGGTCACCGGTAATCATTGTTGGTGAAGTGCTTAACCGTACCCATGAACATATTGATGCTGAAACATTTATCCGCAACATGGAACGGGAGTTCATCAACAGCGGGCTTGTAAGGCTGGTGCAGGATGCCGAATTCCGGGAGCAGCTCCGTCGCGAACGAGCAGACCAGCATGAATTTGCTGATCCGGCCACAGTGGCTCAATGGCGAAGGGAAACAGGAGCCGACTATATGCTTACCGGAACCATAAACTCGATCGTTGACCAGTACCGTCGCGAAAGGGTCATATTCTACCAGGTGAACCTGGAACTTTCTCATATGGAAACCAATGAGAAAGTATGGATCGGTGAAAAGCAAATTCGCAAAACAGTCAGAAACTAAGAGTAGGTGATGCCGCTTTTGCCGGAAAATATCATGCTTCCTTTAAAAACAAGCAAGAAGGGTGCATCCAGATTCGTTGCACCCTTTCTTGCTTTGTTGTTTTTTACTTTTGTTTTTAGCGGATGCAGAACATATTATCAACAGCAGCAGGAGTTTCAGCAACACTTTCGGACTGGAAACCTGGAAGACGCGGCAAGGGTTTTGGAGAACGACCGGCGAGCCGACCGGCGCCGCACACGATTGCTGCACCTGATGAACCAGGGAGTGGTACAACACATGCTGGGAAACTACCGCGAAAGCAACCGGTTTTTTGAAGAAGCATTTGTCCTTGCTGAAGATTTTCGGAGAAATCTTGGTGACGAAACACTGGCCTTGCTCATCAACCCCAAAGTCACCGAATACAGAGGCGAGCCCTTCGAGCTGTTGATGATTCATTATTATAAAGCAATGAACTTTATACAGCTTGGTGACATGAACGCCGCCCTGGTGGAATGTCGTCGGTTGAATATTGCCCTGAACGCACTAAGCGACAGGTTTAACAATGAAAACAGATATCGGCGCGACGCATTCATTCACAACCTGATGGGCATAATATATGATGCCACAGGTGATTATAACAATGCATTTATCGCTTACCGGAACGCGCTGGAAATCTATGAAGATGACTTTAGCCGGCTTTTTGGTGTGGGGCCGCCCGAACAATTGAAACGCGACCTGGTTAGAACGGCACACCGAATGGGATTTACAGATCAGGTCAGGCTGTTTGAAGAGCGTTTCGGTTTTCGTTATCAACCCAGCAGTCGTGAAAATACCGGAGACCTGGTGTTTTTTTGGAACAATGGATTGGGGCCGGTCAAAGATGAATTTAGTATTCTGTTTACCATTGTTCGCGGCTCAGGCGGCACACTTCAGTTTGTGAATGAGGAATATGGTTTTGTGTTTCCGGTGCCCGCTTCGGAAAGAGAAAGCGGAGACCTGGGCGATCTGAGAGTGGTTAGAGTTGCTTTCCCAAAATATGTGGAAAGGAAACCTTTATATGCCACAGCCCGCATAAAAACTGCCGGAGAAACACATTCCCTTTACCTTGGTCAGAACCTGAATGCAGTCGCTTTTCAATCACTGAACGACCGNATGCTTCGTGAAATGGGAACCGCTATTCTGCGCCTNGCTATCCGGCAAGCNGCNGAGCAAAGGATACGAAAGGAAGACGAAACCATCGGGGCGATCTTCGGCTTGCTTGGCGCGATTGCCGAACAAGCTGACACACGAAACTGGCAAACCCTCCCACATTCTATTCACTATACCCGCATGGAACTGCCCGCAGGAAAAAACGACCTGAAACTCGAACTGATTCTGCCCAATGGCAACACAGCCAGAACATTACCCCTTAGTAAAGAAATACAGCCCAGCCAAACCAACTTCATGAATTTCCATACACCGGATACCCGGAGGTAAGCGGTAACATTCTTTGCAATCAATTAATGTTGGAGAATCCATTCTCCCCTCCCTCAAAGAAACCCCCATCCCACCAACACTTCTTATCAAATCCATCATCAGACTGCGACAGTCCATACTCAGGAATCTTTATTACTTTTGGAAAAAAATATTATGGACAAAAGACTGCAAGCTTTTCAGCAATTGTTGGACATTATGGACGAGCTTCGGGCAAAATGCCCCTGGGATAAAAAACAAACGCTTGAAAGTCTTCGGCATCTCACCATAGAAGAAACCTACGAGCTGGCAGACGCGATTCTGGATGATGACCTGGATGAAATAAAGGGAGAACTTGGTGATCTTATGTTGCATATCGTGTTCTATGCCAAGATAGGCAGTGAAAAAGGTGCTTTTGATATTGCGGATGTGCTGGAATCCATCAATGCCAAGCTCATAAAACGCCATCCCCACATTTACGGAGATGTAAAGGCGGAAACAGCCGAACAGGTGAAAGACAACTGGGAAAAAATTAAGCTGCACACAGGAAAGAAAAGGGTGCTGTCGGGAGTTCCAAAATCCTTACCGGCCATGATCAAGGCTTATCGGATTCAAGACAAGGTGAAAGGGGTAGGATTTGACTGGGAAAAGCCCGAACAGGTTTGGGAAAAGGTGTTGGAAGAAATGGAAGAACTGAAAACCGAGGCTGACAAAGGGGCATCACACAAAAAACTGGAAGAAGAATATGGCGATCTGCTCTTTGCACTGATCAATTATGCCCGGTTTATAAACGTGAACCCTGAAAATGCCCTGGAACGAACCAATAAAAAGTTTGTCAAACGCTTTGAACACTTAGAAAAACAAGCCAAAAAGCTGGGAAAAGATCTGAAGGTGATGAATTTGGCCGAAATGGATGTATTTTGGGAAGAGGCAAAGAAGATGGAAGATGGACATTCATAACCGATTATTACCTGAAACAACTTTAAAACCATTTATAAAACCATGAAACCTGCAGATGTGATTTTTGGGATACTTATGATGACAGTCATTTTAACGTCATTAGCAGCACAAGGGGCTACTGATACCTTGCATGTTCATGATAATATATACATTAATTCAGGAGAAGTTTTAACCATAGATGCAGGCACAACTGTATATTTTCATGGATATTATCATATTATTGTTGAAGGATCGGTGCAGGCCCAGGGAACGGAATCTGAACCCATCCTGTTTACACGTTCGGATACTTTAGGTTTACATCAGACAGATATAGCTGAAGGAGGATGGAACGGAATTCGATTCACAAACCAAGCTGAAATAGACACCACTGTGGTTTCTGTTTTTGAGCACTGTATTTTTGAACATTCAAAAGCTTCTTTAACCGATTTTAAAAATGGTGGCGCAATAAGTATTATTGGTTTGCATAATGTTGTGATCAGAAATAGTGTTTTTCGCAACAATTATTGTTATCGCAAGGGTGGTGCATTATACCTGGAAGGGAATCATGCTTTGTTGGAGTACAATCATTTTTATAATAATACTGCATATAATGAAATAGAAGACAATCCTGCTGAGGATGCAGATGGTGGTGCTCTTTTCTTACATGCAAGCATGGCAGAAGTTGCCTGGTCCGTTTTTTCCTGCAATACTGCCAGCGGTATTGGAGGAGCCGTTGTTGTTGAAGAATCCGCTCCATTGATTTATAACAATCGGATAGAGAACAATTTTGCTGCTATGGGTGGGGGAATAAGCTTTCGGAGATCACAGTTCTCAACGCCCCTGTCCAATAATCTGATCGTAAACAACAGCTCCATCTATTTTGGAGGGGGGATGTTTTTTCTGGACTCTCGGGCACTAATACTAAACCATACCATCGCCGATAATTATTCTGCTTACGGAGGTGGTGTGTTTTTGATCACTTTTAATGTTTTGTCGGACCCTACTTTTTATAATAGCATTATCCGGAGCAATGCAGTTTATCCTGATACGGTAAATCAGGTTTTTATCTGGGATAGTATATCTGCTCCTGGTTTTATTAATTGCAACATAGAAGGTGGTATTGATGGTATTGATGGTGGTGTAGATGACGAAAATATGATCTATAAAGATAATATTGATGAAGATGCCATGTTTGTAAATGAGGGTGAGCATCCATATGCCCTTTCCCCTGGTTCTTCTTCGATTGATAGCGGTTTTGAAAATACTGATGATTTGGGGGTGTATATGTTTGATTTGTTGGGTAATGACAGATTATCCGGGCTCAATATAGATATGGGAGCGTATGAATTTCAAGACCCTCATTATACAGTTTTTCTTAGTGTTGAAGGAAATGGATATGTTCTGCCCGGGGAAGATGAATTTTTTGTGCCCGAGGGAACAGAGATGGTATTTGATGCCATTCCTGAAGCAGAATGGTCTTTTTATCGTTGGGAAACCTCCCTGGGTAACCTTGATGAAAATCCTTTGCATATAGAGGTGTGGGATGATATTGAAATCAAGGCCGTATTTCAGCCTGCCACTTTTGCTGAGACCATTTGTTCAAATAGCCTGCAAAGTTTTGTTTACCCAAACCCATTTAACAATCAGTTGTTTGTAAATATTGGTGACCATTTTTTGGATGATGAGATTATTCTGAACCTCTACAATAGTGCCGGAGTTTTGCAGCAAACATTCAGGCTTGAAGCCCATAATTTTAAAGCCATTCATGATCTTGATATGAGTGATTTGGACGAAGGTATTTATTTCCTGAATATGATTAGTGAAAAGGGGACTGCTACTTTTAAAATCATCAAAGAAAAATAAATACGGATCAGACGCTTCCGGATCCTTTCTGATGCTGGAAGGTCTCTGCCGCGGAACCGTGTAGCTTGCGAAGCTGGGCAATCAGGGTGCATCAAACCATGCTATTGGTCATTTTAGTACATCGGTGATGTGCATCTCAAGGTCGTAATAAAAGGAATCTTCCCTTTTACCCAACTTACCATCCAGTAGGTATGCAGCCTGAACCATTGGAACGGAGCGGATAAGCTTTATAAAG
>SL_3KL_010_SEDDRAFT_10005740_pt1 | contig 11122 bp, 8 predicted proteins | sample SodLakKL_010_SED_2_FD_10381 | JGI IMG/M metagenome (IMG submission 10381)
GTTAAGCGTACCGGCTTGTCCGTAAAGAATACCTATGGCACTGACAAAAAAGATAGAGGCCACAAAATTGATGGTAACGTATTTGATAGAACCCCTTAACTGTTCAGCGCTTCCCCCGAGGGCAATCAGCACAAAGGAAGAAGTAAGCATCACTTCATACCATACATAAAGATTGAAAAGGTCACCGGTAAAGAATGCTCCATTAACCCCCATCAAAAGACCGAATACCAGCGGATAGTAACCTGCCGTTTGTCTTTCTTTGTCAATAAAGCCGGGCGAAAAAATCATTACCACCACGGCAACAAAGGAAGCAGTTACCATCATGATGGCAGAAAAAAGGTCAGCCACCAGTGTAATGCCAAAGGGGGCATCCCAGGAACCGGGTTGAACGGCCTTAATGCCGTTTTGCTGAACATCCATCAGGATAAGAAAGCCTACCCACATAAGCACTACACTGGCCAGGATGCTGAATGCCTGCTGAAAAAACAACCACCGGCGGGTAAAAATCAACACCACCATGATGAGCAAGGGCAAGATAATCGGTAATACCAGTATCATAATTATTCGTTTTCTGAGAGTTGGTCGAAATCTACAGTTTTTGTCACTTTATAAAATCGGTACACAAGGGTCAGAGCAAAAGCGGTTACCCCTAACCCAATAACAATGGCTGTAAGGATTAACGCCTGTGGAAGAGGGTCGGACATCCCCACGGTTTCGCCCTGCAACCCCCGTATAAAGGCTGGTTTACCATTGGTGAGACCACCGGCTACAAACAACAACATATTGGTGGCATGCCCCAGGAAGATAAGCCCCAGTACCAGTTTAAATATATTGCGCCGAAGCAGCAAATAAACCGCAGCACCGTACAAAACACCTATCATAATAGCAAATAGAAAAAGCATATATTATTCCTCCATTATTGAAAACATAACTAACATCAACATCCCGGCAACAGCAAAATAGACCCCCACATCAAAAATAAGGGGGGTACCCAGCTTAAGCTCAAAAGCAGTTTGCTTAAAGAAGGTGTACCAGGCTCCGGTCATAAAGCTATCACCCAGCAATAGTGCAGGCAACCCACTGACAACAGCAATCAGCAAACCTAAAGCTGTCAGGTTAATGGGGTTAAAAAAGGTGCTTTCCTGGGTTTTAGCCACCCCGAAAGCCATGGCATAAAGAATGTAGGCTGCACCAAACATCAGTCCCCCGATAAACCCTCCACCTGGCTCATTGTGCCCGCGATAAAGCACTACTAATGAAAGGACTATCAGCAAAGGACGCAGGTGACGTGCAGCAATTTGTAAAATTATTGATTCCATATTGCTTTAGTTTGTTTTTTTGGTCAGTTTTATCATGGCATATATACCTAGGGCGGCTATAGAAATTACGGTGATTTCTCCCAAAGTATCCAGGGCCCTGAAATCTACAAGAATTACATTCACAATATTGCGTCCAAAGGCCAGCGAATAACTTGCTTCCTTGTAATATGCAGAAATGGGAGCATCCAAAGTAGACGTCCCGGCCTGCAATACAAGCACCATAAAAAAGGTCCCCACCAAGGTAGCTACAAGAGCATCACGCATTCGGGCACCGGTGGAAGAGAAATTCTGATACTTGGGAAGGTGATAAACCACCGCCATGGCCAGGATAATCATCAATGTTTCAACCATAATCATGGTAATGGCAAGGTCTACACCACTGTAGGCAATAAAAATGATAGTAATTCCAAAACCAATGACCCCCATACATATCAGAGCTACTACCCTGGAGTTGGAAACAACAGCAGAAAGGGTGGCCGCAATAATCAACACTACAACTGCAATGAGATTGATGGGCATATCGGAAAAATTCAACTCCAGAATGATAGGGTCAGCTCTCCATATCATCACCCAAACCATTACCGAAGCTACCACAAAAAGGGTCATCAGATAAAAGCGGTGATATCCATGTTGTAGCGCCCTGGTTTTCAACTTAGTAAAAACCAGAAATGCATCTATCATACTGAAAAACACCCGTGTGAACTCCCTGCGAAAATACCGGATATTGAAACGGTCAATGGCCGGCAGAAGCTGATGCCGGTAACGGAAGACCAGGTAACCGCTTAGCAAAGTTAGGACACTCAGGGCCAACACAATATTAAAACCATGCCACAACTTTAGTATAATGGCATCGTGGAGGGGACTGATAGCAGTAATGGCCTTGGAGGTCAGAGGGCCGGCCATGGCAGAGGGTAATAGCCCTAGCACAAAACTTGCCAATACCATTAGAAAGGGGCCCAAAATTAGCGAGAGGCTTGGCTCCTGGGGCTTTTTATCATAGACAGGCTCTTTGCCCCAAAAAATATCAATGGCCAGTCGCAAAGAAAGAAACACCAGTATCACATTGGTCAAAAAACCCAGGGTAAGAATAAAGAGGTGTGCTTTGGGTGCAGCCACACTGGCCTCATAAATCAGTTCCTTACCCAAAAAACCAAGCATGGGAGGTACCCCTGCCATCGACACAAGCGCAAGAATCATAATAATTGCTGCAAAGGGCATATACTTAAAAAGCCCGCCAAGATAACGAATATCCCGGGTACCTGTTTTCTTTTCAATGTTTCCGGCCATCATAAACAAAGTTCCTTTGTACAGGGCATGCACCAGCAGAAAAACGATGGCGGCATTAATGGCATATTCTGTTCCAGTACCTATAAGCAGTACAAGGGTTCCCAGGGCACTTACTGTGGTATAGGCAAGTATCCGTTTGAGATCAACCTGGGTAACACTTAGCCATGCTCCCACAAACATGGTTGTCACCCCAACAATGGTCAAAGAATAGCTCCACACTTCGGTGCCACCCAAAACCGGATTGAGTCTTGCCAGCAAAAACACTCCTGCTTTTACCATGGTGGCCGAATGCAGGTAAGCACTCACAGGAGAGGGGGCCGTCATAGCTCCAGGAAGCCAAAAATGGAAAGGAAACTGGGCCGATTTGGTAAAGGCACCTATGAGTATCAGAATAAGCGCCGGGATATACAGATAATGGTTTTTGATTACATCACCATCGGACAGAAGAGTGGTAAGCTCGTAGCTGTCATAAGGAATAGCCAGCAACACAAAACCTCCAAGCAGTGCCAAACCACCAAAACCCGTTATTAGCAAAGCCTGTAGGGCCGAAGCACGCGCCTCAGGCTTTTCATGGTAATAGCCTATCAAAAGATAGGAGCTGATGCTAGTGAGTTCCCAGAAAACAAACATGGTAATCAGGTTACCTGACACTACTATGCCTTGCATAGCTGTCATAAAAAGCAAAAGNTAGCCCAAAAATCTGCCCTTCATGGGGTATGGACGCATGTAATAACCGGCATAAACCAGTATAAATGTTCCAATCCCCAGAACCAGCAAGCTGAAAAGGACCGATAAACCATCTACATAAAAGGTAAAGGATAAACCCAGCACCGGTATCCATTCATAGGATTCTATTAATATTTCACCTTGCTGGATAACAGGTAACAGGCTCAGGTAATAAAGAAAGCCGGCGAAAGGCCACAGAGCATAAATCCATCCGGCCTGGTGTTTTAAGTATTTTCGTAGGAAAGGTGCTATGGCAGCAACCAGCAGCAAGATAAGCAGAAACAATCCTGTAGTCATGCGAATATCTGTTTGATAAAAAAAGATCCGGAGAATCCGGATGCGCTATTTGTTATATTTTTTTCACAATTAGACGTATATTCCATTTAATAACACAAGGACACGAATATTTGTTTACAAATTATAAAAAAAATCCGTCAAATCTTATCCGGATACAAAGCAAAAAAAGCGCCACAATGTCATGCAGATTGCAAAATAAGCGTCATTTTGACGCTATTAATTGCAAGTTACTGCCGGATTTTCAGAAATTTCAATGTGGCATTTGATTTGATCTTTTTAGGCTGAAATCAATTAAAAGCAAATGATCTTAAAAATAATTATGTCTAACCAAAAATAAAAGGAGGGTTGTATTATGTTACCAGAATTAAGAAATCGTTTTAACATGCCCGCGTTACTGGATGAATTTTTCGGAAAAGATTTGACCAACACCGGTCTTTTTGAAGACAAGCACTCCATGAGTGTTCCGGCGGTTAACGTGGTAGAAAATCCGGATAATTATGCCATCGAGGTGGCTGCTCCGGGTATGCAGAAAAAAGATTTTAAAATCGACCTTGACAACAACCTGCTTACCATCTCTTCTGAAAAGGAGTTTAAGAATGAAGACAAAGAAGATGGCAGGTTCGTTCGCAGAGAATTTGGGTATGCTAGTTTCAAGCGTACATTCACACTGCCTGAAAGTGTAGAGGCAGATAAGATCAAAGCCAACTACAAAGAAGGCATTTTGCAGATTAGCATTCCCAAAAAGGAAGAGGCCAAGCAAAAACCGCCTAAACAAATTGAAATTTCTTAAGGCATGTTACAAGAAGAGGCTGTCCGGTATGGACAGCCTCTTTTTTATGTTAGCCAAGCAACTATTTTACTTTTCCACAATTTCAAATTCTGTCCGTCTGTTTTGCTGTCTACCTTCGGCTGTTTCATTGGATGCAATGGGTCGTTCAAAACCATACCCTTTGTAAGTTAACCGATCGGGATCAACTCCCCGTTCTACCAAAAAGTCCACAACGGCCCGGGCCCGCTCTTCAGAAAGTCGCTGATTCAATACGGCCGATCCTACATTGTCGGTATGTCCGGAAATTTCAATTTTTAGCGAAGGATTATCGGTCATCATGGAGTAAAGAATGCCAAGCTCAGCATATGATTCAGGGCGGAGTGTAGCTTCCCCCGTATCAAAAAAGATATTGTTAAGAACAATACTCTCCCCTACTTCCACTTTTTTCAAACGGATATCATTGATTATTTCGCGGGACACGGTGGATTCACTGATATCGATGTTCTCACTATGGAAAAGGTAATCCTCAGCCCGGACAGAAATACCGTAATTTTTTCCTCCCGGTAAAGAGATTACATACTCACCAGTATTTTCATTGGAAGTAAATTCGGCGAGCAACTCCTCAGTTTCATTGTCATAAAGCTCCAAAGAGGCCTCAAGGGGTTCATCTTCGTTGTCATCCAGGATTCTGCCCCGTAAAATGGTCATGGGCACGGTAACTACTTCTACCTCCCGTTCCATCAGGTTCGGGTTCAAAGGCTTTGCCTTATCAGCTATAAAATCAGCAACAGCGGGCACTTCAAGGGGTTTTTCGGGCCCCAGAAAGGTTATCTCATAAATATCACTTGAACCCGAGCCCCCCGGCTTTTTGGAAGAATAATAAGCGGTTTGCTCATCCGGAGCCAGCACAAAATAAAGATCATCTCCGGGTGTGTTGACGGGGTATCCCAGGTTTTCAGGTTCGGTCCAGCGTCCGTTTCTGTAAACTGTTTTAAAGATGTCAAAGCCACCCATTGAGTTATGCCCCTCTGAACTAAAATACAGGGTTTTATCATCGGAAGCAAGAAACAAGCTCTCCTCGTCGTAAGGTGTATTAACAGTACCTCCCAGGTTTACAGGCTCTGTCCATCTGTCACGGTCATCCAGGGTGGAGGTCCAGATATCCTTCCCACCAAATCCACCGGGTTTGTCGCTAATGAAGTACATGGTCCTGCCATCCGAGGTAAACACCACACTGGTCTCCTGGTAATCTCTTTCGGTGATCGTCCTGGAGAGGCGCCTGAGCCTTGACCAGTCACCATTGTCAGATTGCGTTTCCATTAGTTGGCTTCCCCTGCGTCCACTTTGGTAGATGTACAATGCACGTCCATCCGGCGAAATACCAGCCGTTGCTTCATGTGACCTTCTACTGTTTACCCGTCCCTCAACAGCTTGTGCAGGAGTCCATTCACGTCCTCTGTGCTGAGAGTAAAACACATTTTCGTAATACTTGTGATCTACCCTGTCCTGGCGAGGTCGTCTGCCAAAGGGACGTCTACTGGTAAAATACATGGTATTGCCATCGGGCGAAAGAATGGGACTGGAATCATCATATTCTGAATTTATGGCGGGTCCCAATTTGTCAATGAATACTCTTACCGGGTTTTCGACCTTTTCTATTGCATTGTTCGTTTGTGCAATGGCACGCTCAATACGCTCCCTTTGTTGTATGGCTTCCTGGGGTGAAAGGCTCTGGCGATAAAAGTTGTATTGATCCAGGGCTTTCTCAAACTGATAACTGTTACGAAATGCCTCACCCAACAGAAAATAAACCTCCAGGCTGGCCACATTCAAATCAGCAGCTCTCTCCAAAAATTTCACCGCTGTTTCAGGTTCGGCAATATACAGGTAACACTCCCCAATGCGTTTGTTAAGCATGGCATTATCGGGGTTAAATTCATGGGCTCTCAAAAAATAGTCCAAGGCCTTTTCCAGGTTACCCCAGCCCTCTTCATAGAGTTTTTCGCCTTCCCGCAAGTTTCTTCGGGCTTCACGAAGTGCGCTTCTGTCGTCCGGAAAGTAGGCGCGGGTAAATTCTTTACTCTGTGCTACAGTATATGTGGGAGCCAGGATAAAAGACGACAGGATAAAAGCAAATATCAGGGCAGTTGTTATACTGCCTGAAAATAGCACACTTACTTTCATAGAATTCTTTTTTTTATGGTTGGTAGCGTTCATGGTGAATTTGTTTTATTAATCTCATGCACTATTTAATTACCTGTTGGATGAATCAATGTATTCACGGGCCTGTGTGAGTCCCATTTCCAGAGCTTTTTCCCAATCATTGATTGCTCCTCTTTGATCACGAAGCATCTCTTTGGCAATCCCCCTGTTCAGGTAGGCCGCTCCAAATTCCGGGTCGTGCTCTATGGCGCGTGAGTGATCATCCACCGCTTTTTGATAATTCTGCATCCGGTAATGAATCGTACCCCTGATATTAAAGGCAGTGGCATTGTCTTCATCAGCCTCTATTACATGATTTATGTCAGTAAGGGCGCTTTCATAATCCCCCATTTTTTTATAGGCTAAAGACCTGTTTTTAAGCGCTTTGTAATAATCAGGCGACAACCTTATAGCCGTTGAAAACAACTCAATGGCTTCCCGGTTGTTCTCCTGCTGTATTCTAACACTCCCAAGGTTGTTGTAAACAAAATAGAGGGTGTTATCCAGCAACAAGGCCTGCTGGTAATCTGAGGCAGCCGCCTGTAAATCCCCCTGCATCCGCTGGGCACTTCCACGATCGTTGTAAGCGTAAGCAAAGCCGGCATTAATGCTGATGGCATCTGTAAAATCATTGATGGCATCACCATACCTTCCATTTTCGTAGTGAAGGATGCCACGATAGTAGTGGGCCAGGTAGTTTTGTACATCATAGTTAATGGCCTGGGTGTAATCTTCTATGGCTTCTGCCGGACGCCCCATCTCAGCCCTGGCCAGACCTCTTGAAAAATATGCCATGGAAAACCCGGGCTCACCCGAAATGGCAATATTGTAATCAGCAATGGCCTGCCTGTAATCACCTTTGGCTGCCGTTACAACCCCCCGGTTGTAGTAAGCCTGGTAAAAATCCTCCCGGATAGAGATGGCTTCATCAAATTTCCCTGCAGCCTGCGCAAAATCCCCCTCCTCATACAAAGCAATACCTTCATTATATAGCCTTTCAGCAAGCATTGCCTCCTGATCACCAATTCGAACCGTATCGGTGTTTTGGGCAAACAAAGTAGTCGCCACACTTGATAATACAATAGTTAGAGCCAGTAATACTTTTTTCATTTTATTTTTGGTTTGATTTATACTTCAAAGGTAATATGATTTGTTTAAAAAATATTAAAAATACCTGCACATTTGGTTGTGGATTTATTTGCTTTTTTATCATAACATGCCTCAAAAAACCACCATGCAAGCAGCAGGCCCATTTTTGCTTCAAGTCAAAAGGTACACTCTAATAATCCAAAAACAAAACGCAAAATAATAAAAAAAATCGACCCGCTTCAACCTTAAGATAAACTTATCCTGCTTTTAAAGACCATTTTCCAATACTACATTTCTCAATCCGTTTTTGCAGGCAACTTTTATCATTTTCAATGCCGCTGTTTTCTTTACATTAAAGTAGCTTAAAAGTGTTAATATTTTATGGCCGGCAGCTTTTGCTTACCACACCGTTTTTTAAGTTTACTAAAGATTTTTACTTATTTAGAAGGTTGAAAAACAGCAACTTATAAACACAGTGATTTAACTTGCTTCATATCAGTATATAGTCGACTGCAAAACTTTAGTTAAGTTTAGCATCCGGGAATGAAGTTACAGGTTCCAGGATACACCTTTCATTTTCCCCCCGGGCAGATAGAAGAAAAGGACTTGCTTCTTTTAAGCCATAAAACATCTCAAATCTTTCACAGTTAAGCAGTGTCATTAGCTATTCTCACTCATACAGCAGGGATGAAATATTAGAATTCATCTGTTTATAATTTTATCGATGTTGTTATCAGAACGCGGATTACGCGGATTTTGCGGATAATCGCTGATAGAAAAAATCCGTGTGAATCCGTTCGATCCGTGTTATCCGTGTTCGTAGATCTTCATTTTGGTTACTGAATTTCATTTTGTTTTCCAAATAATCATCCTCGTGTGTGTTTAAAGCTTAATCATGCAAGTTTCATCAGAAGCAAAAGTTAAAAACAACAATCAGCCTTCAAAAAAATAATGGACAAAAAATCTCCTTTACCCTGCCGGCTTTTGTGTAATTTTATGCACCACAGACACAACTAATATTTAAAAACGCTTCATTCTCCTGCCACCTGTTCAGCAAGTCATTAGGCAGCACCAGTCTTGGGTGTTAAAACAATACAAGCAGGGCTCATTTTAAGCGAAAGAATCCAAAAGCAGAAGTTTGTCAATACGGGTGGCAGTGCTTTATTTTTACCTGCTTTGGTAAAATCGGGCCCTAATGTTCAACAAATTACTTTTACATGATTCCTGCACAGTTGATTGGATCCTATTTTCAGTGGTTTTTCGAGGCGAAGAGGCTTCACGGTATCCATAGCCCTTTTCTCTACAAATTTCTCAATGAGTGCATATTTGCACCTGATGAGAACCCTGCTGTTTTTCATCCTGTAGAACAATACCGGAATTCTTTGCTTAAAAACTCTGAAACCATTACCTATACAGACCCTGGTGCTGGCACCAGGACACCGGGGATACAACCAAGCCCGGTCGCATCACCCCAAACAATCAAAATAAAACATTTAGCAGCTAAATCCCTTCAAAAACCCAAATACTGCCGGCTATTTCACAGGATGATTCGCTATTTTGACCACCGATCCATCCTGGAGCTTGGAACAAGCTTCGGAATAACCTCATCCTATATGGCCCTGGCCAATCCGAAGTCAAAAATAGAAACCATCGAAGGAGTTGCAAAAATCGCTCAATTAGCACAAACGGGTTTTGGGAAAAACCATCTCAACCATATAATTGTATCCCATACCGGATTATTTGACGATGTTTTACCTGCCATCCCACCAGGAAAAAAATATGACATGATTTATATCGACGGTAATCACCGGGGTGAGTATGTGAAAAAATATGTTTCCTTACTTGAGAAACACCTCCATCCCAATGGAGTTTTCATTATTGATGACATACGATGGTCTGGCTCTATGTACAAGGCATGGAAAGAGATTCAAAAAAAAGCCAATGTAACCATGACCCTGGAGATGCTGACCATGGGGCTGGTATTTATCAATCCTGCTTTGAGCAAAGAAAATTTTTTGATCAGGTTTTAAAATACAAAACTTATCTTTGTTTTGTGACAAACAGTGAAACCATGCAGTTTTCAAAGTCCGGGCATAAAACACAAACAGGGATGAAACCAAGCTAAAACCGGAACGGTTTTGTTAAGACAAATGCGGTAATAATTTATAAAAATCACCTCTATGAAGGAAGAATTGATAAAGATAGAATCGTTAAGTAAACATTACAGGGTGGGTACCGAAGTGGTCAAAGCACTAAGATCGGTCTCCATCTCCATATATAAAAATGAGTATGTGGCACTTATGGGGCCTTCTGGCTCCGGCAAATCAACCCTGATGAACATATTAGGATGCCTGGACAGCCCCACAGCGGGAAGTTATTACCTCAACGGCAAAGATGTGAGCAAACAGGTTGACAATGAGCTGGCAGAAGTCAGAAACAAAGAAATTGGTTTTGTTTTTCAAACCTTTAACCTGCTTCCTCGTTCCACCGCTCTCGACAATGTAGCCCTGCCCCTTATTTATTCAGGCATTAACAAGGTAAACCGTCAGCAACAGGCATTGAAAGTACTGAATCAGGTGGGTCTGTCAGACAGGGTAAACCATAAGCCCAATGAGCTTTCCGGAGGACAGCGACAAAGAGTAGCGGTGGCAAGGGCACTTGTCAACAACCCATCCATCATCCTGGCCGATGAGCCCACCGGGAACCTGGACTCAAAAACATCCATCGAGATTATGGGACTTTTCCAGCAAATACACCAGGCAGGAAATACCATTATCGTAGTTACCCACGAGGAAGATATTGCAAAGCATGCACACCGCATTATCAAACTCCTTGATGGAAAAGTAGAGTCGGATGAAATCAATGACCACCCCACAAAAGTTGACCAACATGCCATAAAACAAGAATCGGAATAGCGTTTAAAGGCTTCACCATCAAGCCCGGCAGAATTTTCTTTTTCCTGCAAAACATCCTTTCAGGTCTTTTGTTATTTTGAGAGTATTTAGCAAGAGATTTTTTCAAAAGGACTTTTATAAATTCGCCATGCCGGCCAAATGCGGCAGATCATAAAAATTACTACACCCATGGATGAATGGAAAATTTACACCAGGACAGGTGACAAAGGAGAAACTTCGCTAATAGGAGGCAAGCGGGTAGCCAAGAATCACATCAGAATTGAGGCCTATGGTACCGTTGACGAACTTAACGCCCATGTAGGCTTGATTCGCGATCAGGATATTGACCCACATTTTAAAACCGTTTTGCTCCAAATACAGGAAAATCTGTTTATTGCCGAATCTTTGCTTGCTAAAGATGAAACCAATCATGAAGTCAAGCTTCCCTGCCTGAAAGAAACTGATATTACCCAGCTAGAGAAAGAAATGGATACCATGAACGAGGATTTACCAACCTTGAATCATTTTATTCTGCCAGG
>SL_3KL_010_SEDDRAFT_10005742_pt1 | contig 11120 bp, 19 predicted proteins | sample SodLakKL_010_SED_2_FD_10381 | JGI IMG/M metagenome (IMG submission 10381)
TGACCAAGCATTAAAACCTTAGTCTGATAATATCCAGTTTCTCTAAAAGCTCTAAATACTAGCTTACTTTCAGGATATACAGTATGCTTAACTCTTTGATTCTTTATAAATTTCCCTATACTAAGAAAAGATTGACTATGTAGATATTCTGACAATACTTCATACCAATCTTTTCCCAACATAGAGATCAACTTATCTTTAAATTCCATTATAAACTTCCAAAACTTAATGCTAATTTAACTGTATCTTCACCAAGTATTTCAATAGCTTGTTGAGCTAATTCTCTAGATTTAAACACGACTTCTCTAGATCTTGCAGTTCTAGGTGTTTCAATATTTAGTTTTTTCATATTTCTATAGTTTCATTTTTCATTTCAGGAATACTTTCTAATTCTAATCCTGAAAGATCTGTTTGAAATAAAGCTTCCATTTGTCTTTTTAAAACTCCTTCCTTATGAAGAATTTGATACATTACACTATTTTTTCTAAGAGTATGAAATTTTATAATCAAACTTTTTAATTCTCCACTAAGCTGAGAATATTTACCTTCCAAAAATAGAACTAAGTCCTTTCTAAACTGTTTAGGGACTATAAATTTAAATAACGTAAAATTATTATGTTCAATCGTCTTAACGAAGAGACTGTGTTCAGATATTAAATTTTCTAATATTTGATAAGTTTCGTGATTAGAATATCTAAATTTCAGATATAAATGTCCATTAATAATACTACCTCCATGAATTCCTATATAACAGTTTATTAAATAAGTATTTAGACAATACTTATTAAGTTCATGAACTGTAGCAATAGTTAAGTCATTCTTCTTTCTCACTCTTTTAGGAACCTCTAAATATTCCAAAATTGGCATTATATAATAGGTAGCTTTATTTCTGAAATGTGTATTAAGAATATATAATTTATCAGAAATTTTCCTTATTTCTTTAATGGAATATAAGGATTTAACTCCACACATGTCAAAATTAAAACTATCACCTAATGAAATTTTATTATCGCGAAATCTAATATCAGTAATTACACCATCTTTTACAGTCTCTTCTATATAGGACGAGGAAGATTTTACCTCTATAGTAGTTCCACTAACTATAGTTAAAGTTATCCCATCAATATTTAAAGACATACTGGGTCATTATTTAATTTCTACATCTTTTATTTTCTTAAAAACTGTTTTTACTTCTTTTACAGACAATTCATTTTCTATCTCGTGATATTCTCTGTTCCCTTTAAATCCTTCAAGAAAACTTACAGCTTTTTTCTCATAATCTTTTGCTTCTTCTCTGTCAGTTTTAGGAACTTTTAAATAAAAGGTTTCCTCAAGTTCTACAGTAAGAAAAGACCTTCTTTTCAATTTTACTAGTGCTTCTTGGGATGTTGCAGTACTTTCACTCATAAACTTATAAAATTAGTGTTTGAAACTTCTAGAGGATATTCCCATTCCCCTGTTTTTATATGATAATATAATTCTTTAGCTTTTTCTTCCCATCCAGGTAAGAATATAGAAGAACCATAATCTTTCCTAATAACATTAATAATTCCTCTGAATTTAATTAACTCCTGTATAGAAACTCTATATGGTAAAGGAGGATTTGCTCCACTCTTATCTACTGTAAGGAAGATAAAGTATGGATAAATCTTATATTCAGGACTTCTAATAAGCTCCAAAATCTTCTTACCTTCTCCGGGAATATCTATTAACATTGGGCCATCTTCATCTCCTTCAAATATAGGAAGTCTATATTTCTTATAGTACTTTTCATATAAAAGAAATGGAGTTATGTATAAAGAGGCTTGTAAATAAAGTTTTCCTTTGTAGTAGCTTTCTAAAAAATTTCCATGATACGTTTTTATATCTGTAAAATAAATAGTATCATCAATAACTACTACATTATCTAACTTACTTTTAATAGGAGGAAGTTCTTCATCCTGCCAATAAACTTCAGTCTGATGAAAAAATCCAGCATTATTATTTTTTAGAAACTTACCTGTTAATTTTGAATTTTGAAGCTGTTGTGCAAGATATTTAGACTGCATTACTTGTTCAGGAGTACAAAGAGTTTTCCCCTGAGTCTTACATTTAGAATATAGTTTAATAAATTCTACTCCAGACTCCCTTACCATTTTAATAATAGTATCATCTTTTCTGGTAGGATAATAATTTAAATTTCTTCTAGCTTCTAATATGATAGAATCAAGATAATTTTCAAAGAATTTTTCTAATTCCTCCTCTTCTTTAGGCAGAGTAGTCTGAATATTTATTAATCTCACAACTTCTTCAATTAAAGAAGAATAAGCTTTAGTGGGAACTTCTTCAGAAATTATAAATTTCCTTTCAATTTCTTCAGGTTCAGTAAGAAGGGCATCTACAAGTCTTCCTATTATGAAATGTTCTTCCATTAGAACATCATCTTCATCATTTTTAGTATGCCATAGATATCTTGCTTTAGATAATCCCTGATAAAATCCTTTCAATAGGGAATAATTTATGGCTTCTTTCTCGTAATAATTCATATTTCTTTAGTAAAATAGATTCAATATTTAAGTTAATAAATTCTTTTTCTATACTTTCCTTTATCTTGTAGAAATCTTTAGGAACTTCAAAAGGAGATTCCCTTTTTAATTTCAAAGGGGGAATCTCCTGACATATTACTTGTTCTAAATCATCCACTACAATGTCAATTGCTTCACTATTTAAGAAATATTTCCTAGCTCCTTTATATTTAGTCTTAGACTTATAAAAGAGTTCAGAATCTACTGCAAGTTTAACAAGAGGATTTTTCAGATAATAATTATAGATATCTATAGATAATTTGTCTACAAAAATCATCTTATCTTTAAGTTTAGGATGATTTATAACTGCTTTATTCCATGTTTTTATAGCTTCTAGTATAGAATATATCCAATTAAAAGTACTTAAATTTTCTTGACTAATAAGTAAAGCTGCTATTATCTCCTTAGAACGACTCTCATAAACTAACCCTGAATAAAATATAAAGGAAAAACCTGTTCTCTTAACTAGATAAGCTTTGTTATTAAGTCTGGAATATGCATCATGAACGTCTCCTACCAATAGTTTAGGAAGTGCATGTTTCCTGTGAATTATCTCAATAGCAAAATCATCATAAGTTCCAGAATTTTCATAGAAATGCTCTGTATTGTTAGGTAATTTTTCCTTAAAGATGGGAACACTTACAGGATGAAACTCTGATAAGATATTTAAAATTATTTTCTTAAATTCAGGTGCTTCAACTTTTTGTAAGAATTCCATATCTTCGCCTAATTCCATGTAAGGATTTGGAGAAATAAATTTACTTATTAGATAATAACNTGTTCCGTCAATTTTAATAGGTTTCATATTAATTTTCAATTTCTGTTGTAAATGTTGGACCAAAGCAATAATATTTAAATGGAAGATGGTATACCTCTTCTTCAGATACTTCATTAGCTAGATAGGAATTAAATCCCTGAACTATTATAGAAGCTATCATTGCAGCAAAGTGTGAAGTACTCTTAAAAGTACAGGAAAGGTCTTCCTCTTCTTCAGAACTAAACATAGTTTTCTCATATCTTTCTTCCCTGCCTGGAGTTACAAAGTATATTTCAAATTGTTCAGCTTGAAGTCTTCCATCAATAAGTATCTTTCTAGTTTTTAAACTCTTCCATGTTTCATAAGTATACTTCCTAGCTTCCATATTATCAAACCCCATGATAACATAGTCAGTTACAGCTCCAAATAGATCCTGAATTTTAGAAACTTCTAAAAAAGGATTTGGAACTGGATATACTAAGTCTGAAACAGTGTCATAAAGAGCTTGTACTTTAGGACTTCCAACAAACTTACTTTGAAATAATTGTCCCCCCAGATTATGATCTTCTACTGTGTCAGGGTCTACTACTAATATTTTATGGTCATTAGATCTAGAAAGAAGGAGGTATACCCAAGAAGATATACCTCCAGCTCCTCCCAACAATATTTGTCTTGAATTGTTTGCCCAAATAGCTGATTTAAATCTATTTCTTGTATTCATCTTTTAGTCCATTAATTTTATTATCTAATATGTTGTAACTATCATCTATAACTTCCTGAAAATCTGCTGTGAATAGAGTTTTGGTGAAAAAATTATTATAGGTCTACAGCCTCAATAAAATCCAAGATTCTATTGTCTTTATCCTTATAACTTTTAAAGTCTGCAGAATCTCTATAAATTTTAAGTATTTCAGTGAAAAGTCTTTTGATAAAAATTTGTCTTGCTTCCTCAGATTCTTTAGACATTTGTTTAGAATATTCATTATAAAAATCTGCAATATCTAAATCATCAGCTTTAGAAGATTCAAGAATTTTCATATTAACAAAAGCTTCTTTTAGAGTTTTCTGAACTATATTAAAGAGTTCATCTTCATATTGTATATCAATCTCCTCTTCAAGTTTGTCCTTAGCCTCTTCTTTCTGAATATATTTTTCAAACTCCTTTTCAACTTTTTGATGATTTTTTCTGGGAGAAGAAAAATCATTATAATCATCATAATAATGAGAATGTCTCCAACCACTATATTTATTATGACTGTATTCATTACCTCTATCATATCCTCTACCATATCCATAATAACTAGTGGACTTGTCTTTTTCAATGACCTGTTCCATTCGTTCTGTGAATATATTAATAACCTTATCTGGAATGACAGCAGTAGCTTGTACGTCATAGATAAACATTACATCTTCCAGTTCAGTATTTTCTTTATTCAATCCTGAAAAAGCCCTACCTAATACACTTCTAAAGTTAGAGATCACTTTCTTCTCATCTACACCTGCTACAGCTATTTTAGCATCTAACTCCATCCTGTTATTAACAACTACAGACAGGTAAAAATCATATACATCACAATTATCAGATAAATCTTTTATATCTGTCGTAGAATGATATGATCCCATCGTGTTATGGCTATGAATAATACCTAATTTACAATCTTCAGCCTCTTCAAGTTTCTCGTAAACCTCGATCCAATCTTCATCATAGTCAAAACTTACAGCAGCAGATGTGCCTTTTTTCATAGGCCAAATATATTTTACCTCCATTTCCAGTTCATTAGGAGTTTCTATACTCCCATTAACTATTTTATATAAAAGTAAAGCTGACCATTCATCGTTAGGAAGTCTTTCGCAGAATAACTGCATATTCTTTACAATGTCCTCTGGAAATAATACCTTAGGAGTCCCTTCTAATTCAATCTTCTTACGAAGCGGTCTGTAAGTAGTGCCTGAATTTGAAGTAGTCTTTAAATGTTTCGAGGTATTTCCGTAAGTAGACTTTTGGTATCCTATATTCCTTATTTGTGTCATCTATTTTATCGTTATAATATTTTAATTGTTTAGTTTCCCGTTTAAATATAAATTGAATGTTGCTTAAAGGAGGTAAACTCCTTTCTATTTGAAAAGCTGGATAATATTTTCCCCCTTTTAAGAAGTAAAGACAGTTTTTCTTAGTATTTTCAGGCTCATTTTTTTCTATACGAGAAGCAATAAGTTTTTCAAAGTCTCTAACTTCTCCATTATCTGGAATTATTACTAATTTTTCATTATATGTGAAAGGAAGACTTATTTCTTCTTCTTTTACATATTTATGAATAATATTTAGTACATTATCCATATTCTCTCTGACAGCTAATCCATTTTCGTTAAGTTCCATTACTGAAGTAGAACCAGTCTTTCCAACGTCTTCTATATAATTATAAGGATTACCTTCAAGACTTTCCCATTTAATAGCTTCGTTAAAAGTTTCTAAATATAGTTCAAACATTTCAGGAGTATATTCATCCCCTAATCTATTCATTAGCCTCATTAAATCTCCTCCTCCTACACACATTTGTCTTCCCTGACCACTTATATGAGAATGGTAATAGCCCGCAAAAGATTCATCTGGAGTAATATATTCTCTATAAAGTTTTGGGGCAGGAAGATCAATTCTAAACTTATTAGAAGTTGTGCCTACCGTAATGTCTAAAGTAAATTTTGCATAAGCTTCTCTAATAAGATGTTTAAAACCTCTGGAATTAGTTATAGTAAATTCAGGAAATCTTATACAAAATGAAATATTTTTTTCTATACTAATATTTCCTTTAACTAAGTCTTCTAATTGATAAACATCTAAATTTTCCTCTTTATACACTCTTTTAAGTATATCAATCATTTCCTGAACAATAAAAACTTTTTTCTTATTTATTATAATGTTATAAGCTCTATAGAATTTTTTTTTTAGCTAATTCTCTGTAGTCTTTTATAGATAAAAACTCTTCAAATAATTCTTTAGAACGTTTTAATATTGTTCTATTTTCCATATTTTATATATTAAATATTAAAAGGGAAGGCTGAGCATATAGCTCAACCTTCCATAATTTTCACAATCCTATTTCCCTACTATAATTGAAAAATTAGTCATTCAATGAACGGAAAAGTTCCTGCTCTTCTTCAGTAAGTCCTTCAACTCTATCATCCCCACTCAATCCTTCTCCCAATATATTATTAACAGAGTCCAGGATTTCCAGAAGCTGGTCATGAACTTTTTCAAGTTCCTCCTTCTCCTGATAACTGACTCCCTGAGAAACTTTCAGAGGAGTGATAAACACGGTAAAGTCCCCAGAAAATACTTGTTCGCTGTCAAGAGACACAGTTTTAGGGTCTTGACCAGCTTTCTTCAAAATTACCCTGGAATTACTCCAGTCAAAAGAACTAAACTCCGTAATATTATCTGAAATAGTAGCTTTTAGGTCTTCAAAACTATGAATTCCTCTTGTAATAAAAGTTACAGGAGTAGCAGTCCGGGTGTTAACAACTTTAATTTTTTGTGCCATAATTCAATTTTAATTTAATTGTTAATAAAAAACTTTAGATTTAAACATTTGGTAAAATTCATTAAGAGAATGTTCTTTACAGAAATCACTTGGATCTTTAGGAGTGTTATCAGGATTGTGAAAATATTCGATATTGTATTCCTGTGAAAACTTCTTAGCATTAATAACTCCCTGATTTTCCTCTTTATCCCAATCATTATCAAACCACATTATAATCCTTTTAAATCTGGATTTTTGCTTTTCAAAGAACTTTATGGGTAAAAAGGAATGTTCAGTATTAGTAGCTATTGCATCATATCCTAATCTCCAAAAAGGACCACAGTCTTTTAAACTACTTGTGATAATTAGAATATCTCCGTGTCTTTTTAATCTCTTATAACCTTGAACTATTGTAGAGTCAACATTAGACAAGAACTTTATTTTTTTATTAAAAGGTTGATACACTTTTCTTCTAAATATTCCTTTATGAAAATAGTAGTCAAATGAATATGCTAAAGAATCTGCTTTAAACATTGTTATTTCACTTTTGGTAGACTTATTTATCCAAAAATGAGATACAGGAAAAATATCGGTGGATTTTAACATTTCTGAAGTCCAATAATATTGTCCCCAATATTGTAAATCTCTGTTAGTATATTCTCTTCTTTTTATTAATAGTTTAGTTTTAGAAACCTCTGAAATTTTCTCACATTTTTCAAAAAATTTCTGAGCTTGCCTATTAACAGGTTTAAGAGATTTTTTACCATTAACATCTCCTAAACCCAGATTAAAGTCAGTATTTATTATAGATAGTGCTCCAAAGTAATCTGTATTATATAGTCTGGCTACAAAGTCTATAGCTCTACTACTACCTCTTTCTCCAAAATCTTTGTATAAAAGGTCTCCATTATAATAGTCTATCTGAGCACTTGGATAGGAGTCCCCCGTCCTAAACTTTCCATGAAATTTCTTACCAATTTCTTTAAATTCAGGACAGTACATTTTGAAAATATCGTAAGAGGTAATCCTTTTATAAATATTTTCTTTATTTAGTGGGGGATTGAATCCTATCATGTTATAAACTATTAAAAGTCTACATCATTTTCAGAAGAACTATCTGAAATATCGGTATCAGGTTCTATCTTAACCGGATTAACTACATCATAAGGAGTAATGGAGAGTTTACTTTCACTTCTTGGAATAGAGGGGTCCTCAAATACAGGAGGATAGCCTGGAAGAGTAGGGAATCCGTCTTTGTTGTAAACAATTTTAACACGAAGTTCCTTCTCTCTCCATCCTTGTATTCCTTTAATGGTGCTAACCACCTTATTAAAGTATTCTTTCCAGGTTTCCGCGGTAATAGCATAATCTTCTCCTTTAAATCTCCTAACCAGCCCAGCAGTAACTCCTGTAACTTTTCCTATAGCTTTGTTAAGGTCTTTCTCATCATTAATGAATCCACCAATTTTAGGCTCGTAATATCTCCTATTAGCTGTGGCTCCAGTTCTATCTCTAATAGTTACTTCAAGATAGCTAACACCTGAATCATTGGTTTCTGAAGATAATTCCTCAAGATACCTATTTTCGTTAATAGCGTTACCTTCATTAATAACAATAAACTTACTTGTGTTTTCAGAAGTGTTCTTATCAAATCCAATTGACATAATAATAAAATTTAGGGTTAATAATTAATATAATTCTTCTTGTACTCCAGAGGAGGTTGTACGCTTCTCAAAATCTTGAGAAGGAGAAGCTAAATCTGCGGATTTTGGAGTACCATCTACAAGTCTAAATAAAGCTTTCTTCTTAGGCTTCATACCTTTAAGACCTAACTGTTCTTTAATTTTGCTTACATGGGTTGCTCCTATTCTAGTAGCATCAGTAGCTTCAAATTCCTCATTCAGTTTTTCTGCAATTTCTGCATTAGTTAATCCCAATTCTTGTATGAAGTGGGTTAGTTTTTCAATCATCTCTGCTTTTGTTACATCAACCATGTTATGAAATTTTAAATGTTAGTAAATAAATTAACCTTCGCTGTATTCGTCAATAATACGGGAAACTTTTCCTAAATCATTAGGAATGTAAAGAGAATCAAACATACCAATAGGACTCTTTCCAGGAAATTGTCCGTCATTATTAGTAACAAACTCATATTGAATGTTATTATCTGCTCCCTTAGTTACCCTAGAATAAAGTATTACGGTAAATAATCCTTCAAGCGTGAGATAATCATCTACCATTTTACCTACAGTCTTCATTTTGAGTCCGCCTTCTTTGTCCTGTTCAGGATGCCATAAGAAATACACTTTAAGATCTTCTCTGGTATTACGAGCTGCTTCTACTACTTTACCAATATTAACGCCTATATCAGCAAATTTTCCATATCCTGTCTCTTTAGCCCTTCTCATAAATTCAAAAGCCATAATATATTGCGCATCATCTACAACAATGTTTTTAATATCTAACCTTTTGTCTGAGATAAAATCAATAGATTTCGCAATACGAGAGGCATCTGAAGTCTCATGGTAATTTCCATCTTCACTTAATTTGCCGTTATAAAGTTTTTTCCATCCTCTAAAAGGAAGGGATTTTCTACTAACATTTATAATGACGGTTTCCTTAGGATCTAATCCCTCAATATCTAAATCAGGAAACTGTCCATAACTGGTACTTTTACCTGTACCACTAGGGCCTACAATAGCTATACTTGCCATAGATTAATTTTGTTTTTAATTTTGTTTTTATTTTTATTTTAAACCTGTATGTCCAAATCCACCTTCACCATAGGTTCTTTCAACTATAACTTTGACCATTATGTATAATCAAATAAGTTAAGATTTTTTAATTTTAAGATGTACAAAGGATCTTCAGCATAGCCAACTCTTCGTAAAAAGTTATAATAGTTATCTATAACATGACCACGAGCTTGAAAATAATCTAGCCATAGAATATAGTCTTTTACACTACAGCTCCAATGTGCATATTTTGCATGACCTCTATTAGTTCCTAAAGATGTTGTAGGTCTTACTTTTGGATGCTTCATTCCAAATAAGTTATGACTCTCTTTAAATATATTAGAAGTAAAAGCTCCTGTTTCTAGGATAGCTTGTCTTATAATAATATCTTTAAGATCATCTGCTACACCATAAAGAATTAAAAATTCTTTAAGATTAGATATAGAGAATTCAGAATACTGAAGTTCTTCTAGTCTAAGTTTTTGTTCAAAAATTTCCATATCCTTTATATCAGGAACAAAAAAATCACTAGGTTTATTAGCTACGTCAAAATAAATAAAAAAGATACAGATTAAAACTATTAAATTTTTCCAATTCATTAATATTAATTTAGTTAGACAATCACTCTAGACCCTCTTTATGAGCATCATTGTAGAGTTCTGGATTTTTAACAAAGCTTTGTATGTATTGTTCATACGTCAAAACTTCGTCTTTGCGTACAAAAGTACCAAATTTTCCTTTATTAATCAAGTATTCGTCTCTTTTTTCTGCTAAAATTTTGTACCAAGTAGGATCATTACCATCTTTGTATTTTACAGATAAAGGCATAATTAATTATTCAATGACTTAATTGCACTTTCAATAAAGATAAGACTATCATAAATATTCTTATTTTGGTGAGTGGAATACTTTTCAGCTAAAGTTTCCTTAAACTGTATAAGTGATTCTATGTCAGATGTTAAATCTAAAGTTTCTTTTACTTCAGCTTTAATCTCTGTGGAAGATTCTTTTTCTTCTAAGATGGGTAGCCAACTAGCTGCACTTCCTGATATGTTGTTATTCATTTTCTTTAGTTTTAGATTTAAGTCCCATAATTACATTACTGTTATCAAAATTTTTAATTATTTCATTCCTAGCAGTAAGTATAGTTTCCCACCACGACAGTTCAGTAGCTGTAAGCACTCTTTTATCTATAGGTTTAGGCATACCTGTTAAAACAAACTTAAAGTAGTTCCTTCGTTGAGCAATTTGCTGCTTAGTTAATTTACTCATTTTTTTGTAATTTTTACACTAGTTAATACTTCAGAAGATAGTTTAATCTTACCTTTATGTAATTTATTAATAAGAGAAGCTACCCAATCTTGCTGTTCATCAGTAAGCAGCACTTGTCTAATATCCCCAGAAGTATCTTCTACCATTACTATGATATTTTTAATTTTCATGGGTATACTTGTTCTTTGGTTATTTTATCATAATGTTCATTAAGCATTTGAGTAGGAGCAGGTAATTCTTTGAAATAATTTACTTTACCATTAAAGTAAAGACT
>SL_3KL_010_SEDDRAFT_10005743_pt1 | contig 11119 bp, 7 predicted proteins | sample SodLakKL_010_SED_2_FD_10381 | JGI IMG/M metagenome (IMG submission 10381)
GCGGGCATTGCCGGAGGTGGGCCCTTCGATGCCCTTTTCCTGGACGCGGACAAGGAGGGGCTACCGGAATACCTGGACCAGGCGGCGCGGATTCTGGCGCCAGGAGGGCTCCTCCTGGTGGACAACGCCCTTTGGAAAGGTAGGGTCCTGGACCCTGAGGCCAGGGACGAGGCGACCGAAGCCGTGCGGGCGATGGCTCGGAAGATCGCAGCGGATCCGGGCTGGGACGGAAGCATCCTCCCTACCGGCGACGGGCTGCTGGTGGCGCTGCGACAGGGACCCGAGGGGGACTGAGCGCGACTCAGCCCAGTTCCCCCAGGACGCGGTTCGCCGCTGCCTCCACCCGCCGCAGATACCCGGTCCCGAAGAGATTCAGGTGGACCAGGAGGGGATAGAGCTGGTAGAGGGGGCGCCGGATCTCGGCATAGCCGGGCTGGAGGGGGCGTAGCTCCCGGTAGGCGCTGAAGACCTCTGGAGCGAAGCCCCCGAAGAGCTCCATCATGGCCAGGTCCACCTCCCGGTGGCCCCGGTAGACGGCGGGGTCCACCAGCGCCGGCTCCCCACCGAGGGTGATGAGGGCATTCCCCGACCAGAGGTCCCCATGGAGGAGGGAAAGGCCGTCCCCCTGCCATCCCTCTGTGGCTTCCACCACCCGGTCCAGCAGTCGCTCCAGGAGGTGGCGCACCGGGGTGGGGAGGTGGCTGTGCGCCAGGGCCACCTGCGGCGCCAGTCGGAAGTCCCGCCAGAACCCGGCCCATCCATCGGGACACCCGGAGCTCGCCTGGAAGCCGGTATTCCGCTGGGGAAGCGTCCCGATCCAGCCGTCTCCGGACCACCCGGGACCCTCGGCGTCAGGGTCGTCGAGACCCCCATTTTCCCCAAGGGGACGGTGGAGCCGGGCCAGCCCCCTCCCCAGGCGGCGACCCGAGTCCGCAGCCGGTGGGGCAGGCGGAAGGTATTCAAGGAGAATCCAGCGGTCTCCCACTCCCAGCACCTCCGGAATCCGGACCCCTCCCCGCCGGGCCAGCGCCCTCAGTCCCGCCGCCTCGAAGGGGAAGGAGGTGGCGTCGGGAGGGCCCCACTTCAGGAATCCCTCCCCTGGGCGTCCCTTCCCTCGGCCTCCGTCCCGATAGGAGGGATCCGCCTCTGAAGGCAGGGAGGAGTGCGGGCCGGGCGGTCCCGGGGCGGATGAGCCCCTTACGGAGATGTGGGCTGCAGGGTGGATGCATCCTCCGGAGACGGGATGGGCCACAAGGCATGCCGGGGCCCGGCCTGGTGCAAGAACCCTCGCCGCCTCCAGGGCCACCTCCCCAGGGATGTCCATCCCACCGTCGGCGTCGTCGGCTTCGCTGGCGTGGGCGGTCGGAGGCATCACACTCCCTCGTCCTCCAACTTCTCCAGCTCCTCCAGGAGTGCCTGGCAGCTCCGCTCCACCATCTCGAAGACCCGGTCGAAGCCGTCGGGTCCACCGTAGTAGGGATCGGGCACCTCCAGGTCACCGTTCCCCTCCGGGTCGAACTCCCGAAAGAGGCGGAGGTCCGCCCGTACTTCCGTTGCGGGGCGGACCGACTCCAGGTCAGCCAAATTGGCCCGGTCCATGGCCAGGATGAGGTCGAACTCGTGGAAGTCCTCCTCCCGCACCTGGCGTGCCCTGCACCGAAGAACGATCCCGTTCCGCTCGGCAACCTCCAGAGACCGGGGGTCGGCGGGCTCCCCGGCATGCCAGGCGCCGGTGCCTGCCGAGTCAATGCGGTATCGGTGAGGGGCTCCGCTCTGCTCCACCAGGTGCTGGAAGACCCCCTGGGCCAGGGGCGAACGGCAGATGTTTCCGAGACAGACGAAGAGCACGGAGACGTTCGCTCGGCCGGTGGCTGAGAGGTCCGTGTCCGGGGTATGAGAGTTGGGAGTCATGGCCGAGGTGGAGAGTGTAGATAAGGAGGATCCTGCCTGCGGCCACCCGGGACAGCCGTGTCCGAAACGGGTGGATTACCCTAAACTAGAGTGTTGGAGTCGCACCTCGTACCGGGACTCGCCCGGAGGAGAGGCAGGCGGCACATTCAAGGAGTAAGAGGATTTTGGACGAGAGCAATACCTTTGAGTCCCTCGGACTTTCGGAGATGAGACTGGCGGCAGTAGAAGCGGAGGGCTGGACCATTCCCACCCCCATTCAGACGAAGGCCATCCCTTCGGTACTGGAAGGAAAGGATGTGGTGGGGATCGCCCAGACCGGGACGGGGAAGACCGGAGCCTTCATGCTTCCCTCGCTGGACCTCGTGGAGGCGGGAAAGGGACTCCAGGTCCTGGCCCTCTGCCCCACCCGGGAACTGGCCCAGCAGGTGGCGGAGGACGCCAAGTCCCTCTCCCGGGGAAGCTCCCTCCGCGTTTCGGATGTGGTGGGCGGCGTGAACTACGGCCCCCAGATCGATGCACTCACCGGGGGATATGAGATCATCGCCGCCACACCGGGTCGTTTCAATGACCACATGGAACGGGGGAATGTGGATCTTGGCAACCTGAAGGTCCTGATCCTGGACGAGGCGGACCGGATGCTGGACATGGGCTTCCGCCCCCAGATCGAGGACGTACTCCGACGCTCGCCCCGGTCCCGACAGACCATGCTCTTCTCGGCCACCATGCCCAACGGCGTCCACGCCCTGGCCCTGCAGGTGACCCGGGACGCGGTCTGGGTGGAAGCCTCTCCGGAAGGTACCACGGCCGAGGGGATCGACGAACTGGTCTACATGGTGAAGCCTGAGAAGAAGGCGGAGCTCCTCCTGGACCTCCTGGCACGCCCCGACTGGGACCAGGTCCTGGTCTTCACCCGGACCAAGGCCGGGGCCGATGGGCTCCGATCCTATCTGGACCGCGGTGGAGTCGGGGTGGACGTGATGCATTCGGATCGTCGGATGGAGCACCGGGTCCGGGCGCTGGACCGATTCTCCACCGGCTCCGTGCGGGTCCTGGTGGCCACCGACGTGGCGCAGCGGGGGCTGGACGTGGAGGGGATCTCCCACGTGGTGAACTACGATGTCCCCATCGACCCGGAGGACTATGTCCACCGGATCGGCCGGACCGGGCGGGCGGGGGCGGCGGGGAACGCGGTGACCTTCGTCACCGCAGGTGACCTGGGGTTCCTCAAATCCATCGAGATCCGTCTCGGTCGGAAGCTGGAGCGGGTGTCCGTGGAAGGCTTCGACTACACCGGAGCCTCCGCCAGCGGGAGCGGAGGAAAGCGGAAGCGGACCCGCACCGGGGGCGGCATCGGGACCCGCTCCGCGTCGGAGCTTTCCGATGAAGAGCTTGCGGCACTCCTCAAGTTCGGCGGCTGACCGGACCGGAAGGAGCGTTCGGGTATCCTCTCTCCCCGGAGGCAATCCATGTCCATGCTTCGCTACGGTGTGCTCGTAGCTGGGCTCCTGGTCCTCGCTGGCGGGTGTGTGTTCGAGCGTCGCCCGGACCCGGACCGCATGCCGGAGGTGGACCGCGCTCCCGATGCAAAGGCATCGGCCGCATCGCCCGGGGAGGACCCGGAGGCGGCCGCGGCTTCCCTTGCGGAGGTCTTCCGGGAGTCCGTGCGCCTGGGGGACCTCTCCCTGGCCCTGGGCCTCCTCCACCGGGATGCCGTCCTCCTGGATGAGCTGGTGGGCGACCTCCCCGCTGGTGCCGCAGGACCCCTGACCCGGGGCGAGCTTCTCCTGGCGGTGCGGCGGATTCACCAGGAGGGTCTCAGCCTTCACCCCGCCCAGGTGGAGGTGACCCTCTTGGACGACGTCGCCCTGGTGACCTCTCACCTGGACCTCATGCGCTCCATGGAGGAGGGTGGTGACCTGGCGGTGCAGGAGGGCCGGGTCTGGGAGTCCATGGTTCTGGTGGCCACCCCCGACGGGTGGCGGATCCGCCACCTCCATCGGTCCCTCCGCCCCCTGGATTGAAGGAGTTCTCCGTGCCCACCCTGGACGACATCCGAGCCGCCCGGGAACGGGTCCGGGGTGAGATCATCCTGACCCCCTGCACGCGCTCCCTGGTGTTTGACGACCTCCTCCCCTGCCACCTGCATTTCAAGTTCGAGAACCTCCATCGGACCGGGTCCTTCAAGGAGCGGGGGGCGCTGAACCGCATCCTGCATCTCACTCCCGAGGAGCGGGCCCGGGGGGTCATCACCGCAAGCGCGGGGAATCACGCCCAGGCCGTGGCCTTCCACGCCACCCGCCTTGGAATCCCGGCCACTGTGGTGATGCCCGAGACCACTCCCCTGGTGAAGGTCACCAACACCCGGCGCCACGGTGCCGATGTCGTCCTCCACGGGCAGCGGTTCTCCGAGGCGATTTCCGAGGCGGAGCGGCTTCAAAAGGTGGAAGGACGGGTGATGATCCACGCCTTCGATGACGATCTGGTCATCGCCGGGCAGGGAACGTTGGGGCTGGAGCTGGCCGAGCAGGTGCCGGAGGTGGACCTGGTGGTGGTTCCCATCGGCGGAGGCGGGATCATCTCGGGTACGGCCATCGCCCTGAAAGCGCTGAAGCCCGAGGTCCGATTGGTGGGGGTGGAGGCGGAGGCGGCCCCCTCCGCCCGCCTCTCCCGTGACGCCGGACGGATCGTGGAGGCGGAGACGGGAGAGACCCTGGCCGACGGAATCGCCGTGAAGCGCCTGGGGGAGCGCACCTTTCCCATCATCGAGGCGCTGGTGGAGGACATTGTCCTGGTGAGCGAGGAGGAGATCGCCCGGGCCATCCTCCTGCTCCTGGAGCGGGAGAAGTCGGTGGTGGAGGGGGCAGGGGCTGCCACCCTGGCCGCGCTCCTTTCGGGGAAGGTCTCGGTGGGGGCCGATGAGACGGTGGTGGCGGTCCTCTGCGGCGGCAACATCGACATCAACATGGTCTCCCGGATCATTGACCGGGGGCTGGTGGACGACGGACGGGTGGCCCGGCTCCGGGTGACGACCCGGGATCGTCCCGGAAGCCTGGCCCTCCTCACCCAGGTGGTCGCCCGGGCGGGGGCGAATGTCCTGGAGGTGGTCCATCAGCGGGCCTTCGCCGACATCTCCATGGGCGAGGTGGAGATCATCATGCACCTGGAGACCCGGGGACGGGAGCACCTGGAGGAGGTCCTCGAGGCCCTTCGAGCCGCCGGAACCCGGGTGGAGGCCGTGGTGGGCTCCGCCCGCCGGCCCCCGCTCCCTGGCTAGGCAACGTCCTGAATCTTCCCCCCGTCCGATTCCGTAGTGGGAGCTGAGGGATCGAGACGACAACGGCCCCGGCAGGATGGGGCAGGACGGGGGGGAGGCAAAGATGCGAAGGACCCTGAGATTCACCAGCGAGCGCTTCGTTCCGCGCAATCATCATACCTATCCGGAGCTCCATGTCCGGACGCCCCGGGTCACCCGACGGATCCACCTCCTTCCCGCAACGGATCTACCCCGGGGGGGAGGGGTCACCGATCGCCCCGGCGACCACCGGCGATAGCGAGACGGACCGAAAGTGGAGGACGACGAGGGGCCCGGTGGATTCGTCCACCGGGCCCCTTTATCGCGGGGATCGTCCCCCTGCCGCCGCCTCGGGAGGGCGGCGGTTACCGAGGCCCGTCCTCGTCCTGCGTCACCGGGGTGGGCGGACCGCCCCACCGCTCGAACCAGCTCCGGAGATAGAGCTGGCTCCGGATGAAGTTGGTGGGCCTGGAACTGGTTCCATGCCACTCGTCCTGGAAGCGGAGCATGGCGGTGGGAATCCCCTGCACCCTCAGGGCCGCGTAGTACTCTTCGGTCTGGGCCATGGGGGTTCGGAGGTCGTTCTCCCCGGTCATCAGCATGGTGGGCGTCGTGACGTTCCCCACGTACATGAGGGGCGACCGGCGCAGGTGCTCCGAAGGGTCATCCCAGGGGAAGTGCTCGAAGTTCCGGTACCAGGTCACCCCGTCGGTGGTCCCCACGAAGGAGAGCCAATTCACCACCGGGCAATTGGCCGAGGCGGCGGCGAAGCGGTCCGTGTGCCCCACCACCCACGCGGTGAGTACCCCGCCCCCGGAGCAGCCGTAGACGTACATCCGGGATTCATCCACGAACCCCCGGCCCACCAGTTCATCCACCCCCGCCATGAGGTCGTCGTAGTCCTTCCCCGGATAGGCGTTGTTGATCTCGTTGGCGAAAGCGCTCCCGTAGCCGGTGCTCCCCCGGGGGTTGGTGTACAGAACCAGGTACCCGTTGGCGGCGTGTTCCTGCCATCCGTAGTTGAAGCCCACCCCGTACATGGCGTGGGGGCCTCCGTGGATCACCAGCATCATGGGGTACTTCCGGGTGGGGTCGAAGTCCGGCGGCTTCACCACCCACCCATGGATGTCCAGGTCGTCGGCGGAGGTGTACCAGAGCTCCTCAACCTCCCCAAGACGGACGTCGGCCATCAGATCCTGGTTGATCCGGGTGAGGCGCCTCAGTTCCCCGGGCCGGGCCGGATCCAGGAGGTGGATGTCCCCGGGTTCATGGAAAGAGTTGACGGTGACCGCCATGCGGCCCTGGTCGCTCATGGAGCCCAGGGAGATCTGGTGGACGCCCTCCGTAACGGGCCGCACCCCGCCCGAGGCGGAAACAAAGTGGAGATTCTGGTTTCCTTCGGACGGGGCGGTGAAGTAGAGGCCGGAACCGTCCCGGGCCCAGGTCAGGCTTCCCACCCCACGGTCGAAGTCCCCGGAGATGATCCGGACGTTGGAGCCGTCCCGGTCCATGAGGTGGATCTTCCGATTACGGTACGTATCGGTGTGCCAGTCATCACCCAGATAGGCGATGCTCCGCCCATCCGGGGAGGGGACGGGGTTCGAGTCCTGACCCCGGCGGTTCGTGAGCTGGCGAATGGTCCTGTCGGCCACGGTGACGGAGTAGATCTCGGAGTGGCGCCATTCCAACTCCGCTTCTTCCACCCGTAGAGAAGAGAAGAGGAGCTCCCGTCCATCGGGGGTCCACTCCGCCGCGGAGTGGTTCCAGTCCCCGTCGGTGAGCTGCCGGACGGCGCCCCCCTCGGCGGAGACCACGAAGAGGTGGGTCCAGGTATCGTCCACATACCCCTGGCGGTCCCTCCGATAGGTGGCCCGCTCCACGATCTTGGGTCCGGGCGTCCAACTGGCTCCGTCGGGGCGTCGGGGCATGGAGACCGTCCAGGAGTGGGTGTCCTCCACTTCCATGGTGAAGGCCAGGGCGTTCCCGTCGGGAGACCATCGGAGGTTGGAGGGAGACCGCTCCAGGCGGGTGATCTGGCTCACCGCGCCCTCGTCGTCCATCCATCGGATATGGATCTGGTTCCCCCCGGGCTCCCCGGAGGTGAGGAAAGCGATGCGGGTCCCGTCAGGTGCCCAGGTGGGAGAGGACCCCTCGGCCAGGAAGCGCTTCCGCGTCCCATCGGCATCCATGATCCAGACCTCGGAGGGGCGCCGGTCGTTGACTCGGTCGATCCATCCCCGGGTGTAGGCCACGTGACGCCCATCGGGAGAGATCTGGGGGTTGGAGACGGACTGGAGGTCCCAGTACATCTCCAGGTCCAGGACCCGGGGGGCGTCGCCGTTGGTGCCGGCTCCGGTCTGCGCGGCCCCGGGCTGGGCCAGGACAGGGAGGGCCAGGACCGCCAGGACCAGGGTGACGAAGCGGAGGGGCGCAGGAAGGCGGCCCGGGGAAGGGGATCGATGGGGCATGGGGTCCTCCGGAGGGTCGGGGGTCAGGTGATCCAATCTGGAATGGGCGTCGCAGGAGGGCCAGCCTGCGGCGCCCCGTCGGCCAGGGTCGCCACCCTTTCCACGGAATGGGCGTGGATCTCCACGGTGTCCTCCACCCGGCGGGCGTAGCCTCCCGCCATGACCACGGCCAACGGGACTCCCTCCCGCCGCGCCGCCGCCACCACCAACCGGTCGCGTTCCTCCAGCCCCGCCCGGGTCACCGCCAGGCGCCCCAGGCGGTCATCCTCGAAGGGGTCGGCACCGGCCAGATAGAAGATGAGGTCGGGCCGTCCCTGTTGCAGAAGCATCTTGAGCCCCTCCTCCACTGCGGAGAGGAAGGGGTCGTCCCCGGCGCCGTCGGGGAGGGGAAGGTCCAGGTCGCTCTCCTCCTTCTGGAAGGGGAAGTTTCCAGCACCATGCACGGAGACGGTGAAGACCGAGGGGTACTGGCGGAAGAGGGCGGCGGTCCCATTCCCCTGGTGCACATCCAGGTCCAGTACTCCCGCTCGCTGGATCCGGCCCTCTCCCTGAAGGACCCGGGCGGCCACCCCCACGTCGTTGAAGACGCAGAACCCCTCGCCCCGGTCGTGGAAGGCGTGATGGGTGCCACCGGCCAGGTTGGCTCCCGCACCATCCCGGAGAGCGGATCGGGCCGCCGCGATGGTGCCGCCCACCGAACGACGGGAGCGCTCCACGAGTTCCGGCGACCAGGGAAACCCAATGCGACGGATCTCGTCCCGGCCCAATTCACCCCGGACCATCCGGTCGATGTACCCGGGATCGTGGACCGAACTCAACTCCTGGTCGGTGGCGGCGGGTGGCACGTCCAGGCGCTCCGGGGCAACGACCCCACCCGTCAGCAGACGCTCCCGGAGGAGGCGGTACTTCTCCATGGGGAAGCGATGCCCTGTGGGAAGTGGGAGCACGAATTCGTCACAGTAGAAGATCTTCATGAAACCCACGGACCCTCCGGGTCCCGTGGGGGTTCCAGTCGGTTCCCGCCCGGCCCCGTCCCAGCCCCATCCGGAGATGTCCCCCTTTCCCCTTGTATTCCGGCCCTCGGCACTCCGGGCCCTGCGCCCCTGTGCCCTGGTCCTTCTCATTGGCGCCGTCGCCGCCTTCGGTGTGGTCTTTCCGCCCTTTCTGGCCGCGCAGGCGGACGGGACGGGATGGGTGGAGGGGCGCGTCCGGGATGCCGAGGGACGGCCCCTTCGAGGCATCACGGTCATGGCGCTGGCCCCGGGGGAAGAGGAAGAGGTTCTCCGGATCACCCAGTCGGATGAGACGGGGTACTTCCGCCTGGTCCGCCTCTCTCCAGGCGACGTGGAGATTCGGGTGCTCCGGATCGGCTACCGGACCTGGGAAGAGCGAGTCATCGTCCGACCGGATGAAGCCACCCGGCTCGAGGTGGTGCTGGAGACCGCTGCGGTGGCGCTGGAGGGGATCGCCGTGGAGGGGGAACGGAGCCGGGCCCGGGCGAGGTTCGAGGGAGAGGCGGGGATCACGGTCCGGGAGATCTCCCGGGAGGAGATCCGGCGTCTTCCGGGGCTGGCCGAGGCGGATCCGGTACGGGCCATCGAGGTCCTGCCAGGGGTGATCTCCCCCACCGACTTCTCTGCCTCCTTCAATGTGCGGGGGGGCTCCGCCGATCAGAACCTCATCCTCCTGGACGGTTTTCCCCTCTTCAACCCCTTCCACCTGGGCGGAATCTTCTCCGTTTTCAGTGCGGACATGGTGGACCGGGTGGAACTCCAGTCCGGGGGCTTCCCTGCGGAGTTTGGAGGGCGGGTCTCCTCGGTCCTGAGGGTGGAGACGGACCCGGGCTCCGGTCAGTTCCAGGTGGATGGAGGAATCTCCCTCCTGGCCGCCCGCCTCGCATTGGCGGGCTCGCTCCCCGAGGGGTTCAAGTCCGCCACGGGGCTCTCCTCCGCCCGCTGGCGGGTCTCGGGGCGCCGGTCCTACGTGGACCAGTTGGCTCGCCCCTTCTTCGAGATCCCCTATCACATCGCCGACCTCCAGGGTGTCTTCGAGGGGTGGACGGAAGGAGGGAGTCGCTGGACCCTCTCCGCCTACCGCGGCGAGGACGTCCTGGACCTGGGGCGGCTCGAGGTGGAGGACTTTCCCCTCCGGGCCTACTGGGAGTGGGGGAACTCCATGGCCGGTGCCCGGTGGCTCCGGGCCTTCCCCGGGGGCGGGTCGCTGGAGGCGGCGGCGGGGTTCACCCGTTTCGGGACGGAGCTTCGTTTCGAGGACTTCGACGACTCCCTCTTCCGGAGCCAGGTCGACCAGTGGACCCTGCGGGCCTCAGGCCGGATGCACGCGGGAGGGGGGTGGACCTTCCGGGGGGGCGTAGCGGCCGATCACTACAACTGGGACAATCTGGCGGAGACGGGTGGGACGCGCTTTTCTGACGAGCAGGACCGGGGGTGGAATCCCGCGGCCTTCCTCCAGGGGGAGTGGGCTCTGCCCGGGCGCTGGCTGGTAGAGGGGGGGCTTCGCCTGGAGGGATGGGTTCCCAGGGAAGGAGAAGGCGTCCGGGTGCCGGCGCCCCGCTTCGCGGCCAAGCGCTTCTTTGCCGATGGCGAGGCGGCCGTGAGGGTCTCGGCTGGGCGGTACGCCCAGTTCGTCCACTCCGTCCGGGACGAGGAGCTTCCCCTGGGGCTGGACGTCTGGGTGACCACCGGCGCCCACATTCCCCACGTGGTGTCGGACCAGCTCCAGGTGGGGGTGGAACGGTTTCTGGGCGAGGGGTGGACCGTCGCGTTGGACGGCTATCTGCGGGAATTTGAAGGGGTCATCACCAACAACCTGGCCAGTGATCCCAACGACCCCAGCGACCTCTACCTTCCTGGCCAGGGGCGATCCCGGGGAGTGGACCTGTTCGTGGAGCGGGAGGGGGACGGGGTGGCCGGCACCCTGGCGGTTTCCTGGCTTCAGGCCACCCGGACCTTTCCTGACTTCGTCTCCGGGCAGGTGGATCGGCCCCCGGTCCGGTATCCCCCCATCTTCGACCGGAGGATGGACGTGGACCTGAACCTCCGCTTTCCCCTTCCCAGGGGATGGGAGGGAGGAGCCCGGTGGCACGTGGGGAGCGGCCTTCCCCACACCCGCCCCCTGGCCGGGTTCGCCTTCCTGGGCCCTCGCCAGACCCAGGGGGGGCGCGTGGGATGGCAGGGCATCGAGGGAGCCGGGGATGAAGGGGAGGAAGGGCCCCAGGCAGTCCTGCTGGGGCCCCGGAATGGCGCGCGCTATCCGGCCTACCACCGTCTGGACCTTTCCGCTCGGCGCACCTTCCAGCGGCCCTGGGGGCGGATCACCCCCTACGTCAGTGTCCTGAACGTCTACAACCAGGGGAATGTCCTGTTCTACTTCTATGAACTGGACAAGACACCGGCGATTCGCTCCGGACTCTCCATGTTTCCCTTCC
>SL_3KL_010_SEDDRAFT_10005744_pt1 | contig 11118 bp, 6 predicted proteins | sample SodLakKL_010_SED_2_FD_10381 | JGI IMG/M metagenome (IMG submission 10381)
GCCGGCCGTGCTGTGGTCGCTCACTCTTCTAACCCCGGGTTGTTGTTCTCAACATGTCCGCCAGCAGGCGGCACCGAGCGGGCATGATAGCGCATGGGGACGGAAGGTTACAGGTGAGGCGAAAGGCGAAAGCGCGTTGACAATTTTCCTTGTTCCTTGAGCCTTGCGCCTTTTTCACATCCCAATCGCAAACAGCCCCAGGCACAGAATCAGACCGGCGACGGGCACGACCACCGTCAGCGCGCCCATGGCCGGGTAGGCGCCGGCGTGGGTTTCGTTGCAGATGGCGCGGATGGTGGTGACCACGTAACCGTTGTGGGGCAGGGAGTCGAGTGCGCCGGACGAGATCGCGACCACGCGGTGGAGCTGGTCGGGATCGACACCCTGGTCCATGTAGTGCGGACCGAGAATGGGCAGGGCGATGGCCTGGCCGCCGGAGGCCGAGCCGGTCATGGCGGCGATGGCCGACACGGCGATGGCCGCACTGATCAGGCCGTCGCCGGGCATGCCGGTTACCCAGGTCACCGCGGCGTCGAAGGCCGGCGAGACCTGGGCGACGGTACCGAAGCCGACCACGGCCGAAGTGTTGCCGATGGCGATCAGTGCGCCGACGCCGCCCTCGGTCATCGCTTCACCGGGGTTGTGCAGGTGACGCAGGTTGATCATTGCCGCACCGATGGTACCGGCCAGCAGGGCCACGATCAGCGCCGAGGTGCCGAGTTGGTCATGGGTTGTGAAGGAGATGCCCAGCACCAGCAGTAGTGGCACGACGGACAGCGCCGGGTGCGGCAGGTTCTCACGCCCGGACTTCGGGTCGCCTTCGCGGTCTTCGAAATGCTCGCCGCGCTCGACCGCGCGCTTGAGCATCCACCTCAGCCAGACATAGCCGCTTACCGCCATGAACAGGGCGACGATGGCACTGGCCTCCCAGGCCGCCAGTGGACTGGTGCCGAGGTGTTCGACCGGGATCCAGTTCTGGATCTCGGGGGATCCGGCCGAGGTCATGGTGAAGGTGACTGAGCCGAAGGCCAGTGTGGCCGGGATGAAGCGGCGTGGCAGGTCGGCATCGCGAAACAGCGCCAGCGCCATCGGGTAGACGGAGAATGCCACCACGAACAGACTGACCCCGCCATAGGTCAGCACCGCACAGGCCAGCACGACGGCCAGCGCAGCCTGCTTTGTTCCCAGCCGGGTGATGATCCACTGCGCCACGCTGTCGGCGCCGCCGGACGATTCCATGAACTTGCCGAACAGCGACCCGAGCAGGAAGACGAAAAACCACGAGGCGATGAAGCCGGTGAACCCGTTCATGTACTGGGTGACGAGATCGGCCTGGCCTTCGGCGGCCAGCGGCGGCAGCAGGGCGATGCCGCTGGTCAGAGCAACGATCAGCGCGCACAGCGGCGTGGCCACGAACAGGCTCATGCCGCGCATGACGAGAACGATGAGCAGCGCAAGGCCGCCGAGCAGGCCGATGAGGCTGAGCATGATTTCACGTTCCGGCTTGGAGACGGTTGCCATGTTGGCAAGCCGCATCGGCGGCGGGAACTGTACCAAGGTACAAGTTACAGCCCGATGGTCCGGGCCGTAGTCTTCAGGCTGTCAATCGATCCGACGTCGCCCCGGCGTCGGGATCGGCTGTTTCGGGAATCAACCAACAAGCGGGATAAGGGAATCGCCATGAAGATCAAAGCATTGTCCACATTAAGCCTCGCCGTCATGCTCGCGCTGCATGGCGCCCATGCCCATGCCCAGGAGTCCGACGACGAGGAACGCGGTGAGGAATCGACCGAGCAGACTCGAACCATCGACACCATACAGGTGACCGCCCGGCGTCGCGAAGAGCAGATCATCGACGTTCCGGGGTCGCTGACCGCGATTAGCGCGCAGGATCTCTCGGATGCCGGCGCCCAGGACATCACCTACCTCAAGCAGACGGTACCCAACACCACGCTGGAGGTTTCTCGCGGCACCAGCAACACCCTGACTGCCTTCATTCGCGGCATCGGCCAGCAGGATCCGGTTGCCGGGTTCGAGGCCGGGGTGGGCGTCTACATCGACGATGTCTACCTCAACCGGCCGCAAGGGGCGGTGCTCGATATTTACGACATCGAGCGCATCGAAGTGCTGCGCGGGCCGCAGGGGACCCTGTACGGCCGCAACACCATCGGTGGTGCGGTCAAGTACGTGACGCGTCGCCTGGGTCGGACCCCGGCAGCCAGTATCCGCGCCAGCGTCGGCTCCTTCTCCCAGCATGATCTCGTGCTCAGCGGTGAGACGCCCATTGGTGACCATTCTGCCGTTGGCGCCGCGGTGGCCAGCTTCAATCGCGACGGCTTCGGCACAAACCTCTACCTCAATGAAGACAACTATGACAAGGACGTCACGGCGGCTCGTGCCAGCTGGGAGTGGACGCCCACCGACGCGCTGTTCGTGCGCCTGGCCGGCGACTACTTCAAGGATGACTCGAACCCGGTTGGCGGTCATCGCCTGATCCCGGGGTTGTTCTCCGGCGCACCGGTGCTGGACAACGTCTTTGATTCGCGCAGTGGCATCCAGGGCCCCAACTTCACGGAAGCCTGGGGTGTGAGCCTGACGGCCGAGTACGATATCAACCCGCAGTGGCAGTTCAAGAGCATCACGGCCTGGCGCGAGAACGAGAATACCCAGCAGATCGACTTCGAGGCATTGCCGGCCGTTGACCTCGACGTGGCCACGATCTACGACAACGAACAGTTCTCCCAGGAGTTCCAGCTTCACTATGCGGGTGACCGTGTCAGCGGTGTCGGCGGCTTTTACTATCTCGACGCCAATGCCTTCGGGCCGTTCGACGTACGACTGTTCGAACTGGGTGAATTGATTGGTGCTCCTGGTCTCAATGCCTTCACCAAGGGCGATGTCGATACCGAAAGCTGGGCCGTGTTCGCCGACGCCAGTTTCGATATTGGCGATTACCTGGGCATGGAAACCGGGCTGGAGTTGACCCTGGGCGGTCGCTACACCAGCGACAAGCGCAGCTCTCGGGTGCTGCGACAGACGCTGCTGGGCGAGTCGGAATTCTTCGGCGGCGACCCGGTCGTGGTGAGTACCGACTCGGACTTCCAGGGCTCGGAAACCTTTACCGAGTTCACCCCGCGCGCCAGCCTGGCCTGGAAACCGACCCTGGATCACAACCTCTACGTGTCCTTCAGTCAGGGCTTCAAGGGCGGCAGCTTCGACCCGCGCGGCCTGACCACGGCGGCCCCTGACCTGACCGGCGACGGCGAGGTGACCGAAGAAGACATCTTCCTGTTCATGCGCTTCGAGCCCGAGGAAGTCGATACCTGGGAAATCGGTGCGAAGTCGAACTGGGCCAATGGCCGCGTCACCACCAGCCTGGCGCTGTTTCACAGTGACTACACCAATATCCAGGTGCCCGGCTCCATCGGCGTGGATACCACCGGCGATGGCGTGTCCGACACGTTTGCCGGCGTCACCACCAATGCCGGTGCGGCCACGGTCAAGGGTGCGGAACTGGAACTGTCCGCCATCCTCGCCGATGACTGGATCACCCGGGGTGACCGCCTGAGTACGGCCCTGGCACTGGGTTACATCGATGCCGGTTACGACGAGTTCGTTACCGCCGTGACCGACCCGGCCACCGGCGAAACCGCCCTTGAAGACGTGGCCGACCAGCGCGTGTTCCAGAACACGCCCGAGAACACCGCTCACTGGAACCTGCGCTACGACGTGCCCATGGCGCTGTTCGGCAACGACGGCGACTTCAGCATTCGCGGTGCCTGGTCGTACCGCAGCGAAACCAACCAGTTCGAGATCCCCTCTCAGTTTCTCGACCAGCCGGCCTACTCGCTCTATGACCTGAGCCTGATCTGGGCGCGCGCGGATGGCCGTTTCGAATTGGGTCTGCACGGTCGTAACCTGACCGACGAGGAGTACCAGGTCTCCGGCTACGTGTTCGCCACACCCGACGGTACCGAGTCCACACTCGGCCTGGAAGGCGTGATGAATGCCTTCTATGGTCCGCCGCGGACGGTGACACTGACGGGTACCTTCAACTTCTGATATGCCGGACGGGGGTTCATCCGGCTCTCCCTGGCCCGGGACCGCGCACGCGGTCCCGGGTTTTTCTTAGGATTAGGCGCTACCATTGCCTGATGCATTTTCACATGGCCCGGGAACCTTGCTGAACCTCTCGTCACTCACCCTGATCATCGCCGGGGTGGTCTGGCTCGGGTTGCTGTTTGCCGTGGCCCTGGTCGGGGAGCGTTCGCCGGAGCGCTGGCGCCGCATCTGGCCGGTGGTCTACTCGCTGTCGCTGGCCGTCTACTGCACGGCCTGGACCTTTTACGGCACCACCACCCAGGCGGTGCAGAACGGCTGGCCGTTTCCGCCGACCTTCATTGGCACCATCGTGCTGTTCGTGTTCTGTTTCCCGTTTCTGCAGCGACTGGTGCGCTTGAGCAAGGCGGCCAACGCCACCAGCATTGCCGACTTCATCGCCAGCCGTTTCGGCAAATCCTCGACGCTGGCCGCGGTGGTCACCGGCGTGGCGGTGCTCGGGCTGGTGCCCTACATCTCGCTGCAGCTCAAGGCCGTGGCGATGAGCTTCGGTGCCTTGACGCTGGGTCGCGCGGAGGTAGCCGAACCGGCCGCCTGGCAGGACCTGGCCTTTTACGTCGCCCTGTTCATGGCCATCTTTGCCGTGCTGTTCGGTACCCGCCGGGCCTCGGCCACCGAGCACAATCGCGGGCTGGTGCTGGCAATGGGATTCGAGTCACTGCTCAAGCTCTCGGCCATGCTGGCGCTGGGTATCTTCGTGCTGTTCCGACTCTACCAGGGGCCGGCCGACATGATCGAGCAGACGGCCACGCCGGTTTTTTCCAGTGCTGACAGTTTCCTGACCCTGACGCTGCTTGGTGCCCTGGCCATGTTCACCCTGCCGCACCAGTTTCACATCGGCGTGGTCGAGTGCCGGTCGGAATCGCACCTGAAAGTCGCCCGCTGGCTGTTCCCGCTGTTTCTGGTACTGATCGCTTTGCCCATTGTGCCGCTGGCCCGTGCCGGCATGGCTCAGTTCGGCGAGGCCGGCATCGCGCCGGATCTGTACGTGCTGATGCTGCCGCTGATCAGCCAGGCCGACGGACTCGCGCTGTTTGCGTTTCTCGGTGGCCTGAGCGCGGCCACCGGAATGGTCATTCTCGCCAGCCTGACCCTGTCGATCATGATCGGCAATCACTGGCTGACCCCGGCATTGCTCAATCGCCGCTGGGGCGCGGTCAGCGAGTTGCGCATCCCGGTGCGCCTGCAGCGCCGCGTCGGGATTGTCTCGGTATTGCTGCTGGCCTATGCCTACAGCCGTGCGGTGGGCATGGCCGAGGCGCTGGCCGATATCGGCGCCCTGTCGTTTTCCGGTCTTGCCCAGCTCGGACCGGCGGTGTTTCTCGCCGTTTACCGGCCCGGCCTGCCGCCACGAGCCATCATGGCCGGCATCGTCAGTGGTGTTGCGGTGTGGGCCTACGTGCTGTTTGTGCCACTGGGCCTGGACGGGCTGGGCCTGCGTCCGGACTGGATCGGCAGCGGACCACTCGGACTGGCCTGGATGGCGCCGGAGAACCTGTTCGGCCTGACCGCGATCGAACCGCTGGCACGGGCCGTTCTTGCCAGCCTTGTCGTCAATGGCCTGGTGATCGGCCTGGTCAGCCGTTTCAGCCCGCGCACAGGCGGCGAGCATTCGTCGGCCGAGCCACTGGACCCGAAAGTACTGTGGACTCTGGCCGATCGATTTCTGCCGCCGCAACGGGCAAAGGTGTTGTCCGCCGGGCAGGATGATCCCCGCAGCATGGCGGGTCGGCTGGAACACGAACTGACCGCGGTTGTCGGTTCGGCTTCCGCCCGGCTGCTGATGGATGCCGTTCGCCGGCGGACACCGGCGCCGCTGGATACCGTGGCCGACCTGGTCGGCCAGGCCGCCGAACAGGCACGCTTCAGCCAGGAAGTGCTGTCGGGAGCGCTGGAGAACATGAGCCAGGGCGTTTGCGTGGTCGACCGCGATATGCGCCTGGTGGCGTGGAACAGCAGCTACCTGGCCCTGTTCGATTACCCGGACGAACTGATCCGCGTCGGCCGGCCGGTGGCCGACTTGCTCAGGCACAATGCCCGCCAGGGCCTGATGGACGGTGGCAATGTCGACGCCATGATCGAGCGCCGGCTGGCGCACAAGCGCGCCGGTACTCGTCATCGCGTGGAACGCCCCTGGCCGGATGGTCGCATCATCGAGATTCGCGGCCATCCCATGCCCGGTGGCGGGTTCGTGGCCACTTTCACCGACGTCACGGCTTTTCGCCACGCCGAGCAGGAACTCAAGCGCATCAACGAGACGCTGGAGCAACGGGTGGTTGAACGCACGGCCGAACTCGAACAGGCCAAGTCGTCGGCCGAGCGGGCCAACGCGGCCAAGACCCGTTTTCTCGCCGCGGTCAGCCACGACCTGGTGCAGCCGCTCAATGCCGCACAGCTGCTGACCCATTCACTGGGTACGCAAGTCGACAATCCGCGGGCACAACGCTCACTGTCGCAGATTTCCGGCGCGCTGGGCGCGACCGAAGACCTGCTGGAAGGATTGCTTGACATTTCGCGACTCGATGCCGGCGGACTGGAACCGCGCGTGAGCCGCTTTCCCCTCTCCGAGTTGTTCGAGCAGTTGCACGGCGAATTCTCGGTACTGGCACAAGAGCGAGGACTGCGCCTGGACCTGATGCCAACCGGTGCGTGGGTGGAAACCGATTCACAGTTGCTGCGACGCATCCTGCAGAACTTCCTGTCCAACGCCGTGCGCTACACCGAGTCCGGTCGCGTGCTGATCGGATGCCGGCGTCGTGGCGGCAAGATCATGATCGGGGTTTGGGATACCGGTCCCGGCATTCCCGGCGAGTTCCGCCGGGTCATCTTCGAGGAATTCCGGCGTCTGGACGACGAGCAGCATTCTCCCGGCCTTGGGCTGGGGCTGGCCATCGCCGAGCGCATGACGCGGCTGCTCGGTCACGAGCTGGTGCTCGACAGCCGGCCCGGTCGCGGGACGCTGTTTGGCGTGGTCGTGCCGCGCGTGGCCCCGGAACGAGCGGCCGCCAGCGATCCCGGCGCCGAGCCCGAACCCGAATCGGCCAGCGTGCTGATCGTCGACAATGACCCCGATATGCTCGGATCCCTGACCACCCTGCTCGGTGACTGGGGTTTTCAGGTCGAAGCGGCCACTCAGCCCGAACAGGCCCTGCATGTCGCCAGCACGCTGCAACCGGCATTGCTGCTGCTGGACTACCATCTCGACGGCGGGCGGACGGGGCTGGAAGTGCTCGAATCACTGCGTGCGCAAGGCTGTGACGTGCCGGCCATACTGATCAGTGCCGATCACGGCGCCGACCTGAAAAAGGCCGCTCGGCAAAGCGGGTGCGAATTGCTGCACAAACCGATTCGGCCGCTGGCGTTGCGCTCCTTGCTCAACCGGCGACTGCGCGCGGCACACTCAGTCCGAACCGCGGAATCGAACCGTCGGGCTTGACCGCAAGACCTCGGCATAGCGCTCGTGGACCTTGCCCATGCGCACCCGGCCAAGAAAACCGGAGTAGGCCAGGTAACTGACCAGAAAGCGTCGATCGGACGCCCAGGACGGCAGGAACTTCGGTGCCTTGAGCAGCCCCATTTCAGCCAGTTCGCACAGCACCGGCACATCGGTCAGGGCCAGCTTGCCGCAGAACAGCAGAGCCAGCACGTCGGCGCGCCCGGCGGCGATCAGCGAGCGCAGGAAGTCATGCACGCGCAACAGGCCGTCCAGGTAGACCACATCCTTGGTAAACGGTGCACCACCGGTGAGTACGCCACCGCGAAAGACGCGCCGGGTCTGCTCGAAGGCCGCCTTCTCGGTCGCGCCCTGGTCGAGAAAGTAGCGGTAGACCTCCAGAAAATCCGCGCCGTCAACGGCCATTTGAATGGCCAGCACACGGTCGGCCAGGCGGCTTAGCCGATCAACATCCATGCAGCCGGTAATGAACTCTGAAAATACCGCCAGTCCTTCCTGGGTTCGGGTGGTGCCGGGATGACTGGAGGCAAGGATCGGAAGCTCGGTCTGGGCGCGACCGTTCAGGGCCGTGCTGACGTGAATGCCCGCCTCATGGTGGATGAGCTGGTCGACATCGCGATCAGTGAAATGCGCTCCGGCGCGGATGCGGATGCGGTCGGCGCCGGCGGTGGCGTTGGCCGAGAGCGAGTCCACGATTTCCACCAGGGGCGCCTCGTCGCCGAAGAATTTGACCACGGCGGCCTGCATCTTTCGCGCCACCTCGTCGGCCGTGGCCGTCGCGTTGGGTGGTGCGCCCAGGTCGAGATGATTCAACTGGTCGATGATGCGCCGAAGTCGGCGGGCCAGTTGCAGCGGGCTGTTGGCCGAGTCCGGCAGGGCCTCGGACGGTGCGCCGTAAAGCGTGTGACAGGCATCGTAGAAGGCCGGCTGACCGAGATGATTGAGCATGCGGCTGGCGACGGCCAGGCGATCGGCGGTCCGCTCCAGCCATTCACGGGCCGGACCGCTCTGCTCGATCAACGGGCGGGCCGTGGCAAGCGCGTCGTCGACCGCGCGCGTGTCAACCGCAGGGTACTCGACGTGCGGCAGTTCCCGCCCCCCGGCGGCAAGAAATCGTTCACGTACCTCGATCGGCCAGGCCAGCAGGCCGAGGATGCGCAAGGGCTGCTCGGCCTGACGCAGGGCCGTGGCGGCCTCGGTGATGCGTCGGACCAGGTTCCGATGGGCGCTGGCGGGCAAGGTCGGACTCCATTTGCGATTCACGTTATAATAGCCTGTTACCGTGCTCAATCGCCCTTTAAGGTGGTCAGGAAGAAATCATGCTGTTTGACAATGTCGTCATCAAGTCCGTTGCCTCTGTCGATGCCCCCTACATGGTCACAAGCGAGGAAGTCGGAGAAAAGCTTGCATCGACCTTCAAGAGACTGAAGGTGCCCGGCAATCCGTTGATCGATCTGGCCGGCATCGAAGAGCGACGCTTTTGGGATGATGGCATGCTGCCTTCAGATGGAGCCACGCTGGCCGCCAAAGAGGCACTCAGACGCGCTGATGTGGATCCGGCTCGCATCGGCATCCTGATCAACACCTCCGTTTCCCGCGACTTCCTCGAGCCGTCGACCGCCTGCATGGTGCACGGCAACCTCAAGCTGGCAAATACCTGCGAGAGCTTTGATGTCGGCAACGCCTGCCTGGCTTTCATCAACGGCATGAATATCGCCGGGCGCATGCTCGACCGGGGTGAGATCGACTACGCGCTTATCGTCAATGGTGAAAATAGTCGTGAAATCAACGATAACACCATGAAGCGCATGCTCGATCCCAATGTCACGCGCAAGCAATTCAAGACCGAGTTCGCCAGCCTGACACTGGGGTCGGGGGCGGCCGCCATGGTGATGTCACGAGGTGATCTCGAGCCCGAAGGCCATATCTATCGCGGCGGCGTGTCGCGCGCGGCCACGGAATTCAACAATCTCTGCCGGGGGTGGAACCACCAGATGTGGACTGACACCCGGGGCCTGATGCGTGAAGGCGTGAAGCTGGCCAGTTCCACCTATGCCACCGCCCGCCAGCTGCTGGGCTGGGTGGCCACCGAGTTCGACCACGTCGTCGTCCACCAGGTCTCCAAGGCCCACACCGACGCTTTCATCATGGCATTTGGTCTGGATCCGGCCCGCGTCTACCGCATCTTTCCGAAGTTGGGCAACGTCGGCCCGGCCTCCATCCCGACCGTGCTCGCCCGGCTGGTCGACGAAAAGCGCGTCAAGCGCGGCGACCGCATCACCCTGGTCGGCGTCGGCTCGGGCCTGAACGCGGCGATGACGGAAGTGGTCTGGTAGCGCCGAAGGCGCAAATCCGAAATCCGAATTTCGAAATCCGAAACAAATGATGGCATTGCCTGTTCCCGTTTCGAATTTGGGTTATCGAATTTGTTTCGGATTTGGTGCTTCGAGTTTCGAGTTTTTCTGAATCGGCCACCGGGACTTGCCGCCAATGCACGACGTCTCTGACTCGCTCTTTCCATTCGAACCCCATTACCACACCCAGTCGGGCGGTCACCGCATGCACTACCTCGACGAGGGGCCGGTCGAAGGTCAGCCGGTGGTCATGGTGCATGGCAATCCGACCTGGTCGTTCTATTACCGTGAGGTAGTGAAGGCACTGTCGGATAGTCACCGTTGCCTGGTGCCCGATCATGTCGGCATGGGACTGTCGGATCGCCCGTCCGACGAGCACTACCACTACACCTACGCCAGCCGCATCGAGGATCTCGGCCACTGGCTTGATGAGGTCGAGCCCGAGCGCCCGGTCGACATCGTCGCCCACGACTGGGGCGGCGCCATCGCCATGGCCTGGGCGGTCAAACGCCCGGAGCGCGTGCGCCGCATCGTGCTGCTCAATACCTGGGCCTTCACCATTCCGCCGGAAGAAAGCCTGCCCTTCGGCCTGAAGTTCTGTCGCACCCGCATCGGTGCCTTCGCCATCAATCGCTTCAACCTTTTCTCCGGCCTGGCCGCCCGAGTGGCCACCAAAAACAAGCTCGACCCCGAAGTCGCCCGCGGCCTGGTCGCTCCCTATCGTGGCCGCCCGGAACAACGCCTGGCCACCCTGCGTTTCGTCCAGGATATCCCCTTGAGCGAAGCCGACCCCGCCTGGGCACCCCTGGCCGAAACCGAAGCCGGGCTGCACAAACTCGCCAACAAGCCCATCCGCTTCATCTGGGGCCGAAAGGACTTCGTCTTCGATAACCGCGTCCTGAACAAGTGGCAGGAAATCTGGCCCGAGGCCGACTACCAGATCATCGAAGATGCCGCCCACTACGTGCTCGAAGACGCTCCTGAGCGCGTGGTCTCGGACATCGAGCAGCACCTCGGCGACTGATACGCCATAGCGAGTCCTCACTCGCTTGCCACTTTTTCGCGGTTGGGCTTTGCAGTCCCGGCGTGAAATCCGTGAAGTCCCCTTGACACGAAGCGGCAGGGCACCGGTTGCAGCTGGTGGGTGATGCTTGGTTTGCATGCACTGAAAATTTCGAATACCCTTTTCGT
>SL_3KL_010_SEDDRAFT_10005746_pt1 | contig 11117 bp, 5 predicted proteins | sample SodLakKL_010_SED_2_FD_10381 | JGI IMG/M metagenome (IMG submission 10381)
CATCATCTTCAACGATGAAAGTAACATCATAATAATCGAAATCAACCTTTACACCTCCGGAGAGGGCAACCACATAATTGTTTCTGGCTGCAGCGACAACTTCCATGGAGTTATCGCCCGTAATGTCCGGAATGGCTCTAATGGCATCTACAGCCGCGGGCATGGGAATGGAGTCGAGCACATCGCCATCGCTACCACTCAGGAAGTATACCCAGTTGTTGTTGAACAATGTACCGACAGCCACGTCATTGATCCCGTCGCCACTGATATCTCTGGTCGGAGCAATGCTCCAGGGCTGATCTGCCACCTGGGTTGACCAGATNATCTGTCCATCCTGGCCACTGATTGCAACGGCGTGTGGAGAGGTGCTGTTGGCGGGGAAGATATCCATATAGCCATCACCATTCAGGTCTCCTGCCTGCCAGAAGTCAAGGATCAGCACGCCACCCAGACTGCCGGAGTGTTGCAGATCACCGTTGGTTACATCCATCAGGTAATAAAATCCGTTAAATGTACCGGCAATGATATCCCTGATGCCATTTCCGGTAATGTCATCAATTTGTTCAAGAGCCCATACAGAAGAACCTGAAGTAAGGTATTCCCATTCAATGCTTCCGGTAGCACCGTTGATTGCAATGACTTTCCCCTGCTGGCCGGGCGTTTGCCCCCCTCCTATTACATCAGGAACACCGTCGCCGGTAAAGTCTTCCACGGCAAGCACGGAGTAGGCAGCACCACCCATGCTGGTATCCCAGATCAGGTCACCTGTTTTGCCATTCAACAGGAAAACACGACGTGGCCCGGTTCCGTCGCCATCATCACCTGCAGCAGCAAGTACATCGCGGTAACCGTTTCCGTTGAAATCATATTTGACATCAACCATATAAACCCAGCCACCACCTCCCCAAAGGTTGGTCTCAAAACGCCAGATAATTTCCCCTGTCCTGGGAGAAACAGCCGTGACTGCGCGATCGCCATATGCAGTACCAATCACGAAATCGTTAAAGCCATCCTCATTGACGTCATCCAATTCTGCCAACGCCTTGGGGTATTCCACCGTTCCGATTTCCGTAGCCCAGATCAGGTCAGGTGTTCCGGAAGCATTTCCATTGTAAAGCTGAAGTTCCAAACCACGTGTACAGATCAGTACATCCGGAATGCCGTCATCTGTGACATCGGACACACTCATAATCGCTCTTGGATTTTGAAAGGTAGGTCCGGGCAGTGTAATATCCCACAACACGGTGCCAAGCGGATACTCCAGATCTTCAGAAGAACCGGTAAGTTCAATAATATATGGCGACTGGTCCGGATTATTGAAAAGCAGGGTCGCCTCCTCTTCAATCAGTCCCGGATTTTGCGGCCAGAACCACAATGCAAGCGCTGTGGTCTCAACCGGATCAAGCGTAAGAGGAAACTCCACGCGCCAATCCCAGTAAAAATCATTGGAGGAAAGTTCAATGTCAGATAATACAAGAGGCTCATCTCCCATGTTTTGCAATTCCATGTACAGTCTGGTTGTCGATTTCAGCCTGGCTTCACCATATTCAATTACCTCCTGTTCTGCAACCAGGAAAGGTCCGGATGCGAGTCCGTTTCCAGTTAGTGTCACCTCTGTTGTCAGACTGGCGGGATCATCAGAGTGGATCGTCATGATCTCTTCGTACATATGGATCTCATCAGGGGTAAATGTGACAGCCACGGACTGGGATGAACCTGCTTCAATCGTAAAGGGGAATGACTCATCAACCGAAAAAGCCGTAACGCCATCGGGAAAGGTGATATCCGAAATGGTCAAATCACCTGTTCCCGGATTCTGAATGTTCATCATCCAGACCTCATCATCGCCCAATGTCACATTTCCGAAGTGATGCGAAGGAGGGACCACGATCACAGGTGTTCCGGTTCCAAACGGATCCACCTTATACAAGGTACTCACGCCCTGTGAAGTACGACCGATATACCAGAGGAAGTTCCCGTCGTGATAAATGCCGGTGGCCCTGTGGTCATCGTATGGAAATGACTGGATCAGTGTTCCGTCGGTCTCAACGGCGTGTATGAAATCATTCCAGAAATCGACAATCCATATGGTATCTCCCTGGATGGCAATGTCCCAGGGTTGATCCGTCGGGGGAACAAAGCTTGATATCTCATTCCCCTGATCATCCATCAGGTGAATGGTTCCGGGATTTGGATTATAGGTGGCCACCCAGAAGTTTCCGTCATCATAAGCGATACCTGACATGTATGTATTTGGCAATGCAAACTGCGAAACCTCGTTACCTTCCATGTCAAACTGCAAGGCAAAAGAGGGATTGAAGCCAACCCGGTTGATGGTCCATAGGTATTCTCCATCATAAGTCAAACCAAGCGATTGATTAACTACCGCATCATCAAATAACATGATCAATTCGCCAGTGGAAGGATCAAACCGGTGCATTTCATCACTGTATCCTCCCCCATAGGCTCCAATGTAAATATACTCTCCATCGGAGGCAAGTCCACCGGCAAACGGATTGACGGTAAACATCTCGATGACCGTCCATTCACGGTTCACTTCTTTTTCGTAATTAACCCCTGCATCATTTGCCAGGGCGGAAAAGGCAAACGATGTCATCACAAAAAAAACGAATAAGGTCTTTGTAATTCTTTTCATAACGTAAATTTTAATTTAAGCAAAATATATATAATCTATTTGAATATTTAGGCCGAACAAGCATCCGTTTGTCGACAATTAAAAACACTTGAGCATTCTGCAGAACAAGTATAGCAAGCACAAGATAAGAAATAATTTCATTTTGATGCAACATCAATTTCATTATCTTTGAGGATGCAATCAATATTTTCACACCTATTTAAATCAATATAATGAAGAAAAATTATGTAATATTTACGCTGGCTTTATTTTTATTTCAATCACTACTGTTTTCGGCAGATGACTTTCCGATTGCCACCGACAACTTTAGTCAAACCTATCCTGTGGTTGTGTTTGATGGGGAGGACTACCTGACTGTTTATTTTGACCGTCGCGGTGGCAATTACAGTGTTTTTTCGAAATTTGTGTCAACGGATGGTGTCGTATCCTCAGAACAACAGACCGTTCCTGCGCATCCTGCTTTATCACTGATGCCGGGACTTGCCATGGGGGATGACAATTTCCTGTATACCTGGTCGCGTCAACGGGGGATATGGGATTATCAGCGCGATGGAATGGCGATTCTGATTGGGCTAAATGGAGTTCCGGTATCTGGGATGATACAGGTTTCTAGCCCTGCACTGCAAAATTCCCCTGGTTTTATGCGCACGGCTTACGATGGTGAGAATTATTTGGTGATCTGGCAGGATGGCATGCCCAACCAGGATGCACAGATATTGGGACAGTTTGTTTCTGCTTCTGATTACAATCTTGTTGGAAGCAATTTCCCCATCCGTCCACCTTCATTGGGGTCAAATCACGCCCAGGTGTACCCCGATATTTTATTTGATGGCACCAATTACCTGGTTGTGTGGGATGACAATCGAACCGGTGAGCGCTCCATTTACGGTTGGTTTATTGATACAGACGGTAACCCGGTGGGTGATGATTTTGTAATCTCCAATGTCCCGCAACGGCAGATGTTAGTGCGGGCTGCTTTTAATGGCAGTGAATACATGGCTGTTTGGGCAGATCGCCGAGACGGCTCAAAAAGTGGTGTTTATGGCCAGTTATTTGACAGCAACGGTACACTAATCGGTGGCAATATTCCAATCAGTCCGTTAGCAGACAACCACGAACGCACCTGGCCCAAGGTTGGCTCGAATGGCAATCAGTTTCTGGTTGCCTGGGAACAGCAAAATATCTCGAAAAGTGTTGACAAAAATGATCCCGTGCAAGAAGAAATGCTTTTGGCAGCGGGGATGGATCCCGCAAAACAAAATATCTGGTGGGAAGTACACGGACGTATAATTAATTCGGACGGATCTTTCTATACAGACGAGATGCCAATCGGTGTCAACCAGTTCCATCAGCAAAACCCCGAAGTGGCAGGTCAGGGCAACCAGTTCCTAACAGTGTGGCAAGATTCTCGCGTTAACAATCAGTACTCGGATATTTACGGACGATTTGAGACAGGTGTACCGGCTGATGAGTTGCCAGTCCCAGAGAACCTCACGGCAGAATTTACCGGTGAGGGGATCCACCTGAACTGGAATCCGCCGGCAGAAAAGAACCTGCTGCATTACAATGTATACAGAGATGGAAACCTTATTGCTCAAGAGGTTCAGGATACCGAATATCTTGATGAAGATTTTGAACAATCAACCACGTACAGCTATCACGTAACAGCGGTTTATGATTCGGGCGAGTCGGGTCCATCAAATACGGCAACAGTTGATATTCCGGTTCTTTACGTTACCGTCACATTTCAGGTGAATGACCAGGATAACATGGCCATAGAGGGAGCCCAGGTCATACTTGGGGAATATGATCCTCAGCTAACTGATAGCGAGGGTGTCGCAATTTTCGACCAAGTGGATGCAAACAGCACATTCAGCTATGAGGTAAGTAAAGAATATTACAACGCCGAAAGCGGAACCATCGAGGTGCAAGAGGAGGATATAACGGAAACGGTAACGCTGATTTTCACCCCTTTAACTTATGTATCGGTTGGTTTTGTTGTCACAGACATTGAGGATAACCCCATCCAGGGGGCAGAAATCTGGTTTGAAGGGGGGAACGGCACTGAAACCACCGATGCCAGTGGTACTGTAGTTTTTTGGGAAGTAGAACCAAACGACTTGTATCATTATGAAGTTTGGAAAGAGGGATATTTTGCAGATATTGACATGGTGGAGGTTTTGGATGAAGACCTGATCGTAGAAATCGTATTGATTGTGGATGACACCTCAGTGTTTGATGCACAACAGGATGCGCTCTTTAACATCTCCCCGAATCCGGCAAACGAATTGCTCCGGATTTCAGGACCGGAAACCGTCAGGCATATTGAAATAATTGATGTCAACGGCTCACGTGTAAAGCGATATGTTAACATAAACCAGGATAATACAGTGCTTGACATTTCTGACCTGAAAAGCGGCATGCATGTATTGGTCATTCAGGATCAGCAAGGAGGTATCCACAGGATGCCTTTTATTAAGGAGTAGTTGACAATCCTTCAATCTCCACCTGAATGATCTCTTTGTTGCTGGCGTTGTAGACAAAAGCGATGACAGACATATTCTCAGGCACCCAGTGGCTGTCGAGTTTTACCTGGTAGGTGTGGTTAAACTGATCCTGCGGAGCGATGTTGCCTTCATTCATCAACTCTCCCCAGACGCCATTGACATCCTTTCTAAGCACATGGTTGTGCTCATAGTCTTCGATAACTCCTGTAGGATAATTCGGATTGTTGGTGCGTTGCGGACTGATAATCCCGTCTTCTGTCAGGAAAGCAGAAATGTAATAGGTATTCAGGCAGGTGATCAGGGAGGTAACCTCAATATTCACATCCAGATTGCCTTGCTGATATTCCAGGTCAATTTCAATGTGAAATTCCGGTGCGAGGTCGATAATTTGTGAAATGGCATCGCCCCATGCTTCAGGGGGATGCTGCAGGCTTCCCTCGTGCACTTTTCTGTTCACCAGCCCCCTGGGATTGAGCTCTACGGAAAAATAATCAGCAATGGCATCCCCGGCAGCATTGGTAAAATCGTAGCTGAACATCCCGTCCGATACGCGGGCAAAATAACCGGAGTGGATTTTCATCAGTACCAGGCGATCTCCGTAATATGCTTTTAGGTCATAGGCAATATCACTGCCGGCAGGGCATTGCGGACACTGATGACCGGTAAACTCCTCGAGCAACACTTTGCGGACAACCTCTCCCCCATTGTGGCCGTTGCCCTCAAAGTCTGTCCTGTAGGGTGGTTCTATTTTATCACAGGCTGCAATACCAAACAACAGCATTGCACCAAAGACTGAAATGGAAATATATTTTCTAATATTCATAAGCTATATCTTAGAAACTGCTTGTTACACTGAGCATAAAACCGTAAGAGGCTGGCACCTGGCGGCAAACACCACCGACACAAATTATCCCTTCACGCTGTTTTCCGTAAGAAAGGCTGAAACGGTTGGCGCCCCGGGCATAAGCCACGTTGATGTTGTAATAGTGTATGCGCAGGTCTTTATCATCGTTTCCATAATTGTACTGGTTACTAACCGTAAAGAACCAGCGTGGTGCGATGGAGTACTCAACCAATGCCATTGCCCAGTTCTGGTTGTCCTGTTCGGTGCTCAAATGCTGAAGCTCCCAACGCAGATTTCTGCGATTGGGCAACCGGTAAGACATATCGGCAATCACCACGTGGGCATAAATCATCTCCTTATCCAGGTATCCTTCGATCACATTTTGGTTGTAGGAAATGTATGCATAGGAAAAAAGTCCGCGTAAGGTACGTGAAAACCTTCGGCTGATCTCAATATTGATGTCCTCAAAATAGCGTTCATCACCCAGTTTGAAAAAATCGGAACGGTAGCCATCGGTACCTCTTACGTCAATAATTGTTTGACCGTTAACATCCGTAATCGCATCATCGACAAATTCTTTATGGATCGAACGTGCGTGACTGTAGTTGATGGTAACATTCGTGCCATATTCACCACCCAGCAAGGTTTGGCGGGGGATGCGGAAAGTAAGCTCACCCATGATCCCCATTTCTCCGTTTGGCTGTGTTGCATAGGGATACATCCCACTGAGGCTATAGAGGTGTTGCCTGGTAGTCGGTGGCAGGTAGTTGATGTTCAGGTCATTTCCAGTTGCATTGCGGTCGCTGCGAAAGCCCATATTGTCGATACGCTTCGCAGAAACCAGTAAACCGATGCCGCTGGCAGCATAAGAACCTGATAAAAGCAATGCGTGTCCGTCTTTGTATATAAAATTGTTTTCTGCAGAGGGATCATTCACCTTATGGGCATATTCGGAGCTCAGACTGAATGGGCCGCGCCGGTAATTGAGGCTGCCGGAGAAAGCAGCTACATTTTCAGGAAGGTTAAACAAAGGATTCTGATCACGCTGGTATTTGCTGACCACACTACCTCCAAGGATCCATTGGTTTTTGCTTTCTGATAATGATGAGATAGCACTGTTCAGGTTCACGCGGGCATCAAAACCTCGGACAATTCCCGGACCGGTATCAAAAAACAGTCGCTGCTGACCGATCACACCGGTCAGTGTAACACCATTATGGGGTCTGTAAACCAGACGAAAACCGTCCATGGCATTATCGATGCCAAGGTTCCTTTCTTCGTAGGTGCGGAAGATCAAACCGCTGCCAAACTGTTCATAAAAATTTCCCAGGGTAACTTCGAGCCCTTCACTCGTATAGGAGGCAAAGCGATAAGGGATGCCGTTCCCCCTGTACCTGGGGTCATAGCCAAGCAGTGCATTTTGATAACTTTCATAGCGAATTCCCATTGCAAATCCCCGGTAAGAGAAGTTCAGGTTGGCAAAACCGTTCATCAGGATGGTTTCCGAAACATCAGGCGCACCAATCAGGGTATCGCTGATGTAATACTGAGCGTCCATCTGGAAATTCCCCCAAATGCGCGCTCCCGGCAGCAAGCCCTCTGCACTCAGTTTGGTTGCATTGAACAGGGTCAGCAAACAGCAGGTCAACAGCAACGACCGAAAGATCTTTTTTCTATTCATCATCCAGCAAATCGATCAACATGTCATACATATCCCACTCCATTCCATCCGAAAAGGAGGTGTGCTGATACACAATCTCCCCTTTCCCGTTCAGGATGAAAGTGTGCGGAACCAGGTTCACCCCCATGGCCCTTCTGAAGTCCCCATTCTCGTCCAGGTAAAATTCAAATTCCCATCCACGGCCACTTATCATGGGTAAAACATTCGGACGGGTCCGTGCATCATCGGTACTCACCGCAACCAATTTGAATCCGTGGTCCTTCCATTCTTCATATATTTCATCGATGGCGTTCAACTCCTGCAGACAAGGCCTGCACCATGTAGCCCAAAAGCTCACAACAAAGGGTTTTCCATCATTATCAATATATTTTGTGTTGAAATCCCTCCCCTGAAGGTCCTGGATGGTCAGTTCAGGGAGTTTGCCTCCTACCTGAGCCAAAGTTGTAAAGGAAAGAAACAATCCGGAAAGCAAAAAAAGAATTTTTGTTGTCATTTTTTTTTAGGTTATAATTTCGGATTCTAAACTCAGATCTCAGCTCCCAGCTCCCAGATCTCAGTTCCCAGTTCTCAGTTCTCAATAAAGATTCTTTCTGTAATAATACTATCTGCTGTATGTATCTGAAGCAGATAAAGTCCGGCATTCAATCGGGATGCATCGAATGTGTATTCCTGATAATGGGCAGAAATATTTTTTGACATGACCCTTATGCCTTGCTGATTGAACAGCACGATCTTACCGGATTGGATCGGTTGTTCAAATGAGACATTGATGATCCCTGCTGATGGATTTGGAAAAACACGAATGCTTTGATGTTGATGACGGTCATTGATATTTGTTTCATCACCATCATCTCCATTATCATTGTCATCACCATCGTCACCATTGTCATCACCATCATCACCATTGTCGTCATCATCATCCTGTTCTTCATAATTGAACCTAACGGCCTGGTACACCTCCTTGGTATTGACATCCTGAACAAATGCCAGAAGTTCCAGCTGGTTCAGGTCCACCTCTTCGAGTGGGATGCGGATCGACAGTTCAAAGCTGGCAATGGCACCCTCAACCTGGTTATCCAGGCGATTGCCATCCGCATCGGGTATAAATGAACGCATCACCCTGTAAAACTCCTGCTCACCGTTACTTCCCGGAGGAGCATCAAAATAGATGCTGTCTTCTGTATACACCACAAAAAGGCGCAACTCCCTATCCGATAAATCTGCAAAACTCTCGGTGTCTACCTGGGCAAAGAGGTTGTCGTCAGAAATGTAGTAGGAAGCTTCAATCTCAAATGCAGCCGGCCTGGCATGCTCCAGATCCATTAATGACTGACTGATAGCCTCGGCATTCCCGGAGTATATGGATCCTACCGTTGCGAAGGGACTATACGTAACATCGTGGAATACCCGTCTTGTGTCATGGTCTTTGGGATTAAAAAGATACAACGGACTTCCTTCATACCCCATCGGGTGGTAGAACACCATCGCAAAACGATCATTGTTCTGGTTGATCATTGAGCGGATCACAGGATTGATTAAGGCGCAGCTGCCGCAGTTCATGCTTGAAAAACTTTCCAGAAGTGCAAGCTGCCTTTCGGGCAGGAAATCATACACCTGAACTGCTATTTCAAGCGTATCGCTGGCGGGTGTATCCAAAGGATCGCCGTTTAGTCCGGTAAACCAAACATGAATCAGATAGATACCTTCAGCCTCGGGTGTCCATGGCTGCTCCGCTTCATAAAAGAACGGAATCTGGGGATTGATGTTGATCTCATCGAAGAATGTGGTGTAAACTTCGCCCTCATTGATGCTGTAATGCATATAAATGGAGGAGAAAATACCGCTTCCCGTGTAGGCAAGCTCCCCGCTGACCGGGTAAACGGAGTCAGTTAAAGCCAGGGGTCCGCCAAAGAAACGGTCAAGCCTGATCTCATCAGTTCGTCCTGCTTCTGCCAGGGCTGATAAAGGGAGAAAGCCCAGGATTTGCAAAATAATAACCAGATGTATTCTGAATTTTGTCATAGGCAAAAAAAAGGTAAAGGCCGCTGAACAGCCTTTACCCTTCGTGTTGTTTTATTTAATCTTTGTAAAACGTTCAAACAATTTGGTTTCTCCTGAAATGATTTCCAGGAGATAAATTCCTTCTGCAAGGTCGGTTACATCAATTTGTGTTTCTCCTGTATCAAGAGTAAATGTATTTACCAGCATTCCGGAAGCATTAAATATCCGTCCGCTGATCTGACCTTTCAGGTTACGTGTTTCAAGGCGAAGCAGTTCAGCAACAGGATTTGGATATAGTTTCATTCCAGGCATTTCAGCTTCTGATAAGAAAACATCAATTTCTGTATGGAAGGTGATCGAAAGAGGTTCGCTGATTTGTCCGTCTATACCCATTAATGCTCCCATCTCAACAAAGTAAAGCGTATTATAGGATAGCTGGTCAACCGGGGTAATTACAAAATCAGTGTGTGATTCGTTTATGGTTGCTGTGAACGGCACCGGGTCTCCCGCAGCATCATTTGCAGAAAAGTGAACCAGCTCCTGCAGAACCTCCGGTGAGAGCTCCGACCCATCCTCCGGATGGCGCACCTGCTGATTTGTTGTTATCAAGACACTATGATCAACAGGAACATCAACGGCACCATCTTCAAGATCAAAATTGACAACCGGAGTACCATGCGTGTCACGTGTTGTAAATGTAACCTGACTCCCTTCAGCTTCCATTCCCGATTCACCCATAACGGTTTCGATTGCAATGGTGTATGTAGTCAGAAAGTCCAAATAGGCAAAAGGAACGATCGTGATCATGTTCTTTTCCTCATTTACAGTTGCATTAAAATCCACAACATCGGATTCATCTCCATCCACATAAAAAGATATGAGATCAGCAACGTTATCATCATTGATTTCTGTTCCATCCATAAACTCGACCGGCTCTACAAAGTATGCTTCAATTTGGGCATCAGGTTCCACATCTGTGGCACCATCTGTGATGTTGAAGGTAACAATACTGCCAGACGACATATATGCCGACTGATAGATCTCCTTGGTAGCATGGTTCTGCAGAAAAACAGCAACCATCAGGTCATCCATCTCTTCTACGTTGGTTGAGGCCATGTCAAAACTATGATCAAAGTGATAGGCTTCAAGCGCCGTAAGGTCTACTGTTGTTCCCTGGGCATTGGGAAGCATCTTGTGCATTACATGTTTAAAGAAGGTTTCTCCATTCGTACCGGTATTGCCATAAGTAACAGACTCAATAACCACAACATGTAGTCGGACTGAAGAAAAATCAGCAAAAGGCATTAGCGAACCTTCTATTTCAATATTGGTGCCGTCAATCTGATAGTGTCCTGAAATGTCTACAAAGGCAGGTTGTGTAAGTGCTGCCTGCAAGCCACTTGTTACAGCAGGCAGCGTACCGGGCAC
>SL_3KL_010_SEDDRAFT_10005747_pt1 | contig 11114 bp, 10 predicted proteins | sample SodLakKL_010_SED_2_FD_10381 | JGI IMG/M metagenome (IMG submission 10381)
CCGGCCGCTTCGGGCCGGCCGAGGTGCTGACCGAGATCGACGGCCGCGGCGCGCTGCGGGCCGCGGTGCGCCGCGGTTGGCGCGCGCTGCGCGACCACCACGGCGGCCGCGGCGCGGTGCTGCTGGCGCCGCTGGCGGCGTCCTTCGACCAGTTCCGGGACTACGCCGAGCGCGCCGCCGTGTTCCGCGAGGCCGTCGCCGAGCTGGCCCGCGACGCCGCGAGCGACGAGGGGGTGGCGTGGACCCCCTGCTCCTGACGCTGCAGCTGCTGCTGTCGGCGCTGGGGGTGCTCGGCGTCGCCGCCGCCGTGCCCGAAGCGGCGCTGGAGCAGGCGGGGCGCGCCCTCCTCGGGCTGGTGCTGGTCCTGGCCGTCGCGCGGGTGCCGAGCCGCACCGTCGTGCGCCTGGCGCCCGCGGCCTACTTCGTCACCGTCGGCCTGCTGCTGCTGGTGCTGTTCGCGGGGGTGGCCCCCGAGGGTCTGCAGGCCCGCCGCTGGCTGGCGGTCGGCGGCGTGACGCTGCAGCCGTCAGAGCTGATGAAGGTCGTCGTGATCGCCTACCTGGCGGCGTTCTTCCACAACCACCTGGGCGATTGGCACATCTGGCGCCCGATGGTCGTGGTCGGCATCGCCGCCGGCCTCATCGTCGCCCAACCGAACGTGTCGACCGCGCTGTTCCTGTTCGCGCTGGCCTTCGCGATCATGGTCGCGGCCGGCACCAGCCTGCAGCGGCTGTTGGCCATCGGCACCGCGGCCGCCGTCGTGGCGGTCCTCGTCGGCGCGCCGTACCTGGCCCAGTTCGGCTACCTCGGCGACCGGCTGGTCGGCTTCCGCGACATGCTGCGCGGCGAGGCCGACGTGCTGGGCGCGGGCTTCCAGGCGGACCGGGCCCGGGCGGCGCTGCAGGCCGCCGGGGTGCTGGGCATCGGACCGGGCCGGCCCGTGCGGGTCCCCGAGGCCCACACCGACATGGTGGCGGTGGCCGTGGGGCAGAGCCTGGGGCTCGTGGGGATCACGGTGCTGGTGGTCGCCTTCGTGCTGTTGGTGGGACGCACCTTCCGCATCGCGGCGGCCGCCCGCGGTCCCGCGGCGCTGCTGGCCGCCGGTGCGGGGCTCTACATCGGCGGCCAGGCCTCGCTGAACCTGCTGGTCGCCGCCGGCCTGCTGCCGGTGGCCGGCGTGCCGCTGCCGCTGGTGAGCTACGGACTCAACTCCATGCTGTCGGTCGCCGTGGCGCTCGGCTTCGTGCATGCCGCCTTCCGCGAGGCCCGCGCGGCGGGGGCGCCGCTGTGACGGCCACCCCCGCCGGGCCGCGGGCCGTGACGCCGTCGCAGCAGCCGGGAGAACGGCCGTCCGGGCCGCGGGCCGCACCGAGCGACGCGGACGCCCCGCGCCTGTGGCTGGCGACGGGGGGCAGCGGCGGCCACGTCTTCCCCGCCCTCGCGCTCGCCGACCGCGCCCGCGACGCGGGTTGGGCGGTGACGCTGTTGGGCACCGCGGGCGGACCCGAGGAGAGGTGGGCGCGCGACGCCGGGGTCCGCTTCATCGGGGTGCCGACCGGCAAGCTCGACCGTCAGCGACCCAACCCTCTCGCCCTCTTTCGGGCGCTGGCGGGCATCGGGCGCGCCGTCGGCCTAGTGCACCGCGAGCGCCCCGACCTGCTGGTCGGCTTCGGCGGCTTCGCCAGCCTGCCTGGCGTGGCCGCCGCCCGGCTCACGCGCACGCCCTACGCGCTGCACGAGACCAACGCCGTGCCCGGCCTGGTCACCCGCGCGTTCGCGCGCGGCGCACGCCGGGTGGTCCTGACGCAGGAGGTGGCGGCGGCCAGGCTGCCGACCGCCTCGACGACGGTGGTGCCGCTGCCCGTGCGCGAGCGACGCGTCCCGCGCGAGGAGGCCCGCGCCGCCCTGGGCGTTCCCGCCGACGCCCTGCTGACCCTCGTCCTCGGCGGCTCCCAGGGCTCGGCCTACCTCAACCGGGTGGTGCCAGCGGTCGCGGCGCGACTGCAGGCCGAGCGCGCCGACCTGTGGCTGTTGCACCAGACCGGCGAGCGCTGGCTCGACGAGGTGCGGGCGGCCCTGGGCGTTCGGCCGCGGACGCTGCTCGCGGGCTTCGTCGACGCGGCCACCGCCTTCTCGGCGGCCGACCTGGCGATCACCCGCGGCGGGTTCGGTACCCTGGCCGAGGCCGCCTTCCACGGCGTGCCGCTCGTGGTCGTTCCGCTGCCGACGGCCGCCGAGGACCACCAGCGCCACAACGCCGAGGCCCTCGCCGACGCCGGCGCCGGTCGCTGGGCGCACGAGGGCGACGAGGCCGCGCTGGAAGCGGCCTGGCGCGACCTGCTGCATCGCGCCGCACGAGGCGATGCCCGCGAGGCAGCGCTCGCCCGCAGCCCGGCCGGCGGCGCCGAGCGCCTGCTCGAGACCCTCGCGCCGTTGGCCCGGCGCCGGCCCGCCGCGACGACCCGTCCGCCCNTGAGGAGCCCCNCTTGAGCGACCCGATCCTCGAACCGAACGCCGGCCCGCGCGTCCACTTCATGGGCATCGGCGGCGTCAGCATGCAGGGACTCGCGCGCTGGTACCGCGCCGAGGGCTTCGCCGTCAGTGGCTGCGACGCGGTCGACGGGCCGGTGCTGGCGGCCCTGCGCGAGGAGGGCATCGCGGTGNCNCTGGGCCACGATCCGTGCCACCTCGACGACGACGTCGACCTGCTCGTCACNACCATGGCCGTCGCCCCCGATCATCCCGAGGTGCGGCGGGCGCACGAACTGGGCATCGCGGTGCGGCCACGCATCGCCCTGCTGGCCGACCTGTTCCAACGCAGGTCGGCCATCGGGGTCACGGGCACCCACGGCAAGAGCACCACCACCGGCATGCTGTCGGCCCTGTTCCTCGCGGCCGGCGTGGACCCGTCGATCCAGCTCGGCGCGTCGCTGCCTTCGCTGCACGGCAACATGCGCCACGGCGCAGGACCCCACCTGGTCGCCGAGGTCGACGAGTCCGACCCCGGGTTCGCCGACCTGCGCGCGGCCGTCGCCGTCGTCACCAACCTGGAGGACGACCACGTGGCCGGCGAGTACGACGAGCGGCGCAACTACCACGCCAGCCTGGCCGACCTGCAGACCGCCGCGCGACGCTTCGCGTGGGGCGCCCCCCGGTTGCTCTACTGCGCGGACTGGCCGGGCCTCGACGCCCTCTTCGCCGACCACCCCGCCGCCGCGCGCTACGGCTTCGTGCCCGACGCGGACTACCGCGTCGAGGCGCTGGTGCTCGAGCCGGCCGGCGCAAGCTTCGCGTTGGCCCTGCCCGACGGACGGCGGGCCGACGTGCACCTGCGCGTGCCCGGGCGCCACAACGTCGCCAACGCCGCCGCCGCGCTGGCCGCCACCGACCTCGCCGGCCTCGACGCCGTCGCCCTCGCGCCGGCGTTGGCCGAGTTCGCCGGGGTCGGGCGCCGCTGGCAGGTGTGGGGCCAGGTCGCGGGCGCCGAGGTGGTGGACGACTACGCCCACCACCCCACCGAGGTCCACGCCACGCTGACGGCGGCGCGGGCCAGCGGCCGCCGCGTTCGCGCCGTCCTGCAGCCCCACCGCTGGGTGCGAACCGCGCGCCTGTGGCCGCAGCTGGCCGACGCCGCCGCGCTGGCGGACGAGGTGCTGGTGCTCGACGTGTACGCCGCCGGCGAGAACGCCATCCCCGGCGTCGACGTCGACCGCATCGTGACCCGCCTGCGGGCCGCGGGGCGCGACGCCGCGCGCCACACGCTGGACAGCGCCGTCGCGCACCTGCGCTCCAGCCTGCGGCCCGACGACCTCGTCCTGACGCTCGGCGCCGGCGACGTCTGGCGGGTCGCACAGGCGCTGGTGGCCGGAACGGCGTTGGAGGGCGACCATGGGGCGAGCTGACGTCCGCGTCGCCGTCGCGCGGCTCGCGCTGGCGACGCTCACCACCCTCAAGGTCGGCGGCGAGGCCGAGGTGTGGACCTGCGAGCGCGACGACGACGCGCGCGAGGCCACCCGCGAGGACTTCCGCGTGCTCGGCGGCGGCTCCAACCTGCTCGTCGCCGACGGCGGCGTCCCCGAGCGGGTGGTGCGGCTGGGGCGCCCGTACGCCGACGTGCGCGCGCTCGCGAGCGACGACGCGTGGATCGGTGCCGCCACCCCGCTGCCGGGACTGGTGCGACGCGCCCGCACGTTGGGGCTCTCGGGCCTCGAGGGCGTGCTCGGCGTGCCCGCCCAGCTGGGCGGCGCCATCGTCATGAACGCCGGCACCCGCTTCGGCGAGATCGGCGACGTGCTGCAGGAGGTCGATCTCATGCTGGACGGCCGCGTCGAGCGCGTGGCGGCAAACGCGTTGGGGTTGGCGTACCGCCGCTCTGCGCTGCCGCCGGGCGCCGTCGTGCTGCGCGCGCGCCTGAAGCTGGTCGCGTCGACGCCGGAGCGCGTCGCCGCGGCGGAGGCGGCGGTGGACGCCGCCCGCCGCGGGCAGCCCAAGGCGCGCTCGGCCGGCTGCGCCTTCAAGAACCCGCCCGGCGACGCCGCCGGCCGCCTGATCGACGCCGCCGGCCTCAAGGGGACGCGCGTGGGCGACGCCATGATCGCCCATGAGCACGCCAACTTCGTCATCAACCTGGGCGCCGCCACCGCCGCCGACGTGCTCGGTCTGCTGCGGCACGTCCAGGAGAGGGTGGCGGTGCCGCTGGAGATCGAGTGGCGCCGCTGGGGCCTGCCCGGCGGCGATGCCGCCTTGCGCGGCTGGGGCGCGGCGGCCGAGGGGGCGGGCTGAGCCGCGTGCGCACCCTGTGGATCGTCGCCCTCGTCGTGCTCGTCGCGCTGGTGACCGTCACCCGCTTCTGGCCCTCGATCGAGCGCGTCGAGGTGTTCGGCCACCAGCACCTGGGGCGCACCGACGTCCTGCGGTTGGCCAATGTGGCGCCCGGCGATCCGCTGCTGTGGGTCACCCGCCAGCGTGTCCGCGCTCTGGCCGCCGAGCCGTGGGTGCTGCAGGCGCGCGTGACGCGCCACTGGCCCGACACCGTCGCGATCGCCGTCGTGGAGCGCGTTCCGGTCGCCAGCGACGGCGTGATCGCGTGGGCCGCCGACGGCACGGCCCTCGCCGGCGCGGCGCCCGAGGCGCTCGCCGAACTGCCACGGCTGGAGGGCTGGGGCACCCCCAGGTTGGCGGAGTCGCTGGAGCTGCTGGCCATGTTGGCCGGTCGCGGGGTGAGGGTGATAACGTACGGGCCGGAAGGCTTCGAGGTCGTCCTCGCCGAGGTCGTGCTGTTCACGCCCAGCGTGGACGCCCTCCGGGCGCAGTGGTCGGCGTTCGAGAGCCAACGTGGGGGCCGCGTGGCGGTCTACCCCTGGGGAGTGAGCAGCGCACCATGACGGACGAACGCATCATCGTTGGCCTCGACATCGGCACCACCAAGATCTGCACCGTCATCGGGGAGGTCGCCGGCGACGGCGTCCTCGACATCATCGGTGAGGGCACGGTGCCGAGCGACGGCCTGCGCAAGGGCGTCGTCGTGAACCTGGAGCGCACCATCACCTCGGTGCGACAGTCGATCCTGGCCGCCCAACGCGTGGCGGGCGTCGAGGTGCACTCGGCGTGGGTCGGGGTGGCGGGCAGCCACCTCAAGGCGCTCACCAGCCACGGCATGGCGGCGATCCGGCGTGGCATGGACATCACCCGCAGCGACGTCGACCGCTGCATCGAGAACGCCCAGGCGGTGCCCCTCGAGGCCAACATGGAGATCCTCCACGTCATCCCGCAGGAGTACGTGGTGGACGGCAACGACGGCATCAAGGACCCGATCGGCATGTCGGGGGTGCGGCTGGAGGTCGACGTGCACCTCGTGGCCGGCGCGCAGGGCCCTCTGGCCAACCTGCGGCGCTGCGCCGAGGACGCCGGCGCCGTCGTCGACGGCCTGGTGGTGCAGGCGCTGGCCTCCGGCCTGTCGGTCCTGAACCGCGGCGAGCGCGAGGTCACGACGGTGCTCATCGACATCGGCGGCGGCACCACCGACGTCGGCGTCTTCCGCCGCGGCACCCTGGCGCACTCGGCCATCATCCCCCTGGGCGGCGACCACGTCACCCAGGACATCAGCCAGCTGCTGCGCATCCCGCCCGACGAGGCCGAGCGCGTCAAGAAGCGCTACGGCGTGGCGCTGCCCGAGCTGGCCGACCGCGACGTCGTGCTGGAGGTCGCCAACCCGTCCTACACGGCGTCGATCAGCACCTTCGAGCTGGCCCAGGTCATCCGCCCGCGCGTCGTGGAGATCCTCGACTTGGTGCGCTCCAACATCGAGCAACGCATGGGCGCCCTCGAGCTGCTGGCCGGGAACGTGGTCGTGACCGGCGGCGCCTCGCTCATGCCCGGCCTGGACCAGGTGGCCACCGAGCGCTTCCGCCTGCCCGTACGGGTCGGGAAGCCCGAGGGCGTGTCGGGGCTGGTCGACGTGGTCGCCAGCCCGGCGCATGCCACGGCGGTGGGGCTGGTGCGCCACGGGATGCAGCACGGGATGGCGGCACCGGGCGCCGGCCGCCGCGACGCACGCAACGGAGGCCTCCTGGGTGGCCTGCGGCGGGTGCTGAAGGATTTCTTCTGATGGCGAGGGACGTGGGGGTTCGGGGGCGTCCGCTTCCGCTGCCCGTGAGGAGTGGTGCATGAGCCTTAACGAGAACGCGGTCATCCGGGTCATCGGTCTGGGCGGGGCGGGCAACAACGCCGTCAACCGCATGATCGAGACCGGCCTTCGCGGCGTCGAGTTCGTCGCCGCCAACACCGACGCCCAGGTGCTGGCCACCAGCCTGGCCGAGACGCGCATCCAGATGGGCGACCACCTCACCAAGGGGCTCGGTGCCGGCGCCAACCCCGAGGTCGGCGAGCAGGCCGCCCTCGAGGACCGCGACCGCATCGGTGAGGCGCTGCACGGTTCCGACCTGGTGTTCCTGACCGCCGGCATGGGCGGCGGCACCGGCACGGGCGCGTCGCCCGTGGTGGCGGAGGTGGCCCGCGAGCTGGGCGCCCTCACCGTCGCGGTGGTCACGAAGCCGTTCCTGATGGAGGGCCCCAAGCGCATGCGCGTCGCGGAGGAGGGCCTGCGGCGCCTGCAGGACAAGGTGGACGCGCTCATCGTGGTCGAGAACCAGCGACTGATGACCGCGCTCGACCGCAAGGTCAAGCTGACCGACGCCTTCCGCGTCGCCGACCGGGTGCTCTACCACGGGGTGCGCGGCATCTCCGACGTCATCAACGTGCCCGGTCTCATCAACGTCGACTTCGCCGACGTCAAGGCGCTGCTCTCCGGCGCCGGCACGGTGCTCATGGGCATCGGCGCCGGCCGCGGCGAGAACCTCGCCGAGGAGGCGGCCCACAGCGCCACCCACTCGCCGCTCCTGGAGCGTGGCGTGCAGGGCGCGCAGCAGCTCTTGATCAACGTCACCGGCAGCGAGGACCTGACGCTGTTCGACGCGCACGAGATCGTGGAGAAGATCAGCGCCGCCACCGAGGTCGAGGACCCCAACGTCCTCTTCGGCGTGACCTACGACGAGGACGCGGCGGACGAGGTGCGCGTCACGGTCATCGCCGCCGGCTTCGACAGCCAGCCGCACACCAAGGTGCTGCGGCCGGGCCACATGCGGGCCGTCGCCAGCTCGCGCACCTACGACCCGTCGAACTACGACATCCCGGCGTTCCTGCGCTACAACCCCGACGAAGACCGCTGAGGGTCGGATGCGGGACGAAGGCGAGCGCCCGCCGGCGGTGAGAGAGGTGTACCGCGGGCGCATCGTCGAGTTGGTGGTGCTCGACGACCGCTGGGAGGTGGTGCGCCACGCCGACGCGGTCGCCGTGCTGGCGGTCGACGAGCGCGGGCACGTTCTGGGCGTGCGCCAACGGCGCCCGGCCGTCGACGCGGTGACCTGGGAGCTGCCCGCCGGCCTCATCGACCCGGGCGAGACGCCGGCGCAGGCGGCCGCGCGTGAGCTGGCCGAGGAGGCGCGCCTGGCGGCCGAGCTGCGGCCGCTCGCGGTGGGTTACGTCAGCCCCGGCTTCACCGACGAGCGGGTCCACCTCTTCGAGGCCGTCGGCCTGCGGGCGGCCGATGGCAGCCCGGACGCCGGCGAGGAGTTGGACGTCGAGTGGCTGCCGCTCGACGAGGCGTGGGATCGCGCATCGCGCGGTGAGCTCCCCAGCAGCATGGTGACGCTGCTCGGGCTGCGGCACGCGCTGGCGCGGCGACCCGCGCCGTGAGCGAGCCGCAGGCGCCCGACGACGGAACGCCTGCCGTGCCGCCGGCGCCGCGCGACGATCGCGACGTTCCCCTGCACCGCAGCGTGACCGGCATCGAGCGCCGTGGCGCGGTGCTGGCGCTCGGCAACTTCGATGGCGTGCACCTGGGGCATCGTGCGCTGCTGGCGCGTGCCCGGTCGCGCGCCGACGATCTGGGCACCGCGCTGGTGGTCGTCTCCTTCCATCCGCCGGCCAAGGTGCTGTTCGAGGGCGTCCGCTTCCTGACCAACGAGCGCGAGAAGCACGACCTGCTGGCCGAGGCCGGCGCCGACGAGGTGGTCGTCGTGCCCTTCGACCGCGCCTTCGCCGCCACCCCGGCCGAGGACTTCGCCGCCGACCTGGCCAACGTACGGCCCGCCGTCCTGGTGGTCGGCGAGGACTTCCGCTTCGGCCACGCGCGCGCCGGCGGGCTCGACCTGCTGCGGGCCGCCGTGCCCCACCTGGAGGTCGTTCCGCTGGAGGTCGCCGCCGGCGAGGTCGCCAAGTCCAGCGCCATCCGCGAGGCGCTCGCGGCCGGTGACGTGCGCCGCGCGGAGCGGCTGCTGGGTGCGGCGTACCGCGTCAGCGGGCCGGTGGTGCGCGGCGACCGGCGCGGCCGTGCGCTCGGCTACCCCACCGCCAACCTCGCCATCGACCCCCGCAAGGCGCTGCCGGTGGGCGTGCTCGCGGTGATGGTCGATGCCCCTGCGGGCCGCTTCGGCGGCATGGCCAACGTCGGCCCGCGCCCCACCTTCCCCGACGGCGCGCCCGCGCTGGAGGCCCACCTCTTCGACGTCGACCTCGACCTCTACGACCGCCACCTGACCGTGCACCTGCTCGAGTACCTGCGCGCCCCACGGCGCTTCGCCGGCGTGGACGACCTACGCGCGCAGCTGGCGGCCGACGAGGCCGCCGCGAGGGCCGCGCTTGCGGCCAGGGGAACGTAGACTCGGGCATGCTCGTCTTCGGCCGACAGGCAGTGCGCACGGCCCTGCGCGAGGGCCAGGCGCGGCGCCTCTTCCTGGCGCTGGGCATCGACCGCGCCGCTCGCAACGCGCTGCTGCGCGAGGCCGAGCGCTTCGGCGTCGCCGTCGAGGAGCTCCCGCGCATCGACCTCGACCGCGCCCTACGCACCACCCACCACCAGGGCGTGGCCGCGGAGGTCGCCGAGCTGGCCTACGCCGAGCCCGACGCGCCCTTCGAGCTGGCCCGGGCGCGCGGCGAGCGGCTGCTGCTGGTGTGCCTGGACCACGTCACCGACCCGCGAAACTACGGCGCCATCGTCCGCAGCGCAGAGGCGCTCGGCGCCCACGGCGTCGTCAGCGAGGCGCGCCGCAGCGCGCCGCTCAGCCCCGTGGTCGCGAAGACCGCGGCCGGCGCCACCGCCTTCCTGCCGCTGGTGCAGGTCACCAACCTGCCGCGCCACCTCGCCGACCTCAAGGAGCGCGGGGTGTGGGTGTACGGCGCGGACGCCACCGGCGCCCGCGGCCCCCGCGAGCTGGACTGGGACCGCGACCTGGCGCTGGTGGTCGGTTCCGAGGGCGAGGGCCTGCGGCGGATCGTGCGGGCCGCCTGCGACGAACTCGTGGCGCTGCCGCTCCGGGGACGCACCCCGTCGCTGAACGCATCGGTGGCCGCCGCGCTGCTGATCCACGAGGCACTCATGGCACGCGACGCCCTACGGCTGGCCGTGGGCGCCTGACCCCAAGGAGGACCCGATGGCCGCCAAGCTCAAGACCCGCCACCTGCAGGACCTCGTCTTCGTGGCCGACCCGAGGATGGCGCCCGCGGCGGCGGACGAGCGCCCGTCGCGCGCCGTCGTGACGGTGACGGACGTCGTCGCCGGCGAGGGGAAGGAGCCGCCGCGCTACCGCAGGCGGCTGACGCTGGTCGACCTGCGGCCCGAGGTCGAGGGCGAGAGGGTGCGCACGCTCACGTTCGGCGAGAGCGACGCGACGCCGCGCTGGTCGCCCGACGGCCGCCGCCTGGCCTTCCTGCGCGGGGGCCGCGACGACAAGGGGAAGCCCAAGCCCGCCCAACTCGCGGTGCTCGACCTCGCCGGCGGCGAGGCCCGCGTCCTGACCCGTTGGAAGAGCCCGGTGACGGCGTTCGCCTGGCAGGACGACGACCACCTGCTGGCCGTCACCTGTGGCGACCGGGTCGACGAGGACGTGGAGCGCGGCCTCGGGCGCGTCATCGAGCGCCGCGCCCACCGCTTCGACGGCGTCGGCTTCCTGCCCGACCCGGAGGCCGACCTCATGCGCGTCGACGTCGCAGCCGGCGACAGCCGCAGTCTGCTGACGTTCGCGCAGGCGCCCGACGAGATCGCGCTGGCGCCCGGCGGACGGCGCCTCGCCTACCTCGCCCCCAGCGACGCGGCCGAGGCCGACGAGGGCCTGGAGCGGCTGTGGGTCGTGCGCCTCGGGCGCAAGCGCGTCGGCAAGCCCGAGGACCTGCTCGGGAGACCGGTGCGCGCGGGCGGCCTGGCCTGGTCGCCCGACGGGCAGCGGCTGGCCTTCCTGGCCCCGAGCGACCTGCTCGGCTCCGGCCGGGTCACGACGCTGTGGCTCACCCGCCGCGGCGGCGGCGCACCGCGGCCGCTCACGCGCGACCTCGAGGTCGGCCACGCCATCGCCGGCGACGCGCGTTCGGGCGCCTACCCGGCCACGCCGCGCTGGACGGCCGACGGCCGCGGGCTGGTGGTGCTCGTCAACGAGGCGGGGCGCAGCCGCCTGGCGCGCGTCGGCCTGGGACGGACGCCGGACGTGACGCCGCTCTCGGGCGGCGACCGGGCCGTGACCGCCTTCGACGGCGACGACGCCTGGGCGCTGCAGGTCGTCGAG
>SL_3KL_010_SEDDRAFT_10005748_pt1 | contig 11112 bp, 9 predicted proteins | sample SodLakKL_010_SED_2_FD_10381 | JGI IMG/M metagenome (IMG submission 10381)
GTTTGCCCGGGATCACAGTCCAGACTTGTCCGTGCACGCCTGGGCTTGCGCTTCCTTCAAGCCATATCCCAACTATGGCGTTCAGTCCAGCGCGGCGCCCAGCCGCACACGTCCTGCGCCTGGACCGCGATCCCGGGCAAACACCGTGGCCTGAGAACCCCAAGGTCAAATTCGGCCTTGGGGTTCCTTTATGCCGAAACAGTTCACGCTGCCACCGGGGCGCGTCGTGAGCGCGAGCGTAGTCGTGATCCTGATCGGCTTTTGGAAGGCAACACGCAGCTACTAGCTGGCAAGCGGTGAGGCAAAGGACGAGAACCGAGCCGCGCCGGGTTTTTCTCGTAATCGCTATCGTAATCGCTGTCGTAATCGTATTCGTAAGCGGCAATTCAAATTGCCTCCAAAAGCCGATCACGATCACGACTACGCTCACGCTCACGAGGCGCCCACGACAGGGCGCCGAGACAGGCCCGTGACCTCCCCGGACCATCTGGTCTGGGCCCCTTAGCGCCTGCCCCTAATTGGTTTAGAATAGGCGTTTCGCTCGATTTTCCAGGACAGTCCCTATGCCAACGGATACCCAGACGACAAATTCGGTGATCATGATTCGCCCGGTGAGTTTTACCTCGAATCCGGAAACGGCCGCGAGCAACAGTTTCCAGGCCACCATTGGGGACGAAGATCCTGAGAAGATACGGCTTGCGGCCCAGGACGAGTTTGATGCCCTTCGGTCCGCGCTAGAGGCCGCCGGTGTCGAGGTGCTGGCGTTCGATGATCAGCCGGATCCTGTTACGCCGGATGCCCTGTTCCCGAATAACTGGTTCAGCACACACTCGGATGGTTCAGTGATTCTGTATCCCATGGAAGCACCAAGCCGGCGTGCCGAGCGACGCCAGGATCTGCTGGAAAGATTGAAAGAGCAGCACGGTTACCAGGTCAAGAGCGTCCACGATCTGTCCCACAATGAAGATAAAGATCGCTTTCTTGAAGGTACCGGCAGTCTCGTGCTCGATCGCAAGAATCGGATTGCCTACGCCTGCCTGTCATCGCGCACTCACCCGGCGCTTTTTCACGACTGGTGTGAACGTTTTGATTATGAGCCGGAAGCATTCTCCGCGGCGAGTGATGGCAAGGAGATCTATCACAGCAATGTCATGCTGTGCGTGGGTGACAGTTTTGCGGTGATCTGTGATGAAGCGATTCCGGATGAGCAGGAAAGAATTCGTGTCCTGTCCCGTCTGGAACGGACGGGGCATGAAGTGGTTCGCATCAGCTCCAAGCAGATGAACACATTTGCCGGAAATATGCTCGAGCTTAAGACCTCATCCGGGCACGGTGTCCTGGCCATGTCCCAACAGGCTCGGGACGTATTGACCAAGGACCAGGTCGCTGTACTGGAACGACACGTCAAGCTGGTCAGTAGTGATATCCGGACCATCGAAACCTACGCTGGTGGTAGCGTGCGCTGCATGCTGGCCGAGAATTTTTTGCCCAAGTCTTGATTGCACAGAGGCACCCATGAACGATGCTCTTTGTCTCCAGGAACGGTATGCCCCCCACAATGCCTGCTACGGCTGCGGGCCTGCTAACGAGAAGGGGCTCCACGTGCGCTCCTTTCCCGACGGGGATCAGGTGATTGCCCACTGGAGCCCGGAGCCTCACCATGAGGCCTTTCCTGGTGTGCTGAATGGGGGAATCATCGGGTCTATTCTCGACTGCCATTGCAATTGGACTGCCGCTTGGCATTTGATGCAGCTGCGGGGCGATGAGACGCCGCCGTGTACCGTCACCATGGACTACCAGATTCGTTTGCGCCGTCCAACGCCGAGTGACGTTATGCTAAAGCTGATCGGCAGGGTTGCCGAAACAGAGGGTGATATCGTGCGCGTTGAAGGTGAGCTCTACGCGGGTGACAAGCTCTGTGATACCTGCACGGGCCATTTTGTCGCCGTAAAGCCGGGCCATCCCGCTTATCATCGCTGGTAAGGTCCGCCTCAAGCCCCTCCGTGCCTCCCCCGCATTGGGGGCGAAGCGGCGAAATTTGCGGCCCCGCTGCATTTATGATTCCTTCCCCGTAGTTCCCAACCCGCCACGTATTTTCCATAAAACAGATTGCTACCGTTCGTCGGAAATGGGCGGCCAATCTGTGGGAACAAGCCCAAATGTGAACTGCGTCACAGTTTTCTCCCCGATTGCCGTCTAGTTTTGAACGGTCGCTTTGATTGTGGCGTTTTTATCGGGGGGGTCCGATAACAGCATCCTCTTGGAGGTTCTTGTGTCTCATATTCGCAACAGCAGTACCGGCGCCTTGGCTGCGGCCATTCTTGCCGGCGCATTCAGCGCTTCCGCCGCGGCGGAAGGCAACGACCGCGTCTGGGTCGTCTTTGATCAGGGCCATAAAGGCAGCGTCCAGCGCGCCCTGAATGCCCAGGGTGGTGAGATTCACTACCAGTTCGACGCCCTCAACGCCTTTGCCGTCACCCTGCCGAGCCAGGCAGTGCGCGGTCTCCAGAACAACCCGCATGTACTGTCCGTGGAAGAAGATCCCCGCCGGGAACTTCTGTCCACTGAAGTCAGCCCTTACGGGATTGCCATGGTGCAGGCCGACCAGGTGTCCGATGGCGCCGCCAGTGACATGACGGTCTGCGTGATCGACTCCGGCTATGACCTGGGTCACGAAGATCTGCCTTCCGGCGGTAATGTGACCGGCACCAACGACTCCGGCACCGGCAACTGGTACCAGGACGGCTCCGGGCACGGCACGCATGTGGCCGGCACCATCGCCGCCCTGAGCAATGATGTGGGCGTGGTTGGCGTGCTGCCTTCCGGTAACCTGAATTTGCACATCGTCAAGGTCTTCGACGATTCCGGCTCCTGGGGTTATTCCTCGGACCTGGTTCATGCCCTGGATGTGTGTGAGGGTGCCGGTGCCAATGTGGTCAACATGAGCCTGGGCGGCAGCTTCTCCAGCAACGCCGAAGCCAATGCCTTTGCCGCTGCTCACGACCGTGGCGTGCTGTCCATTGCCGCGGCCGGCAACGATGGCAACACCCGCAAGAGCTATCCGGCTTCCTACGATGCCGTGGTCTCCGTGGCCGCCATCGATGAGAACAAGAACCTTGCTGAGTTCTCTCAGCGCAACGACGCGGTCGAGCTGTCCGCCCCCGGCGTGGCCGTTCGTTCCACCGTGCCCATGGGGACCGGTAACGAAGAAACCTTCACCCTGAGTGGCGATGCCTTCTCCGCCATTGCCATGGACGGATCCCCCGATGCGCAGGGTCAGGGCGACCTGATGGATTGCGGTCTGGGTACGTCCACCTGTAACGCTCAGGGTCAGGTCTGTCTGATCGAGCGTGGCCAGATCAGCTTTGCTGACAAGGTGCAGGCCTGTGAGGCCGGCGGTGGCGTAGCTGCCGTGATCTACAACAACGAATCCGGTGCCCTGCAGGGTACGCTGGGCGGCGAGTCCACTGGCATTCCTTCGGTGGGCATCAGTCAGGCCGACGGCCAGACTGCGCTTGGCCGCCTGGGTGAAACCGCCTTTGTGGCCACCGGTGCCGGCAACTACGCCAGCTGGAACGGCACCTCCATGGCCAGCCCGCATGTGGCCGGTGTGGCTGCCCTGGTCTGGAGCCATCATCAGACCTGCAGCAACCAGGAAATCCGTGACGCTCTCGCAGCCACCGCTGAAGACCTGGGTTCTTCCGGTCGCAACAACGAGTTCGGTTTCGGCCTCGTCCGTGCGCGTGAAGCAGTCGACTACCTGAGTGCCAACGGCTGCGCCGGTGGTGATAACGGTGGCGGCGACGACGACGATGACGGCGGCGATGATGGTGATAACGGCGGTGATGATGGCGACGGCGGTGATGACGGTGATGCCGATTCCATCGAGCTGAGTGCCGTTGGCTACAAAGTTCAGGGTCGTCATCGTGCCGACCTGAGCTGGAGCGGTGCTGAAGGCAGCCAGGTGGACGTGATCCGCAACGGCAGCCTGGAAGCCACCGTGGCTAACACCGGTGAGTGGACTTGGACTAGTAACATCCGAGGCGGCGGTTCCCATACTTTCGAAGTATGTGAAGCCGGCAGTGATGTTTGCTCCAACTCGGTCACGGTTTCTCCGTAACTGATATAGCAACACGCAGTGAGCAAGCCGAGACGGCCCGCTTTGCGGGCCGTCTCTTTTTGGTGCAGATATCCCCCAACTGGACCGAGGATTCGAAAAATAGAAGCCCGTGGCCGATTCAGGTAAAATCCCGGTTCTCGCAAACCCTTCGGCCCACCGGTCGGCCGCAATGAATCGCAACGGAACGACAACCATGTCCAAACCCAGCCGTATCCTGATGTGTCCGCCGGACCATTTCCATGTGAACTACGCCATCAACCCCTGGATGAAAGGCAACGAAGATCAGGTATCTCAGGAAAAGGCCGCCGAACAATGGCGGGCTCTGCGGGATCTGGTCAGCCGCTTCACGGAAGTGGTGGAGATTGCGCCGCAGCAGGGCGTGCCGGACATGGTGTTCACCGCCAATGCGGGGACCGTAGCCGGTAAGCGGGCCGTGGTATCTGCATTCGCCCATAAGGAGCGCCAGCCCGAAGAACGGCATTTTGCCGAGTGGTTCCGGCAGAACGGCTTCGAGGTCGGTGAATTGCCGGAAGGTGTGCGCTATGAGGGGGCGGGTGACTCCCTGTTCGATCGCGCGGGCGGCTGGCTCTGGGCGGGTTCCGGCTTCCGCAGCGATGATGCGGCCCATGAATTCCTGGCCGACTTCCTTGGTGTGGATGTGCTTGGCCTAACTCTGGTCGACGAGCGTTTCTATCACATCGATACCTGTTTCTGCCCCCTCGCTGATGGTTGGCTGATGTATTTCCCCGATGCTTATGATGTGGCGTCCAATCGACTCATCGAAGAGCGGGTGCCGGCGGAAAAGCGTATCGTGGTCAAGGAAGAGGAAGCGGCGGTGTTCTCATGCAATGCGATCAATATCGGCCGCAATATCATCATGCACCAATGTTCGGACCGTCTTAGGGGTGAGCTGGAAACGGCCGGTTTCGAGGTCCATACCACCTCTCTCAGTGAGTTCCTTAAGGCGGGCGGTTCGGCTAAATGCCTGAGCCTAAAGTTGGACGAACCCGAATCTGCGGCCAGCTGATCGATGGTAACGGCCCTCGTCGCCTGTGCAGTTCGGGCGGTGGGGGCTTATGTTACCGGCTTAGCAGAGGAAGCAGACCGCCCCTGGAATGATCCCCACCTCAAGCCGCTTGGCCTGGCGATAGATGATCTCGCCGTCAGCGTGGACGCGGGTTGGGTTTGGTAGCAAGACACTGGCTCGACGGGTGAGCCAGTGTTGGTAGCCAGGGATTGCCGCTACATCGCCGTTTGTCACCTTCGGAAACAGGCGGATAATCTCGCGGCGGTTCAGTTTGGGGGCCAGGACCAGGTTCAGTTTGCCGTCTTCAATATCGGCAGTCGGGGCCAATTGGAAGCGTCCCCCCTCGTAACTGCCATTCGCAATGACCATCAGTGTCACTTCCAGTTCTTCCCGCCCGCCATCGTGACTGACAGTCACCCGTGGCAGCTTCGGGAACAGCAATGACTGCGCGAGGGCGGCGACATAGGCCGTATCTCCGGGCATCCAGCGACGCTTACGGGCGATATCGGCAATTTGGGCGTCAAGTCCGACGCCGAGACTATTGATGAAAAAGATGTCGTTGCATTGCCCGAGGTCTACCCGGCGGCGAGTCCCGAGGACCAGGCGATCGCAGGCATCCGGCCAGTCAAGCGGGATACCGAGACTCTTGGCAAAATCATTGCCCGTACCCAGGGGAACAAGCGCCAGCTCGGGCATCTGGCCGTCGGCTTGCATGCAGCCGTTAATGGCCTCAAACAGTGAGCCATCTCCGCCCGCCACCACCAGGGTACGGCAGCCTTGCTCCGTCAGCTCGCGAGCCAGGGTAAGCCCGTCACCGGGCCCCTCCGTTCGATGGATTTCCGCTTCAAGCCCAAGACTGGACAAATGGGCTTTCAGCGCGGCCTCAAGACGGCCCGCTGCACCCCCACCCGCTGATGGGTTAAGCAGTACATCGAGTTTCTCCATGGGATCCCCTTTGCCCGTCCACTCAGGTCTGACTGCCCAATGTATCGCGAACAAGCCGTTTTATGCCATGCCAGTGCTAATAAATCCAATATTCACAGGGAAAGGCTCCCAATGCGCGTCAGACATCTATGCCAGGGAAGGTGGATAGCGTGGAGTTCGGCTTGGTACCGACGGGTCCGGGTGGTGCGGTTTCGGCAGGAAGACACCAGCCTGAGAGAGGCTGTGAGGCAGGGCTATGGGGAGGTGATGCTTGCGAGGCTGCTCGAAAAATCGGAAGTGTCGATCACCGTGGGGGCTACCCACGGTGATCGACCGCCAGGCTTCAGTCGGTATCTGCGGGATACACGCCGTGCTCGTCATGCACTTCCCGTCCGCTGATGGCGGGCGAAAAAACGCAGACCATGCGCATGTGGGTGCCCTTGTTGGCCCGCAAATAATGCTCATCGTTCTTGTCCAGAGCATAGATGTCACCGGCCTTGACCGGCCAGACCTTGCCGTCGGCGATGGTCTCGACTTCTCCCTCGCCTTCGATCAGATAGACCGCTTCCAGATGGTTCTTGTAATGAATATGGGTCTCCGTGCCTTCCTTGATGACGGTGTCATGGACCGAATAGCCCATGCCATCACTCTTGAGCAGCAGACGCCGGCTCACCCAATTACCACCATCAACCTCCCTGTCAGTACCCTTGGTTTCGTCCAGTGATCTTACGAGCATGTCATTCTCCTGTTGTTATCGTCTAATTCGCACACGTTGCCGGCTGTTTGCGCGGTTCAGGCAATCTCACGTGCGGGGAGTTTGGCGGCTACTGTTTTGGCCACCTCGTCCAGAATATCCAGTCCCGTCTTCAGGTCTTCGTCGGAGATAACCAGCGGTGCCAGGAACTTAACGACATTGTCGTCGATCCCGGCGCCCTCGATAACCAGCTTGTGCTTGAACGCCTCTTCTGAAAACAGGTCCGCCAGGCCCTTGTGCTCGGAAGCCATGCCCCAGATAAAGCCTCGGCCACGCACGCGTGCCTTCAGCTCCGGATGCCGATCGGCGATGGCCTGGAATCGTTCCCGCACAATCTCACCCTTGCGAACGACTTCCTTGCTGAAGCTGTCATCCTTCCAGAAATGTTCCAGTGCAGCAGTGGCGGTAATAAAGGCCAGGTTATGCCCCCGGAATGTCCCGTTATGCTCACCTGGGCTCCAGATGTCGTGCTCGGGCTTGAGAAGAACCACGGCAAAAGGCAGCCCATAGGCGGACAGGGATTTGGACAGGCAGACGATGTCCGGGTCGATATCCCACCCTTCAAAGCTGAAGAAGCTCCCTGTGCGGCCACAGCCGACCTGGATGTCGTCAATGATGAGCAGCATGCCGTACTTCTTGCAGAGGCGACCCAACCGTTCCATCCATTCGCGACTGGCGACATTGACGCCACCTTCTGCCTGTACGGTTTCGACAATGACACCGGCCGGCATTTCGACCCCGCTACCTCGGTCTTCCAGTGTCTTCTCAAAGTAATCCAGCGTATCCACGCCATCGCCCATGTAGCCGTCAAAGGGCATAGGGGTGGCATTGTTCAGCGGCTGGGCGGCACTGTGCCGCTTGCCCTCGTTACCTGTAACTGCCAGGGAGCCCACCGTCATGCCGTGGAAGGCATTGGTGAAAAAAGCCATGGTGGTCCGCCCGGTCACCTTGCGCGCCAGTTTCATGGCGGCTTCGGTGGCGTTGGTGCCCGTGGGGCCGGGGAACTGGACACGATAGTCCATCTTCCTGGGTTGCAGGATGATCTCGTTGAAGGTCTCAAGAAAGCGCTGTTTCGGTGCGCTGTACATGTCCAGGCTGTGCGTGATCCCCCCGCGCTCAATATGTTCCATCAGTGGTTTGCGGAGGGCAGGATGGTTATGCCCGTAGTTAAGTACGCCGGCACCGGCAAAGAAATCCAGATACTGATCGCCATCGGTATCAGTCAGCCAGGCGCCTTCCGAGGTATCCCATGTCTTTGTGAAGGTTCGGCAATAGCCGCGTACCTCGGATTCATACTTGTCGATACTTGAGTTGCTCATTTGTCCTCCGCTGAATGAATTTGTGGTTTCGCTGACTGTTTGGTTCAGGCTTCGGGCCACTCGATAGGGCCTACCCGATAAAGGTGTTCGCTCTCATGTGGTTCCGGGAAGAACTCACTGGGAAAGAAGGGCATCTTTCGACACTGGGTATTTGAGCGTTTGGCGAAGCCCCGGAAAAGATTCTGTGAGGCCTTGTTGCTGGGGGTTACGCTGGCTTCCAGGTAATGCACATTGCGGCAGGCCGGAAGTGCCATGAGATGCCGCAGGAGCCGAACCCCCACGCCCTTCCCGCGAACCTTTTTACTGACACCTACCTGCCAGACGAAGACGGTATCGTCCTGGCGGGGCGGAATATAGGCCAGTACGAAACCGACCATTTCGCCACCCTGTTCCGCGACCAGACAGGTGTCGCCGAAATGCTGGCACATGAGGATATAGGCATAGGACGGGTTTTGCTCCAGCACCCCGGCCGCGGCGACAAACTTCCACATTTCACCACCATCGGCGGCGGTTGCAGCGCGATAGATGATATCGGCGGTTTGATCAGGCACGCTTTCTTCCTTTTTCATCGTGGTTTTTGCGTTCTCCATTACGCCACCTCTCGTGATTGCTTGCTGTCTTCCAGGAAGCTGGCATGGAGCGCACGCATGGCGTCACCGACCTGTGCCGCGTCGACGACGCAGGTCAGGGAATGCTCGCTGCTGAATGCTGTGTGTACATTCACGTTCGCTTTCTTCAGGGCTTTCTCGGCCTTGGCCAATGTCTTGGGATCCTTGCCGATGCCCAGGCCGACGCCGGAGACGGAGCCGTGTTCTGTGCTGACAGTGATCCGACCATCGAAATCATCTCGCAGACCATCCGCAAAGCTGTCCAGATTGGCAATGTCTTCTGTCGCGATGAGCAGGTCTCGACGGTTGCCTTCCCCATCGGTTTCATCCACGAAAATGTCATTCTTCTCGATCGCCTCAAGGACATCATCGCCCAGTTTCTCAACGACGTCCTTGCCGCGCAGTGATACCCAGATCAATTCCTTGTGACAGGCCACGCCAAGCATCTTGATGTCCGAGCCCGGCTCCCGTTCGTGAATGATCGTGCCGGGGGCGTCATTGAAGGTGCAGCGCGCGCGCACTTCTACATCGCGCTTCCAGGCGTACTCCACCGCACGGGGGTTGAGTACGGAGGCCCCGTGGTGGGCGAGGGTTGTCATTTCCAGGTAGCTGATTTCGGGAATGGGGCTGGCATTATCGACAATGCGCGGGTCAGCGCTGTAGACGCCATCCACATCCGAGTAAATCTCGCAACGGTCGGCATTGATCCCGGCCGCAACGGCAACGGCTGTGGTGTCGGAGCCACCCCGGCCCAGGGTGGTGACTTCGCCGCGATTGTTCATGCCCTGGTAGCCGGCCACGACCACAATACGGCCCCGCTTTATTTCGCGGTTCACTCGCCCGGCCTTTACGTCGGTGATGCGAGCGTTGAAATGATTGTCAGTGGTACGGATGCCGGACTGCGGGCCTGTCAGGGAAATGCAATCCTCGCCCAGCTCCTGGATAGTCATGCTGAGCAGGGACATGGAAATTCGCTCGCCACAGGCAAGCAGCATGTCCAGTTCCCGGCGGGACGGTTCCCGGGCGAGGCTGCGTGCCATGTTAAGGAGATTATTCGTGGTCTTGCCCATGGCGGACACCACGGCGACGACATCGTGGCCGGCACGCCGGGTATCGACGATTCGGCGCGCCACATGTCGAATCTTGTCCTCGTCGGCAACCGAGGATCCCCCATACTTTTGCACGATGAGACTCATCGTAGTTCTCCAGCATTGTCATTAAAACGGGCCGTGTTCGGTTCCCTGCAGGATACGGCTTCCCCGGATTCAGGCTCGGCTGCGTGCATTGTCTTCTGCTCCTCCTTGTTCTCCCGGTGCCGTGGGAGTGGTGTCAACAGGGTGCTTGCCGCGAGCGGGAATGGCCGATACCGTCTTGCCCTCGCCCGCCGTGGGCCAGTTGGCAAGCAGTGGCGCGGCATCCAGCTCTTCGGCCTCCATCAGCGCCACCACCTGCTGCAGTACNTCATCGATTTCCGCCTGCCGACTCACCGGCAATTCCGCCAGACGCTGGGTAAAACGTTCCTGCAGGGGTAGGGGGGTGCGTTCGATCAGGGCTCGGCCTGCATCGGTCAGGATGACCAGTATCTGGCGCTTGTCTTCCGGACGCCGGTTTCTGGTGATGCAGCCCCGCTTCTCCAGGCGATCCAGAATGCCGCTGATGGTGGCAGGGCTCAGGGAAATCTCCCTCGCCAACTGGCCCGGGGTCATGCCCCCACTGCGGGCCAACTGGCGGAGGCAGACCAGCTGCGGTCCGGTCAGGCTGTGTTTGACGGAAAGCTGTCGGCTGTAAAGGTCGACAGCCCGTATCACCCGGCGCAGGGCGCGGAGGATGCTTTCGTCATAGGTTGTATGGGGGCAAGGCTCGGATGTGTTCACGCGGCTGCTCGGCGGTTGTTTTGTACGCGAAATATTATAGCGCGAAACTTTTAGCATGCAAAGGACCTGCTCGGCCCGGGAGCTGCCCCGAAGGGTGCCAGAGGCTGGTAGACTGCGCCCGAACAGCCTAACTATCGGGTATCCGACATGATCGAATTGCTTGTAAAAATCATAGCGGCCTATCTCCTGGGCTCCATCATGGGTGGGCTTGTCCTGCGTTTCATGGTCGGCGGGGCTGATATACGCCAGGAGGGCAGCGGCAATGCCGGTGCCACCAATGCGCTGCGCTCCCGGGGCAAGGGTTTTGCCGCCGCCGTGGCGGGTGTGGATGTCCTCAAGGGCGTGGTTGCGGCAGGATTGATCCCCCTGCTGGTGGTGCCGGGGCTCGCGCCGGCAGAGGTCGGCCGGGAGTGGGTCATGGCGCTGTGTGGCATTGCCGCGGTATTCGGGCACATCTGGCCTGTCTGGCATGGCTTCCGCGGCGGC
>SL_3KL_010_SEDDRAFT_10005749_pt1 | contig 11111 bp, 9 predicted proteins | sample SodLakKL_010_SED_2_FD_10381 | JGI IMG/M metagenome (IMG submission 10381)
CATGACCCTGGGTCACTCACTATCAACCCGGATACAACTTTGGAATTATCAGCGTTCACGCCTGATGCCGCAGACTTATCATATTGGCGGATGTACCTGAAGCTGGGTGACTCACTGCTGCCAATTAATAATGGATGTTATATAATCCAAAAAGACACGTCTGATAACGAATCAAATATCAACTCCGGCATAAACCACACGTCTGGACAACAATGAAAAAAATCTCACATATCCCCTTGGCAACTACGCTTGCCATGCTGATTGCCGCTCTTGTAATCGGCTCTTGCGGTTCCCCGGCACCTGTCACAGTTGTAGACACAGATGTGGTTCGACCTACGGTAACCGAACGGCTTCCATCAAAGATTTCCGGTAATATTCAGAGAGTTGATGAAAGCAGCGGAGATACCACAAGTGTGCGTAATGCCCAAGTTGAGTTGCGTGATTTGGATAACAATTTACTGGCAAACGACAGATCAGACATTGGCGGCGGATTTGAACTGGAAAGTGTCGAAATAATAAGGAACAATGAATACTTCATCATAGTCAGAGTCGCTGGCTCCATGTTAAGAATACCATATACTCATGACAGGGAACATCTTGCGGATATGAACATAACCATTGGGGATGAAACAAGGGTCGATATAAAAGACCGACGCCTGGAAGTGCAAGTCACTCCTACCAGAAATCCCGGCGACATCATAATTAACTGATTCAGAAATGAAGAACAGATCAAACATACTACTATACGCTTTTTCTATACTGTTGATATTTACTTCCTGCACCGACCATACAAAAAGTGAAATAGTGATCCGGTCTTGTATCGATCAGGATGCAGCTGAGCTCGAAGAAGCAGTCAGCTTTGTTATAAATGGGCAAAGTGGCACCTGGATTCCGGGGCGGGATCTGGTTATGCATATAAGCATCCCTGAAGAAAGTGGCTCGATTAGCGTTCAGGCGAACTCTCAAAACTATCGCCTGAACTCCCCTCCTCGCTATGAGGTTGATAGAAGCAAAGGTCTGGAGCTTGTGCTTCTATTTGAACGTAAACCGGAAATTGTTGCGGACCATACTGATGATTTAACACGGGAAGAACCCGTGGATGAACCGGATGAGGGTGTTGAAGAAGAAGAAGATCCGCAAGAAGAGATAATTACATTTGGAAGTGTTTCGATTCAGGCAGATCCTGTAAATGTATCCCTTAGAATTCAAAGGAGTGATATCGATTTTGATACCTTACTCGCAGATATTGATCAAGAGTTGATAACCCTTGCTACCGGAACATTCAACTGGACAGCCAGTGCTGAAGATTATGTCTCGCAGAGTGGAAATTTTTCTATTTCAGAGGACGAAACCACAGAGATGCAAATCCAACTGGAAGAGGATATCCGATATGGAACTGTATACGCCAACATATTGCCGGACAATGCTGTTGTCACCATCACGCATCCAGATATTCAGGAATCAGTCAGAATTCAAAGCGGGGAGCAGGCGGAATTGGTTGTCGGGAGCTACAGCTACTCGGTAACCGCCCCTGGCTACATCATGGTTGAGAGCAACATAACCGTTTCAGAGGATTCCGAAAGGTGGATCAGCCAAAACCTTTCCCCTGTGAGTGTTTCTCAAATCATCAGCAGAATAGAGGATGCAAGCTCTGTGGGTGAATATTTGAACATCTTTGAATCCATTCCGATCGAACAACCCCGGATGTCAGCGCGTTTGCGGAGCCAGTATTACGATGCCCTTATAGATTTGGGAATGGCTTTGTTCCGCACAGGAGAAGCAAATCGCGCGAATAATGTCTTTGAAATAGTCCTGCAACAGGATGAGTCCAACTACCGGGCCCGGCTCCAATATATTTCAATACTTAATCAACAGGAGGATTTCAGGGAGTTCAACAGGATCCGCAGAATAATCCGACCTGTTTACGGTACACTTCTTAATGTAGTACCGCATGATGAAAGAGCCAAAATTGATTTTCAAGCCCGCTTCCTCAATGCAGAATCTTTCTACAATGAATTCTATAGCTTTGACGACTTGGGCAGACAGCGACAAATTGCAGCAATGGCCCTGAATGCACTTGAGGAGGTCGTTCACAGATATAACAATCGCTTGAATGATTCGGAAAAAGAGACATTTCGCAGCGAGTACGAAAAAGCCAAGGCATATAGAGACATGATCTTCAGAGACCTTGGAATTTAATAATCCTACTTAATTATCATGATTCATTTTCACCTAATTTCCCTTTCAGTGAGTTGGTTTTTGATCAAGACACTCCTTTTTTTGGTGATTCCAGAGAATGTCTCTGGTCAGTTGGTGACCATGGAAGCAAATACGCCAGAAAAAGAACAAACATATGTCTCTTCAAACGCTATTCAGTTTAAATTGAATGAGCATGATACCTTGCAGATTCGTGGACATCACGTGCATCCTGTAATTAACCCTGTAAACCCAGATCTAATTTCTTATGAGCATCAAAATCAGATTATAATAGTGAATGGTTCGTCAAGGGCGACCGAAATTACGAGGATTTATTGCTTAGCTGATACCGGAGAAATTCTTTTCCCGGATTTGGTGGACAGTGATTTGGAAGAAAGCGACCTTGGCCGTTGTTCACAACTCTCCTGGAGACCCGTTATTGATTATCGTGGCAACTACTGGTTTGCATTTATATCTGAAGATGAAAACAAAATCAACGTAGGATTTATCAATGACCGGCTAAGATGCAATGGTTTTCTTCCTTGCAAGTGGTTTCCTCTAAGTTTTTCATCAGAACAGGAATTGCGCCATCCTAAGTGGTCACCCGATGGCAGCGTTTTGATGTTCAACAAAGGTTCGGAAATTCGTTTTTTTTTCGATATGCATGATTTGATTGCCAAAAATAAACCTGATGGTTTTACACTTTGGGATGAGCCACTGGGCTTAGGGTACTTTCCCGAATGGAATCCCAATGGACGATTTATCGCTTTTGAATCAGCGGATGACAACCACCCCAATGACATCATAATTGCTGACTATTTTTCTTTTACTGATGGAAATCCCAATAAGTTTCTTTTATCAGAAATAGAGCGAACGGCAGTACCTGTCTCTAACAGATATAAACCTTCATGGTCGCCAGATGGAAAGTTTTTATCATACCTCACAAATCTCGAAAACCCTGACGAAGATTATCAGAACTGGGCTGTCCGGGTAGTTGAGGTTGATTATGACAGGCAAAATAATCTACATGCAGTTAGTGCTCACAGTGGTAGTAATTACCTCAAGCAAAATGTGTACAGAACTGATTTCAGGACCGGGTTGCCAATGATAAACCTGCTGTACCGTGGTCCCGAGAATTTGGAATCTTACATTATGAGCATTGAGAAAAATCCTGCCCTGCACTACCCAATACGAATAAATTCAACAACAGGCGGACAAGAACCATCCAATATTCAGTTACCGACACGAGTAAATAACAACTTTTTAGCTGCACATGCTTACGACAATAAAATTCGACTTGCATACTCCAGCCAGCGTTTCGGGTCCTTGCAACTGAATGTGGATGATGTGGCACTGCCCAGAATATATCGGACAAGCCACCATTATGTGCCGTATGAAAAAAGTCCACGAAAGGCCTTACTTCTTTCAGCTGTTTTTCCAGGACTTGGCCAATTTTTCAAAGAAGAAAATGAAAAAGCAGTGGGATATGTACTAACCGGATCGATCCTGGCTTTACACAGTTTAGGAAAAATTGCTGATACCGGAATCACAAAAACCACGTTGAGAGACCCCGCCTTTCTTATTCCAGCCATGTTATTTGGCGCGTTATATGCCCATAATATTCTAGATGTCCTGGATGGTTTTCCAATTGTAGTCAATACCAGCCCTGTTCTTGGAAATACCAACCTTGACAGATTCAGTAACCTGCCATCCCGGAACACACAGTCCGGCTTCACCCCATCTGTAACGCTAAGATTGTCCTACTGAAAGAACTGAATATGAACCGACCACTAATAATTCTTTTGTTCCCACTATTGTTGTTGAGCTTATCCGCAGGACTCAAAAATAGTGGCATGGTCTTTGCCAAAGATGTCAGGCAACTATTGCGAACACACGATTATGAGAATATCATTAGGCAGTATAGCCATGGGAATATTGAACAACTTTCCGAAGAACAAAAAAACGCGGTTGCCTTATCTTATTTCCGTATTGCTGAGGCCGGAATGGTATTCTATGAATTCGGACTTACCGCATTTAGTGACCTGATATCCCTGGTTGCAGCTGATTTTGAAAATCAAAGCGATACAGAAAATTATCAACGCTTGCAGAGCATTCAAAAAAAACTCAAAGCTCGCTTTAATGCTTTTCGTAATGTGACAACGGATGGTTTAGAATTACCAAATAGCTCAATTGGTGCAACTCCACAAGAAAAAACGGCAGTTAATAACTTCATCTCAGCTGTGACGCCTGACAACCCGGAGCAATTAATGGCTTCCTGGTTTAAGGGATTAGAAGTTGCGGATTGCAGACATATGGATGGAAATTACAAGCATATCTGCAATCTATTGAAGTTGGGTAATTCCAGTGATGTTAGTGACATTGCCAGGGTTAGGTCGGAAATGAACTCACTTCAATACCCGGAAGACCGGGAATCCATTGTCGCCAGGGATATTGTAGATCTTGGAGAAGTCATTGATTGGGTTGATGTTATGCACGCCAAATGGTTGGGTTATCTTATGATATCTGCGATCATCTATGAACATATTGATGCGGACAATGCCATAGAAAAAGCGTTTAAGGCCCATGTTTATCTTAGAACGAACCGACATTTGGAGTTTTTCGATAATCCTGATTTTTCAAGTCCAACCATGAAAATGCTAAAGGCCATAATTGAGGAAACACCTTGTTATTCCGGGCTTGTTCCGACTCCTGAGTTGATGGAATCACACCATCTGTCGTTGCAGAATACACTGCTGGTAATCCCGATTTTGTCAAGCTGTTATGACAACAACGTTTTGTCCGGTTATTTCGAAAACACGCTTTCAGACGTAATGAGCCGACTTGATTCCCAACCGGGCAATCATCAACGCTATGCATGGCCTATTGGCTGGCCCGCGTTCCGATCATTTAATCTTGATAAGACGCATCAAATCCAAATTTTGACACTTGGACACAACTTACCTGTTCGCAGAATCACAGGCATGCATGATATGGCGCTATTTGCCTATTTACGCTATTTCAACAGGTCAGATCCCCTGAGAGGGGAAGCATACAGGCAACAGGTCCGGCTGACTGTTATACAAGCCGAGAAAACCGAACTATTCCAGTATCTCGCTTCGCTTGGTTTTGCAGTGCAGGTAATTACTATGCCTGAGCAAACGGTATCAGTTGACCTCATAATTAATTAAAATCAATGAATCATGAGATACTTCATTAAGATTGCTATATCATTCATTATAGTGCTTGTTTTTGGTTTGGCACATGCACAACAAAACACAGGTTTGCGATATATAGAAAGTGAGAATGTCGCATCTCTTAACCCTTACGAAAACAACTCACTGAGAATGGTAAATATCAGGTTCCATGAGTTCATTTTCGAAAGCTTATTCCGGTATGACTATAATCGGGAAGAGTTTTTACCGGTTCTGGCTATGGACTATTCTGTTATTGATGGATACACATATGATGTCAAATTAAAAGAGAATGTTTTTTGGCATGATGGGGAAAGATTGACAGCTGATGATGTCGTATTCACCTTTAATTATGCTAAAAATGAGTCGAATCTCAGAAGTCTGAGCATGTTTTTTAACAATACTATTTCAGAAGTCAACAAAATAAACGATTACACTGTGCGGTTCTCATTTTTCAATCCCAATTTGGGTGAAAATTTGATGTCATTGACTTACTGGATACTACCGGAACATTTGCTCTCTGATGGACCTGCAGCTCGCAGAGAATTTGCCCGTCGCCCTATTGGTACAGGACCATTTGAATTCAGACAAATAACCATACAGGGTACCGGACGTCTGGTTCGTAACGACCGGTATCATGGGAAAGTCCCAAATATCAACGATGTCCGGATGGATGTCCTGCCAGACTTTGACACGGCCACGCTCAGAATGAGAGACGGACAGTCCGACCTACTTGTTAACACTCCTATCAGTAGGGTTGAAGAGTTTGAGAGAACCCACAGACTGGAACCGTTTCAATCATATAATGTTCATGCCATTGGAATAAATTTTGAGAACCCTTTGCTTCATAACAGAAATCTGAGAAGGGCATTAGTGTATGGTTTTGACCGCCGGCGCTCTCTCAACCAATGGTTTGACGGCAGAGGGAGCGTTCTGGCAGGACCGTTTACATCATCTTCGCCCAACTACAATCCATCCCTCCAGTTAATGGAATATGATGTTGACAGAGCTAAAGAGTTATTGAGACGGGCTGGCTTCACCACTGATAGACAAGGAAGAACACTTGATCACGATGGAAATCCAATAAAGCTCAATCTTTTGGTTAAGCAACAACTTGTCTCCGGTATGAGTAATGTGATACAGGATTTTATTGAGCAGATGAAAGCTATTGGTATAGATGTCAATGCTCAATTTGAAATATCCGAAAGATATGAGAGACGATTATACTTTGAAAAAGACTTTGACCTGGCATTAATGGAATGGGTCATTAATCCTGTTTATGACATTAGTCATTTATTTATTTCTGACAATATTTATCCGGGCGGGCACAATATCATGAGCTACAAAAACAGCCAGATTGATGAGTTATTTGAAGAATATCGCAATACTGATGCTACAAGAAGGTTACGAAGATCGCAAATCATGTATGATATACAGAATATCCTGGCAACGGATGTCCCATGTATTTTTCTATTCAACTTTGATCAATATGCCGTATTCAGCAACAGATTCAGTTACACTTTGATTGATCCTTTTGCTTTCTTTACCTTCGTCAATGAGTGGGAAGTTCTTGATTACTATGAGTAAGAATAAAACCAACATTTTACTGTATCTACTCTTAAAAAATGCATCGGTTTTTTTTATCAGTCTATTCATAATATGCCTGCTACTTGCCCTGGTACCAGATACTGCCATACCCGGAGATGTATCCTATTTCGAACGTGTGAAAGATTATCTTACCATAGCCTATCTCTTCAGTTATGATTATTCCGTCGCTGGCACCTTCCTGATATCAGAACTAATACTTCATGGTTCAAAACTTACCTTTACTCTGATATTTCTTTCATTACTGATCGTACTGACCATTGCTTTACCTGCAGGTATATTAGTCGCCTCTGAAAAGAACACAAATTTTCAAAAGTTATTTACTGTGACAGTCAGCCTGTTATCCCCCATACCCATACTAATCTGGGCTTCTTTGTTAATGTTGCTGGTTTTTGTGTTTGGCAATATGGTTCCTTTGTACATTGATTTTGAGGATGGTGATTTACGGACAAGGATGTTTGTACTGTTAATCCCTGTTGCCGCAATTGTCTTAGGAGACGGAATCCTTTTGGATTTCTACAATAAAATTCGCGACGAAACAAGGAAAGTAATGAATGAGCCCTGGCTGATAGCAGTCAAGGCAAGAGGACTGCCAATTTACAATCACGTTTTGCGAGCATTACTGCTCCCGATTTTTATTACGTTAAGCTCCAAAATTACCTATTTAATCAGTGGAATAATTATCGTTGAGTATATATTCGCATGGCAGGGTCTTGGGTTTATGATCTGGAGATCATTAGAAACGCCGGGAGCCAAGGATTATCCTCTTATACTTGGCAGCGTAAAAGTCTTACTCTTTACAGTTTTCCTTTTTTCTTTTATTAGGGATATCCTGACCTACAAACTCAACCCACAATTGATGAAATAAACCACTGATGATTATTCATCTGAACTTTAGATTTGTTTTGGGTTGCATTCTTTTGCTAATCCTCATAGGCATGAATGTTGTTGCTTTTTTTTTCAGTAGTGACATAATAAAAAATGGTACACCAGCACGGCCGCCCTCTTTGTACTTGTTTCAAAAAGCACTCTATCACCAACCAATTGAAGAGGAAGCTGTTGAAGATTTATTTTCTTTCTCTGTGCCTGATGAAGCTGAACCACATGCAGAAGACTTGATATTTAACCGAAACCCAAAGAGAACTGCCACGGTTGGAACTGAGTATCGTTATGTTCCTACATCTCAATATTTAAGGAACAGAGCTTCTTTTTGGGTTGAAGAAGGGCCTCGAGGAATGAAATACGAAGATGGTGCATTTATATGGACTCCGGACAGTACACAAACTGGAATATTTGATATTTCATTGGCTGCGCAGATGGAGGATTCAGAAACAATTCGGGGCATTCGATTCAAACTGTTTTCAGATGAAATACCCTTTTACTTTGGAACAGATGAACGAGGTAACAGTGTACTGGGACTGATGATTGCGGGTGCCAAATGGAGTATCTTGCCTGGTCTCATCGCAGTGTTGATAGCTGTATTTGGTGGATTGTTTTTAGGTGCATACGCTGGTTATAATAAAAATTTTTTATCCAATTTTATTGATGGAACAACTCTGGTCTTAGAATCAATACCAGCACTTTTGCTCTTCTTCCTTGCAGCAGTAATCTTTAGCTTTAATATCTATATTGTGATGGTAGCTGTCGGTCTGGTTCTATTGCCAGTAAATATTAATATCATAAGATCTACTGTGAAACACTTTGTAGATTGTCAGTTTGTTGAGTCATCCAAAGAAATCGGTTTTACTGACAATCAGATTTTATTTCGAGATATTATCTGGTATAATTGCAAGCCGATCATTATAAGCCAAATTGCCAACTGCTTCGCATTTGCAATCATGGTTGAAGTTACATTGAGTTACCTTCAATTTGGAATTCAGGTTCCAGAAGTAAGCTGGGGTAATATTCTTCTGCAAGGTAAGAGCGATATACACAAGGGTGAGTTCTGGCTTGTTTTCTTTCCCTGTTTGATGATTATTATGTCGCTACTTTCGTTTTATCTGACTGGCAGCGGTCTGTCTCGTCTACTGGATCCTCGCAAAAATTGAGCATAACAATGTCTACCATACTAGAAATAAATAATTTGTATTTAGGCTTCAATAACAGTCAATCTTACATCCCTGCTATACGTGGTATCAAAGTAACATTAAAAAAAGGAGAGAAAGTTGGTGTTATTGGTGAGTCCGGAAGCGGAAAAAGCCAGACTTTTTTATCAACTTTAGGTCTATTGGAAAATAATCCTGGTGTTACCGCAGGTGAAATTATTTTCGATCAAGTGAATATTCTTGAGAATATTCCAAAATATAAAAAAGCCAATAGTGGCATTCCGGAGAAAGCAAATAAAAAATGGATTCGTAGCTACACTAATAGAGCAAAAAGGTTGAGAGGGAAGAACATTTCCATCATATTTCAAGATGCTAAATCTTCACTAATACCGTATAAAAAAATTATTGATCAGGCATGGGATACATGGAAAAAACATAACATCGCAAACAACTATGAATTTCAAAATACAGCCACTTCTCTCCTGGCTGATATGGGTATCAATGATAATGGAAAAATATTAGACTCATATCCCAATCAATTAAGTGGTGGCGAGGCTCAACGGGCTTATATCATGCTCGCACTACTTGGTAATCCGGAAGTATTAATTGCTGATGAGCCAACAAGTTCCCTTGATCCCTATTCATCTCGAAAGATTATCGACCTGTTGGTCAAAATAGTCGACCAAAAAGGTTTGTCACTAATTTTTATTTCACATCGCCTTGATCAAATCCTTTCTTCCGTAAACAAGATTTATGTGTTTCTCAATGGATTGGTTATTGAAGAATTGGAGGTTAGTGATATCAACGATATATCCCCCCTGCATCCTTACACAATATTTCTTTTTAAAATGGCTAATGGCAACTACTTCAGAAAGCTTCGCAACGATATTTGTGCAAGTTCTATAGAACATATTGAAAGAAACAATTATGGATGTCCTTACTCAAATGTCTGTGAATTAAAAAAAGATCTTGATAACGATCTTCAATCAAAGTGCAACGATACATTACCTAAGCAAAGATTAATTGCACCCGGGCAAAAGGTAGCATGCTGGGCTTATGAAAAATAACTCGATTATATATACCGAAGACTTGTCGAAGTCTTTTTTCAAGAAGAACAAGTTGGTTGAAGCAGTAAAAAATGTTTCGATTAATATTTATAATGATGAAATATTGGGTATTGTTGGACAAAGTGGATGTGGAAAGACTACACTTTTGCGATCAATATTGCAACTTTCCAAACCTGATAGTGGAAAGGTCTTTTTTAAAAACCGTGAAATAAACAGTTTATCTGATAAGGAACTTATTCATGTTTTTCGTCCATTCGTAAGAATGGTATACCAACACCCTGAAGCATCACTCAATCCTGGACTGAAAGTAAAAAAAATTATTGAGCAGCCATTTGTGCATTACTTTCCGGATCAAGCAGATATTTCAAGTCTAAAATCAAAAGAAATCCTTGAAAAAATGGGGTTGTCATCATCCTACCTGAATAAGTATCAACACGAACTGAGCGGCGGAGAAAAACGCAGGGTGGCTCTTGCAAGAGCACTCGTAACTAATCCAAAAATAATTTTTGCAGATGAGCCTTTGGCAGGTCTCGACAAGGTTTTACAATACAGATTGCTGAGTTTGTTAATTAATCTGAAAGAGCAACATAAATTTGCACTGGTGATGGTATCACATGACATCGATATTATGAAAGATATCTGTGACCGAATTATTGTTATGAAAGATGGCATTGTTATAGAGGAAACAATTAGAAGTAATGGTGAGATTTCATTTTCTCATCTTTACTCAAAAAAACTGATCTCATAAGAAGAGTACAACTCATAGAAGTAGTTTTAACGTATCAGCGTCCATTCCAATCAAAAACCAAAGCCGGCTTGGGGGAAAAACTGTCAGCATTCCCGTTTTTCGTAACGACCTGCTTTTGATTATCTCTGAAACCTGGGTGTATTTCGCTGTTTTTGAGCCGGGAACAGCTCGTTCAGATTGCCGTCCCATGCCCTGCCGTTTTTGACCACCATGAAGACGTTTTCCGAATTGCGGATATCATCCAGCGGGTTCATGTTCA
>SL_3KL_010_SEDDRAFT_10005751_pt1 | contig 11110 bp, 13 predicted proteins | sample SodLakKL_010_SED_2_FD_10381 | JGI IMG/M metagenome (IMG submission 10381)
ACCGGATCCGCGGGGGCGGGGATGGAGCGGGGGAGCGCGCGGCGGGCGAGCAGGCCGCGGAGGATCCAGCGGCGGTCTGCCGCGCTCAGGCGGGGGCGGGCGAACGGGTCGGCGGGTTTTNCCCGGCGCAGCCGCTCCACGATGCGCCAGCCGCCGCGGATGATCAGGCGAATCTCGGCGGCGAACCGACCGCGCAGGCGTGTGGGCAGGTCCGCTCCTTCGTGCAACCACCAGGCCGCGCGCTCGATCTGCTCCCCCAGCAGTGTCTGCACCCCTGGCGTGGCCTGGCCCGCGCGCAGTTCGCCCTCGCTCACACCGTGGCGGTGGAGATCGCGTGCGGGGATATAGAGCCGGTCGCGTTCGACGAAATCCTGGTGCAGGTCCTGCAGGAAGTTGATCAGCTGGAGTGCCGTGCAGATGTTGTCGGCGGCGCGCAGATTGGGTGCGTCGGCCGCGCCCGCGAGCTGCAGCAGCAGGCGGCCGACCGGATTGGCGGAGCGTTCGCAGTAGGCCAGCAACTCCTCGAAGTCGGCGTACCGGTGACAGACGACATCCTGGCGGAATGCCGCCAGCAGGTCCTCGAAGTGGTCCACTGGCAGCGGGAACCGTGCCATTGCATCGGCGAGTGCGTGCCAGAGCGGATCCGGTGGCGGGGCACCCCCATGGGTCCGGTGCAGGCAGACCGCCATCTCGTCGAGACGCGCCAGGCGAACCTCCGCTGGATCGCTGCCCTCGTCCGCCAGGTCGTCCGCGCGGCGTGCGAAGACGTAGATGGCGGCGACGGGATCACGCAGCCTGCGTGGCAGCAGGGTCGAGGCCACGGGGAAGTTCTCGTAGTGTGCGGCCGCCTCCTCGCGACAGAGGCGATAGGCGCGGGCGATGTTCATGCACAATCCCGTGCTAGCATGTGCGGCGTGTGACCGTCGTGGGATCCGACATGCGCCGATTTCTTCGTGCCTTTGCCCTCGGGCTGCTCATCGGGGGCCTTGCCGGACTCTGGCTCGGCATCAACATTGGCCGTGATCAGCCGCTGCTGTCCAATCCGCTGGCCACGGCGGCGGCCACGTCGACCGATTCGCACCCGGTTGTGGGGGTGCTTGTGGCCACATCACTCCCCCGCCCGACGACTGCCCACTGACGGGCGCCTGTCGCGCGCACCGCTCGATCCGCATTCCTCCGTACCGGCCGTTACGCGGCGAGCAACGGGCAGCAGTTCCCGTTCGAGGGCAGTGAGTGCACGGTTGCAGCGGACGACGCTCTGGCGCAGATGCTCCTCCATCCGTACCACATTGTGCGTGAACCGGGCCACTCCCGCCTGCAGGGCGACAGCCTGCCGGTGCGCGGGCTGGGTGTTCGCCGCACGCCGCACGCCGGAAGCCTGCCAGCGATCCATGCGTGACTCGATCTCGCCCTGAAGCTGCGCGCCGCTGTGCTCGAGTTCGCGGATACGCCGGCGCAAGCGTGCACAGGTGACTGCCCAGCCCGCGGCGCCCGCGATGATCAGCGCAAGGGCGATGGCCAGTACCAGCGTGGTGTTCATCCCGTCTCCCGCGGTGCCGGCCGGCGATCCACGTAGCGCCAGAGGTCCTCGGGGTGGTCCAGCATGCCGTCGGCCTGCCAGGCCTGCGGGTCCGCGCCGGGTTCGATGTACCCGAACAGTGCGATCAGTGTGCGGCTGCCGGCCGCACGGCCCGCCACGATGTCGCGCTCGGCGTCGCCCACGTACACGCAGCGCGCGGCAGACGTGCCGGCCAGTTCGCAGGCGTGATGGATGGGCGCCGGATCCGGCTTGTTGCGCGCCAGCGTGTTGCCGGAAACGATGCAACTCGCGCGCGCCGTGAGATCGAGCGCGGCCATCAGGGGCAGCGTCAGCCAGTCCGGCTTGTTCGTGACCACACCCCAGCGCATGCCCGCGTCCTCGATCGCATCCAGCAGGGCCGGCATGCCGGGGAAGGGGCGTGACGCGGTGGCGATGTCGTCGGCGTAGCTGTCCAGGAATGCGCGATGCAGGCGTTCGCGTTCCGCTTCGGCAAGGGTTGTGCCGAAGCCCAGGCGCACGAGCGCGGCCGCACCGTTGGAGACGTGCGGGCGGATGGTCTCGAGCGCGAGCTCGGCGCGTCCCTCGCGTGCGAGCAGGCGATTGAGGGCACTGGCCATGTCGGGCGCTGTGTCGATCAGCGTGCCGTCGAGGTCGAACAGAATGGCATCCGGATTACGCATGATCTGCCTTCGTGGCTTGCGCTGCCCGACCTTCCGTGTCCGGTCGATATGCGGCAAGCATGTAATTGATGTCCGTACCCGGCCGCAGCCGGCACTCGCCGGTCAGGGGATTGTAGGCCATGCCGGTCGAGGCATCGACAACCAGGCCGGCCGCGCGGTTCCAGGCCGCCAGTTCGGACGGTCGGATCAGACGATTCCAGTGGTGTGTGCCGCGTGGCAGGACGCCGAAGACGTACTCGGCCGCGCCAATGGCGAGCAGACCGGCCCTCGCGGTTCGGTTGATCGTGGACCAGATGACCCGGCCGCCGGGCCGGAGCAGTCGGGCGCAGGCCCCGACGACGCCGGCCGGGTCGGGGACGTGTTCGAGCAGTTCCATGCAGGCCACTGCATCGAAACGCCCGGGCTCGACGTCGGCCAGCGCCTCGGCGCTCAGCTCGCGATAGTCGATGGCGAGACCGGCTTCGGCCGCATGTGCACGCGCGACCTCCAGCGCCGGGCCCGCGAGATCGATGCCGACGACATCCGCGCCGTCGCGCGCGAGGGCCTCGCTGAGAAGGCCGCCACCGCAGCCCACATCGGCCACGCGCATTCCGCGCAACGGCCCGCACTGGCGGCGGAGCCACTCGATGCGGACCGGATTGATGTCGTGCAGGGGGCGCGATGGACCCCTGGGGTCCCACCAATCGGCGGCCAGGCGCGAGAAGTGATCGATCTCCCCGTGGTCGACGTTGCCGTGGTCGACGTTGCCGGGGTCGACGTTGCCGGGGTCGACGTTGCCGGGGTCGCGTTTCATCGGGCCGTCGCGATCCGCTGCTGCCATTCACGGGCGCGCGCGCCGATGTCCGGGCCATTCAGCGTAGTCAGGTCACCATTCCGGACCAGTTGGCGACCGTTGACCCACACCTGGCGTACATGGTGACGACCAGTCGCGTAGACCAGTTGCGAGACCACGTCATACAGCGGCTGAGTGTCGATCTCGGCCAGGTCAACGGCGATCAGGTCGGCGGCCTTGCCGGGCTCGATGGAGCCGATCCGGTCGTCGAGCGCGAGGGCGCGGGCGCCATTGATGGTCGCCATGCGCAGCGCGGCGTGGGCCGGCAGGGCGGCTGCGTCACCGGAGACCGCCTTGGCGAGCAGGGCGGCCGTGCGCATTTCCCCGAACAGATCGAGATCATTGTTGGAGGCCGCGCCATCGGTCCCCAGGGCAATATTGACACCGGTGTCCACCAGCCGCTGCACGGGGCAGAACCCGCTGGCGAGCTTGAGGTTGGCTTCCGGGCAGTGGATGACGTGGCTGCCGCTGGCGGCGACAAGATCGACCTCGTCGTCGTCCAGGGCGGTCATGTGCACGGCCAGAAAGGATGGCGACAGCAGGCCGAGGCGTTGCAGGCGCGCCAATGGGCGCTCGCCATCTGCATCGAGAGCTGCACGGCATTCCGCCTGCGTTTCATGAACGTGCATGTGCACGGGCACGTCCAGTTCGTCGGCATAGGTGCGCACGCGCTCGAGCGGCTGATCCGAGACGGTGTAGGGGGCATGCGGTGCGAACGCGGTGGTGACCAGCGGGTGGCCGCGGTAGCGGTCGTGCAGTGCCAGCCCCTTGGCGAGGTATTCGTCGGGGCCGTCGGCATAGGGCGTGGGGAAGTCCAGCAGGATCATGCCGACAACGGTGCGCATGCCGGCCTCCGCGGCGCGTCGGGCCGTGACCTCGGGGTGGAAGTACATGTCCTGGAAGCAGGTTGTGCCGCCGCGGAGCATCTCGGCCATGGCCAGTTCCGCGCCGTCGTGGACAAAACGCTCATCGACCCAGCGCCCTTCCGCCGGCCAGACATGGTCCTGCAGCCAGGTCATCAGCGGCAGGTCGTCGGCGAGGCCGCGGAAGAGGCTCATTGCGGCGTGCGTGTGGGCGTTGACCAGGCCGGGCAGCAGGGCGTGATCGGGCAGCGTGACCGGCTCCACGCCGGGGTGGAGTGCAGCGCACTCCGCGCGTGGGAGGATGGCGTCGATCCGGCCGTCGCGTACGACCACGGCATGATCTTCCAGCACGCGATCATCCGCATCCACCGTCACCGTCCAGCGCGGTGCCAGGATGAAATCCGGGGAAGGGGCGTCGGTTGCGTCGCGGTGCGCAGGGGCGTCGGCGCTCATGCGCGAACGATACCGGCGGGACCGTGAGCAGACAAGCGCGAGAATTGCAAATCGGGCCCGCTGCGGCTAGACTTCGCCGCCCGCGCCAGGCGTGCGCGGACCCATGCAACTCCTTGCCTCACCGGCGAATCCCGGGAGGCTGAACCCGAAGGGAGCCATCATCGTGAGACATTACGAGATCGTGTTTCTGGTCCATCCGGACCAGAGCGAGCAGGTGCCCCACATGGTCGAGCGTTACAAGTCGATCATCGAGGGCGCCGGCGGAACCGTTCATCGCCTCGAGGACTGGGGTCGACGCCAGCTGGCGTACTCCATCAACAAGGTGCACAAGGCCCACTACGTGCTGCTCAACGTCGAATGCGACGCTGATGCGCGTGACGAGCTGGTCAGCGCCTTCCGCTTCAATGACGCGGTGCTGCGGCACCTGGTGTTTTCGCGCCCGCAGGCCGAAACCGAGCCGTCCCCCCTCGCCAAGAAGGAGGACAAGCGCGGTGACGGTGAGCGCAAGGCCGCGCGCCAGGAACAGCCCGAAAGCACCGACGAGGCGGCCGACACCGCCGCCCACTGATCCGGATTCCCGAGGAGAGTACCGATGTCCCGTTTCTTCCGCCGTCGGAAGTTCTGCCGCTTTACCGCGGATGGCGTCACCGAGATCGATTACAAGGATATCGAGACGCTGAAGAACTATGTGACCGAAACCGGCAAGATCGTGCCCAGCCGCATTACCGGCACGAGCGCGCGTTATCAGCGCCAGTTGTCCAAGGCGATCAAGCGCGCCCGCTACCTGGCGCTGCTGCCCTACAGCGACAGCCACCAGTAAGCCGCTGCACGCCGCCCGGATGGCCATCGCCACCGGGCGTGCCTGCGGGTAGCCCGGGCCATGAAAGCACTCGCTGCCTGGACCATGCGCGGCCCGATGCAGGCCGCCGTCCTCTCGGCCTCTGCTCTGCTGGTCGGCATTGCCCTGCCGCCGTTCGCCTGGCTGAGCGCGGCCATGATGGCGCTGGTCATGCTCAGCGCCGGGCCTGCGGGGGCCTTGCGTGTGGCCGTGCCGGCCCTGGTGATCAGCGTCGCGGGCGGTTGGCTCGCGATCGGCTCGCCCTATGTTCCGGCGCTGACGGCGCTGGCGAGCTGGCTGCCGGTGCTGCTGGTCGCCGGCGTGCTGCGCACAACCATGCGGCTGGATCTGGCCCTGGCCGCGGCAGCGGTGGTCGGCTGGGTCATCGTGCTCGCCGTCCATGCGGTGGCCGGCGATCCGGCCGCCCTCTGGCAGGGACTGCTCGAAGGGATGGTCCCGGCCGAGCGCATGGCGCCGGACTTCGACACGGATCCGGCACGAATCGTGGAGCTGATCGGGCGGGTGGCGCCGCTGATGACCGGCCTGGTGGCGGCCTCAACGGTCGCGAGTTGCATTACCGCGCTGTTCCTCGCGCGCTGGTGGCAGGCCGCGCTGTACAATCCGGGTGGTTTTCGCGGCGAGTTTCACCAACTGCGCCTGGGCCAGGCGGCGGCGATGGTCACTGCGGCGCTGATGGCGTTGTCGGCGCTGACCGAAGCGCCACTGGTTTTCGGTCTCGCCCTGGTAGCCGGTGTGGTCTATCTGTTCCAGGGGCTGGCCGTGGTGCATGGTCTCGTGGCCGCGCGCGGCATGCATCTCGGCTGGCTGGTGGGCATGTACGTTCTCGGCGTCGTGCTGTTTTTGCAGATGGCGCTGGCGCTGATCATCATCGGCATCGTGGATGCGTGGGTCGATCTGCGGCGACGCGCCGGCCAGACATCCGATTGAACTGAAACAACAGCAAGCGGGGCCACCCCGCACGGGAGTACTGACAATGCAGGTCATTCTCGTCGAGAGTGTGAGTAATCTGGGCCGTCTGGGGGACGTGGTCGACGTCCGCTCCGGCTATGCGCGCAACTATCTGCTGCCGCGCGGCATTGCCCGCATGGCGACGCCGGAGAACCGGCGCGAACTCGAGGCCCAGCGCGCCGAACTCGAACGCCTCGAGGCGGAAAAGCTCGCGGCCGCACGGCACGAGCACGAGAAACTGGACGGCCAGACGGTCACGATCCAGGCCCGAGTGGGTGCCGAAGAGAAGCTGTTCGGGTCGGTCAGCGCCGGCGACATCGCCGATGCTCTGACCGCGGCCAGCGGCGTCGAGGTCGAAAAGCGCAATATCAGGCTGCCCGAGGGGCCGCTGCGCACGACCGGGACGTTCGAGATCTCGGTCCATGTGCATGGCGACCTCGATGCGAACATCAACGTGGTCGTGGAAGCCGAGGACGAGGGCTGACCCGCGCGCGGGCAACCGCGGGCGCCGCGGCGCCCACTGGCCGGTGCTATCCGGGTGGCACCGGACCGCGGCGAGTCTATAATCGTGCGCGGAGGCAGCGATGACGGAATCCCTACCGGCGCTTGGGGCGGAGCCGATGACCGGGTCGCCCCGCGTGCCGCCTCACTCGATCGAGGCGGAGCAGGCCGTGCTGGGTGGCCTGATGCTCGACAATGACGCCTGGGATCGGGTTGCCGATCGCTTGTCGGAAGAGGATTTCTATCGTCGCGAGCACCGCATGCTGTTCCGGGCCATCGGCGAACTGGCCGATGCCGACCAGCCGCGCGACGTGGTGACCGTCTCGGAATGGCTCGCCCAGCGCGGCGAACTCGACAGTGTCGGTCATCTCTCCTATCTCGGCCAGCTCGCGCAGGACACGCCGAGCGCGGCCAATATCATCGCCTACGCCGATATCGTCCGCGAGCGCTCGATCCTGCGCCAGCTGATCGCGGTCAGTAACGAGATTGCGGGTTCCGCTTTCGATCCGCAGGGGCGTACCAGCAAGGAGGTCCTCGATCAGGCCGAGGCACGTGTCTTCGCCATCGCCGATCAGGGCAGCCGGGGGCGGCAGGGTTTCATCAATATCAAGCGGGTGCTGTCGAGCACGCTGGATCGCATCGATACCCTGTTTCAGAGCGATTCGCCCATCACCGGCATGGCTTCGGGTTTCGACCAGCTCGATGAACTGCTCTCCGGCCTGCAACGCTCGGACCTCGTGATCGTGGCCGGGCGACCGTCGATGGGCAAGACCAGCTTCGCAATGAACATTGCCGAGCACGTCGCCCTCACGGAACAGGAACCGGTCGCCGTGTTCTCCATGGAGATGCCGGCCGAGCAGATCGCCACGCGCATGATCTCCTCGCTCGGCCGGGTCGAGCTGCAGAAGCTGCGTTCCGGCCAGATCGGCGACTCGGACTGGCCACGGATCCACTCCGCCATCGCGCTGCTGTCGCAGAAGTCGCACCTGTTCGTGGACGATACGCCGGGCCTGACGCCGTCCGAGTTGCGCGCGCGGGCGCGGCGTCTCAAGCGCGAACATGGCCTGTCGCTGATTCTGGTGGACTACATCCAGCTCATGCAGTCCGGGGGCGGGGTCGAGAACCGGGCGACGGAGTTGTCCGAGATCTCGCGTTCGCTCAAGGGTCTGGCGAAGGAACTTGAGGTGCCGGTGGTGGTGCTGTCCCAGCTCAACCGCTCGCTGGAGCAGCGCACCGACAAGCGACCGGTCATGTCCGATCTGCGCGAGTCCGGGGCCATCGAGCAGGACGCGGACGTCATCATCTTCATCTATCGCGACGAGGTCTATGACGAGGACAGCCCGCAGAAGGGCACGGCGGAAATCCTCGTGCGCAAGCAGCGCAATGGCCCGACCGGCACGGTGCGCCTGACCTTCCTCGGCCAGTACACCAAGTTCGAGAACTTCACCCCGGAGGTGTACGGGGGGTGAAGTGTCGGCTTGCCTGGATGGAGCTCGACGCCGATGCGCTGCGCCACAATCTGGCCCGCGCCCGGGCCGCCGCGCCCGGCACTCGGGTGATGGCATGCATCAAGGCGGCGGGTTACGGTCACGGGCTGATTTTCACGGCGGAAGCCCTTGCCCCCACCGCCGACGCGTTCGCGGTCGCCTGCACCGCGGAAGGCATCGCTCTGCGCCGGGCCGGTTTCGATGCCCATCCGATCTGCATTCTCAATGGTCCGGCGGACAGCGAGGAACTCACGGCCGCGGCCGAATGGCGCCTGGAGCCGGTCATCCACCAGCGCTGGCAGCTCGAGGCCATTGCCGAGCACCCGGGGCCCGGACGGATTCGCCCCTGGCTGAAGATCAATTCCGGCATGGGCCGAATCGGGATTCCCGCCCACGAGGCGCATGCATGGCATGAACGCCTGCGCACCGCGCCGGTCGTGCGCCGACCCGTCGGTGTCATGACGCACATGGCGTGCGCGGACGACCGTGCAGATGATTACACCGACCGCCAGTGGCAGGTATTCGCGGCAGCCACGCACGGCCTCGAGGGGCCGCGCAGCGCGGCCAACTCCGCCAGTGTGCTGGCCTGGCCCGACACGCATGGAGAGTGGGTGCGCCCGGGCATCATGCTCTACGGCTGCTCGCCGTTCATCGAGGGTGCGGACCCCGCGCTGGATCTGCGCCCTGTGATGACGCTGCGTGCCCCGCTGATCGCCATCAATCACCTCGAACGCGGTGATGCGGTCGGCTACGGCCGTACCTGGTCGGCGCCCGAGGCGATGCCGGTGGGGGTGGTCGCGATCGGCTACGGAGATGGTTATCCGCGCGCGGTCAGCAATGGCACGCCGGTGCTGGTNGGGGAGCATCGCGCGCCCATCGTCGGGCGAGTGTCCATGGACAAGATCACCATCGACCTGCGTCATGCCGAGGCCGCGGTGGGGGACACCGTGACCCTCTGGGGGCGCGGATTGCCGATCGAGGAGATCGCCGAGGCGGCCGACACGATTGGCTACGAGCTGCTTTGTGGCGTGCACGGTCGGGTACCGGTCGCAGGCGGCCACCGCCCGTGAGCGCGCCGGCCGCGCTTTTCCGCCCCGGAGCGCGCGTGTATATTGCGGCTGCAGCGGACGGCGCACGCTTGCGCCGGGCTTTGCCCTGCAACGGGAGGGATTACATGCGCACGCTCCAAGCCTTCGGCATGATCGTGGTCACGGCTGTCATCGCCATTGGCTGCGCCACTACGGACCAGGCAATGTTCCGGGTCGATGCCGGGCATCAGGGGGTGGCCGACTCCGGCGATCCCGCGGGTTCGACGCCGCCGGTGTGGCAGTACGATGCCGATGCGCCCTCCTACTCGTCGCCGATGGTCGACGCCCGCCATGTATTCTTCGGTGACAACGATGGCCGCATGCATGCCCTCGACCGTGAAACGGGCGAGCGCATATGGCACTACGACGCGGAGGGCAATATCGAAGGCACGCCCGCCGTGGCCGACGGCCAGCTCTACTTCGGCGCCTGGGACGGTGTCGTGCGGGCGCTCGATATCGACAGTGGTCGTGTGGTCTGGGAGCACGAAACCGACGACCGCGTGTATTCCTCGCCGACGATCGATAACGAGCGCGTATACATCGGCACCGGGGATGGCCGTGTGCTTGCGCTCGAGCGTTCCAGCGGCGACGAGATCTGGTCGTTCACGGCCGGTGACGGGGTGTATTCGGCACCCACGGTCGCCGGTGGTCGCGTGTACTTCGGCAGCCTTGACGGTCACATCCATGCGGTCGATCGCGACAGCGGGCAGGAAATCTGGCGCGTGGAGACCGACGAGCCGGTATTCACCACACCGGCCAGCGACGGCGATGTCGTCGCGGTCGGGGGCTACGACGCCACTCTGTATCTGCTCGCCGCCGACAGTGGAGAGGAGCTCTGGCGCTTCCGTTCCGGGGGGCGCATCTTCGCCTCCCCGGCCCTCACCGACACGCGCGTGGTATTCGGCAGCCGCGACGGCTACGTGTACGCCATCGATCGCGACAGTGGTCAGCGCCACTGGGAGTTCAACGCCGGCAGTCGCATCTATTCATCGCCGACCGTAACGGATGGTGGCGTTTATTTCGGTGCGCGCGAGGGTACGCTGCACGCACTGTCGCTCACCACGGGCGAAGAGCAGTGGCGGATCGATCTCGGCAATGAGATCTACGCGACACCTGTCGTGCGCGACGGCATGCTGTGGATTGCCACGGTGGATGGCATGGTGCACGCCATCGAGTAGGCCGACATCGAGTGGGCCGCTGGGCCGTCGATGGAGGCGCGGCGCTCTTGCGCGTGCGTGCTACTCTTCGAGGTACTTCAGCTTCCCGGCGACACCGTCCCACTCGGCGGCGTCCTCTGGCGGCGCCTTCTGTGCCGTGATGACCGGCCATTTGCCGGCGAGGCGCTCATTGAGTTCGAGAAAATGGACAAGCTCCTCGGGCAGATCGTCCTCGGAATAGATCGCCTCGGGCGGGCATTCCGGCTCGCACAGCGTGCAGTCGATACACTCTTCCGGATCGATGACCAGAAAGTTGGGGCCTTCATGAAAACAATCGACCGGGCAGACTTCCACACAGTCCGTGTACTTGCACTTGATGCAGTTCTCGGTGACGACGTAGGTCATGAACGGCTCCAAAGGTAGACGCGACGATTTGGGCGGCCGGGGCCCGGGCGGTATTATTGCGCAATCGTGAACGCACTGGCCACCGGTCGCGATGGGTACGACCGGCGGTGGTCGGCAACCGGATCAATCATCACCACAAGGAACGACCATCATGGGTGCCATCCGCAAGGTCGTGTTTCCCGTAGCCGGGATGGGCACGCGTTTTCTGCCCGCGACGAAGGCGAATCCGAAGGAGATGCTGCCGATCGTCGACAAGCCGCTGATCCAGTACGCGGCCGAGGAGGCTGTAGCGGCGGG
>SL_3KL_010_SEDDRAFT_10005752_pt1 | contig 11110 bp, 7 predicted proteins | sample SodLakKL_010_SED_2_FD_10381 | JGI IMG/M metagenome (IMG submission 10381)
AAGGCGTAGCTGACACTACGTCGAGCCGGCTGGGGGGAGTACGCCCCGACACAGCGAGCAGATCGGCGTGCGTAGTAGAAGGGCGGTGAGATCCGCGGGCTAGTGGGCTCGCGAGGGCCATTCGACATCGGCACCCCGGGCCGGGGGGCCGCCTTGTTCCTACAGGCGATCCTCAAAAATCTCTATGTCTGCCTCGGCGCGCAGGAACCGCATGAAGTCATCCATGGCCTCCTCGGCGTAAAGGGTGCGGAGCTGATCGCGCAGTTCGCGCTTTTCTTCCCTGGACATGTCATCGAACTCGCCATCACGAACGTCCGTGACCAGTACCACGGCATAACCGTCGCGGTCGGTACTGGTAACGCTGACCAGCCGCTCACCCTCGGCGGGGCGCCCCATATTGAACGCTTCCTGCAGCACCCACCAGGGAACATTCGCATCACGGGTCACGAATCCGGGCTCCTCGAGTTCCAGGTATTCGTGCTCATCGACAAGCGCCTGCAATGATTCACCATCACGGATGCGATCGCGCAGCGTCTCGGCGAGAACGCTCGCCTCATCCGCAGCCCTGGAATCCAGCAGGCGGTCGTGTATCTCGTCCTTGACCTCCTCGAAGGCAAGCCGCTCCTCCGGTTCATGCTCGGCAATCCGAATCACGGCATAGTGTTCCTCGTCCAGCTCAAGCAATTCGCTGTTCTGCCTTTCCCGAAGCACCGGCTCACTGAAAGCCGCGGAAATCACCGCGCTGTGGCTGCCAATGCCCTCCGAGGCCCCTTCGCGGGTCAGCCAGTCGCTGGTTCGCAGTTCAAGGCCCAGCTCTGCCGCGGTTTCGTCCAGGCCGTCGGGCCATTCGAAGGCCAGTTCATCCAGTTTCCTGGACTTCTCGAACAGCAGACTGCTGACTCGATCCTCCGCCAGTTCCCGCCGCAGTTCATCACGCACGTCCTCGAATGCCTTGACTTCGCCGCCCCGAANTTCGCTCACCTGAATCAGGTGGAAACCGAACGCCGTCCGCACCGGCTCACTCAGTTCATCCTCATCGAGCGCAAACGCGGCCTCTTCGAACTCGTCAACCATCACACCGCGCTCGATCTCGCCCAGGTCGCCCCCACGCCGCGCCGAACCGGGGTCATCGGATTCCGCTTCCGCCACTTCGGCAAATGATTCACCGTCGATTATCCGGGCGCGCAGCGCCTCGGCACGCTGCCGCGCATCCTCCACCGCCTCCGGATCAGCATCCTCGTCGACGCGGACCAGGATATGACGGGCAGCCCGCGTCTCCTCATCCACGTACCGGATATCCTTGACTTCCTCGTAGCGATCCCGGATCGCTTCCTCGGAGATGTCCACCTCGTCCAGGAGATCGTCACGTCGAACTTCAAGCCACTCGAGTCTCACCCGCTCCGGCGCCATGAACTCGCCGCTATTCTCCTCGTAGTACTCCCGGACCTCGTCGTCGTCCACCGATACGGTTTCCCTGAATGCATCCAGCGGCAAGCGCAGGAAGCTCAGCTCCCGCTCCTGCAACTGCAGCGAAACCAGGCGGTCCACCTCCCGGTCCGTAACCAGCGCGGTATCCAGCATGGCACCCTGCAGCTTCTCCATCAGCACGGCGCGCCGCACCTGGGATTCGTACTGGCTGCTCGTCATCCGGTTCGCGCGCAGCAGTCGGTGATAGAGCTCGGACGAGAACCGCCCATCCTCGTGAAACATTTCCTGCGCGCGGATTACTGCGGCCAGATCCTGATCGCTGAGCTTGAGACGCTTCGATTCGATGAATTGCGTCAGCAGGTATTCGTTGATTACCTGGTACAGGGCATCCAGGCGAAGCTCGCCGTCATCCACGCTTGCGGGATCCCAACGGTCCCCCAATTGCTGCTCCAGCTGCGCACGCTTCTGGCGGTAGGCATTGCTGACGATATCCGGGCTTATTTCCTGGCCGTCGACAACGGCAACCACTCGGCTTCCCCCGGCCGGACCCATGTAGTTGGACAGGCCGAACAAGGCGAACGCCGCGCCAATGAGGATGATGATTACCCAGGCAATCCAGCCCTTGGCACGTTCTCTGATCGCTATGAGCATGAGTTAGATGATTCCTCGCCTGGCCGGAACCGGCCGCGCTATGGATTGGATGGTAACGACGCAATCGAGTTCCCTGCAACAACGCACCATCCGGACAAAAGAAAGGGCGCCCAGAGGCGCCCTATTCTCGATTTTGGCGGAGCGGACGGGACTCGAACCCGCGACCCCCGGCGTGACAGGCCGGTATTCTAACCAACTGAACTACCGCTCCTCTTTGCATCCGCCTTCTGGTGGGTGGTGAGGGGATCGAACCCCCGACATTCGCCTTGTAAGGGCGACGCTCTACCAGCTGAGCTAACCACCCCGTTTTCGAGGTGCGCTAGTTTACTGCATCCTTAAGAGCCTTGCCAGCCTTGAAGCCCGGAACCTTGCTGGCCGGAATATGAATCGTCGCGCCGGTCCGCGGGTTGCGTCCGGAACGGGACGCCCGCTCACGAACGCTGAAGGTGCCGAAGCCCACGAGGCTCACCGTATCGTTTTCCTTGAGCGCGCGGGTGATGGCGTCGACAACGGCGTCAACCGCGCGTGCAGCAGACGCCTTGGAAAGATCGGCGGACTGGGCGACGGCTTCAATAAGTTCCGATTTGTTCATCCTGGTAATCCCCTTGATGTTGTTCTGAGTGGACAACTGCGAATCCCTGGTCAAAGACGCATCCAATGTACAAACTTTGCCCTGTTTCGGAAAGCTCGCCGTACTTTTCTGCGCATCCCGCAAGCAATCCGTTGGTGCGGGTGACCCCGCCGAGCGTGCCGCTGGGTGCCACTCGCGAAGCACTCTCAGTGTGCCGCCTGACGATGTAATAGACGTGCCCTGCGAAGGTAAGCAGCGGCGGACAGAAGTTGCACCCCTGCCCGCCACTGCCTTGCGTTATACCAAGGCGCTCGAAAGCGTGTCAATGAGCCCGCACGCCGCCCTGCTTCTTGCCGCGGCGGCTTTGGCGCTTCTTTCCGCTCTCGGCGTCATCGGCTTCGTCGACCTTTTCCGGCAACGGCGTCGGCGTTCGAAGCAACGCGGTTTCCAGGACCTCGTCAATCCAGCGAACCGGCTTGATCTCGAGACTGCCAATGATGTTCTTGGGTATCTCGGTGAGATCCTTGCGGTTTTCCTCCGGAATGATCACCGTGGTTATGCCTCCACGGTGCGCTGCCAGCAGCTTCTCCTTGAGTCCGCCGATGGGCAGCACTTCGCCGCGCAGGGTTATTTCACCGGTCATGGCAACCGTTGCCTTGACCGGGATCCCCGTCAGGGCCGAAACCAGGGAAGTGCACATGCCGGTGCCCGCACTCGGACCATCCTTGGGGATCGCGCCTTCGGGCACGTGGATGTGCACATCATTCTGGTGATGGAATTCAGGGTCGATACCCAGCAACCTGGCGCGACTGCGAACCACGGTCATCGCCGCCTGGATCGACTCCTTCATCACGTCGCCGAGCTGGCCCGTCTGGGTCAGGCGTCCCTTGCCGGGCACCACCGCTGCCTCGATGTTGAGCAGCTCACCGCCAACCTCCGTCCAGGCCAGGCCGGTGACGTGTCCCACCTGATCCTTTTCCTCGGCAATCCCGTAACGGAACCGGCGCACGCCCAGATACTTGTCGATGTTCTGGGTGCTTATCACCATCTTCTTCTCGCGCGGTTTAGTAACCAGTTCCTTCACCACCTTGCGGCAGATCTTGGCGATCTCCCGCTCCAGGTTGCGAACTCCCGCTTCCCGCGTGTAATGACGGATAATGTCGCGCAGCGCATTCTCACTGATGTCCAGTTCGCCCTCGCGCAGTCCGTTGGCTTTCATCTGCTTGCCCAGCAGATACCTCTGGGCGATGTTGACCTTTTCATCCTCCGTGTACCCGGGCAGACGGATAACCTCCATCCGGTCGAGCAACGGCGCGGGTATATTGAGCGTGTTCGCCGTGCATACGAACATCACATCGGACAAATCAACGTCCACTTCCAGGTAGTGGTCATTGAACGTGCTGTTCTGTTCCGGATCCAGCACTTCCAGCAGGGCTGAAGCCGGATCACCACGGAAATCCATGGCCATCTTGTCGACTTCGTCCAGCAGGAACAGCGGATTCCGCGTTCCGGCCTTCGCGATGTTCTGCACGATCTTGCCGGGCAGGGAGCCAATGTAGGTACGGCGGTGCCCACGGATCTCGGCTTCATCGCGCACGCCGCCCAGGGACATGCGCACGAACTTGCGGTTGGTGGCGCGTGCTATGGACTGCCCCAATGAGGTCTTGCCGACGCCGGGCGGACCCACCAGACAGAGGATTGGACCCTTGAGCTTGCGCACGCGCTGCTGCACGGCAAGATACTCGACAATCCGCTCCTTCACCTTCTCCAGGCCGTAGTGATCGGCGTCCAGCACGCCCTGAGCCTTGTTCAGGTCATGACGGACCCGCGAACGCTTCTTCCATGGCACGGAAGCCAACCAGTCGATGTAGTTGCGGACAACGGTCGCTTCAGCGGACATGGGCTGCATCATGCGCAGCTTGTTGAGCTCGGTCTTCGCCTTGCTCTTGACATCCTTGGGCATGCCGGCCTTCTCGATCTTCTGTTCGAGTTCCTCGGCCTCGTTGGGCATGTCCTCCAGATCACCCAGTTCCTTCTGGATCGCCTTCGCCTGCTCGTTGAGGTAGTACTCGCGCTGGCTTTTCTCCATCTGCTGCTTGACGCGGCCGCGAATCCGCTTCTCGATCTGGAGGATGTCGATCTCGCCCTCGATCAGGCCCAGCAGGTGTTCCAGGCGATCACGCACGTCCTCGATTTCGAGGATGGTCTGCTTGCCATCAATCTTCAGGGCCATGTGCGCGGCGATCGTATCCGCCAGGCGACCGGGATCATCAATGCCCGCCAGTGAGGACAGAATCTCCGGCGGCACCTTCTTGTTGAGCTTCACGTACTGATCGAATTGGTTCATGACCGAGCGGGCCAGCACCTCGACCTCGCGGTCGTCGCTGTAATCCCGCTCCTGCGGTATGGCGATACGGGCCGTGAAGTACTCGTCCTCCTCGTGCATGCTGACCAGCCTGGCCCTACGCAGGCCTTCGACCAGCACCTTGACCGTGCCGTCGGGCAACTTCAGCATCTGGAGGATGGTGGCGATGGTGCCCTCCCGGTAAAGATCGGCCTCACCGGGGTCATCCACTTCCGCACTCTTCTGTGCCACCAGCAGAATCTGCTTGTCCGCCTCCATCGCGGCTTCCAGCGCCTTGATGGACTTGTCGCGACCGACAAAGAGCGGAATGACCATGTGCGGATAGACCACAACATCACGCAACGGAAGGACCGGTGCGGAACTCATGGTTTCCTGGACGATGTTTGATGTCGACTCGTTGCGGGACATTTGAGGGGGTTCCTCGCTGATACGTGACTTGATTACGGAACCGACGTCCGGGTGTTCATCCCGATATGCGGGTGCCGACAGCGTCTTTCAACGGTCGCCACCCGGGGCTGCGCATATCGGCGACCGCAGGCAGCCATCCGACGCCGCACGCGGCATGACGGCGCGCGTCGGGACCAGCATAACAAGGCTGAGTGTCCAGCGGCAGGTATGGCGACAGGAATCTGTCAACAACTGCGGGATACGGCTATCGGTCTCCACCCCGGCAGCCTGCCGGCTCGAGGTGGGACAGCGACTCAGTCGGATGCGGCCTTGGTTTGCTCCGCCCCGTCGTATATGAGGTAGGGCTTGGATTCGCCCAATATGACCGCTTCGTCCACGACGACCTTGCTGACGCCCTCAAGGGAGGGTATGTCGTACATGGTGTCGAGCAGCACGTTTTCGATGATGGTGCGCAGNCCCCGGGCTCCGGTCTTCCGTTCCATTGCCTTCCGTGCAACTGCGCGCAGGGCATCCTCCCGGAACTCCAGTTCGCAGCCCTCCATGTCGAAGAGCTTCGCATACTGCTTGGTCACCGCGTTCTTCGGCTGCGTTAGGATCTCGACCAGTGCGTCCTCGTCCAGTTCACTGAGCGTGGCAACCACCGGAAGGCGACCGACGAACTCGGGGATCAGGCCGTACTTGATCAGGTCTTCCGGCTCGACATCCTGGAGGGTCTCACCCACACTCTTGCGCTGGTCCTTGCCCTTGACCTGGGCCGAAAAGCCGATGCCGCCCTTCTCCGAGCGCTCCTGGATGACCTTGTCCAATCCGGCGAACGCTCCACCGACGATGAACAGGATGCTGCCGGTGTTGACCTGCAGGAACTCCTGTTGCGGGTGCTTGCGACCACCCTGCGGCGGTACCGAAGCCACCGTGCCCTCGATCAGCTTCAGCAGCGCCTGCTGCACCCCCTCTCCGGATACATCGCGGGTGATGGACGGGTTGTCTGCCTTGCGAGAAATCTTGTCGATTTCGTCGATATAGACGATCCCGGTCTGGGCTTTCTCGACGTCGTAATCGCATTTCTGCAACAGCTTCTGGATGATGTTCTCGACGTCCTCCCCGACGTACCCCGCCTCGGTCAGCGTGGTCGCATCGGCAATCGTGAACGGCACATCCAGCAAGCGGGCGAGGGTCTCGGCCAGCAGGGTCTTTCCGGAACCGGTGGGGCCGATGAGCAGGATATTGCTCTTGGCCAGTTCCACGTCTTCCTTGCCCTGCGCTGCCTCCAAGCGCTTGTAGTGGTTGTAGACCGCGACCGACAACACCTTCTTGGCATGCTCCTGGCCGATGACATACTCGCCAAGAACCTTCTTGATGTCGTGAGGCTTGGGCAGCTTGGAGCTGCCGGTGGCGCTCTTCTCCTGCATCTCCTCACGGATGATGTCATTGCAGAGTTCGACACATTCGTCACAGACGAATACCGAAGGGCCCGCAATCAGCTTGCGTACCTCGTGCTGGCTCTTGCCGCAGAACGAGCAGTAAAGCAGCTTGCCGCCGTCATCACCCCTGCTCTTGTCTCTGTCGCTCATGGCCTTTCCTCGGTAATCACAATGCCGATATAGCACAACCTTGCCTGCTTTTGGTAATGCACGCAAGCACACCAAAGCCACGCCCGGCCTGCACTTCAGCGTCTCCTTGACACCACCGGCTCCGTCAATCGACGGACGGCATTGAGGCGCGATCCTTCAGCACGGCATCCACCAGCCCATACTCGCACGCCGCGTCGGGACTGAGAAAGTTGTCCCGATCCGTGTCCTGCTGCACCTTTTCCAGCGGCTGGCCGGTGTGATGCGCAAGGATCCTGTTGAGTCGGTCCCGTATGGAGAGGATTTCGCGGGCATGGATGTCGATATCGGAGGCCTGACCCTGGTAACCACCCAGCGGCTGATGAATCATCATTCGCGAGTTAGGCAGGCAGAAACGCTTGCCGGCCGCGCCACCGGCGAGCAGCAGGGCACCCATACTCGCTGCCTGCCCCACGCACACGGTACTCACATCAGGGCGGATGAACTGCATGGTGTCGTAGACAGCCATGCCGGCAGTAACCGATCCGCCGGGAGAGTTGATGTAGAAATTGATGTCCTTGTCCGGATTCTCGGACTCGAGAAACAGCAACTGCGCCACCAGCAGGTTGGCCATGTGATCTTCAACGGGACCCACCATGAACACCACGCGTTCCTTGAGCAGGCGCGAGAATATGTCGTAGGCCCGTTCCCCACGGGACGTCTGTTCGACGACCATGGGCACCAGGTTGGCCTGGACGGACATGGCGTCCATTGAGTTGTCACGTTCGGTCATGAAAATCATTCCTCGCTCTTGGCTTCGGCCCCGGACTCCGCGTCCGTGCCGGCCTGCCGGGTCGTGGGATTGAGCAACTCCTGCAAATCGGTGGGTTCGTCTTCGACGTCCGCCTGCTCGATGATCCAGTCAATCACCTGGTCCTCAAGTACACTGACCTCAAGACTCTGGATGAGTTGCCGGTTCTGCCGATAATACTCCATGATCTCCTGCGGCCGTTCGTACCCGGAAGCAATCTCCTGCATCTGTTGCTTGACCCTGTCCTGATCCAGCCGGATCCCCTTCTCGCGAACCAGCTCGTTCATTACCAGGCCCAGGGTGACGCGGCGTCGGGCCTGCGCCTCGAACAGGTCCGCCGGCAGATCGGGGTCGCTGTCTTCGCCCAGCTGCGACTGCAGCCTCTGCTTCATCTGCTGCCGCAGCGCATCGATTTCGCCATCCACCAGCGCCCTGGGCAGTTCCAGCTCGTTGGCGGTGGCAAGGCCTTCCACGACCTGCTCCTTGAGGCGCTCCCTGGACGCGCGCTCCGCCTCCCGGTCGAGATTGCCGCGAACCAGTCCGCGCAAGGCCTTCATCCCACCTTCCCTGATGCCCACCGCTTCGGCCAGCGCATCGTCCAGTTCGGGCAAACGTGGTTCTTCCACTGCCTTGACCGTGGTCTCGAAAACCGCCGTCTTGCCGGCGATTTCGGTGGTAGGGAAATCCTCGTTGAAGGTGTACTCGATCCGCTTGGTATCACCCGCCTTCAGGCCTTTCAGAGCTTCCTCGAATTCCGGCGGCATGGTATTGGAACCAATGGTTACGGGCTGATCCTCGCCGTCGCTGCCGGGGAAACCCTCGCCGTCAACCGTTCCCGTGAAATCGACGATGACGCGGTCATCGGCCTGCGCCTCGCGCTCCACCGGCTCGTAGGTCGCCTGCTGCTTGCGCAGGTCCTCCAGAACCCGATCAATCGCGGCATCGTCGACGGTGGCTACCGGACGCTTGAGCTTCATCCCCTCCGCGCCCTTTACCTCGAATTCCGGCATCACTTCGAACACGGCCTCGTATTCAAGATCGCCACCGCGCTCGCCCTGGCGAACGTCGACGCTTGGCGCCCCGGCAGGATTGAGTTCCTTCGCCCGCAGAGCTTCACCGTAGGTCTGCTGAAGGACATCATTCACCACTTCCTGGCGCACCTGGGCACCGAAGCGCTTCTGAACCACCTTGAACGGGACCTTGCCGGGCCGAAAACCATCCAGGCGCACTGTCCGCGCAAGGTTCTGCAGACGGCTCTGCACCTCACCCTCGAGACGATCCGCGGGCACCTGGACCACCATTCGGCGCTCGAGTCCTTCGGTCCTTTCAACTGACACTTGCATCGCGATACCTCTGTGTGCGGGGCTCATCCAACTGCCACTGACGCCGGCCCACCGCATGCCGGCCGTCAGGCGAGCAAATGGTGCGAAAGGCGAGACTCGAACTCGCACGGGGAATTACCCCACTGGAACCTAAATCCAGCGCGTCTACCAGTTCCGCCACTTTCGCCGAACTATCCACCTCGAGCAGGACCCGCTTCCCGGCCGTCCGACCCTGAAACGAAAACGGCCTACGGACGCCGCCGTAAGCCGACTAGTATAAAGTATGGTGGGCCGTCAGGGACTCGAACCCCGAACCTACTGATTAAGAGTCAGCTGCTCTACCAATTGAGCTAACGGCCCGCTTGTATGGGGTGGACGATGGGACTCGAACCCACGACGACTGGAATCACAATCCAGGGCTCTACCAACTGAGCTACGCCCACCATTGAAACCGCGCGACAATCATTCCGCCATGAACCGGCTGGACATCAGATCCTGGCGCGCCCGGCAGGACTCGAACCTGCAACCGTCGGCTTAGAAGGCCGATGCTCTATCCGATTGAGCTACGGGCGCAATCATACGACCTTCAAGCAACCGGAGACAATCCGTCTGCCCGTTGCGGGAGCGGGATCTGGTCGGGGTGGAGGGATTCGAACCCCCGACATCCAGCTCCCAAAGCTGGCGCGCTACCAGGCTGCGCTACACCCCGTGCCCGTCTGCAGCCAAGCGCTGAGGCCGACCGCCCGAGTGACGGAAGCGGAATCATACGCAGCGTGCTGTTCACCGTCAATCACCGTCTGCCCCCGGGACTATCCGAAACTGCGCGAGAAACAACAACCTGGGTCCGCCCTTCCTTGCCACGGGAACTCCGCACGTGGGACAATCGCCCTCCTTCAAGCCGGTGCCGGCGAACATACTGCCCGGCCGCCCGCACCGATCGATCACCACGGAAGGCACCAATGACTGCCGAGATTCTGGATGGAAAAGCCTGCGCGGCCCGTCTCCAGGCGCGCATAGGGGAACGTGTTACGGCACACACGGCGGCCGGTCATCCGCCTCCCGGACTGGCCGTGATACTTGTGGGCGATGACCCGGCATCGAGAGTCTATGTGCGCAAGAAACGGCAGACCTGCGAGACCCTGGGCTTCATCTCGCGCGGGTATGATCTGCCCTCCTCCACCCCCCAGGAGGAGCTCCTGCAGTTGATCGACACCCTGAACGCCGATGAGCAGATTCACGGCATCCTGGTGCAATTGCCCCTGCCCGTGCATATCGACAGCCAGACGGTGATCAACGCCATCTGCCCGGACAAGGACGTGGACGGTTTTCATCCGGTCAACATGGGGCGCCTGGCTCTCAAGCTGCCGGGGCTTCGGCCCTGTACGCCTCGCGGAGTGATGACGCTGCTGGGGGATGCCGGTATCGAACTGGAAGGCTTGAACGCCGTCATCATCGGCCAGTCGAACATAGTCGGACGACCCATGGCGCTGGAACTGCTAAACGCGCGTTGCACCATCACCGTCTGCCACAGTCGCACACGCGACCTGGAGGGTGTCGCTCGTTCCGCGGACCTGCTGGTGTCCGCCGTCGGACGTGCCGGTTTCGTCCAGGGCGACTGGATCAAACCGGGTGCGGTGGTGGTGGACGTGGGCATCAATCGTCTGGACACCGGCAAGCTTGCCGGTGACGTTGACTTCGAGGCGGCGGCGGCGAAGGCTTCCTGGATAACCCCGGTTCCCGGTGGCGTCGGCCCCATGACAGTGGCCACATTGCTGGAGAACACGCTGCAGGCGGCGGGCATATCCCGCTTTTGAGGACGCGGTTACTTGTTCGCGCCATCGCGCTCGAGTCGATTCCGGCACGCTGGCTGAGCGCGGTGCCGGTTTGTCAGTCCGCGCTGCCGGGCCAATGACGCGGGTTAACCCGCATATCTCACCGCCGTTCGTCGCGAGGGCGTCGAGATGCCGCTGTGACGGGGGGCGCGGACCGGAAGACGGCGAAGGCGTA
>SL_3KL_010_SEDDRAFT_10005753_pt1 | contig 11108 bp, 11 predicted proteins | sample SodLakKL_010_SED_2_FD_10381 | JGI IMG/M metagenome (IMG submission 10381)
TTACCGATACAAAACCGGGAGAAAATGGAGTCCAAAAGATCTTCAGTAGTAATTTCCCCGGTAATGGTTCCGAGTTCTTTGAGTGCAGCACGAAGATCAATTGAAAGAAAATCCCCGGTCATTCCCTGCTTTAGCCCCTCAATGGCATTTCGTACGTGAGATCTCGCTTTCTGAAGGGCGTCCCGGTGGCGCGTTGACGTAACAAGCAGGCTTGAGGTATCGTAATCCTTGTTTTCCAGGGCACGTTCCTTCATCATCTTTTTTAATGGTTCGATATTTTCTTCTACAAGTGCAGAGATTTTCAGGTCAAAATGCATACGTTTATCTTCCACTTCCATTGCAATATCCTGTTTCGTTCCAACCAATAGAAAAGGCGTATCACCGGCCTCTTTTTGAAACCCTGCTATTTCGTTTCTCTCTTCTGAATCCATTGGCAATGACAAATCTTTCAGATAAACCACAAGATCTGCCTCCCTGAACGCTTTTCGGGACCGCTTCACTCCTTCTGCTTCCACTCGATCCCGGGTGTCGCGTAAACCGGCTGTATCGATCAGTTTGAATAATAAGCCTTCGTAGCTCCAGTCGACATCGATCGTATCCCTGGTTGTTCCTGCAATTTCCGTCACAATTGCCCTGTCTTTACCCACAAGTGTATTCAGCAGGGTTGATTTTCCCGCATTGGGCCTCCCGATAAAAACCGTTTTTACACCATCCTTGACGAGGCGTCCGGTTTCATAAGTGTCGAGCAGATTCCCGATCTCGATATCGAGTTCATTCAGAAGGCTTTCAAGCTGCTGTTTATCAGCAAATTCCACATCTTCTTCAATAAAATCGAGCTCCAGTTCCAGCATGGCTGTCGCATCGATGATCTGTTGTCGAAATTGACGGATATGATCCCCAAGCCGTCCTTCAAGCTGCTGGTGTGCAGCATCTACCGCTTTGATGCTTTTGGCATGTATTAAATCGGCCACAGCCTCAGCCTGACTCAGTTCCAGCTTTCCATTTAAAAAAGCCCGCTGAGTAAACTCCCCCGGTTCAGCTGCTTTTACCCCGCACTTCAGTATGGTTTCCAAAACTGCCTGGGTTACCAGGACACCTCCATGACATGAAATCTCTATCGTATCTTCACCTGTATAAGATTTCGGGCTGCGAAAAACTGTAGCAAGAACTTCATCCACTACTTCCCCGTTTTTTCCGAGAATTTTGCCGAAATGTACCGTATGAGAGTCAACACCTGACAGTTTTTTTCCTGAGAAACATTGATCCGCTTTTTCAATGGCTCCTTTGCCGGAAACACGTATCACGGCAATACCGCCTTCTCCGACGGGAGTTGCAATCGCAGCAATCGGTTGCTTTTGAATTATCTCAGCCACAAATTTTAACATTTAAATTTTTCATAACCTGCCTACATGTTTTATACGAATATTTTTTTAACTCTTTCACTAATTTGCTATACTCATTTGCTAAATTTAAATCATGTTAATTGATCATTAATATGTAACAATATACGTGGTTAAATATCACTATACATCTGCATTCGCTATTAAAAATCGGGCTGTTCAGTTATTCCATGGGTAATTCTAATCTTTTGCCGGGATAACGAAAAAATTGCAATGGCATAAAAAATAAAGTTTCGGGGCGGGTATATGCCAGTGTGATGTACGCAAAAAAACTGCCTCAAAAATCATCTTATATAGAAAATATGAACACTAATAATTAAACGGCTGCNATANTATGTCAATATTAACACATCGACTCATTTATTTTATACTTGCAATTGCCTTACCAGTCACGCTATTTATGTCCTGTGAAGGGCCGGTAGGGCCGGATGGAGCTCAGGGCCCAGCCGGCGCAGAAGGCCCGGTTGGACTGGCTGGAGAAGACGGATCAACCATCCATTCCGGGGAAGGAGCACCGGATGAAGAGCTGGGTGAAATTGGCGACTACTATCTTGACCTGCAATCCGGAGATCTTTATGGACCAAAAACTGAAGACGGTTGGGGAGGCAGTATCAGCCTGATTGGACCTGAAGGTCAACAGGGTGAACCTGGTGAAGATGGAACCAGAATCTATTCCGGCAGCCAGCCACCGGATAACTCAATCGGAAACCCTGGTGATTTTTATTTAAATACGGATACTTACGATCTTTACGGTCCTAAAACGGCCTCCGGCTGGGGTTCACCAATCAATCTTCAGGGGCCTGAAGGCCCGGCAGGCCAGGACGGTAATGCCAATGTCGTAGTTGCAACCGCTGAGATATTGGGCTCTGACTGGAATACAACTTCCAGGCTCTTCCACTACGACGGTTCCAATTATGCCCATACCGTATTATATGTTGACCTGAACATCAGCCATATCACTTCAGGTTTTGAAGAATTGGGGATGGTGAATGTGTATTTCAGGAACTATAACCGCTGGCAGGTTCTTCCATACCACTTCCAGGTCTTCAATCCCAGGTACAATCATCATATAGATTTCACATATACTGATAGCGTCGTTAGATTGATTTATTATTTCAGCAGAACGGATGGTGATGAAGCACCACCTTCCATGAACGACGTTGAATTGATCGACCGGGAGTTTAAAATCGTATTGACTGAGGCGTCAGCAGTAGAAACCCTGACTGCCAACAACATTGATGTTGACGATTATGATGCCCTGATGAAATTTCTCGATCAGAGTGGTCAACTGAACAAAAAAGTCGTTATTCAATAAACCATTTCAATAACCTGTACTGCCGGCTAAAAAATCTGCCGGCTGTACAGGTTTCTATCCACCCCGGAAGTTTAGGTCAGCTCATCTTCATCTACCACTTCTTCAAGTTCATCGCCACTGATACCCAGTTTCACTTCCATCTCTTCGAGCGTTACACTCTTGGTTTCAGGCATGATTTTCCAAACGAACAGAAGCTGCAGTACCATCATAATAGCAAAAAAGGCGAAAATCGGCCCGCCGCCAAACAGGCTTTCAAAATAGACAAAGTTACCGGCGATGAGCGCAGCGAATACCCAGTGAGTGCCGCTTCCCAGTGAATTACCGAATGAACGCACAGCATTTGGAAAAATCTCTGAAATAAACACCCAGATTACTGCACCCTGCCCGATCGCGTGAGATGCGATAAAAACAAAGATCAGGACAGGCACAACCATCCCGACAAACGTTTGGGTGAAAAATGCATAAGCAATTGCTGACAGGGATATGATATATCCCAGTGAACCGATATACATCAAAAACCTGCGGCCAAACCGGTCAATAAGGGCCAGCCCCAACATTGTAAATACCAGGTTAACCACACCCATACCCACAGTCGAAAGCAGTGCAGCTTCAGAGCCCATCCCGGTAAGGTCGAAAATCCGCGGGGCAAAATAGATTACGGCATTAATACCGGACACCTGGTTAAAGAATGCAAACAGAAACGCCAGCAGAATCGGGAATTTGTACCGTTTACTGAAAAATTCCCGGAGTTTGGCGGCACGGCCGGGCTGGAGGTCACTCGCCTGAATTGCTTTCACATTTTCATCCACGGTTTCCGGGTCGATAATTCTCAACACTTCCCTCGCTTCAGCTACTCGATTTTTGGCAACAATCAGCCACCTTGGGCTTTCAGGAAGAGTAAAAACCAAAATCAGAAAAATAGATGCCGGAATCACTTCAACGCCCAGCATCCACCTCCAGGATTCGATGTCTTCGGCTCCGATCAGGAAATTCGAGAAATATGCAATCAGAATTCCCAGTACAATGTTAAACTGAAACATTGCGGTCAAAACCCCCCGTTTTTCAGCAGGTGCAATTTCGGAGATATACATGGGTGCAACGACCGATGAAGCCCCGATACTCAAACCACCTATAAACCGGAAGAACATCAGGGAATATATTTCCGGTGCAAGGGCTGATCCTGCCGCTGAAACAAGAAACAGGGCTGCAATCCAGATCAGCGAAATTTTCCGCCCGAATTTCTGTGCCGGGATTCCCCCGAACAGTGCTCCGGCGATGGTACCGTACAAGGCCATGGCAACCATCTGCCCGACCATAATATCGCTGAGGTCCCACATCAACTGAATATTCTGTTCACCTCCGGATATAACTGCCGTATCAAATCCGAACAGAAATCCACCGAGAGCAGAGGTGATCGACCAAAATAAAATTTTGTGTTTTTTCATTTCGATTGGTTGAGTTAGCTTTCATCCCGACATAAAGAGTTTGTTTAACTGCTTATAACCACTCCTCAGTTTTATAACAGTCTGAATATATAAAAATATCCCGGCTATACATGTTGATTTTAATCCAAAAAAGTAGTCAGGAAGCGAGAACCTGGCTTATTTCAGCTCTTTCTATTCGCGAAATTACGAATGAGCATTCTGAATTGAGGGTAACAACAGTTAATTGACATATATCAAGACTATTTCTTGTCAAATATCAATGGTGCTATAAATGTGCGTGGGTATGTTGTAAGCGAACATTACATTTTAACATCAAACAATTTTTACCATGGCTACTGAAACTAAAACACTCTGGAAAATTGATCCGACCCATTCGGAAGTTCAATTCAAAGTGAAGCACCTGGTGATTTCGACCGTAACCGGAAGCTTCGGTTCATTCGACGGACAAATTGAAACCGATGGCGAGGATTTTGAGAATGCGAATGCAACTTTTACTGCTGATATTGACAGCATTTCAACGAATAATGAAGATCGCGATCAGCACCTGAAATCAGACGATTTCTTTAATGCCAAAGAGTATCCGCAACTTACATTTGAATCAAAAAACTTTGAAAAAACCGGTGACGGCAAATATAAAGTTACCGGCGATCTGACGATCCGTGATATCACCAAAGAGATTGAACTCGATGTCGTTCATGGCGGAACCGTAGGCGATCCATATGGCCAAACCAAAGCGGGATTTGAAGTTAATGGTACCATCAACCGAAAAGAGTTCGGCCTTACCTGGAATGCCGTAACCGAAGCCGGTAATGTGGTTGTGGGTGACAAAATTAAACTGCAACTGAACGTTCAGTTTGTTCAAAGTTAAAATCGGCGTATAACCCCTTATCACGAGCAGATATCTTTATATAAGGTATCTGCTTTTTCCCTTTTCACTGTTCTGTTTTGCCTTTTCACTTTTAATCTATCTATTTTTCCTTTGCTTAAATCACCTGGCAAAACAGAATCAACATGTACAAACAGCTATTTGAAAGTATCCATGAAATCGTATCTCTGACGGATGACGAGTGGGAGTTATGTAAAAACAGCTTTCGCCCGAAACGGATGCTCAAACGGCAATTTTTACTTCAGGAGGGAGATGTTTGCAGGGACCTGGCTTTTGTTGAGACAGGAGCTCTTTATTCTTACACAGTGGATTCTGACGGTAATAAACATGTGATTCGATTTGCCTTTGAAGGATGGTGGATGGCAAACCTGCATAGTTTCTTCACGGGAAAGCCAACCCGGTTAAATATTGAGGTTTTGGAAGAATGTGAACTACTTTTGCTTGACAGGGATAATCATGAGAAACTGCTGGATGAGGTGCCAGCGTATGAACGCTATCATCGTATCATTGTTCAGAACGCGTATGTAGCTATCCAGCAGCGTGTTGAAAATGCGCTTGGGCTCACCGCAGAAGAAAAGTATGAACGACTTCTTGAACAAAACCCTGAGTTTCTGAACCGCGTGCCACTGAACCTGGTGGCCTCTTATCTTGGTGTTACCCCTGAAACGTTAAGCAGGGTACGTGCAAATTTCGGCCAGTGATCCGCTATCTTATTACTGATAAGGCTGTTACATACAGCCTGACTCATTGGTTATTAAAATTTCAGGACCGGGATGCTTCCCTGCGAAGTGAAGACTTTTTTCTGCCCTGGAATCTGAAAGCGAATAACCGGAGTTTTGATAATAAAATTGTAGACACTCATGCGTAATATTGAAAACCAGAATTCTGATCAACAAACGGTAGTAATACATGTGGAAATTTCAGGTATTGTCTGCTTTTTTGTTACATCGGGAAGCGAAATTTTGAAGAGGTGAAAGAAATCCTGTTGAAAGGTTATTTCACGGACGGCAAAAATATTGATGACGAAAATTTTCTCGTTGAAGCAGGTACAAAGGCCGGGTTAAAAGAAGAGGTGTGTATCGTTGAACGTATAATTCAACTCATAAACGTTAATACAAAATCAACTTATTATGTCATCAACATACAAAGCCCCCGACGGAACATCCATCGGCCATGTACACCTGAAAGTATCCGACCTGGACCGTGCACTGGAATTCTACCGTGATCTGCTCGGTTTTGAGCTGACCACCATGTATGGAGATCAGGCTGCATTTCTTTCGGCCGGCAGATACCACCATCACATCGGCTTAAACACCTGGCACAGCAAAGGCGGCACGCCCGCTCCGCGTAACAGTGCCGGATTGTATCACACCGCCTTTTTGTATCCCACCCGAAAAGATTTGGCTCGCATTGTTAAACGGCTGATTGATAACGGTTACCCGATCAGCGGGGCGAGTGATCACGGGGTTTCGGAGGCGATCTACCTGAATGATCCGGATGGTAATGGCGTAGAGCTGTATCGTGACCGGCCAAAAGAGGAGTGGGACTACCGTGGAGACGGCTCGATTGAGATGGCGACGGAACCACTTGACCTGAATGATTTGTTAGGTGAACTGGAAAGTGAGTAATATTTCACTGTGTCCCCACGCTTACAAATTATTTTTTCAATATTGATACAGGGTTCAAATTTGCAAGTAAAATTCAATTAGAGAAGAGTGATAATGATTCCATTGTCAATTTTAGATTTAGCAGTCGTGACCGAAGGCGGTTCACCACGCGAAGCCATTCAACAAAGCCGGGACCTTGCCCAAAAAGCTGAAAAGATGGGTTATCATCGGTTCTGGATGGCGGAACATCACAATATGGAAAATATTGCGAGTTCGGCCACTTCTGTCCTTCTGGGTCACATTGCCGATGCAACCGAGAAGATCCGTGTGGGTTCGGGAGGTATAATGCTTCCAAATCACTCTCCACTGATTATAGCTGAACAATTTGGCACCCTGGCTGCCATTTATCCGGACAGGGTGGATCTGGGTTTGGGCCGTGCACCTGGCACCGATCAGCTAACAGCAAGTGCTATTCGTCCGGACAGGATGCAACAGGTTCAGAACTTTCCTCAGAGTGTTCGCCAGATTCAAAAATATCTATCATCGGATAACAGCGAAAGTAAAGTGCGTGCATTTCCGGGTGAGGGAACTGAAGTCCCAATCTGGATTTTGGGTTCCAGTACCGACAGTGCCTTCCTTGCCGCAGAAATGGGATTACCCTATGCCTTTGCGAGCCATTTTGCACCTCAGCAGTTTATTCCTGCACTCCGCATTTACCGGGAACGTTTCAAACCGTTTGATCAGATTGAGGAGCCTTATTTTATGCCGTGTGTAAATGTGATTGCCGCGGAAACAGATGAACTGGCTGAATATCTCTCTACATCGATGCTTCAGATGTTTATGGGTGTGGTTACCGGTGATCGCTCGCCGATGAAACCACCGGTTGACACCATGGACGGGGTATGGAATGAGCACACCAAATATGCCGTCAAACAGATGCTGGCTTATTCCTTTATTGGCAGTGCGGAGAGCGTAAAAAACGGTATTGAACAATTTCTGAAACAGACCGGAGCCGACGAGCTGATGGTTTCCACCTATATTTTCGACCATGAGCAGAGACTGCGTTCTTATGAACTGCTCTCGAATGTAATGGAAGGTTGAATCGATAGGATACAGATATCCAAAGCCAATAGCCGCAGAAAAGATAAGAACCGGATGAACATGAGTTGCAACAGGCTGGTCTGTGGTTCTCGCTTGTGAATGATCTCTACTTCATCGGCACGCTCAATCCAGTACATTTTTCCATTCTTATCGAGCCGGACTTCATAGGAATTTACCGGAACACATTCATCAAAAATTGTGCGGATGTCATTGACCAGATGCAATGCGCTCTCTTCGTGAAGGGAATATGTATCTTTTCGGAGCCATTCAGGTAGCTAAGCTGTTCACCACGATTGTTACAAAACTAATGTTGATGTAATGAGCATCTTTCCCAATTTGGTGAAGGAATATTGATCCAGATGATTGCAAACATGTGCACCATTGGAATCAGGGTTGTTGCCTCGGAAAGACGGCTCTCTGGGCTACCGCCCGCGATACCCGGTTTAGTGCTGTCATTGCAAGCTGCTCCGGTGAAGGAGGAGCAGCACTGAGCCGCCGTAATTTCGGTGAGACAGTGGCCCGTCTGACTGCCCCAACCCGGTTTCCTTATCAATTCAGTGAAAGTTACGGGCTGTTTACCAGCCATATTCATCATCTCCCGGTTGAAGCGAACCTGTTACTCTCACTCATTGCTCCCCGCCCGCTGCTGCTTCAAACCGTTTCGGAGGATCTCTGGTCAGACCCAAAAGGGGAATTTCTGGCTGCCGTTGACGCGAGCAGGGTATATGAGTTTCTGGGTACGGAGGGATTGCAAATCAGCCTATGGCCGGTTGCTGGTGAACCGGTTTGGGGGTATCCTCAGTTATTATATGCACGAGGGCGGCCACGGAACCCTGCCCTCCGACTGGGAGATCTTTATGGAGTTTTTAAAAACTCATTTGATAAATCGAAAAACCGATGAAAAACTAACGATAAACAATCTCGATACCACATCCCCACTTTTTCGGTTTATCTGTTCATCGGTTCATCTGTTGTTCGGTTTTCTCCCTCACCTTCTGATCCCTTTAACTTCAATACATCCAAAGGGCGAGGATAAGATCGGCAGCAGTTCATGCTACCCCATTCGAAAATCGATCTATCGGTCCATCGGTCTTTCGCAATACAGGCATTTAAAAACTACCTTTGCTTCTCAATCTCAATCTCAACCTTAAACTTAACCTCTTCTAATAAAACTCATTTCTCAAACCTGCCAACAGAGTTCCTCAATCAAAATCAATCCATAAAACCCGAATAACGGCTATTTCACCCATCCTTAAATATTAGACGAGCATAATATTTAAAATATCAAATGTTATGCATGATAAAGTTAGATTGATATAACCTAAAGTATATTGTTAAATAGATGTTTTGATCGTATTCTCTGAGTGCAGTGGCGGTTGACTGCACAAAAATGAATATCACTCAGACAATTTTATTGAGATTAACAAAGATCAAAACCTTTAGGGACGTCATGAAAATTAAACGTTATTCACCATTTGTATTTATGGCTGCACTGCTACTTGTCGCTGTAGGATGTAATGATAATCAGCTGCTTAACAGCTCGGATGATTCAATTGCACAAGAAGTTGATTCTACTTCCGGATTTGGAATTTTTGCATCACTTGAAGAAGGTGGTACAGGTATCGACGAAGTTGGAGTTGACAATGTATATATCGACCCAATCGAAAATCTCCAATTGTCACAAGCCGAACTGGATGAAGGGTATACCATTGATATAACCGGCTATGTCGGATTTTTATCATCATCACCTCCCGGCAATCCAAATCCAAGATTACAATCACTGACAATTGAAATAAACGATGAGGAAATTGCTCATAATGATGGTGCAGTTGCGTCCATCGAATTACCAGAAAGAGGCGGAGTTCCGGGCCGTGAATTTTCTGATTACTTTGATGGCACACCTCAATTTACGATTACGTCGATAGGTAGTTACAGTGTCACGATCACAGCATCATTTACTCAGACTGCTACAAATCCGGATACGGACAGTACTGAAGTATTTGAGGTAGAACTTCTGTTCGAAGAAACCATCGTTGTGGAATTCCCGGCTGCACCGGCCATTGCATCAAGAGTACTGGAAGCGAATGACATTGCTCCAAGATATGGCAACGGAAGAAACGGCGGAAATTACATCACTGATGTTGCACAACTTATGGATCGAACCGATTTCCTCGGTGAACCGAAAGAACTTTGGGAAGACGGAGAGAAAGTAATCAATCAGGCTTATTGGGACGCAGTTTGGAATTATCTGAGAGAAGCTACTGGAGAAGAGCTGCCAAACGCACCACATGGCTATCCGGAGAGTTAAACAAACATTGTTGTTTGGGGTAACTGCCTGAAATGGCAGTAATAGAATTAAAAGCCGGTGAAGATGACTTCTTCACCGGCTTTTTTTATTGCATATCGCAGAATCAATCAAATTAATTACCGGATTTCGGAAAGCCCCGGTCAATGCCAAATCCATCATATTTTGTATGAAAGAGCAGCAGTGATACCGCTATACCATAGATCATGATGTTTGCAGCTGTCCCAAAATTTTGCTGGAGGATCATTCCAAAAGCCAGGCAGCAGAGAAGTACACCAACAGCCGCAAGCGCCCAACGGGTCTTCCATCCCAAAATCAAAAGGATACCGGTTATGGTCTCCACGAGCACCACAGTGTACCCGAAAACCATCACAAACGGATCAGGCAGAAAGGTGTCCGAAAAATTACTCACCATTCCGTTGACAAAATCCTGGAGCTCCGGGATACGGACAATACTGCGGGTTAACATGTTGATTCCGACCATAACACGAAGTACTGCAAACCCCATTTGCCGGTCAAAAAATGACTGTTCAGGTTTTATATCATTCATATTCATTTTTTCTGTTTCTTTATTATCCTGTTTGATTTAAGTGAAAACGATATAACGATTATACTTTGAACATTCAACTTTTGCGCTGTTGTGAATTAGTTAGTGAATGAATGAATGAGTGAGTGAGTGAATGAGTGAATTAAGGTTAAGTTTTTATCTGGTTACAATGCTCTGCTTTGTAACCCGGGGAAATGCCGCTCTGCTGTATTTACGAGTGGGTGAACTGGAGCCCGGGTGAGGGGGAGAATGGGCAAAATGGCATAATGTCTTTCTCAAGGCTCGCCCAAAATCCCGCCAGGGATGGCAGAGTGTAGCCCCGCGGCATCAGCCCGGGGAGGATAGCGATGGCCGGATTACACCCCGAGGCAATATTTGATGGAATGACTCCAATCGGTGCCGAAGGGGTGCCGGACGGAACGTTGAAAGGAGATCGATACAGTCGTTCGTACGTTGATATAAGACGGATTTCCCTGGTTTTTGAATCCCTGATCAAATGCTG
>SL_3KL_010_SEDDRAFT_10005754_pt1 | contig 11108 bp, 7 predicted proteins | sample SodLakKL_010_SED_2_FD_10381 | JGI IMG/M metagenome (IMG submission 10381)
CCCCTGCAACCCCATCACGGGGTCTGCGGCGCCGCTCATGTCCGCTCCTCCGAGGCCGCCTCCGACCCCTGCAACCCCACCACGGGGTCTCCGGGGCCGCTGGGCCGTGGCGTGCGCCGCGACGACACGCAAGAGGTCGGGGAACGCTCGGGGACACAGCTGTGCCATCGCCACCTGCACCACCGCCGACGATCGGTGGATCCCGCCGTGCGTGTTCGGGCCCGCTCAGGATGACGGCCCCTCACGAGGTCACGTGGTCCAGGTCGATGCTCTCGGCTCAACCCGGGATCGGTCTCGGTCCGGCGGGCATCCCCTGATGCGCGCTCCTGCGACATGGCGCTCACCCTGCGTCTGCGGTGCCGGAGGGTAGCCGTCCGTGCCACCTCGACGGCGGCGCATGCGTCCTGGCGCCGTCTGGGAGGCTCGTCGAGCAGGATCGCTACTGGGTATCGGTGTAGATCGGCCAGGTCACGGCGCGCACGTGCTCGTAGACGATCGAGGTCTCCAGGCGCGCCACCTCGTCCCGGGTGGTGAAGGCCTCCAGAGCGAGGTCACGCAGGTGATCGGTGTCGCGCACGGCGACGTGGATGAGGAAGTCGACCGCGCCGGTGAGGTGGGTCGCGGCCACGACCTCCGGCAGGCTCAACGCGTGGTCACGGAAGGCCCGCACCGCGTCACGTGAGTGGCGCTGCAGCCGGACCTGGATCACGGCCTGGAGACCGACCCCGATACTGGGTGGGTCGAGCTCCGCGTGGACCCCGCTGATCACCCCTCTGGCGGTCAGCCGGCGGACCCGTTCGTGGGTCGCCGAGGTCGAGAGGTCGACCCGTGCCGCGAGCTCCTTGATCGTGCGCCGACCATCTTCCTGCAGGGCGGCCAGGAGGGCGATGTCCGTCCGGTCCAGTGCGACCATGGGTGCCTCGGTCCGGTGAGATTCCGATGGACGTGGGTATGCCTCGTAGAAGATACTGGAGATACTCCACCGAGCGGGAGGATGTCCGGATGAGCCGCCTCGACACCCTGGTGGTCCACGGAGGCCGGGACGACTTCGACGCGGTGGGGGTCCACGCGCCGCCCGTCGACCGGTCGACGACCTACCCCTTGTCCTCGTTGACCCTCGGCACCGAGGACATCGACGAGCTCGCCGCGGGCGGCCACCCGCGGTCGTCCTCGGTCTATGCCCGGCTGCACAACCCGACCGTCGCGCGCTGGGAGCGGGCGATCGCGGCGCTCGAGAACGCGGACGAGGCGGTCGCCTTCGGCTCCGGTATGGCAGCGGTCACGGCCGCGCTGTTCGCGGCGGGCGCATCCGGGCGGCACGTGGTCGCGATCCGGCCGGTGTACGGCGGCACCGACCACCTGCTGTCCTCGGGACTGCTCGGGACCCGCACGACCTGGGCGAGGCCCGATGGTGTCGCCGCCGCGATCGAGGCGGACACCGCCCTCGTGGTGATGGAGACCCCGTCGAACCCGACCCTGGCGCTCGTCGACATCGCGGCGGTCGTCGAGCAGGCGGGTGAGGTCCCGGTGCTGGTGGACAACACCTTCGCGACGCCCATCCTGCAGCGGCCACTGGACCACGGCGCGACCTGGGCGCTGCACAGTGCCACCAAGGCGCTCGGCGGACACGGTGACGTCGTCGCTGGCGTCATCGCCAGTGACGAGGAGCGTGCCCGGGTCCTGCGGCAGGTCCGCATCGGGACCGGGGCGGTGCTCGACCCGCAGGCGGCCTACCTGCTCCACCGCAGCCTGCCGACGCTCGCGCTGCGTGTCCGGGCCGCCCAGGACAACGCCAGCGAACTGACCAAGCGCCTCGACGGCTGCACCGGCGTCGCGCGGGTGAGCCACCCGAGCCTGCCCAGCTGCGACCCGGACGGGATCCTCGGCCGTCAGATGGACGGGCCGGGGAGCATCCTCACGATCGACATGGAAGGTGGCCTGCACGTGGCCGGCCGGGTCATGGAGACGGTGGAGCTCATCACCCCAGCGGTCAGCCTCGGGTCCACCGACACCCTGATCGAGCACCCTGCTGGCCTGACCCACAGGGTCGTTGACGCGGAGGCGCAGGCCTCCAGTGGGATCACCCCGGGGCTGCTCCGCCTGTCGATCGGCATCGAGGACGTGGACGACATCTGGGAGGACCTCGACCGGGCGATCGCCGCGGCCATGACCAGCTGAAGGCGCCGCTTCGTCGTCGTTGCGTCACGCGGCGGTGCTATCGTCGCGGGCTCGCGATCGTGAGACTGTGGGGAGCCGACCATGGGGTGAGGCTCGCTGCGGGCGCGGGTGGGCGCAGGGCATGACGCAACGTGGCAGCGACGTAGGGCACCGGGACGGTGGGGCCGGAGGGGCGTCGGCCGTGCAGGTGACCACCCATACGGGCATCGAGGCGATGCTGGGCCTGTCACCGGACGCGGTCGTGGTCGTGGCGGCCGACGGCACGATCCGGCGAGCGAACCGGATCGCCGCCCAGCTGTTCCGCACGACCGTCGACGCGTTGGTGGGCAGCGACGTCGACGACCTGGTCCCTGGCGATGTTCGTCACCGCCACGCTGATGAACGGGCGAGCTTCCACGCCTCCCCGGGCGTGCGGTCGATGGGTTCCGGCCGCGAGCTCAGCGCGCTCCGCCGCGATGGATCCACGTTCCCGGTCGACATCAGTCTGCAGCCGGTCTACCTCGACGACGACCGGCTCGTGCTCGCGGTCGTGCGTGACGTCTCGTGGCACCACGAGCTCCGGGCAGCCAACCGCGAACTGGCCGCGGATGCACGCACCCTGCGGGAGTTCGTCAGCCTCGCCTCACATGAGCTGCGCACCCCGTTGACCTCGGTGAAGGGGTTCGCGGAGACACTGTTGCACGGACGCGCGAGCGGCGATGAGGAGCGCGCGCAGCTGCTGCACCGCATCCTGCGCAACGCGGATCGCCAGGAGGCCCTGGTCGCGGGGTTGCTCGACCTGTCCCGTATCCAGCGCGGTCGCTTGGAGGTCATACCCGAGGACATCACGATCGACGCGCTGGCGGATGAGATCGTCGCGACCCTGGACAGTACGGACCTCAGTGCCGACGTGCCGCCGCTCATCGCCCGCGCGGACCCCCTCAGGTTGGAGCAGGTGCTGGTCAACCTCGTGGTCAACGCCATGCGGTACGGCGCCCCGCCGGTGACGCTCACCGCGGAGGCCACCGAGGACGAGGTGGTGATGACCGTCCGCGACGAGGGCGACGGTGTGGCCGCGGAGTTCGAGGCGGCCCTGTTCGAGGCGTTCCGCCAGCAGAGCACCGGCGACCGTCGTGACGCCGAAGGGCTTGGCCTGGGGCTGTTCCTGTCCCGGGAGCTGATGCGGGCCATGGGCGGCAGGATCGAGTACCGGCGTGAAGGTGACGTCGCCACCTGCTTCGACGTCCACCTGCCGCGCGGGTCGGGGTAGGCGGTCGCCCCCCAAGGGTGCATCAGGTCGTCAGGTCACGGTCGGCCGGGTGTGGTGCTCGGGACGGTCCCAGTCGCCGGTGCGCAGCACGTCGGCGAGGTGGTCGACCGCGTCCCAGACGTCGGTGTGCGAGACGTACAGCGGAGCGAAGCCGAACCGCAGCAGGTCGGGTGGGCGATGGTCGCCGATCACCCCCCGGGCGATCAGGGCCTGCATCACGGCGGCCGCGTGTGGGTGTCTCAGCGATACCTGCGCGCCGCGTCCGGCCGGGTCACGAGGCGTGACCACCTCCACCTCGTCGCCGCACCGTGCGTCGACCAGGTCGATGAAGCGTCGGGTGAGCGCACGCGCCTTGGCCGCGACCAGCGCAGGATCGACCTCCTCCCGTACCGCCAACGCGGCGTCGAGCGCCGCCATCGACAGCACCGGTGGGGTGCCGTCGAGGAAGCGCGCTGCTCCGGGCGCGGGTCGGTACTCGAGGTCGAAGGCGAAGGGCTGCTCGTGGCCGAACCAGCCCCGCAGCGGGGTCGATACCCGCTCATGCCAGCGCCGTGCGACGTAGAGGTACGCCGGCGCCCCCGGACCGCCGTTGAGGTACTTGTAGGTGCATCCCACGGCGAGATCGGCGCCCCAGCCGTGCAGGTCCACCTCGAGGGCACCCGTCGAGTGCGACAGGTCCCACACCGCTACGGCGCCGACCTCGTGGGACGCAGCCGTCAGCGCCACCGGGTCGTGCAACCGTCCCGTGCGGTAGTCGACGTGGGTGAGGGTGACCGCCGCCACCTCGGCGTCGAGGTGGTCGACGATCTGCGTCGTCGGCACCACGCGGACCTCCAGGTCGCCGACCAGGTCCGCGAGCCCCTCCGCGACGTACACGTCGGTGGGGAAGTTGGCGTCGTCGGTGACGATCACCCGCCGGTCGGGGGTGAGCTCTCGCGTCGCAGCGAGGGCCTTGAACAGGTTCGCCGAGGTGGAGTCGGTCACCGCGATCTCGTCGGCATCCGCCCCCACCAGTGGCGCGAGGCGCCCGGCGATGCGTTCGGCAAGCGTCACCCAGCCGGCGTCGTTCCAGCTGCGGATCAGCCCCTGCCCCCACTCGGAGCGGACCACCTCGGCGACGCGCTCGGCCACGGCCGGCTGCAGGGGGCCGAGGGAGTTGCCGTCGAGGTAGATCACCCCGTCGGGGAGCACGAAGCCGTCGCGGAAGGCCGCGAGGGGGTCGGTGCGGTCGGCCTCGACGCACGCAGCACGCTCCACGGCGCCTCCCTCGTCTCGGTGGTTGGCGCAGGGCTGACGCTAGCTCACGTGGCTGCGCCGGTAGGTGGACCGTGAGGGACCGGTGGCTACCTTGCCGGCTGAGCTCGGCATGAGAGGAGCCCCGACCTGCGGCTCGACCAGCAGCGCGCCCATTGGCTCTCGGCGGAGGTCATCGCCTGGCCACTGCCACTCGAGCACGGCCACACGGCGACGTTGCATGCCAGCGCCGAGGGCAACCTCGAGGTGCTGACCGAGGACGGCGCCGTCACGGGCGCCGAGGCGACGTTGCGCCTCGCCGTGGAGCAGGGCGGGCTCGCACCCGAGGCGATCGACGGAGGTTGGCGACACCTCGCTGACGCCATCGCGCTGCGGCTCCCCGAGGACGTGACCAACGACCAGGTCAAGGCGCTCGTCCGCGGTCAGCTCGTCGTGGCGGTCACCGACGGTGAGGGAACGCTCGTCGCCGCCACCGGCGTGCAGATCCCCGGCGTCCTCGACGACCTGTACGGCGATGCCGCCGACGCTGCCGAGCTCGGGGTCAGCTGGGCCGGCCACGTCCCGACGCTACGGCTGTGGGCACCGACCGCCCGCTCGGTGACGCTGCACCGCTTCACGGCCTCGCGACCGGCGGACCCCGAACGTCGGCTCGACGACGCCGTGGGGTCCGCTGCGCTGACCCGCGACGACGACTCCGGTGTGTGGGAGGTGGTCGGCGCTGCCGACTGGGACCGTGCCTACTACCTCGTCGAGGTCGAGGTGTTCATGCCCGGGACCGGGCAGGTCGAGACCAACGTCGTCACCGACCCCTACAGCCACGCGCTGTCGATGGGCTCGGCCCGCAGCCAGTTGATCGACCTCGCGGCGGCCGACCTCGCTCCCGACGGGTGGGATGCGCTCACCAAGCCGCCGTTCGACGGCTTCCCCACGGTCTACGAGCTCCACGTCCGCGACTTCTCGTCCGCCGACCCGAGCGTCCCCGAGGCGCACGTGGGCACCTTCCGGGCGTTCACGGAGGAGGGCTCCCACGGGTTCGCGCACCTGCGGCAGCTGGCCGAGGCCGGACTGACCCACCTGCACCTGCTGCCGACGAACGACATCGCCACGATCCCCGAGGACCCCGACGATCGGGTCGAGCCCGACATGCCCGACCGTGAGGTGATCCGCGCCGAGGACCCGGCATCCGAGGAGCCCCAGCGCATCCAGCAGGCGACCGGCGAGCTGGACCCGTTCAACTGGGGCTACGACCCGTTCCACTTCACCGTGCCGGAGGGCAGCTACGCGACCGATCCGGACGGTCCTGCCAGGATCGTCGAGTTCCGCGAGATGGTCGCGGCACTCAACGGGCTCGGTCTGCGGGTGGTCAAGGACGTCGTCTACAACCACACGCACGCTGCCGGCCTGGATCCCTGCTCGGTGCTCGACCGGATCGTGCCGGGCTACTACCACCGCCTCGACGATCGCGGGCAGGTGGAGACGTCCACGTCCAGCCCCAACACGGCTGCCGAGCACCGCATGATGAGCAAGCTGATCCTCGACTCGGTCGTCGACTGGGCGCGCCACTACAAGGTCGACGGGTTCCGCTTCGACCTGATGGGCCATCACCCGAGGTCGACGATGCTGGCCGTGCGCGAGGCGCTGGATCAGTTGACCCTCGCCGACGACGGCGTCGACGGGTCCGCGATCCTGCTGTACGGCGAGGGCTGGAACTTCGGCGAGGTCATCGACGACCGGCGGTTCGAGCAGGCCACGCAGCACAACATGGCGGGCACCGGGATCGGCACCTTCAACGACCGCCTCCGCGACGTCGTCCGTGGCGGTCACCCCTTCGGCGGCTTACGGGAGCAGGGCTTCGCGACCGGGCTCGGCACCGCACCCGCGGACACCGATGGGCGCAGCCTCGAGGCCCAGGCCGAGGTGGCCCGGTGGGCCAACCTGCGGCTGATGCTCGGGCTGGCCGGCAACCTCGCGGGGTTCGCGATCGAGCAGCCGGACGGCGAGGTCGTCCTCGGTGAGGAGCACGAGGCCTACGGCGCGAGCCCGAAGGACAACGTCGTGTACGTCTCCAACCACGACAACGAGACGCTGTTCGACGTCATCCAGCTCAAGGCACCTGCGGAGCTGCCGGTCGACGAGCGGGTCCGGATGCAGAACCTGGCGCTGTCCACCGTCGCCCTCTCCCAGGGGATCGCGTTGTTCCATGCGGGCAGCGACCTGCTGCGCTCCAAGTCCCTGGATCGCAACTCCTACGGCTCGGGGGACTGGTTCAACCGGCTCGACTGGACCGGTCACGACAACAACTTCGGCGTCGGTCTGCCGCCTGAGACGGAGAACGCTCCGAGCTGGGACGTCCACCGCGAGGTGCTGGAGGGCCGTCCCGCGCCGGGTCCGGACCACATCGCCGCGAACGCTGCGCACCTGCGTGAGCTCCTGCGGATCCGTGCGAGCTCGTCCGCGTTCCGCATGACGACCGCCGAGGAGATCGGGCGGCGGATCCGCTTCCACCGCACCGGCGTCGATGCGGCGCCGGGGCTGGTCGTGATGGAGCTCGACGGCGGCGATGAACCGGATCTGCTCATCGTGTTCAACGCTGCCCCCGAGCGCGTCGAGGTGGCGACGGACGTCACCGTGGCGTCGGGCTGGACGCTGCATCCCGTGCAACGCGGGTCCGCCGATGCGCGGGTCCGCGGCGCCGGCTTCGACCACGGCAGCCGCCGCATCGCCGTCCCGGGGCGCACCACAGCGGTCTTCGTCGCCGCCTCGGAGCCCGCCTGACGCCGCGGCGTCGCTCCTCGCTCCTCCCTCCTCCTTCCTCCTTCCTCCCTCCTCCCTCCTCCCTCCTCGCCAGGCCAGCTCCGCGGTCCTAGCCTGTGGAGGTCCCGCAGGGAGCGGGTGGTGGACGGCCACGGGTGGGACGTGGCCTCGTCGGTCAGGAGGATCGATGGCGGACGCGGATGAGGGCGACGGACCCGTCGGCGGTGACCAGGACGTGGCCGGCGAGCCGTCCCCCGGTGTGCTCGCCGATCTGCTCGAGACCCGACGGCTGCTGCTCGTGCCGCTGCTGATGGCCACCGGGGTGGCCCTGGTGGTCCACGTGGTCTCCGACGTGCCGCTCGCCCTGGCGCTCGGGGTCACGGTCGCGATCCTCCTTCCCCTCGCCGTGGTCGGGTGGGTGCGGCTCCGACCCGCCGAGCGAGCCGACGCCAGACGCCGTGCGGCGGTCGGTGTCGTCGCCGGCGCCGCCGGCACCGCCGCCTACGACGGGACGCGGTGGGGGCTGGCCGAGATCGCGGATCTGGGCTTCTGGCCCTACGACATCCTCGAGGTGTTCGGGACGGCGCTGATCGGTCACGGGCAGCCCATGTGGGCCGTTCTGACCGCAGGCATCGCCCTGCACGTCGTGACCGGGGTCGGCCTCGCAGCCGCCTACGCGCTGCTGCTCCGGCGGCCCACCGTGTGGAACGGGATCGTCGTCGGACTGGTCCTCGGGACGTTCATGGTCGTGATCTACCCCAACTGGATCGGCACGGAGGGCGTGTTCGGTGGGTTCCTCGCCGCCACCGCCGTCGGCCACCTCGTCTACGGCGCGGCCATCGGACTCGTGGCCATGTGGTTGGTCGGACGTCGGCGACCGCCGGCGGCTGCCGACCGTGCGTTCACCCCGGGATCGTCGTTCCCGCGTGCGGCGGGGAGCGACGGTTAGGGCGAGCTGACCTGTGACCCCTCGCGTCCCCGGCGTCGTCGCTCATCGACGCCGCGCATCGCGTGGACCAGCAGGGCGAGCTGCACGTCCAGTCGGATCCGCGCGTCGGACATGAACGGCCCGACGATCGATGACAGCTTGTCGATGCGGTAGCGCAGGGTGTTGTAGTGGAAGTGCAGTCGCCGCGCCGCTTCCGCGACGTTGCCGCCCGACTCCAGCAGGACGTCGAGGGTGTGGCGCAGGTCCGCCGCGGTGGCCGTGTCCTCGGCCAGCTCGCCGAGGACCTCGGCGGCGAACCCGTCGAGCTCCTCGCGGTCCTCGACCAGGGACAGCACGCGGTAGGCGCCCAGCTCGTCGAAGTGCGCGAGGGCGCTGCGTCCGTGGATATCACGGCCGATCATCAGGGCGCGGGACGCCTGGTCGTACGCGGTCGCGACGTCCTCCAGTTCGGTGATGGGACGTGAGAGACCCGCGGAGGCGGATGCGCCGATCGCTCGTGCGGTCTCGTCGAGCAGCCGGCGGACGAAGGTACGCGCATCGCTGCGTGCATCGGGCCCCTCGAACGCACGGGTGAGCACCACGACCTCGTGGCTGAAACGAACGACGGCTGCCTCGGGATCGCGGGCCGTGACCAGCTGACGGATCGTGGGTGTGAGCGGTGGACGGCGGGTCACCTCGTCGGGGACCACCGGCTCGGGCACGTCGTCCAGACGGAGCACCAGGGCGATGAGGCGGCGGTCGAGGTCCCACCCGAACCCCCGCGCGCGCCGGCGCAGGTCGTCGGGGTCGTCGATCGGACGCAGCAGGTCGTGCATCAGGTCGGAGCGGTACTTGTCCTCGACGGCCTGCACCTCGGCCTGCTTGGTCAGGGTCAGGGCCGCGACCGTGGCGGCGCTCTCGAGGGCGAGGCGGTCGGAGGGTGGTTCTCCCTCGTGACCCAGCGCGACGACGTGACCGTGGTGACGCGCGCCCGCGGTGATGGGCACGGCCGAGCACGCCACCTCGACCTCACCGAGGACGAGGCGCTCGTCCACGACGTGGGCGCTCGTCGGATCGTCCGGCAGCCCCGCGGCATCGAGCCTGGCGGCCCCGAGCACCGTGCCGTCGTCCCCGAGGATCGCGATCGGCGCGTCGAGCAGCTCCGCGAGGTCGCGAGCCAGCTCCGGTAGGCCCTGTCCGTGCAGGACCAGCTGGAGGAAGGCGCGGTGGATCCGCTGCGAGCGCGCCAGCTCCTCCGCCTGACGGTTGAGGATCCCGGTCAGCACGTCGTTGAGGATCTCGTCGAACCCGACGCCGTCCGGGAGTTGGACCACGGGGAACCCGCGAGCGTCTGCGACCTCGAGGACGGTGTCGGGGAGGACGTCGAGGTAGCGGCCGAGCTTGATGCCGATGCCCGCCAGCCCCGCATCGTCCAGTTCAGCGATCAGGTGGGGGAGGGCTTCGGGACGGTCGCGGAGCGGATAGGCCGTCGTGAGCAGGAACTCGTGGGGCTTGACCCACGCCTGGATGTCCGGCACCTCCATGACGTTCAACCGCTCGACGGTGCGGGACAGCCCGTCGTGGCCCGCCAGCACCCTGGCGCTGTCCAGGACCGGCGTCGCCAGCACCTCGCTGAGCGGTCGACCGGCGGCCGACGACAGCGGTTCGCTGAGCGCGGAGGGCGACGGTGGCGACGGCGCGGTCACGGTGGCCTCGGTGGGAGCGGCGGATCGGTTGGCAGACAACGCTAGCGACAACGACGGTCCATCGTCGGAACTGCACATTGGGGCCCATCCGAGCGGCGAGTAGCGTCGTGAGGGGTCCACCCCCGACGAGGGGTCCACCGCCCCGACGAGGGGTCCACCCCCCGACGGGGTGCCCACCACCACCTGCCGAGGTCCACCGAGTCGAGAGGTCCGACGATGCCCTTCGAGGTCCGTAAGGTCGAGATCAAGAGCGTCAGCGATGCATCGGGGCTCGCGGAGCTCATCGACGACGGCGTGTTCGCCGCGGACGACGTGGTCGCCGTGATCGGCAAGACCGAGGGCAACGGCGGGGTCAACGACTACACGCGGATCCTGTCGGACCAGGCGTTCCGTGGCGTGCTCCTCGACCGGGGCTCGCGCTCCGAGGGCGAGGTCAAGCAGATCCCGATGGCCTGGTCGGGGGGCTGTGACGGGGTCATCACCCCCCACGCCACGATCTTCGCCAGGGTGTCCGACGACCAGGGCATCGACACCGACGAGAAGCGGCTGTCGGTCGGCTTCGCGATGTCCGAGGAACTGCTGCCCGAGGACATCGGGCGCCCCGCGATGGTGGAGAAGGTCGCCGAGGGCGTGAAGCGCGGCATGGCAGAAGCCGGCATCGCCGACGTCGCCGACGTGCACTACGTGCAGACCAAGACGCCACTGCTGGTCCAGGAGACGATCGCGGACGCCCACGCGCGTGGCGAGACCGTCTACACCGAGGACACGCTGTTCTCGATGGACATCTCCAACGGCACGACCGGGCTCGGTGTGGCGTACGCCCTCGGCGAGATCGACCGGGTCCCCGAGCCCGAGGAGATCGGGCACAACCACGACCTGTACTCCGCGGTCGCGTCCTGCTCCTCCGGCGTCGAGCTCGACCGCGCGCAGATCGTGGTCGTCGGCAACGCGCCCGGAGCGCGGAGCCGCTACCGCGTCGGCCACAGCGAGATGAAGGACGCCATCGATCAGGACGGCATCTGGGAGGCGATCCGCTCGG